>Ga0207652_10000045_pt1 | contig 125343 bp, 85 predicted proteins | sample KBSC63BmetaG_FD_184334 | JGI IMG/M metagenome (GOLD analysis project Ga0207652, IMG submission 184334) | Corn rhizosphere microbial communities from Kellogg Biological Station, Michigan, USA - KBS C6-3B metaG (SPAdes) (version 2) | ecosystem: Host-associated > Plants > Roots > Rhizosphere ...
TCAGCGGCGGCAAAATGAAAACGAGAAGATTTAATTGTGCATGAAACGCAAAATTGTTTAACCATTTGCTTCCCCCATAATAAATCACCGGCAATGCAAGTAACGTGGCAAGCACAATTAATTTGAAGAAATCTTTAAAAAATAAAACCAGAATGTTACCAACTGATGCTCCTAATACTCTTCTGATACCAATCTCTTTTCCACGAATTTTAATAATAAAACTTAACAATCCTAATAATCCTATACAGGAAACAAAAATGGATAAGGCTGTAAACACGTTGAAAATTTTAGCAAATCGCTGGTCCGACTTATATTGTTCGTTAAAATAATCATCCTGAAAAAAATATGCAAAAGGATTGGAAGGAAACAAACCTGTATAAGTATTCTGTATAGAAGAAATAGTTTTTTCTAAATTGTTGGTATTTAAGCTAATTGAATAATATCGCCATTCTGCCCGCGACGGATAAAGGTACAAGGCAGGTTGGAACGGATCTTTTAAGGATGTTTGGTGGTAATTTTTAATAACACCTACAATTTCTCCCTTTAACGCATGTTCGTTTATGTTGAACGTAACTAATTTGTTCAAGGCATCCTCTTTGGTTTTAAAGCCTAAATTTTTTACGAGCGATTCATTTGCAATGACAGAAACTTTATCGGGATATGTTACTCCATCGATCGGGAATACATCTACACTATCACGTAGCTCAAAATTTCTACCTGCGGATAGCGGTATATGATAAGCTTCTAAAAAATGATTATCAATTTGAACGACAGAAACTCCTGCATTTCGTTTCGAAGGATCTCCAAACATTGTAACGTCTGCTATGCGACTAATTGATTCACCGGGAATCTCGGTAGAAAGCCCAACCCCGTTTATAGAAGCATTTTGTAACAGTTCTTTTTGGAGCGTATATATTTTGGGAACTTCCTTTCGGTCATATATTCCCGGCGTTTTTACCACAAGAATTTGAGCACTGTTGTAACCCAAATATTGGTTATTCATATAAGTTAATTGGTAATAAACGATTAGTGAACCCGCAATCAATATTATGGCTATTAAAAATTGAAAAGTACCCAAGACTTTTCTTATCATAATTCCATTTTGTGAGCCATAAAATTTCCCCTTCAAAACATCTACCGGATTATACCTTGACAAGAGTACAGCAGGATATATTCCGACAAGAAAAGAGCCTCCGATTAGAATTAGTAATAAAGCCATCCAAAACACCGCCTCTCTTAGAACACCGGATGTCCAAAAAAGGTTGGTTACCGTTTTTCCGACCAGGTCTTCATAAATCGGAGCCAGGCACCATACAAGCAAGGCGGCTAAAATAAGCGCTAAACAATTAACTATAAAAGATTCCACCAGGAATTGCCATATCAGTTGCAATTTCGATGCTCCGATTACTTTTCTCAATCCTACTTCGGCTGCCCTTTCCATTACCTTTGCAGTTGATAAATTGATGTAATTAATATAGGCAATCAACAGCACAAAAAAACTCAGCAGTGAAAGAAACCAGATATCACTGGCGTTACCATTTGGTTCCAGTTCTTTTCGATAATGAGAGTTGAGATGAATATCTTTTATCGGTTGTAATGAGATACTATTTGTAAAGTTTAGTTGTTCTGTTTTTGAATCTAAATGTTGTTTGGTTAAAGTTGGAAACTTATTTTCCAATTCCTTTACATTGGTGCCGGGAGATAGCATTACATAAGTATAAAAATCAGGCCATGTCCAGTTGTCTGCCTGAAATTTGTCGTCGGGAAAAGACATCAACATATCAAACTTGAGATGCGAGTTTTCCGGAATATCCTTAAATACACCCTTAACAGTGAAAGGTAAGTCACTATTGAGATAAAGCGTTTTATTCATTGGGTTTTTAGTCCCAAAGTATTTTTTTGCTTCAGATTCTGAAATTACAATGGTACTTATTTGCGTCAGCGCAGTTGAATCATTCCCGTAAATTAAAGGAACAGAAAACATTCTTAATAAAGGGGCATCGGCAAAAAAAACTCTCTTTTCATTATTGGAAAACTTCGTAATTCCACCTGCCATTCTTGAAATTGCTATTGTGCCTAACATGTTGTTAGCTGGAATCAACCTGGCAAAAGAAACCACTTCAGGAAAATTTGCCTTTAGTGCAGGGCCAACGGACGGATAATTAGTGGCTTCTGTATAATCATCACCAGAGTTTGTATGAAAGTGTAGAGGTACACGATAAATATTATCCGCATTGGCATTGTACTTTTCATAACTCTGTTCAAAATGGGCATATTGAAAAATAAAAAAACAAGCAGTTATCCCAATGGCAAGACCCGAAATATTTATTAAAGTAAATACTTTATTCTTTAGAAGATTACGATAAATTGCTTTATAAAAAGTTGTTGCCATTACTTTTTTATAAAAGATTTGAAACTTTTTTATAAAAGATTTGAAAATCGCGAAGTCAAATGGTCCCAAAAAACTAATGAAAAACTATTAGATCATTTGCAAATTATGATATTATTATTTTGTTTCAGTATATTTTCGCTTCATAAAACATTTTATTTAGAATAGATTAGGTGAAAGTCGATAGCTAAAAGATTTTATAATACTATTTTTAAATCCAATAGCCTTAAATATTTTTCACTGTTGGTAAATCAAGCTTCGCTTTATCACTCGCTTTATTATATCTAATCTTTTCAATTATTTTCTGGGTATGTTCAGGATATTGCAAAACAAATAGAATTACCGTTTGCATTCATTAAATGCAATATCGCAGGATTCAGTTTATAAGTAAAAAGATAGATATTCCAAAAGCGTGATAGAAATAACAATCTATATTTTTTGTCTGGAAAACCGATGCTGCCGTACCTTTTTTCACCGCTAAAGTCAGGCGTCTGATGGTTCATTCTAATGTAGCGGTTGGTATCTTGATTTCTATTATCATAAATTTGATCTAACTGCATTTTTATCCTGTGATCAAAAGTTTTTGAATTATCAATCCAACTGTTGCTTACTTTGTTGAGTACAAATAAACTGTCCGGCAACCTCTTAGATTTAGCTTTAGGGAACTTTCTTGTTGTATTAATTACAAATTACAGCTAATATTTCACTCCCAACAATTATTTTTGATACATGCTTTATAAAAACGGAATCCCAATCAATATTTCCAGTTGCAATTGATGGATCATCATACTTTAGAAAACCCCACACCTTTATTAAATCTTTTATTCTTGCCGTAGTACTTAAGTTCTGTCCAAGGCATGAAATAGAAAACAAAGCAAGTAAGAGGTCAAAATTAAAATCTTTCTCATTTTAGTTGGATACTACGCACCATAGTTTTTAGTTGTTTAGTGAAAGTTACGCACAACGTTGAAGCATTTGTGAAGGCATGGTAATAGCGATTGGTCAGCCTGGTACAAATGCTTCATTGAAAACTAAAGTTGAAGATAGTTACAAATGTTCAATAGAGAAATGTCGGCTTGAACAAAAGTTGATAAGAATTACTACAGCACAAGTGGGATTGGTCAAGCCATGCTTTTACAAATGTGCTTGTCGTGCGTTCGTTTATTTATAAGTTTCCTTAAAAACTGTGTCAATAATGGTTTGCTGAAATAAATCAGGCTCAGTAAAAGGAATGGTATGTGCCGACTTCTCAAACCAATAAAAATGCTTATGTTTTGCTTTGAGTTGTTGGTAGTAGCTATATGTCAGTTCGTGGTTTGTTTGATAATCATTCCTCCCCTCAAAGAAATAAATGGGGCATTGAAGCGCTTGAACTTCCTTTGGAAAATTAATCGTAGCTGCCTCATTGCTCAACATAAACAGTGAATTAGGGAGTGTTGCAAAGTATTGTTTCAATACAGAATCGGGTACAGGATTATTGATAAAGTGAAACAACCATTTTCGTTGATAGTACAATTCATCTGTATTTTCAAAAGGAATCTTGACAAGTGATAATTCCTGAAGAGCGGTTTGATTTTTTACTGTTGCTGCCTGCTCTTTTAACCTTTGCAGCAACATTTGTTCACTCTTCTCCTGATCTACCATCTGGCTTACCGCAACGTAAGCATATAAAAGGTTTGGGTATTGCTGAGCCATTTTTAACCCCAGCACAGTTCCCCATGAAAAGCCAACCAAATATAGCTTACGGCGATGGAAGCGTTGTAGCAAGTAGGTGATTAATTCGTGGGTGTCTTGTGTAAACCTGTCTACAGTTAATGGCACCGGTGATGCATTCAATTGAAGTGTTTTCCCAGACTCTCGCTGGTCCCAAATGACAACGGTGAATTGTTCCTGCAGTTTTTTGGTAAAGTAATCCTTGGCAGCAATATAGGATTCACCCGGTCCCCCACCTAAAAAGAGTAATAGCGGTTTTAAAGTATCTTTTGTAGAAACGTTTATCCACTGCTTAATTCCTCCAACATTTACAGCCATCGAGGTGTCAATGGAGGTTTGGGCAAATGCACTTTTTGTACAGAGTAGGATAAGCATGATGTAAAATCTGAAGAAAGGCATAGGTAGTCTTTTTGAAATTTTAAATGACGCACAGTCGAGTCACGCAAAGTATTTCACCTTTGCGTTCTCACAGAACCGTGCGTGACAGTCTCCCGTCACACGGCTCTTCCTGTTTTAAATCACAAATGTATACTACATTATGGATGTACCAATCGCCAGTGTGGGAATAAACGCGGCTGCTCTTTGTACTTTTGTTTCAGCCACTTGATGGCCGCTTTCTTGTACAGGCCTTTTTCCCATTTTACCCACTTCAATAGCCGCTGATTTAGTTCATACCAAAGCTTGTACATGTGCGCTGTCCAAAACTTGCCATAATAATTGAGCAGGCCTTGTATTACCGGTGTTAGTTTTTGGGCTATCGCTTCCAATGGTTTGCAAAAAGAAAAATGTCTCTTACTATTGCAAGCCTTTCTGCCGAAAAGCTTTTTGCAGATAGGAGCTGCAATTCATGCTCAGTTAATGCTGTCCGTTCAACTTCCCTTTTTGCTATATTAAAGCCAATGAAAGGATCTTTCTGAAGCCACCCATTTTTTAAACATCGGATCACATCTTTTTGAAATTGGCCAAGTACTTCATCGTTGTATTGTGGCCACAATTGCGAACGCTTTTCAACCAGAACTCATATTCTGTAATGAATTCATAATTGAGCTTATTAATATTTACATCTGGTACTTTATATTTCCATTTCAAAAAAGATTGCGTGTGTTTGTAGGAGGTTTTATACCGATCCAATGTGCCCGGTGCATATCCTGATTGACCAATGCAGCCATTTGATCATTATGGTATTTAAACACTTCAAGCAACATATACTTTTGGTTAGTATTTTTTCCGAGAAGTGCATTTTTAATAGTTTCAGCAGTAAGTTCTTTATCCATTTCGAGGAGCATCCGCTTTGCCTCAAATACCTTTTGCTGAAGGGTATCCAGGTAGGCGTTAAATCCCTTTGCGGCCTCACTTTTACCAAGTAATCTTCCGGCAGATACATTCCAGTTAACCGGATTACATTTTATTTTGGTACTTATTTCACAAAGTCTTCCATTGACGGTAATTCTCATATAAACTTTTAATTTTTGATTATCGCCTTTATTTTCTTTTTTGAGATGAAAGAATAAACCGAAACTCTTTTCCATAGACATATTATTAAGGTTATAAAATTACAGTTAACGCATATTGAAATTCATACATGCGTTTTTATAAAATGTTAATAGATAAAGACTTATGGTAACTTAGTGGAGTTATTATAAAGTGAAGTAAATACTCCACGAATTACTCCACCTGAAAAGCAATAAAGTGGAGTAAATATTAGTAAAGTAAAGAAGTGTAAAAGTTTGAAACCCTTGATTTTACTGGATTTCTTAATTTCACCTTATTGTAAATAACTGAATTCAGCGGAGACTAAGGGATTCGAACCCTTGATACAGTTTCCCGTATACACACTTTCCAGGCGTGCTCCTTCAACCACTCGGACAAGTCTCCATTGTTCCTAAAAAAGGAGCGCAAATTTACTAATTATTGTGCACTGAAAAAGCAATCCAGAATCATTTCTTCAATACCGTTTCAAACAATTTAAAAATCCTTTTGTATTCATCAGTCCAACTGTTTGCGTCCTCGAAATCATGATTTTCCATTGGATAAACCGCCAGTTCCCAATTCTCTTTTTTTAATTCGATCAGCCGTTGTGATAATTTTACAATATCCTGGAAATGTACATTTTGATCTACCATTCCATGACACATTAGTAAATGTCCTTTCAAACCAGATGCATAATAAATGGGCGAGCTTCTTTTGTAAGCAAGGCTGTCATTATATGGTTCGTTCAAAATATTAGAAGTGTATCCATGATTATAATTTGACCAATCAGTAACAGAGCGCAAACCTGCGCCAGCAGCGAAAACATCTGGTGTTATAAACATCGCCATCAGTGTGATAAAGCCTCCATAAGAGCCACCGTAAATACCAATATTTTTTGGATTTACTTTAAAGTTTTTTACTAGATAATTTGCGGCATCTACATTATCCGTCAGATCTTTTCCACCCATGTGACGATAAATTCCGGTGCGCCAGTCTCTTCCATAACCGGCGCTTCCTCGATAATCCACATCCATCACATAATATCCATGATCGGCAAGTAAATTGTGAAACATAAATTCCCTAAAATAGTAGCTCCACCATTTATCAATATTTTGTAAATAACCGGCGCCATGAACAAAAATTACTGCTGGTTTATGAACATCCGGATTTTCAGGTTTATAAATTCTTCCATAAATGGTTGCGCCATCTCTTGCTGCGAAAGTGATAATCTCTGGCGCACGCCACGAATAAGATTTGAATTCCTCACTTTCCGCTTTATGCGTGATCTGTTCTGCTTTTGCGCCAGGTTTATTTTGTTGTAAAAAAAGCTCCCATGGTTTATTCGTATAAGAATAAAGAATGGCAATTTCTTTTTCATCAGGAGAGATCGTTACTTCATTTCCGCCTACCATCGTGGTGATCTTTTCTGTCTTATTGTCAATAACACGCAAGCGATAATATTGATGCTGTGCCGGTTCTGGCTGATTTGTAGAGAGGTAAAAATATTTTTTATCATTGGAAAGCTTCGCATCAAGCACTTCATATCTTCCCGAAGTGTATGCTTTCTTTCTTCCGGTTTCCAAATTCACAGAATAAAGATGAGAATAGCCTGTAACTTCTGATTGATACCAAAAATTATTTTCATCTATCCAGCCACTGTTCCAGATTCCGGGGCCATCAATCCACGCACTGTCATGCTGGCGATCTAATAATTTCAATTTTTTTGTTGACGGATTCCAAAGCATGAGCCAACGGTCTTTGTGATCCTGCGCACGAATGTCCATAACAAGATTGCTTCCCATCGGCGACCATTTTGCATCCACAAAATTTACTTTTCTTACTGCATTTTCTTTTGTTCTTTTTTCAAATTCTTGTGGATAATCTTTTACATAATCCGGTAAATCGCGGATTCCTTCTATTGAATCTGTTTTTATCTCAAACAAAGTGTCAGCCTGCGTGTCGTAAATAAAGAATTGAGAAGAGCCTTGGGGTTCTCCAACTTTTTCACGGCCCTGGATATCGGTTGTAAACCCTGATTCGGTTACGTAATCTGGAACAATCGTTGACTTTCGTTTTCCTGCAGACTTGTATAAACTGTAACTGATAAATCTTCCGTCAGGACTTATAGAAAGATCGCGCAGACTTTTATCATCAATTTTTATTTTTCTTAAATTATTTTTTTCGGTGCTGCTATCATAAATTTCTTCAAGATGTTTTTTTTCTCTTCGTTCGCGCAAAACCTGCATATATTTTAATTGATCTTTTTTGAGCCACTCGTCTTCTTCAGAAAGTTTTTCTTCTTTTTTATCTCCATCGTCATTTTTAAAATTGGTGAGTTGTTTTATTTCGCCGCTGGTTATATTCCATGAAAATAAATTCTGGCCATCCCTGTACACAATTTCTTTTTCATGAAAAGAAAATTGTGGATTAGATTCTGTCACTTCTGTCTGTGTGATGCGAATGGTTTTATTTGGTTTTATTTCTTTGTAAAAAATGTCTCCTTTTTTTTCATACGTATAAGCCGTTCTGTTCAAATTATAAACAATATCGTTTGCATTAATTGCATTTTGTTTTTCGGTAACACTTGCTTTTACAGGAATTTTATTTTCCAAAGAAATAAAATATAATGAATCTGATGGTGCATTTTCAGGATTCCAGTCGAAGAATAGTTTGGTGCCATCCGCATTCCAGAAAGGGTTTGAGGGAGAAGTTCCAATCCATTTTGGATCGCGCATTATTTTTTCAACTGTAAGCGAATCCGGTTTTGGCTGACAAAAACAAATTATTGGAATCACTAAAAATAAGAAAGCAGTCAATTTGTGCATCTTTTAAGATTTTGTACGAATATGTTCGTAGATGAATTAAATGAGAAGTGAAGATAAAGCAGGATTTAATTTCTATAGTGAACAAAGAAATAATTGTATTTTTTATTTTTCACTTTTTATAAAACCTAAAAATTGCAATCCGCTTTTAATGAGAAAAAAATTAATCGTTTTTTCCAGCCTGGTATTTTTTTATAAATTTAGCCACATCAATCATTGGCGTTATCCAGATATCTTTTTCATTTTGTTTTAAAAAATGTAACAGTGCGCTATGTGCTTCTTTTGAAACATTGATATGATGCTCACCGCCAACACCATGAAAAAGAAAAACCAATAAGGTATGCGTTTGCATGGCTCTTTTTACCAAAGCAATCATTTCATCAGCAGAGGCGCCGTTCTCCATATAGCAACCTACGTTATTTAAATTGACTTTATCAATCGGCAACATTTCAGGTGTAACGCCACGGGCTGCCACGAATTTATATTTCATATAATCAAGGTAGGCCGAGTCATGAATTTTCGTATCACCGCATGGATAAGCAAAGGTTCTTTCATCTTTTCCATCAATCGCTTTTAAAATATTATTCATTGCGAGAATTTCATTATTCATTTTGTTCACTGTATAGTTGTTCAAATCATTATCCGGCTTCACAAATTCTCTTCCCGGCCTGCCGCCTTCACACGGATGCCAAATGGTGTGATTGCCGAGTTCGTGCCCTTCAGCAGTGGCTTTCCTCCATTTATGTATCTGCGCATTTAGTCCGTAGAAATAATCAGAAATGTAAAAAGTTCCTTTCAACCCCAAAGAATCGAGTGCGGGAATTACATTGCTTAAATCAATATTTAACCCGTCATCATAAGTAAGCACCACCGCACATTTTTTATTATTCCAGTTCGTGTCTGATTGCGTGTATGCATTACCGTTAGACAAAAGAATTATGAATAAAATAATCGGTGCTTTTTTTATATTTATATAACCTTTCATTTTTTGTCGAAATTTTATTTTGATTTTTTTTCATAATTCAAATTTTTGCTCGCCCAAGGGATAAAGTATTTAAAATTTGGAGCATCGGTATGCCCTCCGTCATGTTGCCGCCAGGCAAGTTGTCCATCCAATAAACCTGTGTTAACGGGCGGCATTTTTTCCTGCATGTAGTCATTGCCATCTCCCAAATCTTTTGCGCCCAATAATTTATATGCACTTCCTGCTGCAACAGTTGCCATATAACTTCCGCGGTGATCGAGCCAGTTTGCATCACCTTTTTCAGGAATGCCATAGCTGATAAAGACCAGTCGTGGCGCACAAAGCGCAATCAGTTCATGAGAATCTACCGGAAGATCACAGCCGGTTTTTCTTCCAAACGAAGATTTTTTTGCACCGTATTTTAAAAAATTTCCTGCCATCCAATAAAACTCCCCACCGGTAAGGCTTTCCATCGCTTCTCCAAAATTTCGCCGAAGCAAGGTCGCGCCTCCTTTTCCTGAGGACCCAATCAACCCCACAGCAAATCTCGGTTCAAAAGCCATGGTAACAAGCGCTGCTTTTCCATACCTTGATACACCTTCTATCCCCACTCTTTTTGCATCAACAAGATTGTCTGTTTCAAGGTAATCCAATGCACGTGATGCGCCCCAGCTCCATGCTCTTAAAGCGCCCCAATCATCGGGTTTGCGTGGCTGGCCTTTATTTACCAAACCTATAATGCCTTTTGTCAAACCATCGCCATTATCCGCCTGGATGCTGCTGGGGTCAATGGTGCAATAACCCCAACCTGCTGCCAGCAATTTTTCTGTGGGAGATGCTTCGCCAGTTTGTGGTGCAAAGAAGTTAATGGTGGTTTTTGTAATAGGCGTATAGGCAGGATATTTTTCAAAAATCTTTTTTACTTCCGGATTGCCTTTTATCATCATTTCTTTGAACGTGACATTCAGTGTTTCCATATCATCATTGGACGGCTGGGCCGGAGCAGGAAATAATGGCTGACCAAACATCATCAAAACAGGGACGGGCCCTTTTACATTTGCCGGCACTACCAGCATCATTTTAACATCCACATTGATTAACGGATACTCGCTATTATCGACATGTCCAACAATTTCTTTGGCGATTACCGGTATGAATTCACGAACGATAAATTCACGGTCTGTTACTTTTACCGTCCAGTTTACTTTAGGAACATTTTTGGGAATTCGTCCATACACTTCGCGTTCATAATCTTCAATAACTTCAGGTCGGCGCACTTTCCACCACATTTCGGGAGTAGTAACCTTTTTTCCATTTTTTGTTGTAAGAATATCTGGAAGTTTTGGACAGGGGTCTGCTTTAGTGGTATCGTAATTTGCATGGTTTGGAGCAGACGGATTGCCGCTTGGTCCGGGGCGAAGTTCCGTTATACCCAATTGCTTCATCATGTTTTCCTGGTTTTGTTGTGAGGTAAAGTTTACAGGCTTCGGATAGGAAACGCCGTTAATTGTTGTGTCTTGTGCGATAATAAATTCGGAAATCATTATTGCAAGCAAAAAGAAAAAAGATTTTTTCATGTGTTGATTTGACTTTGTATTATTTATATTGATACAATTTCACCTTCTGAATATTCCAATCGCCAACAGGAATTCTGATATGCCTGCCTTGGTGGTCCTGATCGCCGTTCATTCTTCTACCCGAAACTCATTTGCCATCTTTATAAATTCCTTCCTCCGCCTGCAGAATTCCAACCGATTTATGATCTGAATTATTCATCCTAAACGTAACAACCACGCCGGTTCCGGCGATAATAAAATCATTTTCATTCTCCTGGATAATAATCGCGCCACTCATTGGCCAATCAGGATTTTTTGCTTCAGGCGACCAGCCCAAAGTGTAATCATGTAAAACAGTAAGTTTATAATTCCCTAAAACAATTTCCTGTTTTTTGTGTGAGGTGTCGAGCAACACGCCTTCCATTTTTCCAGTGCCTTGATACTTTAAAATTTCAGGCGATAACTGAGATAAAATGGAATAGCTTTTTGTGATTGGCTCCTCTTCCGGATGCGCTGTTGATTCGATTGAGAACGGAGAAAAACCCATCGCCTGGTAATGCCCGATTGCATAAAAAACTTTGGCTGCGCTTGAGGGTTCAAATCTTATTTCAGGAATGAATAATGGATTATTTCTTCTCTTGTACAAATCGCAATAATGTTTGAAATAAGGATTGTAAAAATCAGGTGATAAGATATCAATTGCTGGAGCAGCGGCCTGCCAGATATCCATCAGATGCGGCAACGGTCCTGCGCTGGGATATTGCCCCGGTTGCACGTTTCGATAATTCAATGCGGCATTAACGTACATGGGTAAACAAAATTCTTTCTTTCCTGCTTCCGCAACTGCATTGGCATATTTTGCATAATACCATGCCTGGAACAATTCGTCGGTGGCTAGACTTTTACCAAACACAGTTTCCCAATTTCCTTTTGTCGCAAAATTTATTTTTGACCAATGTGCTCTTAATTCAGGAACCAAAGAATCTTTGTTGGCAATCAGATAATCCATCAATTCCTGTGGCACGTCACTATTAAAAGCTTTGTTGGCGTTTGCCGTGTATTCTCTTGCTTCGGTCAGCATTCCGATTTCATTTTCCACTTGAAGCATTATCACGGTTTGTGATGTATCAGTTTCTTTTAAATGCTTCATCAATTGGGCAAAGGCTTTTTTATCGGCGTCCAAATTGCTTTTGCTGAAAGCAGAAAGAATTTCCAGGCCTTTGTCCGAGCGGTTTTGCGCGCGGGGAAAGCGCAATTCGTTAGTTTTAATCCAGGCCGGTACATAACAGCTCATACTGTTTTTCCAGGAACCGAACCACAGTAAAATTACTTTCAAATTATTCTCATGACTGATTTTAATGATGCTGTCGATTAGCGTAAAATCAAATTTTCCTTCTTGCGGTTCTATTAATTCCCAATAGGCAGGAACAAGAATCGTATTGAAATTCATCACCTTAAACTTTTTCCAAAAAGGGCGCATGTAATCCAGGCTTGATGCAGTTGAATTTCCCAATTCACCGCCAAGGATTAGAAACGGTTTTCCATCAACGATTAATTGTTGTGTGGTGCCTTTCTTTTGCAGATGAGGAATGGATTGGCTATATGATTTTGAATAGCACAGTAAAAGAACAAATAAGCTGAAAAAGTAATTTCCACTGATTAATTTTTTCATACAATATTTTTATTCATCCGTTCTGAAAGGCGCGGCGGGCAAGCCTTCCTTGTTTATCAAATTCGGATTGACCGGCATATCCGCCCACGCATAACGAACATATTTCGGACTCGGAACATCTTCGCTTGATACAATAATTTTATCACCATCAATTTTTGCATCGCCCCAAACAAATTTTTTATCTTCTCCCGATATAGCAAATTCTGCAGGAAGTTCATCATCATTGGTACTTAACCCGCTACCCGTATGGGTAAATGAAATAACAATCTTATTCCCCTCAACGGATGAAGATAGATATAACGGCCCCGCGTACACGACATTCTCGCCGTATGCAATTTTTTCGGCTGCCAAAGCCAGGCGATCGCCTACCGGTTTTTTACGGTCGGGATGAATATCGTTCCATTCACCTAAATCAATGGCAACGGCCATCGCCGTGTTTGGAACAGACAGCGATTTGGCCTGCGCCTCTCTGAACAAAGCCCACTCGCTTTCAGAAGGAAGATAATTGTAATCTCCAAAACCCGGAAGCTGTACAAATAAAAATGGCAAATTGCCTTCGTTCCATTTGCTGCGCCAATCGTTAATCATGTCCGGTTGCAGCTTTGCATATTCATCAGGTTTGCCTGTATTGCTTTCGCCCTGGTACCAAACAAATCCTTTAACTGCGTAATTTATCAAAGGAGCAATCATCGAATTGTATAAAGAAGTTGGCTGATTTTGCAAGGCAATACCAAAACCGCCAAACCCGTGACGACGCTCATTTACCACGCCGGCTTTATATTGCCAGTAACCGGTTAAGTCAATGGTATCTCCACCTGCAATCAATTCATAAGGTTTATCCGGAACAAAGCCACCTTTACCGAAATCGTTGGTAACACGTACTACAAATAAATTTTTTCCAGGCCTCAAAAGCCCGTCCGGCACAGGATAACGGCGCTGCGGATACATATATCCGGTAGAACCTACTTTAACACCATTGATGTATAATTCATCAGCGTCTACAATTCTTCCAAGAAAAACTTTTGCAGGAACTTTGGTCATTGAACCCGGCACATCAATTTCCCGGCGATACCAAACAACGCCATTCAAATTTTTTGCGCCCTCATCCGCCCAAAAACCGGGTATCGCAATTCTGTGCCATTCTTTTGGTCGATAAGAAGGAGAAAACCATTTTTCTGTCAAACCCTTATCCTCTGGGCGTTTTATCTTTCGTGCGTTGCCAAAAACTTTCTGGTTAATGCCGTTTAGGTAAGCTGTGTCTTTATTTTTTTCTATTGTTTTTAAAATATCAGGAAATGATTTGAAACTTTCTTCACTCATCATAGATTCAATAGGAACGCCGCCCCAGCTGGCATTGATGATACCAATAGGCACATGATATTTTTGATACAAATCCTTTGCGAAAAAATAAGCGACAGCAGAAAAGTCTGCGACATTGTCAGGGTTTGCCCACTTCCATGAACCACCCGGCAAATCATTTTGCGGGCTTTGAATATTAGTTGTGTTCGGAACCCAAAATTGCCTTATGTCAGGATAATTGGCATTTGGAATTTCATCCGGATAATACACGCTATGCAATTTCATTTGATGCACCATGTTGGACTGGCCCGTGCAAAGCCAAACATCACCAATCAAAATATTATAAAGCGTAATTTTGTTTTTGCCTGAAATGTTCATCGTGTAAGGCCCGCCGGCTTTCATCGGCAATAATTGTACTTTCCATTTCCCATCGTTGCCCGTTTTGGTTCGATAAGTTTTGCCATTAAATTTCACACTAACTTTTTCACCTTTTGATGCCCAACCCCAAATATTAATTTTTGCATCGCGTTGCAATATCATGCTGTCGCGGATAATTTGTGGCAACTTGATTTGTGCATGAAGGCTGCAGGTTGTGATTAAATAAAAAACAATTGCAATTAATTTTCTCATCTGAAAATTTTTATTTTTTTTTACCACCTTTTTATTTTTAGAAATCGTTTTTATTGGAGGAAATTTTTCTTAGTAAACAAATGAATAAGTAAGATTTTTATTTTCTTAAATCAATGCCTTTAAATCACCGTAAGGTTCTATTGTTTTTATAAAACCATTTTCATCATGAACCAACTTTGTAGCCTTGATGGAACGCAGATGCGTTACACCTTTACTCAGGCTGCTGTCGTGGTAAAACAAATACCATTGTCCCTCAACTTCAACAATGGAATGATGAGAAGTCCAGCCCACAACAGGATTTAAAATTTTTCCTGCATAAGTAAAAGGCCCGTAAGGATTATGGCCAATGGCATAACAGATGAAATGTGTGTCGCCGGTAGAATAAGAAAAGTAATATTTGCCCTTGTATTTGTGCACCCATGATGCTTCAAAAAATCTCCTTTCGGTATCACCCTGCAACAGCGGATTTCCATGCTCATCAATGATTACAGCATCTTCTGGCGCTTCTGCAAACTCTAATAGCTCATCAGTTAGTTTGGCAACTTTGGCACAAAGAGCAGGCTCATTATCTTTTGGCAGATGCGCTGTCGGACTTTCAGGTTGTTCTGCATTAAAACTTCCATCGCGCCAGCGTTGCAACTGTCCGCCCCAGATGCCACCGAAATACATATAATAACTTCCATCATCGTCTTTAAAAACAGCAGGGTCAATAGAAAAACTATTTTTTATCGCTTCAGCTTGTGGAGTAAATGACCCAACCGGGGAATCGCTAACGGCAACGCCTATACGAAAAGTTCCATCATAATCTTTAGCAGGAAAAAACAGATAGAATTTACCATCTTTTTCCGTTGCATCCGGTGCCCACATTTGTTTTTCAGCCCAGGGCACATCGTTCACATGAAGCGCTATGCCATTATCTTTTGCTTCGCTTGTTGGTGAATCCATCGAGATGACATGGTAATCTTCCATTGCAAAATGGCTTCCCAAATCGTCAAATGAGTCGCCAGCATCTATATCGTGTGAAGGATAGATATAAATTTTACCATTGAAGACATGAGCAGATGGATCTGCTGTATAAATGTGCATAATTAATGGTTGCGAAATGGCCTTTTTATTGAGCTCATCAAAGTGAATGTGTTGGATACTTTCTTCAGGCATGATGGAATTTTTTTAATTTTTAATTTTATTTTCTTCTTTCTATCAAATCACTTTCAATCTTTACTTCCATCTTTTTATTTATTTGATAAAAAAACAACAAACCCGCGCCAAGCAAAAATGGTATTGCCGGATAAATACTTACGAGCATCTTTGTGCCATGAATCGCTTGCGGCGTTTGCATCTCACTGTTTGGGATGTAATCATACAAGCCCAAGATCCACGTAAGCAAAGCCCCGCCAATACTGAGTCCTGCTTTTAATCCAACCATCATTGCAGAAAAAATAATCGCTGTGGCACGACGGTTATTTCGCCATTCACTATAATCGGCAACATCCGCGATCATCGCCCACAACAACGGAATCGTAAGGCCATAAAAAAAACCATGTAAGATTTGTGAAAGAAAAATAATTCCTACTGCTTTTGGAGGATAAAAAATAAAAGCAATGATGAATAAAGTAGAAATGAAAAGGCAAATTCCAAATACATCTCTTTTGCCATATTTATCTGCAAATCTTTTGGAGAGCATAATGCCAACTATCATAAAAATAATGCCACCGGCATTGAATAAACCAAAGCCCGCAGACACGGGGTCTTCACCAAAAAAATTAAGACCGATGTGGGAAAGAAAATGGGTGATGGGATTTACAAAACTGGTGAGACTTTCTTTGTCGACATAATTTTTAAAATAGTAAACATAACCGCCGCCTTTCATTGCAAGCGTGATAAACACAAGTGTTGTAAGCACCAACATTATGATCCATGGTTTATTTTTTGACAAATCCAAAAGGTCTTCTTTCAAACTTGATTTTTGTTCGGGCTTGGGAATAATTCTTTCTTTTGTTGTAAAAAAAGTGATCAACAACATCACAGTTCCGATGATCGCCAGCCATGTCATTACTTTTTCAATGCCCACTGATTTGTCGCCTCTACCTGCAGTTTCAATAATCGAAAGCATAAAAACCTGCACAAAAAATTGTGCGAACATTACTGCTACAAAACGATAAGAAGATAAACTGTTTCGCTCTTTCATATCGCCGGTAATAACGCCGCTCAAGGCAGAATAAGGCAAATTGTTTGCAGCGTATAACAACAACAACAGAGTATAAGTAACTACTGCATAAATCATTTTTCCTTTGTAAGAAAAATGCGGCGTGCTGAATGCCAGCAACGCAATCACACCAAGCGGAATTGCGGTAAATAAAATCCATGGCCTGAATTTTCCCCACCGGGAACGGGTTCTGTCCGCCAGCGCGCCAATCAGCGGATTGAAACCAAACGCAGCAACCAGTCCAACTGTCAAAATGATAACAGATGCGTCGGAGGGCTTCAGTCCATAAATATCTGTATAAAAATAGGCGAGGTAAGTCACCAAAGTTTGAAAAACTAAATTGGCAGCGAGGTCGCCCAGGCTGTAGCCAACTTTTTCCAAAACTGATAATTTCTGTGAATGTATTGGCAACTTAGTGGGTGCTGTTTGCTCAACTAATGTTACATCTGCGGCGCTCATAAATAGTTGTTTTAAGTAAATGAATTAATGGTTTTTTGCTGTTGCAATCACGCTGAAAAATGCGGGCTTCGGTTTAAAATTTCTATCAAATAATAATGGATAATTAGTGCGTCGGCGAATAGGAAACCCATTCAGCCAGGATTGACCATCATTAACACCCCAGAAGGTTACGCGGCTGATATCTTTTTTATATTTCATAAAAAGAGAAAACAAATCAGCATATGATTTTGCAAGTATCTGCTGCACGGAATCAGGTAATCCTTTTGTATAAGGATTCATGTTAGCGCTTCCTTGTGCGGTGGCGCTTACATCCGCAGTCACCTTGTCCCAGGGATTGGGCAACACACTTAAATCGAGTTCTGTAAACATTACATCAATCCCGAGCGCAGAGAATTCTTTGATGCTTTCTTCAATATCTTTCATCGGCACATTTCCTGCTTTCCAATGGCCCTGAATACCGACACCATCAATGCGCACTCCGGCAGCCTGTATCTTTTTTATCAAAGCAATAGCGCCGGCTCTTTTCTTTGACTGTTCGATGTTGTAATCGTTATAATAAAGTTTTGAATGGGGTGATGCTTTTTGCGCCAAACGAAAAGCTTCAACAATGTAATTATCACCGAGCTTGTCTAAAAAAATATCTTCACGCAAAGTGCCATCTTCATTCAAAGCTTCATTCACCACATCCCAGGAATCCACTTTTCCATCGTAGCGGCTGGCAACCTTTGTGATGTGATTTACAAAATATTGTCGAACCGAATCTGCACTTTGCATGTGGCGCATGAATGCAGGCAATTGACTATGCCAGATAAGATTATGTGCATTTATTTTTATGTGATTTGCCTTTGCAAATGCGACCAGTTTATCAGCAAGGTCGAAATCATATTTGTCCCAGCCGGGATGAATTATTTCAGCTTTCATACAATTTTCCGGGGTCGCGGCGTTGAATTGTTGTTTGATCAATTGATCTGCAGCAGCATCTTTTCCTTCTATTTGCTGCGCATTCATCGCGGTGCCAATTAAAAAATCATTTTTAAAAACATCTTTTAAAGACGGTATTTGCGCATCTACATTATGAACAAATAACAGCACTGCAATAAGCAGGATCGTTGAAATTTTTTTTATCATGGCTTATTTTTTTGTGATTGAATAATTGTTTCAGGAGGTCCGAGATAGCTCGGTTTTAATCTGCCAAAATGCAGAACCATTTTTTGCAAAACCACAGCCGGGCTTATCATCCAATATTTGATGACATGCTTTCCAGGTTGGGAAATTTTAAGTTCGCTTGTTTTAATGATAATGTTATTAGCCACCCATTTTCCCCACGTTCTTTCATTTTTGTCGTCTTTATTAATCGAGATGATTTGTGGTTTTTCATTGTCGATGGAAACGCCATATTGCAAACCGAGGCTATCATTTTCAAAATTTAAAGTAGGTGAAAAATAAGCATCCAATTTTGCAGTTCCGGTGTCATAAACATACACACCAAATTGCAGGTGAGGATTACTGTTAGAAAATGCTTTTTCATCAGCTGTTACTGGAAAAGTAGTAACACCATCGCCATCTTTACCGATGCTGGGAATTACGTTCCATTTGATATTTTTTTTGTTGATTGCTCTTGTGAAATGAGATGCTTCAATCGAAACATAACCATTTACCTCTGCAAATAAATTTCCTTTTATATTTTCAGGAATCAAACCTTGATCAATGGTTGTTTCAGTGATTGTTTCGCTTTCAGTTACGATTTGGTTCTTTGTTGAATCCTTCACGAATCTCACTTCGGGCATTTTATTGAAAGGTGGTTGTTGCCAATAAGTATATCCGATATGCGTTTGGTCCATCATGTGATTCCACTTTCCATTGGCCAACTCATGATCGTATTGATAAGATAAAAGTGAATCCGTTTCATAAAATTTTTTTACATCCTTTGCATAACCGTTTGCGAGAGGATTATTTTTGGATGCATAAAAATGATTCTTAGCAACAGCAACATATAAATCATTCAAATTCTTAAATGCCTTCACTGGAAAAAGCACCAATTCAAAGTAAGCGTCTTTATATTCAGCCGGTATTTCTGTATTTATTTTTTCTGCTTCCTGAACGAGAAGATGATATTGGTAAATAATCCTGTCTGCTTCATCATAATCAGTGAGGCTATAGGTTTCCGGGGATAATAATTCCGGTTTTCTTCTTGAAATATATTGCGAATATTTTTGCCAAATGTCTCCTATCGGCTTAGCATACTTTTCACCAAATTGTTTTGCTGCCCAATCAACGTAATAATTTCCAATATTGTCAACCGTAATTTTATTTGGATTCCATGCATAATCCAAAAAGAAAGAAATAGGAAATTCCATCGGTTTTAAATCACCGACATTGACCACCCAAATTCTATCTACTCCATACGAATAAGCCAGATGCATTTGTTCCCAAACTCTTGCAATATTGTTTGTATTGATCCATTTATAATTCCGTGGGCCGCCTACATAATCAAAGTGATAATAAATCCCGTAACCACCACTTCGTGGCTTTGCATCCAGCTTTGGAAGCCTGCGAAGATTTCCCCAGTTATCATCACTAAACAATAAAGTAACATCATCCGGCACGCGCATTCCTTTATCGTAGTAATCCTGCACCTCTTTGTACAAGGCCCAATTCTGTGGCGTTTCAGACGCAGGCTTGCCAGTAACTTCTTCAATAATTTTTCTTTGATTGGCAACAATATTTTCCAGCAGCCCGATGGCAGTTCCCTGTGTCATCGGCATATCGCCATCGCCGCGCATGCCAATGGTGACAATGCTTTCGTGGTGGTCCATGTTTCCAATTCCTTTTTTCCAGAACGAATCCAACTCATTTTTATTCGTCGCATAATTCCATGCTCCTTTTCCATAACGCTTCCATTCCTGCTGGGCGCGCAGCATCGGTTCGTGATGTGAAGTGCCCATCACGATTCCATATTTATTTGCGAGAATCGGATTCAACGTGTCATCATCGTTGAAAGCATTTCCCCACATGGCAGGCCACAAATAATTCGCTTTTAATCTTAATAATAGTTCAAATATTTTTTCATAAACATGGTGATTTACGCCTCCAAATTTTTCTTTTGTCCAACCAGAAAAAGCAGGCGCTTCATCATTGATAAAAATGCCGCGATATTTTACCAAAGGATGATCGCGTAGAAAAATATTCTTTTTTACATAAATTTCTTCCTTCTTTTTTGCCGGAACATCTGCCCACCAATACCAGGGGGAAACTCCAATTTCTTTTGACATTTCAAAAACGCCGTAAGCAGTTCCTCGTTTATCGCTTCCGGCAATTATCAAAGCTTTATCAATTCCTTTAAAAGGTTTTTCTACCACTTTTATTTGATAGGCTTCCCATTTGTTTTTTATGGAATCAACGTTTATTTTTTTTGATTGAATTAATTGCTGAATGAATGCGGAACCCTTGATTGTTCCAATGATGATAATCTCGTTTGCTTTGGAAGGAAGTTGGTTGCCGGCTGCAGGTTTTTTACCACTAACCATTTCCACATCATTGAGGAAAAAAGAAACTGCTTTTTGAACCAGCCAGTCATCATTTTTATCAGTATAAACAGGAGTAGCAGTTTGAGAGACGATTGGAAAATTTCCATTTTCATTTTTATCTGAAATAAAATTTTGTGCAGATAAATTTCTTACCAAAAAAATAATTGAGCATAAAATAAATAATCTTTTCATCCTGCACCTTTTTAAAAATTAAAAAGAAAAAACCGCTTAAAACTTTGTTTACCGTAAAAATCAAAATCCAATCGAATTACCGCCATCCACCGGCAATACAACTCCTGTGATATAAGCAGACTCTGAACCTGCTAAAAACAACGCCGCATCTCCAATGGTTGAAGGCGCACCCAATTCGCCCATCGGCGTTCTTGACAAAACTTTATTCTTTCTTTCCGGGTCGTTATTCAATGCTTTTGCTGACATATCTGTTGCGATAAATCCAGGCGCAATACAATTTACCCGGATACCTTTTGGAGAAAGCTCTACGGCCATCGCTCGTGTCATTGCTTCGATCGCGCCTTTGGAAGCGCTGTATGCAATCACTTTTGGCAAACCATATTGAGAAGCCATTGAACTGATATTTACAATACTCCCTCTTTTATTTTCAATCATATTTTTCACTACTTCCCGCGAGATCGTAAAAATAGATTTCACATTGGTGTGAATTATTTTTTCAAAATCTTCATCCGTTACTTCGGTAAATTCTTTTTTTAAATTGATGCCTGCATTGTTTACCAGAACATCAATGTGCGAATATTTTTTAACGAGCTCTTTTATAAATCCGGGAATGGCAGATAGATTATTAAGGTCAAAGGATATCGCATCACAAAGCGCTCCCAGCTTACTTTTCGCAGCTTTTAATTTTTCTTCATTACGCCCGATGATGATCGTGGTAATATTATTTTTTACAAATTTTTCTGCTATCCCAAAGCCAATTCCTGATGCACCTCCGGTAACGATGGCAATTTTCTCTTGGTCATTTTTTTCCATTGTTTTTTTTATTTTTTTATAAATTGTAAATTTTTCCCATAATGTATTCATTCCAAAACAGAATTTCGAAATATTTATTCGTTTACTGCAACCCAAAAACCCACGTCGGAAAACCTACATCCTTACTTTCCATTTCCGGGCGCGTAAGGAAAATGCAATCCTTCATAATACTGCAAACTTTTTGCTGGCTTTTCATACTGTACCGGAATCGGCATTTTTGAAAAAGTTTGAAAATACAAAAGGCACGCATCCCGCCACCATACTGCTTCTTTCTCTTGTATATTCAATAACATCCGCACATGATTGTACCGCTCTTCATCAATATATTTTTCCATATTTTTCCATGCACCCTGCATCCATCTAAGCGTATCAACCCCTTCGTTATATTTATAACACAATTCATCCCAAAGTGTTCTTCCTGATTTCATTTTATAATCCCAGGGGATATGATGAAACCACAATAAAAATTTTTCCGAACAAGTAGGTAAATTGCTAAACATACTATCCACTTCCCTCTGATATTGAGCCAAGGCGTTGCTGCCTCTTGCAGTGCGATCGAATCCAATGCCAACACTATCTGCGCGATGAAAATAAACTGGATTCCAATCGGCGCGCGGTGCTTTATTATACCAGGGAGCCGGCCCATAATGATTTCCATAACCCATGATATGATGAAGGCCAAGCGGAGTCATATAATTCACCACCGCTTCCCTTGAGGCAATCATCATTTTTTTTACGGTTTCAACAAAATTCCGATTGTTTGAAAATGTTTGTCTAATCCATTCATCGGCAATCTTTTCTGAACTCAAATTATAATCCCACGCAATCCTTCCAAATGCATACCAGTTAGCCTGTCCGAATGGATGGCCTGTCCAATTAATATCATTGCCAATATTTGAAACTCCTGCCATCCCGGTAAGGGAATGATGTTCCAATGTACCATCAACCACAGTTGCAACAGAAGAGCCTTTTCCATTTTCATAAGTATCGGCGTTCAATACTTCTTTAAATAAAGGTGCTTCATAAACAAGGTTGGTAGCTTGTCCCAAATATTCCTGGGTGATTTGAAATTCCATCATCAAAGGAGTTTTCGGCATTGCACCAAACAACGGACTAAAAGGTTCTCGTGGCTGGAAATCTATCGGGCCGTTTTTTACCTGCACCATTATGTTATTTCTGAAGGTTCCATCCAGTGGTTTGAATTCAGCGTAAGCTTGTTTGAAACGATCTTCCGGGACCTCATGGCTGTACACAAAAGCCCGCCAGATAACGATTCCATGATGTGGGGCAACTGCATCGGCAAGCATGTTGGCGCCATCGGCATGAGTACGATTGTAATCCTGGGGACCGGGCTGTCCTTCAGAATTTGCTTTCACCAAAAACCCTCCAAAATCAGGAATGTAAGAATAGATTTCATCCGCTTTTTCTTTCCACCATTGCTGAACTTTTGGATCAAGCGGGTCAGCAGTTTTTAAACCTCCGATTTCAATCGGCGAACTAAAACGCGCTGTCAGAAAAACTTTAATTCCATAAGGACGAAACACATCTGCCAGCGCTTTTACTTTTATTAAATACGATTTTGTAAGCACCATCGAATTGGCATTTACATTCGTAAGAACGGTGCCGTTGATTCCTATTGACGCGTTGGCTCTTGCATAATCGATGTAGCGCCGGTCAATATAATCCGGCAGCGTTTGCCAATCCCAGAGCGAGATTCCGGCATAGCCTCTCTCCACATAACGATCAAGATTATCCCAATGATTGAGAAGGCGATATTCAATTTTTGGAATACTCTTTATTGAAATTGTTTGAATGTTTTGATGGGTTTGTAACAATCTCAAAAAATGAAAAACACCATACAAAACACCGATATTATTTTTCGCAGCTATCAGAATTGATTTCTTTTGATTAACAACAGCGGTTCTGATTATGAAACCTTCGTTGCCACAATCTTCAATGTCTTTTGCGGAAAAAAAAGATTTTACTTCTGTTGATGATTCAGCAGTTCCGCAAATAATGACTCCGTCAGTAATTGAATTTTCAATAAAAGTTTTTTGATCCAGCAGACCTTTTAATCCCTTTATTAATTCTTGTTTTGCAACATGTAAAGTCGGATCGTTTCCCGGAAAATTAATTCCTTTGATAGAATTTTGGTAGGTTAATAAAAGTCTTGCATCATCAATTTTATCATAGCGAAGCCAAAGCCTGTAGCCGTTTTCAGCATGGACTGCGATAAGTGAAAACAAGCAAACAACTATAATAAAAAGCTTCTTCATGAATAAAATTTTTATTCTTTAAAAATTATTTCCATTCCTTCTTTGTGATGATTCCCTGATGATAAAGTCTGATCTTAAGAGTGTTGTATTTCGTACTTTAAATGATTAATAAGATGGTGCGCGGCAACTTCGCCCACTTCATCTATGTCGTGATTCGTTATTTCCTTTTCTTTAATCATGCACTTTACTATTTCAATCAGATTCTATTTTATATTTCTTCAATTAATTCATTTTTTAAAGACGATTTCCTGATAATAAGGTTGGAACGAATAATGATCGTATTTGTGTTTTGCAAGTTGCCAATTCCTTTCAGGTGATTGATGAGGTTGCGGGCAGCAACTTCTCCCACATCTATTCCCGGATAATTTATTGTGGTGAGTGCAGGCTCTATCAATGTGCAAATCGCATCATTATTAAATCCTACTATCGCAATATCCTCTGGTATTTTGATGTTATTTTCCTTTAAAGTACGCATGACTACGGCAGCTACGAAATCATTCGTAATAAAAGCGCCATCCGGCAAGGGATCCATTTTGAGTATTTGCATTGCCGATTCAATTGCGGCGCTTTCAGACAGGTCATTGATGAGCAATAAATTTTCATCATAAGGAATTTCATTGTCAAATAAGGCATCTTTATACCCCTTAAACCTTTCAGAATATACATTTCGTTGAAGGCTTGAGGTTATATGAACAATTTTTTTGCATCCCTGTTGGATTAAATGTTCAGTGGCCTGATAGCCGCATTTGTGGTTATCTATTATCACCACCGTATTTTTCCCTTCCTGTTCCACACGATCAAAAAATATTATGGGAACATTTTTTTCTTTGAATGGTTTAAAATGATCCAGATTTTTTGTGTCAAAAGAAAGAGAAGCGATTAATCCATCTACTCTTTTCTCAAAGAGATTTTTTGCATTCGCTATTTCTTTAATAAAACTTTCCGAAGAATGCGCTATAATTAAATCATAACCGGCTTCAGTTGTAACTTTTTCTACACCAGCCAAAACGGATGTGATGAAATTACTGTTCAATTCATGAACGATAATTCCAATGGTGTTTGTCGTTTGATTGCGGAGGTTTCTTGCAAAAGGATTGGTGCGGTAACCCATCTTGGCGGCCAGATCAAAAATCTTCTTTTTTGTTTGTTTACTGACAACAGGATCGTTTTTTAAGGCACGGCTAACAGTTGCGATAGAAATATTCAATGCAGAGGCAATATCATAAATGGTAACTTCCTTGTCTTTTGGCATCTACAATCGTTTACATTTAATATAATACTGTAAAACTACTTAAAAATAACTTTTATTACATTTTTTTTGAAAAAAAAATGTAAACGGTTACATTTTAATAAAATTTTCCTATTTTAGCCTTGCGAAAGGAGAAGAAAATAGATTTTCAAATTAGTTTCTTCTTTTTTTTATAATTGGTTAATGCCTTTACCGGTAAGCGTTTCAGATGAAATAGTTTTAGAATTTAATGATTTATTTGTGGATTTATTTTGCGGGCCAAATCAAAAATAAATTTACAAAAACTAACCTTTCAGGGCCAGAAAATGAGAATAGATCATATTTCTCAATAAAATAAATTTTTACGATTTTTTTGAACATAACCTGTTTTTAGACGCAGATAATTTGTTTAAAAACAGAGATACGGAAATAAGATTTTAATATAAATGTCACCCGATTTTTTACGCTTTTTAAAATTAAAAACTGCTCTCTCATGAAATGTTTACAAAAACAAAATCTCAGTCTGTCGATGTGTCGAAAATGGCAAGTAAAGCTGCCACTTTTTATTTTAATCTCTTTCCTGATTCCCTTCTCCGGGTTTTCGCAAACCACCAATGTGAAGGGTAGAGTTGCCGATCAATCGGGGCATCCGGTAGCGGGTGCTTCTATAATTGTAAAAGGCGAAAATTCAGGAGTAAGCACTACTGCCAATGGTAACTTTGAAATCAAGGCTTCTTCTAATAGTACCCTCGTGATTTCATCTGTTGGCTTTGCAGACCAGGAGGTGAAAGTGAAAGGAAATGAATTTTTGAATATAACTTTAAGCCAGACAGAAACCGGCCTGAATGCCGTGGTGGTTGTGGGTTATGGGACTCAAAGAAAAGAAGCTGTTACCGGCTCCGTTGCCTCTATAAGCGGAGAAAAGATCCGGGAAGTACCTGCTCCGAATATCTCACAATCTTTGCAAGGTCGTTTGGCAGGAATTCAGATTTCTCAGACATCTACAAAGCCTGGTGCTACCATGCAAATCCGGGTCAGGGGTACACGTTCTTTGACCGCTGATAACAACCCTTTAATAGTTTTGGATGGAATACCTTTTCCTGGTTCCCTTGCCGATCTGAATCCGGATGATATCAAAAGCATTGATGTGTTGAAAGATGCCTCTGCGACTGCAATTTATGGTTCACGGGGAGCAAATGGAGTTATTTTAATAACAACTAACAAAGGACAACGCGGAGCTAAAGCAAGAATAACCTATAATGGATATTATGGAGATCAGACACTTTTCGCACGCTACCCCATGATGAGCGGCCCTGAATTCGTAGCGCTTCGCAAAGCTGCGGGGATTTTTTCTAATGGAACAAATGAATCTGATGATGTAAACACAGACTGGCAGGATCTATTTTATAGAACCGGCACGATCAACAGCCATGATGTGACTCTTTCAGGTGGCAGCGAAACAGGTAGTTATAATGTAGGATTGGGTTATTATCAAAATCAGAGTTTAATTCCGAGCCAGCAGTATCAGCGTTACTCTTTTCGTACTTCCGTTGATCAGAATGTGGGAAAATATTTTCATTTTGGTTTCACCACAAACAACAATTTTAACATAAGTCAGGGCAACCAGGTTGGTTTATTTGGAATATTGGCCTCATCTCCCATTGCCAATCCTTATAACGCAGATGGAACTTTAAGGAGAACCATTAATACAGGTTTGGGAGATAACTACGTATTAACCAAAAACAGAATCGATAGCCTTAATGATAAAGGGTTGTGGTTAAATGAATCAAAGAATTTTGCTACTTATAATGCTATTTATGGAGAAGTAAAAATTCCATGGGTGGAAGGATTAAAATACCGTGTGAACATGGGCCTTGATTTTATTCAGGGAAATAATGGAAATTTCACAGCACAGGGAGTAAACAATGTAAATCCGATCACTGAATCAACTGCAGGCATAGGCAATTCACAAACTTATCACTGGACTATCGAAAACATTCTATCTTACGATCACGCTTTTGCTCAAAAGCATAACATCAATCTGACTGCTCTTTATTCTGCCGAACAACAGAAATATAATTCATCATCCATGTCTGCAAAGGGGATTCCCTCAGATGATTTTCAGTTTTATAATCTCGGACATTCTACCGGTGAAATCACAGTGGATCCGAATGGACAGAGTTACAATTTATGGGGATTAACCTCATTCATGGGAAGGGCAATGTATTCGTATGATAATCGCTATATGCTATCTGCGACTGTCCGCTCTGATGCCTCTTCAAGGCTGGCGCCTGGCCATCAATGGCACACTTATCCTGCGGTGTCTGCCGGATGGAATGTCACCAATGAATCATTTATGTCAAATGTGAGCTGGTTAAATTCTTTAAAACTGCGAGCTGGTTATGGAGAAACGTCTAACCAGGCTATCGCTCCTTATGCAACGCTTGGAGTATTAAACACCAGGCCTTATAATTTTGGCGAAGATACTTATGCTACCGGTTACTATGTGAGCCAGCTTCCTAACCCAAATCTTGGGTGGGAATATTCAGAAACCTGGAATTACGGGGTTGACTTTTCGCTATTTAAAAACCGGTTTTCCGGTACTGTTGAGTATTATGTTACCAATACAAAAGATATTCTTTTGGGCGTAAGCCTGCCTCCTACTGCAGGAGTAAGTAGCTATACAGCAAATATTGGCCAGACTCAAAATAAGGGTATTGAAATAAGCCTTAACGGTACAATCTTAGATGGAGGCCGCGATGGATTTACATGGGATGCGGGTTTTAATATTTATGCCAATAATAATAAACTGGTAGCGCTTGCATCAGGTGAAACAAGAGATGAAGGCAATGGCTGGTTTGTTGGCCACAACATCAATTCAATTTATGATTATAAAAAAGTCGGCCTTTGGGCTACTCCCGAAGACAGTGCTGCGGGTCATCTAAACGTTCTTGAACCAGGTGGAAAAGTTGGTATGATCAAGGTGCTGTACACAGGTGATTATGATGCTAACGGTGTTCCTGTCAGGGCAATTGGTCCTGATGACAGGCAAATTATGGATGTGGATCCTAAATTCTTAGGCGGCTTCAACACTACGCTGGCTTATAAAGGATTTGATTTGACAATTGTTGGTATATTCCAGCACGGCGGTATTTTAGTAAGTTCTCTTTACGGTTCAGGTGGTTATCTTGATAATCTTACTACGCGCAATAACAATGTAAAAGTAGATTACTGGACTCCAACAAATACCGGCGCAAAATATCCAAACCCCGCAGCGCCATTGAGCGGAGACAATCCCAAATATGGAAGTACTCTTGGCTATTTTGATGCTTCTTATTTGAAAGTTAGAACTATTTCCCTCGGATACGATTTTAACCGTAGCCTATTGAAAAACGGGGGTACAAGATTGCGTGCATATTTTACGGTTCAAAATCCATTTGTGTTGTTTTCTCCATATAATAAAGAATCCGGAATGGATCCCGAAACCAATTCATACGGTAATGAAAATGCGGCGGTGCCATTGTCTTACTCCATGAGACGCATACTCACTATTGGTACCAACACACCATCAACACGTAATTATATCGTTGGCGTTAAACTTTCATTTTAAATAATTAATAACATGAAACACTTAAAAATAAAAGCTTTTATTGGATCAGTATCATTGTTAGTGGTCCTCATATCGGGGTGCTCAAAAATTTTGGATGAACAACCCCGCAGTTCTTTTACTCCCGAATATTTTAAAACAGAAAGCGGTGTATTGGGTGGTATAACTTCTTTATATGCGCACCTCCGGAATATTTATGGACAGGCTTATTATTATAACGCCTGCCTCACCGGCACGGATGAAGCCACGTATGCACAGAGTGCAGATGGAAATTTTAAAGACATGGATATGTCTGATGCCGGAAAGGTTAGCTCAACCAGTTTTCCAACAAGTATTCCGTGGGGAGAATCGTTTTCTGATATCAATACGGCCAGCGGTATTCTTGAAAACGGTACCGAAGTAGGTATCGCAGCCCCCCTTCTTGCTGAGGCCAGGTTTTTCCGTGCCTTTGATTATTTTTTGTTGGTACAAACTTACGGCGGTGTTCCATTGGATTTAGGTGCAGGAGAATTGAAGTTCAATACCAACCCGGTAAGAACATCTGTTCGAAACACCGTTCCGGAAGTTTACACCAAAGCTATTTTTCCGGATCTTTTGACTGCAATAAATGATTTGCCTGATGTAGGCCGTGTAACAGGTGGTGTTACCAAAACCGCTGCACGACTGTATTTATCAAAAGCATATCTTACTTATGCCTGGTGGCTTGAAAATCCTAATAATATACCAACTTATCCGCAAGCCGATCGTAGCGATCCTGACGGACATGACGCACACTGGTATTTTCAGCAGGCATATGATATAGCCACCAATGCCATTGATAATCCGGGGCCTTTTGCCTTACAGCCTACTTATTATGATGTAAACCTTGCATCTAATGATCGCAACAGCGAAATCGTATTGTATGCAGATCATACGGAAACCAGTGAACAATATAACGGTGGAAGCCTTACTTATGGAAGTGGCGGTGCGCCGGATAATTTTGCCGTTTGGATGCTCACCTGGAATTACACTTTAATCAGAAGTGGAAAAGATCCATCATGGAGTGGTACGGTAAGCTCCGTTCAGCGCGCAGCCACCCAGGATCTGGGACGTCCATGGACACGTATGGCTCCGACTATTGGAGTTATAGAAAATACGTTTGCTGATAAAACAAATGATTCCCGGTATGATGGCACGTTTGTTACCGTGTACCGTGGCAACTGGCCAAAAGCCGGAGATGCAACTCCAACTTACTATAATGCTAACGGACTTCCTATTCATCCCGGCGATCCAATTCTTACTTTCCTTGACAGCGAACCAACCACCCCAATTGATTATAGTAATTGGGCTTCAAAAAGCAATGTTGGAGCAGGAGCGCTTCCGGGAAGGGCTGATTTTGTGATTTCTCCAGAAGCAATCAGCAGATTAAGATACCCCGGCCTTTGGAAATTGGGAACTTACCGCACCGATAACGGCGAAGGTTTAGGCCAGCCCAATGCCGGTTCTACACGCCCATTCAACATTGCCAAGTTCTCAGAACTTTATTTTATTGCTGCTGAAGCTGCTGTAAAAGGTGCTACCACGGTCGCCGGAAAAAGTGCACTGGACCTCATTAATGTTATTCGTGCCCGTGCCGGAAAATGGCGTTATAATAATAACGGAGATACAGAAAAAATTGAAGACAATAGCGCCGAAATGATTGCAGCCACACCGGCTACGATAGATATAGATTATATTTTGGCAGAACGTTCACGCGAATATTATGGCGAGGGTTATCGCTGGTACGATTTGGTTCGTACTCAAAAATGGGCGGAACTTTCATCTACTTACCGGATAGGCGGTTCAGCAATTGGAGACCACACTCCTATGACTGTAACGCGCACCATTGAGCCGTTTCAGTATTTGCGTCCGATTCCGCAAGGGCAAATCGATGGTATGGAAATGACTGCTAATGAGAAAGCGGCTTATCAAAACCCTGGTTATAATTAATATTAAAATAATAAGGCCTTTGTTGAAATGCAGGCCTTAATGAGCAGGTTTTTTTCTCATAATCAAGAGTGATCGGGGGATGAATTCTTTCATCTCCCCTTTCATTTTTTAAAATTTGGAAAGATCATAAAATTAAAATTCATATTATTTGTTGGCGTACTGTGCCTGGCCACAAATTCTTTTGCTCAAAAACAGCAAGATTTAAAATTATGGTACAACAAGCCATCGGGCAATGTTTGGGAAAATGCCTTGCCTGTCGGAAATGGTTTTTTGGGAGCGATGGTGTATGGAAATGTAGATACAGAAACCATTCAGTTAAATGAATATACCGTTTGGAGCGGCAGCCCAAACCGCAATAATAATCCGTTGGCATTAGATTCATTAGCGGAAATGCGGAAACTGATTTTTGAAGGAAAACAAAAACTTGCGGAACAAATTGCCAACAGGATTATCATCAGTAAAAAATCACAGGGACAAATGTATGAGCCGGTGGGCGAACTTCATTTGGCTTTTGATGGACAAAATAATTACACTGATTATTATCGACAACTGGATATAGAAAAAGCAGTTGCAACAACCTCTTACAAAGTCGGCGATGTTACTTACACAAGAGAGGCGCTCGTTTCTTTTCCTGACCGTGTTATGGTGGTGAGATTGACAGCAACTAAACCGGGAAGCATCTCTTTCAACGCATTTTATTCCACACCACAACCGAATGCAGAAACAAAAACTACCTCATCAAAGCAATTAACCATCGCCGGTACGACGATTGACCATGAAGGGGTAAAAGGAAAAGTAAAATTCAAAGGCATTGCAAGCTTTAAATTAGATGGAGGAACGCTTTCATCTAACGATACTGCGCTGATTATAAAAAACGCAAATGCAGTTACCATTTATATTTCCATCGCCACCAATTTCAATAATTATCATGACTTAAGCGGCAATGAAAATGAAAAAGCAGTTACTTATTTGAACAAAGCCTATCCAAAAAATTTTGCGGAGATTTTAAAAACGCACATTGCAGCGTATCAAAAATATTTTAACCGGGTGAAGTTGGATTTGGGAACCACAGATGCCGCTAAACTGCCAACTGATGAAAGATTAAAAAAATTTGATAAAGCAGATGACCCGCAATTTGTAGTGCTTTATTACCAATTTGGAAGATATTTATTGATTTCATCTTCACAGCCCGGCGGGCAGCCAGCTACACTTCAGGGAATCTGGAATAACAAAATGTATCCGCCGTGGGATAGCAAATACACAATCAATATCAATACAGAAATGAACTACTGGCCGGCAGAAAAAACCAATCTTTCAGAAATGACGGAGCCTTTGATAAAGATGATAAAAGAATTATCCATTGCCGGTGAAAAAACAGCAAAAGATATGTATGGCGCCGGAGGCTGGATGGCGCATCATAATACCGATATATGGAGGATTACCGGAGGTGTTGACGGCGCTTTCTGGGGGCTTTGGCCAAATGGTGGCGGTTGGCTGAGCCAGCATTTGTGGGAACATTATTTATACAACGGCGATAAAAAGTTTCTTGCTTCGGTCTATCCTATATTGAAAGGCACTGCAAAGTTTTATGATGATTATTTAATAGAACATCCAAAATATCACTGGTTGGTAATCTGTCCCGATGAATCGCCGGAAAATGCGCCGGCAGCACACCAGCATTCTTCATTGGATGCGGGTGTTACCATGACCAATCAAATTGTTTTTGATGTATTTACGACCGCTATTGATGCTGCAAAAATTTTAAACAAAGACAAAACTTTTGTCGATACGCTGATACAAAAAAGAAGCCGGCTTGCACCAATGCATATCGGCCAATATGGACAATTACAGGAATGGCTGGATGACGTAGATAATCCAAACGACCATCATCGCCATATTTCCCATTTGTACGGGTTGTTTCCTTCCAATCAAATCTCGCCATATCGCACTCCGAAATTATACAGCGCAGCAAAAAACACCTTGATTCAGCGAGGCGATGTTTCCACAGGCTGGAGCATGGCCTGGAAAGTAAACTGGTGGGCAAAAATGCTGGATGGCAATCATGCATATAAACTCATTCAAAATCAATTGACACCTGTTGACGCCAATGATGGCGGTGGTGGAACTTTCAATAATTTATTTGATGCACATCCACCGTTTCAGATTGATGGAAATTTTGGATGCACTTCCGGGATTACAGAAATGCTGATGCAAAGCGAAGATGGCGATTTGAATTTGCTCCCGGCTTTGCCTGATGTTTGGAAAAGCGGCAGCATCAGCGGTTTGCGGGCACGCGGTGGCTTTGAAATTGTAAAGATGGAATGGGAAAATGGAAAATTAATTCAGGCAGTTATCAAATCGACATTGGGTGGTAATCTTCGGTTGCGGGTACCAAATGGAATGAAGATGAGCGATGGAACAGGTTTGAAAAAAGCAAATGGTGATAATACAAATGTTTTTTTTCAAACTGAAAAAATAACAACGCCAATTATTTCAGACAATGCAACGATTAACTTACCGCAGTTGAAGGCAACCTGGTTGTATGATGTGCCAACAGTTGCCGGTAAAATATACACATTAATATCATTATAAAATTGTTTAAAAACGATAAAATATAAACAGCTCTAAAACTTGTAAAAAAATCTAACAATATGAAGTATTTTTTCGTCCTTTTTGTTGCTTTACTGCTTAGTTCAACAATTTTTTCGCAGGACGTTATCAGGCAGATGCCTGCCGGTTTTGATGCCGTTCAAACCAATATTCCGCATGGAAAAATTGATTCCTTTAACTACAAATCAAAAACCGTTGGTACCAGGCGGCAATCATTAATTTATACACCGCCCGGGTTTTCAAAAAAGAAAAAATATCCTGTGTTGTATTTACTTCATGGCATTGGTGGTGATGATAAAGAATGGCTGAATGGCGGACATCCGGAAGTGATTCTGGATAATCTTTATGCACAGGGAAAGGCTGAACCAATGATTATAATCATGCCAAATGGAAGGGCTATGAAAAATGACAGTGCCACCGGAAATATTTTTGCGCCTGATAAAGTGCAGGCTTTTGCCACATTTGAAAAAGATTTATTGAACGACCTTATTCCTTATGTGCAAAAACATTATCCCGTTTATGCAGATAGAGACCATCGTGCCATCGCAGGGTTGTCAATGGGGGGCGGACAATCGCTGAATTTTGGTTTGGGCAACCTTGATAAGTTCGCCTGGGTTGGGGCTTTCTCTGCAGCGCCGAATACTAAAACTCCTGAACAACTGGTGCCTGACCCTGCAAAGGCAAGAAATGAATTAAAGTTGTTGTGGATTTCTTGCGGCGCCAGCGATGGTTTAATAACTTTTAGTAAAAGAACACACGATTACCTGGTTAGAAACGATGTCCCTCATATTTATTATATCGAGCCGGGAGTGCATGAATTTAAGGTATGGAAAAACGGCTTGTATATGTTTTCTCAGTTAATTTTTAAACCAGTAGATACAGCTACCTTTTCAAAATACCCTGTTGTGGGTGCTCGGTCAGCTACGAATGTGAGCAATGCAGCATATTGGCAAATATTACACGAAAGCAAAGCGAGGTATGCACAAAAGGTTGGTTTTGCGAAAAAATATGATATGGTGCGTCACCCTTGCTAGTAATGTCACGAGAGTTTGCTTAACATAAATAACGTGCTTTATAGGAATTTAATTACGCTAGGAAATTTTATGATTCTCAAAAAAAATATAGAATAAAGCCTTTGAGTGTAAACAGTACCTACTTAAACGATAAATTCTATAAAATTTTTAAATCTTGATATATTATGAAACAAAAAACAGCTAAAAAACTTCGTTTACTGTTGTTAATCGCAACAGGTTTTATCTTTTATCCGGCATTATCGCAAACACCTGTGATAACTTTAGACCTGGCGAAATCACATGCCAATGTTAGTCCCATGTTATATGGTTTGATGACCGAAGAAATTAACCATTCTTATGACGGCGGTTTATATGCTGAATTAATACGCAACAGGATTTTCAAAGACAGCAAAACGGAGCCGGAAGGCTGGAGCCTCGTGAAAGAAAATCCTTCAGCAGAGGCAAGTATAAAACTGATAGCGGCTGAAGAACATGTGCCGAATGATGAACGCAGAAATGCTATCAATGGCGCTATGCAGGCCTGTTTGAGGCTTACGGTAGAAAAGGCCGATGGAAGAGTTGGCATTGCCAATGAAGGTTATTGGGGCATTGCGGTAAAACCATCTACCACATACAAAGCATCGTTTTATATAAAAGGCACAGACCGCAGGGAACCGCCGCGCTGGCCGTGGGAACCAAAACCAACTACGCCGCCACTTCCGGTTATTGAAAATAATACTCCGGGTCCGATAACAGTTTCCATTGAAAGCAATGATGGCAAAACAGTTTATGCAAAAGGTACGATCAATTTTGAAAAAAGTATTTACTGGAAACAATATGAAGTGAATCTGACAACGGGTGCAGATGTCAAGCCGACAAAAGATGCACGCTTCGTGATTTCTACCAATCGTATAGGTGTTTATTATTTTAACCTGGTTTCCTTATTTCCGCCAACTTATAATAATCAACCCAATGGATTCCGGCCAGACCTGATGCAAATGCTGGTGAATATGAAACCAAAATTTCTGCGTTTTCCCGGAGGAAATTTTTTAGAGGGTCCAAAGATTACCGATGCATTTCCCTGGAAAACAACATTGGGGCCGATTGCCAACAGGCCAGGCCATAATGGCTCATGGGGCTATCGCGCTTCAGACGGAATGGGTTTGCTTGAGTTTTTAAAGTGGTGTGAACATATGGGTGCAGAACCGCTTTTAGCCGTGTACGCCGGTTATTCATTGGATGGTGACCATATAGATGCCGGACCTCTTTTAAAACCTTATGTAGATGATGCCCTGGATGAAATAGAATATGTTATTGGAGATACGAGCACTTATTGGGGCGCTAAACGTGCTGAGGACGGACATCCAGAACCATTTAAACTTCAGTATGTGGAAATTGGTAATGAAGATTGGTTTGACAGGAGCAATAGTTACGACGGAAGGTTCAATCAATTCAGAAATGCTATTGAAGCAAAATATCCGCAACTGACTAGCATTTCTACAATCCCCGGCGCACAATATCCTTCAATGAAAGTTACTTCAGGAAAAGAACCAAAAGTAGTAGATGAACATTATTATCGCAACTCATGGGATATGTGGGAGAATGCTTCGCAATATGATACATACGACCGCAACGGGCCGAAAATTTTTGTTGGAGAATGGGCCACAAGAGAAGGTAAGCCAACCACAAATTTAAACGCGGCCTTAGGCGATGCTGCCTGGATGACCGGTATGGAACGCAATTCAGATTTGGTTATTATGTCTTGCTATGCGCCCTTATTGGTAAACGTCAGCATAGATTCTGCATCTGGAAAAAGAGCGTGGCAATGGGATTCTGACCTGATTGGCTATGATGCTTTGAACAGTTACGGCTCGCCGTCTTATTATGTACAAAAATTATTTAGTCATTATTTAGGAAATAAGATTGTTCCTGTAACAGTTACTAATATCCCAGTGCAAAAAATACCACTTTCAAAAAAGGACAGTGCTGAGGGCAAAGCGCAAAAAGCAGTTCCAACCCTATTTTATTCTGCTACAATGAATGATACAACAGGAACCCTTTACCTTAAAATTGTAAATACAACAGCCAAAAAGCAAAATGTAAAAATAAATCTTGACGGGGCAAAAGCAGCTTCTGAAGCAACTTTGGTGATGGTAAAGGGCAACACGCCGGATGAGACCAACACTATTTCCGACCGGGAAAAAATAATTCCGGTTACGGAAGCCATCAAAGGAATTAAGAAGTCTTTTTCAAGAAATCTTGACCCTTATTCGGTAAACATTTTTGAAATTAAAACCGGAAAATATTACGGTGAAGCTTTTTCAAAACCAAATATCTTGAATTTAAGTAAAAAATAAAGTATTTTATGAAATCAATATCACTATGTAAAAAGATCCTTTTGCTATTGTTCATTCTTATTTCTATCAATGTAAAAGCCCAGCTTCCGTATCAGAACCCGAATCTAACTTCTATAGAAAGGGCGAAAGACTTGATTAGCCGATTAACATTGGAAGAAAAAGCTTCTCTGATGCTCGACCAATCTCCGGCAATTCCACGACTCGGTATTAAAAAATTTAACTGGTGGAGTGAAGCGCTGCATGGTCTCGCAAATAACGGTAATGTAACAGTATTTCCTGAGCCAATTGGTATGGCAGCTTCTTTTAATGACAGCCTGGTTCACCAGGTTTTTAATGCTGTTTCTGATGAAGTAAGGGCAAAATATAATGAGGCAATGCAAAAAGGTGAGGAAAACCGACGGTTTTTAAGCCTTTCCGTTTGGACACCTAATATCAACATTTTCAGAGACCCGCGTTGGGGACGCGGACAGGAAACGTACGGAGAAGATCCGTATTTAACCTCCCGTATGGGAATAGCGGTGGTAAAGGGTTTGCAAGGGCCTGGAAATACAAAATATATGAAGCTGCTGGCGTGCGCCAAACATTACGCAGTTCATTCCGGGCCTGAGTGGAGTCGTCACCAACTTAATCTGGATGATGTAAGTCTGCGGGATTTATGCCAAACCTATTTGCCTGCATTTAAAGCCGTCGTTCAAAAAGCTGATGTGCGTGAAGTGATGTGTGCCTACCAGCGCCTGGATGATGAACCGTGTTGTGGTAACAACCGCTTATTGCAACAAATTCTTCGTGAAGACTGGGGTTTTAAATACATGGTTGTTTCTGATTGCGGCGCTATTTCTGATTTTTATACAAGTCATAAGGTTTCTTCGGATGCTACCCATGCAGCGGCTAAAGCTGCCCTCGCCGGCACTGATGTGGAATGTGGTTATAATTATGCTTACAAAGAAATTCCAGATGCAGTGAAACGCGGACTGATAAAAGAAGATAATGTCAATCTTCATCTGATGCGCCTGCTCGAAGGTCGTTTTGATTTGGGTGAAATGGATAACGATTCATCGGTGTCCTGGGCTAAAATTCCGATGTCAGTTGTGAACTCACCGGCTCATCAAAAGCTTGCTTTGGATATGGCGCGTCAGTCGATGACTCTTTTGCAGAATAAGAATACCATTTTACCCTTATCAAAATCAATAAACAAAGTTGCGGTTGTTGGCCCGAATGCAGATAACGAAGAGATGATGTGGGGCAATTATAATGGAACTCCTGTCAGCACCATCACTATTTTAGAAGGCATCCGTTCGGTGCTTCCGGCAAAAAAAGTTTTTTATAACAGCGCCTGTGATTTGGTTGACACGTCGGTAACAGAAAACGCATTTGGCCAGTGTTCTATCGATGGTAAAACCGGTTTGAAAGCGACGTATTGGAATAACCGAAACTTTGATGGTACACCGGTTACTACACAACAAATCACAAGTCCAATCCAGCTCACGACTTTCGGCCAGCATGAGTTTGCCCCTGAGGTGCATCTTGATAATTTTTCTGCGATATATAAAACAAATTTTAAACCTACCGAATCAGGTGAAATTACTTTTAATACAGAGGCCTGCGGCGCTTTTCAATTAATAGTTAACGGCGATACCATCGGCCGCTCACGCATGTGGAGAGCGTTGCCTCACAATTTTTCTTATCGAGTTGAAAAGGGTAAGGAATATAAAATAGAAGCCCGTTTCAGGCAAATTGATAACTGGACGGCGAGCCTGGGATTTAATTTTGGAAAACAAATACCTGTAGAATTTAATAGTTTGATAGAAAAATTAAAAGGCATTGATGTGGTGGTATTTGTTGGCGGCATTTCACCGAGGCTTGAAGGTGAAGAAATGCCTGTGCACCTGCCGGGATTTAAAGGAGGCGATCGTACCAATATTGAATTGCCGGAGGTGCAACGCAATTGTCTTAAAGCTTTAAAAGCTGCAGGTAAGAAAATTATTTTTGTGAATTGTTCAGGCTCCGCTATCGGTATGGTTCCTGAAACAGAAAGTTGTGATGCCATATTGCAAGCGTGGTATTCCGGTGAGCAAGGCGGGCAAGCAATTGCTGATGTGCTTTTTGGAAACTATAATCCCTCTGGAAAATTGCCAATCACATTTTACAAAAGCATCGACCAGTTGCCTGGTTTTGAAGATTATTCGATGAAAGGCAGAACCTATCGTTACATGTCTGACCCTCTTTTCCCTTTTGGTTTTGGTCTTAGTTATACCAGCTTTTCTATTGGAAACGCCCTGTCGAATAAAACAACGCTTTCAAAAGGCGATGACCTCGAGCTTAGCATACCCGTCTCCAACACGGGTAAACGGAATGGGACTGAAATAGTTCAGGTTTACGTAAGAAAAGTTGATGATACAACTGGTTTATTGAAAACTTTAAAAGGATTCAAAAGAATTGATTTAGCAGCAGGAAAAACAGGTAATGCCATCATTAAGCTGTCGTATAATAGTTTTGAATTTTATGATGACAAAACGCTGCAAATGGATGTAGTGCCGGGGCAATATGATGTTTGGTATGGAAGCAGTTCTGATTCGAAAGATTTAAAGTTGGTAAAATTAAATGTGAATTAGTCAAGTTTTGAAATTGAAAATGACTTGATACAAAAAAATGAAATGAAATATCTAGTTGCTATTCTCATCTTTTTTGCTGGCAAATTTTTTTGCAGCCCACCTGTTCATGCACAGGAAAAATTATATCCCAACGAATTTAACCTGGGTGATGTAAAATTATTGGATGGGCCTTTTAAACATGCACGGGACCTCAATATTGAAACACTTTTAAAGTATAAAGTTGACCGTTTATTAGCACCTTATTTAAAAGAAGCGGGGTTGAAACCAAAAGATTCCAGCTATACGAACTGGGCCGGATTAGACGGGCATATTGGCGGGCATTATTTAACTGCAATGGCAATTAATACAGCAACCGGAAACGTGGAATGCAAAAAAAGAATGTTGTACATGATTGCTGAATTACAGAAATGCCAGGATGCCAATGCAACAAATAATAAAAGCTGGGGTATTGGCTACGTAGGCGGTGTTCCCAATAGCGCGGCAGTTTGGAAGTCGGTAAAAAATAGTGATTTTAAAGCCTTTCACGCGGGCTGGGTTCCCTGGTATAATGTTCATAAGATGTATGCGGGTTTAAGAGATGCGTGGATTTATGCGGGCAGTAAACAAGCAAAAAACATGTTTTTACATTTTTGTGATTGGGCTATAAACATCACTTCTAACCTTACTGATGAACAAATGCAATCTATGCTTGATACGGAACAAGGCGGCATGAATGAAGTATTGGCGGATGCTTACGCGATGACTGGCGATAAAAAATATCTAACTGCTGCTGAAAGGTTTTCCCATCACATGCTTTTAAACCCAATGTCTGAAGGTATTGATAATCTTGATAACAAACATGCCAACACGCAAGTGCCAAAGGCTATTGGTTTTGCAAGAATTGGTGAATTGAGTGACGATAAAAAATATGCCGATGCCGGCAGTTTTTTCTGGCAAACGGTTACCTCAAACCGTACGTTAGCTTTCGGCGGAAACAGTCGTCGTGAATTTTTTCCAAGCGTTGCCTCATACATTGATTTTATCAACGATGTAGAAGGGCCCGAAAGCTGCAACTCAAACAATATGCTGAAGCTTACTGAAGATTTATTCAGAAAAAATCCTTCAGCAAAATATGCAGATTATTATGAGCGTACGATTTACAATCATATTCTTTCTACTCAAAGCCCTGAAACCGGCGGTTACGTTTATTTTACCCCCGTCCGCCCGAGAAGTTATAAAGTGTATTCCGCACCTAATGAAGCAATGTGGTGTTGCGTTGGTACGGGCATGGAAAATCATGGAAAATACAATGAATTTATTTATACGCATTGCGGCGATTCATTGTTTGTAAATCTGTTTATTGCATCTGTATTAAACTGGAAAGAAAAAGGAATTCAACTCACTCAGCAAACCAGATTTCCTTACGAAGAGAAAACAAAGCTGCTTATTACACAAGGAAATTCTTCATTCAATTTAGTGATTCGGTATCCGTGGTGGGTGAAAGATGGCGCATTAAAAATTACCATAAATGGTAAAAATGCTTCAGTTACCAATCATCCTTCTTCTTATATAAGCATCAATCGTAAGTGGGAAAAAGGAGATGTAATAAAAATAACATTGCCGATGCATAACACCATTTCGCATTTACCAAATGTTCCAGAGTACATCGCCATTATGCACGGGCCGATTTTGCTCGGCGCAAAAACAGGAACAGAAGATATGAAAGGATTGATTGCCGATGATAGTCGTTGGGGCCATATTCCCAGTGGTAAAAAATTACCAGTTGATAAAGCACCGATTTTTGTTGCTGATAATGTTTTTTCGATTACCAATGATTTGGTTCCTGTAAAAAATGAACCGCTTCACTTTACAATTAAAAATGTAAAAGTTATTAATCCGATTCGGATTGAACTGCAACCATTCTACCAAATTTATGATGCGCGCTATATGATGTATTGGATGGCGTTGAGCAATGAAGGATATCAAAAGTATATCGATTCGATTGCCGCATCTGAAAAACAAAGGCTGGATTTAGAAAAACGAACCATTGATTTTGTAAATCCCGGCGAACAACAACCTGAAGTGGATCATGCAATGAAAGCGGATAAATCTAAAACCGGCAATAACCAGGACCAAATGTTTCGGGAAGCCTTTAATGACGGTTATTTCAGCTATAATATGGCAACGAATAATCAAACTAATTTGAGTCTGATGGTGCGTTATTGGGGTGCTGAATGGGGCAGCCATAAGTTTGAAATTTATATCGATGATAAAAAATTAGCAAGAGAAGATAATACAGGAAAATGGAATCTGTCGCAATTCAAAGAAGTAAAATATCCGATAGCTGATGAAATGGTAAAAGATAAAGGAAATGTGCGGGTAAAATTTGTAGCGTTGGATGGAAGTTCAGCAGGCCCGGTGTATTATGTTCGTTTGGTAAAATCAAAATAATGAATCAGCTTAAACAATTCTTAATAATTGGAAATCTATTTTTTGTCGTGGCGGCGCATGCGCAAAATGTTCATAGTGATAATGGCAATGGCACTTACACCAATCCGCTTATCCCGGCTGATTTTCCTGACCCGGATGTGATAAGAGTTGGTGACACCTATTACATGGTCAACACTACAATGTTTATTTTTCCGGGAGTTACCGTTTTGAAATCACACGACCTGGTAAACTGGGAATACTGCAGCAATGCGGTACCACGCTTCGATTTCAGCAAATGCTATTATCTTGATAGTTGCAATCGTTATGGACATGGACAATGGGCCACCAGCATCAAATATCACAACGGAAAATTTTATTTATTGTTTATTACTTTGAATGAAGGCGGCTTTATGTTGACTGCAGATAAAGCCGAAGGCCCTTGGCACATCACTCACTTGCCAAAAGGCTTTTATGACCCGGGATTATTTTTTGATGATGACGGGAAAGTGTACGTAGCGCAGGGCTACAATAAAATTTCTATCACTGAAGTGAGTGACAGTCTTGTTGCCATTGGCCCGGATTCATTGGTTTATACAGGCGATATACGCAAGGGGCTTGAAGGAACGCACGCCTATAAAATCAACGGGTATTATTATTTGTATTGCACTTATGGGGGTAGAGATGGAATGCAGGTGGCCTTGCGTTCAAAAAATATTTATGGCCCTTATGAACAAAAGCTGCTTATTTACGATACAACCAAAGGCATTAATTATGGCATTCATCAAGGCGCATTAATTCAAACACAAACCGGTGAATGGTGGACGATATTGTTTGTAGACAGCGGTCCCTTTGGTCGTTTCCCGTCGTTGCAGCCTGTAACGTGGGAAGATGGCTGGCCAATGATTGGCGTGAATGGCAAAGCGGTAACAACCTATAGAAAACCAAACGTTGGTAAAACTTATCCTATAAAAGATTTTCCAAAATCGGATGAGTTTGATGAAACAAAATTAGGAATGCAATGGGGCTGGAATCACGATCCTGATGCATCGAAATGGTCGCTTACAAAAAGGCCTGGTTTTTTAAGATTGAAAACAGCTACCATCACATCAGACTTTACAATGGCGCGCAATACGCTCACGCAACGGCCTTTTGCAAAGCGCGACCAAATTCCAACCATTGCAACAACAAAAATGGATGTCAGCAAAATGAAAGATGGTGACATCGCCGGGCTTGCTGTTTTCCAAGACCCCTACGCTCTTATTGCAGTAAAGCAACAAAAAAGCAGAAAATTTATTTTGATGGTGAACAACGGAAAAGTCATTGATTCCGGTGCCATCAATGCTTCAATAATTTATTTGCGAACACTTGCTTCGAACGAAACGAACAAAGCCAGTTTTCAATACAGCACCGACAATAAAAATTTTAAGCCCATCGGTGAAGATTTACTGATGCGCTTTAGTTTAAAAATATTTACGGGAAATAAATTCTGCCTTTTCAATTATGCTACAAAACAGGTAGGTGGTTATGTAGATTTTGATTGGTTCAGGGTTCAATAAATTATTTGTAAAAATCTCTTCTCATTTAAACCGGATATTATGCAATTCAATTCCATCTTAAAGAAATTATCTTTAGTAACACCACTATTTTTATTTGTGGCTTTTGTTTCGTTGCAAACGTCGGCTCAACAATTACAGATAAATGATTCCGGTTATTTTGCAAAACCCGGCGTGAATGTATTGGTATTCAACTATGATTACAGCGGTATGTTTTTCGATGAAAAAACATCGGCCATTGAGCTGATTCATCACAGCGTAAGAACCGCTACAGGTGGGGCTGTACGCTTGCAAAACACACCGGAACAATGGGATCTTATTCCAAAAACCATAAGCAGAAAAGTTGATAGAAAAAACAACAGCATAGAAGTTGGTTTGCGGTATGAAGAATATGATTTTAATTCAAGAGTAGTGGTAACTGCAAAAGACAAAGGCGTTGAAATATCTGTGTATTTGGATAAACCTGTTCCGGAAAAACTGGTTGGCAAAGCAGGTTTCAATCTTGAATTTCTTCCATCTGCTTATTTTGAAAAATCGTATTTCGCCGATGGAAAGCCCGGCAATTTTCCATTATATCCGAGCAGCAAAACGACTATAGAACCCATCAGCAAAAAGATTCCACAATTCGCCAGCCATACTACGTTTGACGACAGAGGACGTGGCGAATTTATTGTGCCTTCGCCAATTGCTTCGGGCAAAACATTTGTGTTTGCGCCGGAAGATGCGGAACGTAAAGTGAAGATTGTTTCGGAAAATCCAGACGAAGAGTTGATGTTGTTTGATGGACGCAATTTGGCACAAAACGGTTGGTTTATCGTGCGTAGTTTATTGCCTGCAAACAAAACAGGAAAAGTTTTATCTTGGTATGTTGAACCCAATGCAATTCCAAACTGGAAGCGCAAACCAAATATTGGTTTTTCGCAGGTTGGTTATAATCCTTCTCAGGAAAAAGTTGCCGTGATTGAACTGGATAAAAATGATACGCCTTTAAAAACTGCGTCACTTTTCCAGGTGATGCCGGATGGAAAAAATATTTTGAAATTAAAGGGCGATGTAAAAGTTTGGGGAAGATATTTTCGATACAATTATGCAAAATTTGATTTCAGTTTTGTAAAAGAACCGGGCCTGTATTTTATTCAATATGGTAACCAGAAAACAAATACTTTTTCCATCGCGCCAAATGTGTACGATAATACCTGGCATCCCACTTTGGATGTTTGGTTTCCCGTGCAGATGGACCACATGGAAGTAAACGAAGCATATCGTGTATGGCATGGCGCGCCGTTCCTGGATGATGCGTTGCAGGCGCCTGTCAATCATCAACACTTTGATGGTTACAGCATGGGGCCATCCACACAAACAAAATATAAACCGCTCGAGCGCATTCCCGGTATGGCTATGGGCGGATGGTTTGATGCCGGTGATTTTGATATTCAGACCGGCTCTCATTGCAATGTGCTGCTGGCTCTTGTGGATACCTGGGAAAAATTTAAACCAACACGCGATGAAACTTTTGTAGATTATCCAACGCGCTATGTAGATATTCATCGTCCGGATGGTAAACCGGATTTACTGCAGCAAATTGAACATGGTACACTAAATGTGGTGGCGCAAGTAAAAAATATCGGCCATCCGGTAAGAGGAATTGTTGTGCCACATCTGCACCAGTACCATCATCTTGGGGATGCAGTGGATGAAACGGATAATTTGTTGTACGATTCAACATTAAAACCCTATGAAGTAAAAGGCAATCGCAGCGGCACTTTGGACGACCGCTGGGCATTTACCGAAAGAACCACCTTCCTTGATTATTACACCACCGCGGCTTTGGCTGCATCGAGCCGTGCATTAAAAGGTTTCGATGATACTTTATCGCAACAGAGTTTGTTTTATGCAAAACAATTATGGAACGAAGATGACAGCATCAGCAAAAAAGATACTTCAAGGTTTGCAAGAATGTTTGGAAGCGCATTAAAAATAAATGCAGCGCTTCAGTTGTACATCACCACACACGACAAGCAATATGCGGATGTATTTAAAGATGCCATCTGGCAATCTTTGAAAAATATGAGCGGCAGCAGGTATGGTGGTGGCCCAATAAAAACAGCATTGCAAGCCATTGCTTTTATGGATGAAGATTACAAAAATAAATTGCGCGACTATGTTGTAAAGTATAAAGCGGTTTGTGATGATTATGCCAAACAAAATCCTTACGGCGTGCCAATAGCTGAAGGCGGCTGGGGCGGAAGCGGTAATGTGGTAAGTTTTGCGACTGCGAATTATTACGCCAACAAATTTTTCCCGGATATCATGGGACCTGAATATGTGTACAAAGGACTCGATTATATTTTCGGCTGCCATCCTTATTCGAACCTTTCTTTTGTCAGTTCAGTAGGTACAAAATCAATGAAAATTACTTACGGAAACAATCGTGCAAACTTCAGTTTTATTGCCGGCGGAATCGTGCCGGGTGTGCTGTTAATCAAACCGGATTTTTTAGAGAATAAAGAAGACTGGCCATTTTTCTGGGGCGAAAATGAAGTAACGGTGGGTGGTTGCGCGGATTATATTTTTTTGGCAAATGCGGCAAGTGCGATGGCAGATGGCAAGTAAACAATGATATGCGCCAATACTTTTACCAGTAAACCAACAAATATGGACGAAAAGAATTTTGTATTAAAAGGAGTTTAGAAAACAATTTTCAAAAACAACAACATGAATTTAAAAAAAACGTATTTTTTTCTTTGCTGTTTAATCGGATTGGCAACAAATTCGTTTGCTCAAAATCCGCTGATCAGAAACATGTATTCCGCCGACCCTACCGCAAGAGTATTTGATGACAGCGTGTATTTATATCCCTCACACGATATTCTTGCAACGCCCGGCCATGGCCGTGTTGGCTGGTTTTGCATGGAAGATTATCATGTGTTTGCATCTAAAAACTTAACCGATTGGAAAGACGATGGAATTGTGGTAAGCCAAACCAGTGTTCCATGGACGAAACCCGATGCGTATAGCATGTGGGCGCCGGATTGCATTGAGCGAAACGGCAAATATTATTTCTATTTTCCGGCTGCGCCAAAAGATTCAACTTTCGGAAGAGGCTTTGCTATTGGGGTTGCGACAGCAGACAAACCATCCGGGCCTTTTGTTAAGCAGGCTGAGCCGATAAAAGGAGTGCATGGAATTGACCCGAATGTTTTTATTGATAAAGACGGGCAGGCATATTTATATTTTGCCTTGGGAAATATTTATGGAGTAAAATTGAAAGATAACATGGTGGAATTAGATGGTAAACCTGAAATCATGCAGGGCTTGCCGACAGGAAAAGGTTTGAAAGAAGGGCCGTTTTTGTTTGAGCGCAATGGCAAATATTATTTGAGCTATCCCCATGTTGCCGATAAAACAGAACAACTGGAATACGCGGTTAGTGACAATCCTCTGGGGCCGTTCAAAGTTACCGGCGTAATAATGGATGAAAGGCCGGATTGCTGGACCAATCATCAATCCATTACGCAAATTAAAAATCAGTGGTATTTGTTTTACCACTATAACGACCTTTCGCCAAACTTTGATAAAGCCCGTTCTGTACGGGCAGACAGTTTGTTTTTTAATGAAGACGGGACGATAAAAAAAGTAATTCCAACTTTACGTGGTATTGGTGTAACCAACGCAACTTCGGAAATTCAAATTGACAGATACAGTGCTAAATCTGGCGATGGTGTTACTGTCGATTTTATTGATACTACCAACACGTTTAAAGGATGGAAAACGATGTTCACAAAAGCCAATTCATGGATTCAATATAACACGGTTGATTTTGGAAAGAAAAAATTAAAGTCGGTTATTGTAAAAGCAATTTCTTCAACAGGCGGTGTTTTGCAAATTCATTTGGACAATGCAAACAATCCTCCCATCGCAACAATTGAGATTCCCAAGACAAAGAATTGGAAAGAAATTAAAGTGCCTGTAAAACCATTCAAATCAGAAATTCACAATCTTATTGTTTCATCAAAAACGAATTCAAACGTGCAGGTAGACTGGATAAAGTTTGAATAAGTCAAAATTATTAGCAAAAAATAATTTATCAATAAAAAATCACCATGAAAAAATTATTCTTTACACTACTATCGCTTCTGCCCTTGGCTTTATTTGCTCAAACAGCAACCATCAAAATTGATATTAGCAGAAAAATCAGCGACATCGACCCAAAGATTTATGGCGTATTTATGGAGCCCATTCATTTTAACGGAAGAAGGATGGGCCTGCCGGACTCAGTAGATTTCAACACGCTTTACGGAAATCTGTACGATCCTTCATCGCCACTCGCAGATGAAGATGGTTTTCGCAAAGATTACATTGATGCGATGAAAGAATTGAAGATAACCAACATGCGCTGGCCCGGCGGAAATTTTTTAATGGGTTATGATTGGAAAGATGGTATCGGCCCGAAAGACCAGCGTCCAACGCGTATAAACCTTGCCTGGGGCGGCATTGACAACAACCACGTTGGTACGGATGAATGGATGAAATTGAACAAATCCATCGGCAGTGAAAATATACTGGCTGTCAATCTTGGCCTGGGAACTATTTTGGATGCGGCCTACCTGGTTGAATATTGCAATTATAAAGGCGGCACTTACTATTCAGATTTGCGCGCAAAAAACGGGCACCCTGCGCCTTATGGTGTTAAGATTTGGGATCTGGGAAATGAAGTGGATGGCCTGCCGTGGGAGCTTGGCCACAAGACCGCAGAGAATTACGTAGAAACCGCCAGGGAAGTTGCGAAAGCCATGACTGCCGTTGACCCGACCATCAAATTTGTTGGCTCCGGTTCGTCTTATTATTCCGGCGACTGGCTTCATTGGAACCAAACTGTATTGAACGGCATCGGCGACAAGATTAATTATCTTTCTATTCACCGTTATTGGGAAGGTGGTTCGCCCGATAATTATTATGCATATATGGGCGATGGTGCAATGGATTTTGATAATAAAATACAAACAGTTGCCAACCAGATTGAAATTGCGCAGACAAAAAATCATTTCAAACATCCAATCTATCTTTCAGTTGATGAATGGGGCGCCTTTGCAAGAAGCTTTATGTCTGTATTGCCCATTGCACAATGCCTCAATTCTTTCATTCGTCATGCCGATGTGGTAAAAATGGCCAACTTCACCATGCTTACTTCATTGCTCTCAAGCGACCCTAAAAACGGCACATTCAAATCACCAGTATTTTATACGTTCAAAGCGTTTTCAAATAATTGTTTTGGAAGTTCTGTAGATACTTATGTTGCCTGCGATACATTTGGTACCGCGCAATTCAAAGGTATTCCTTATCTTGACGTAACCACGGTGTATTCAAAAGAAACAAACACGGTGTTTATTAATGTGATAAACCGTAATAAGGATAAGGCTATTGCTACAGATATAGAAAGCAATGACGCTGATCTTTCCGGCAAGGCAGAAGCTAGTATAATTAACAGCGACGACCTGAAAGCGCCCTTCGCGTATGATAAAAGGAATCAGTATGTGCCGGTAACAAAAGATGTAAAAATAAACGGAGATAAATTGTCATTTACTTTCCCCCCACATTCATTTACGCAGATAAAAGTGGGTATAAACAAAAAATATTAAGGGGCATTTTTAATTATTCAATTAGTACACTCAAGTAATATTATGAAAAACAAAAATCTCACTTATTTGTTTGTTTACTGTCTTTGTTTTATTGCTTTTAGTTGTAAAGAAAAGAAACAGAATGCCCTATTCAATTCTTTATCTTCTGATGAAACCGGGATTCATTTTTCAAATACAATAGATGAAACTAAAATGCCGGGTGATGCGCTCAATGAGTTTGCTTATATGGGAGGAGGTGTTGGCATCCTTGATGTAAACAATGACGGTTTAAAAGATATTTTCTTTTGTGGCAACCAGGTCAGCAGCAAATTATATTTAAATAAAGGCAATAACCAGTTTGAAGATATTACAAGGTCTGCAGGAGTAAAAACAAGCGATTGGATTACAGGAGTTAGCATTGTTGACATCAATTCAGATGGCTATGATGATATTTATCTTTGCACTTATGGCAAAACGTTAGGCACGCATTCGCGCAATTTGCTTTTCATCAATCAACACAATAATACATTTAAAGAAGAAGCTGTAGAATATGGACTTTCTGACACAAGCTTTTCAACACAGGCGGTATTTTTTGATTATGATAAAGATGGCGACCTCGACATGTATTTATCAAATTATATGTTGAATGCATCTTACTCAGCTAACTATTTGTTTCCAAAAAATCTTACAGGACGTTCACCTGCAAACGATAAGTTATACAGAAATGATGGAAACAAAAATGGCCATCCCGTTTTTACAGATGTTTCAATTAAAGCGGGTATAAAAGAAGATGGATATGGTTTAGGTGTTTCCGTTTGCGATTTTAATATGGATGGCTGGCCCGATATTTTTGTGTGCGGGGATTTTGTTTCCAATGATGATCTGTGGCTGAACAATAAAAACGGAACATTCACCAATGCCCTTGATGCCTCTACCAAACACCAGAGTTACAGCAGCATGGGTTGCGATGCGGCAGATTTTAACAATGATAGCAAATTTGACTTTGCCTCTGTTGATATGATGCCTGAAGATAATTATCGTAAAAAGCAAAGCTTCTCTTTTATGAATTATGACCGGTATAACCAGGAAAGAGATCTCGGTTATTCGCCAGAGTTTATGCGCAATATGTTGCAATTGAACAATGGTAACTATGAAAGAGGCGATACATCAACTCCTTTCTTTAGCGAGATAGGGCAATTGGCTGGCATAAGTGAAACAGACTGGAGCTGGAGCATTTTATTTGCAGATTTCAATAATGATGGCTATAAAGACATTCATATCACCAATGGCATCGGCCGGGATTTTATTAATGCTGATTTTATTCAGTTCAGCCAAACCTCCGGACAAACTGCGACCGAACAGCAATTCAGAAAAACATTGCGGGATAAATTGGTTGCGTTGAACCATGTTGAAATACCGAATTACCTGTTTCTCAATAATGGCAATTATACTTTTACAAATATCACCGATTCATCCGGCCTCAAACAAAATTCGATGTCTAACGGTGCCGCCTATGCGGATTTAGATAATGATGGAGATCTTGATCTTGTAGTAAACAATATCAACAAAGAAGCGTTTATTTTAATCAACAATGAAAACAAGCCCGGCACGCCTAGGACAAATCACAGCTTAGGTTTTATTTTAAAAGGCGATAGTTTGAACACAAAAGGATTTGGTGCAAAAGTGTTTGTTTATGCAAATGGAATATCACAGGTTCAGGAAGAATATCCCGTTCGTGGTTATTTATCTTCTGTTGATACAAAATTGTTATTTGGAACAGGAAAAAATAGAAAGGCAGATTCAGTTGTTGTTATTTGGGCAAATAACAAAAAACAAGTTTTGCAAAATCTAAATGCAGATTCAACCTATACATTAATTCAAAAAAATGCAACAGAAAATTGGCAACCGTCAAATCCAAACAGTAAAAGAATTTTTTATGATGTAACAGATTCTGTTAATGCAATATACAAACACACAGATGTAACCTTTAACGATTATGAAGAACAGCGTTTGTTGCCTCAGAAATATTCTCAGTTGGGCCCGTTTATTTCAACGGGTGATATTAATAAGGATGGTAAAACCGATTTTTATATGGGTGCCGGGTTTAATTCGCTGCCGAAGATTTTTACCCAGGGAAATAATGGCCGCTTTACCGGCAAAGATTTTACCATTGGAACTCCGTTCGAAGAAGATGAAGGCAGCGTTTTATTCGACGCAGATGGTGATGGTGATTTGGATTTATTAGTTACGTATGGCGATATGCGGTATGGTGATACATCACAATATTATCAACCTCGTTTATATCTCAATGATGGTAAAGGGAATTTTACATTTAGTCCCAATGCAATTCCTGTCAACGTTAGAACCATTGCGGGTTGCGTTACAGTAGCCGATTATGATGGCGATGGCGATTCAGATATATTTATCGGAGGGCGTGTGTCAAAGCAATATCCTTTATCACCCAGGAGTTATTTGTTACAAAACAATAAAGGAGTTTTCACAGATGTAACAAATAAAGTTTGCCCTTCTTTGGCTAAAGCAGGAATGATTACGGCAGCGCAATGGGCAGATTTTAATAATGACAAACTTCCGGATTTAGTGATTGCCGGTGAATATATGCCAATTAGGTTTTTTAAAAATAACGGAACCAAATTGACGGAAGTTACAGAGGTTACGGGATTGCAAAATATGAATGGATTGTGGCGCAGTTTAATTGCAACTGATATAGATGGCGATGGAGATATAGATTTTGTTGCAGGCAATTTAGGTTTGAATTGTAATTATCATACCTCTGCGAAATATCCAATGAAGCTATATGCTAAAGACATTGATAATAATGGAAAAATTGACCCGGTAATGTTTTATTATATTAAGGATGAAGATGGCGAAAGAAAATTGTATCCTTCTATAAATAAAGATCAGCTTGCAGCACAAGCGCCGGGGATAAAGAAGAAATTTTTATTGAATAAAGATTATGCAAAAGCAACAGAAGATAAAATTTTTACTGATAATGAAAATTTACAGATTTTAACGTGCAATGAAACTCGCAGTTGCTGGATCGAGAATAAAGGCAATGGGAAATTTGTTATGCATGCATTGCCCACAGAAGCGCAGTTTGCACCAGTAAATTCTATCATTTGCGCAGATATGGACGGCGATGGAATTAAAGATATTTTATTAGCAGGTAATGAATACCAAACCGAGGTAATGACCGGCAGATATGATGGCTCTTATGGATGTTTTTTGAAAGGAACAAACAATAAAGCTTTTAAAGTTATCCCACCAGCTATAAGTGGTTTTAAGATTGATGGCGATGTAAAGGATATGAAACTTATCACTTCGGTAAACAATGAAAAATTAATTCTTGTTGCAGTGAATAATGATTCCATGAAAGTGTTTCTATCCAAACGCTTTCCTTAGTATCTCAATCTTAAAATTTACTGAATTTCGCAACCTTTGGGAAAATTTATCTCTTACTAAAAATAAGAGAAGCAATTAAGAGTTGTGTACAAAAAAGAGATAACCCGAAAACTGTCCGTATCAGTGAATAATTTTTCTCTTTTGTGGCCTTACGATTGCATTTTATAACAAATTAAATTAGGAGTAGTTTCTAAGAAAGGTGCCATGTGTATAAAATGATAAAAAGTGTGTATAACTTTAGTTTGTTAAAAATTTGTTATTCTATTTTAAAACGTATATTTGTTACGTAAACGTTTGCATTAAGCATTTCCAGACATTAATTACTAATTTTCTAAAACACTTTTAAAAAAAATAATTTAAAAGGATTAAAATTTCTGCTTAACATTTTAAGCGTCGAATTAACAATTAATAAGAATAATTTAATCGGAGAAAAGCTTTGTGTGTGTGTGTGAACTTCTCATACACTATCAATGGTTGTACAGAAGGTTATTTTATTTTTTAAAAGTTTTGCTCTGTTTTTTAATTGTCAATTTAACAACTGTAAGTAGTTTTCAACCATTTCATAATTAAACATTTGCCAACATGAAAAAGCAAACAAATGCGTATTTTCAGCGTATTTCAAAGTGGATACCTGAACATTTTTTAAAAAAAATTCTTGTTCTTTTTGCAATCACTGTATTAAGTATAGGAGCATTTGCTCAAAATAAAAATACAGTAACCGGCATAGTAAAGGATGAAAATGGCAATCCGGTTGCCAACGCCAGTGTCACTATAAAAGGTACAACCATAGGGTCAATAACAGACACAAAGGGAGCTTTTACTATTGATGCTCCAAATAAAGAGTCTACTATTGTAATATCCTTTTTAGGGTACAAGGCTCAGGAATTAGTGGTTGGAAATAGAACTCATATCATAGTTAATCTTGCAGCTTCTAAAAATCAATTGGATGAAGTAGTCGTTGTCGGCTATGGTACAACAAGAAAAGCCACCCTTACAGGCGCAATTAGTTCCGTAAAAGGTTCCGAAGTAGTAAAATCTCCTGCCACTAATGTTAGTAATGATCTTGTAGGCCGTTTGCCTGGCCTGGTCGCCATACAGCCGAGCGGGGAACCAGGGTACGATGCTTCTACTTTAAGGATACGAGGGTTGAATACTTTGAACAATAATAATGTTTTAGTAGTAGTAGATGGGATTGCTGGCCGAAGCCTCGACAGGATAGACCCTTATAGTATTGAAAGTATTACCATTTTAAAAGATGCATCTGCAGCTATTTATGGTGCACAAGCAGCTAATGGTGTTATTCTTATTACAACAAAACGCGGTAAATTAGGAAAACCTGAGATTACCTTTAGTGTAAACAGCGGGTATAACCAGCCTACAAGAGTACCCAAAATGGCGGATGCTGCAACTTACGCTACTATGCTTAATGAGATAGCCCAGTATGGAAATGCTCAATTACCTTACAGTCAGGATGATATTAAGAAGTTTGCTGATGGCTCTGATCCATGGGGACATCCAAACACAGATTGGTTTAATGCTGTACTAAAGAAAAGATCTGCACAGAATTCTTACAATATGACTGTGTCTGGTGGAACAGAATCTTTACGTTATTTTGTTTCGATGGGTAGCAAGACTCAGGAAGGGAATTACTATCACAGCGGGACTAAATATAACCAGTATGATTTTAGAAGTAACCTTGACGGAAAAATTACAAAGGACATCAGTCTTGCCTTTGATATTACAGGCAGAATGGAAGATAGGAATTTTCCTACACGTGGAGCAGGAGATATATTTAGAATGATTATGAGAGGTAAGCCTACGCTGCCCGCGTATTGGCCTGATGGAACACCGGGGCCTGATATTGAGTATGGGAATAATCCAGCCGTAATCAGTACAGATGCAACTGGGTATGATGATGATAAAAATTATGTGCTTAATACAAATCTGAAACTCACAGTTAATATTCCTTGGATAAAGGGCCTTTCTGTCACAGGGAATGCGGCTATTGACAAAGGATTTGATTTTAGAAAGCTGTGGCAAACGCCCTGGTACCTTTATACATGGGACGGGTCCAGTCTCGATGCGAATGGAAAGCCTTTATTGGTAAAAGGTAAAAGAGGATTTGATGCGCCCCAGCTAACGGAATTTGCATCTGACAACATTAATACTACAATAAATGGATTACTTAATTACAATCAGACATTTGGCGACCATGCAATTAAATTTTTAGCCGGCATTGAAGAAATAAAGGGAAATGGTGATAATTTTTCTGCTTCCAAACAACATTACGTTTCCGCCGCTATTGATCAGCTATTTGCAGGAGCCAGCCTGGATAAGGACAATAATGGTTCCGGTTTTATAAATGCAAGGCTTAGCTATTTTGGACGTATCAATTATAGTTTTAAGGAAAAGTATCTTGCAGAATTTGTTTGGAGGTATGATGGCTCATATATTTTCCCCTCAAATGGCAAACAGTTTGGATTTTTTCCGGGGATTTCTGCAGGATGGGTTGTGTCAAAAGAAAACTTTTTCAAAGATGTTACCAAGACTGTTGATTTTCTGAAAATACGTGGATCATGGGGACAAACAGGTAATGATCGCATACCAGAATGGCAATATCTTGCTACATATGGTTATGGAAATTTTTTAAGCCAGCCATATTATCCATTTGTTACCGGAGATGGGGTGGAACATCAAACTTTATATGAAACAAGAGTACCTAATCCAAATATTACCTGGGAAGTTGCCAACCAGGCAGATATAGGTTTTGATGCTACTTTGTTTAATAATAAAGTTTCCATAACAGCAGACTATTTCAATTATAAACGTTCCCAGATTTTATTACCTCCAAATGCATCAATTCCACTATCAGCAGGTTTTACACCGCCATATGAAAATATAGGTAGAGTGGGCAATAAAGGGTTTGATTTTAACGCGAGTTACTCAGACAAAATAGGAAAATTGAATTTTACAATTGGAGTCAATGGTGGATACGCGAAGAACAGAATTATTTTTTGGGATGAAACTCCCGGTGCACCCGATTATCAGCAATCCACAGGCCATCCAATGAATACCGGATTATATTATATCGCAGAAGGAGTTTTTCCCGATTCTGCCTCCGTTGCTAAATTACCCCATTGGGATGGGGCAAGATCCGGAGACATTATTTTTAAAGATGTAAATGGCGATGGCAAAATTGATGCAAACGACCGGGAGAGAATTGATAAAAATACAGTTCCAACCTTTACGGGGGGTGTTTCATTGGAATTGCGTTATGGACAATTTGATATGTCAATACTTTTGCAGGCAGCTACTGGCGCTGTTAATTATATTTCCACTGAATCCGGTGAAATTGGGGATTTCCTGCAAAGCTTCGCAGAAGGCAGATGGACAGATAATAATCATAGTTCTACACAACCCAGAACATTTAATCGGAGCAACGAATATTGGGTAAGCCAGGGTAATACGTACTGGTTGCATAAAACAGATTATTTACGTTTAAAAAACCTTCAGTTTGGTTATAGTTTACCGCAGAACATAACTCACAAATTAGGTATCCAGGCTTTCAGAATCTATGCAAGTGGTTACAACCTTTTAACTTATAGCCCCGATTACAAAGATTTTGATCCCGAAGCATCTGCAGGAAGCGGTCAAAGCTATCCTTTGCAAAGAGTTGTGTCAGCAGGTTTATCAGTAACATTCTAAAAATTTATTAAATGAAAAAGTTATTAATTATTTTAGGAATAGCGATTACGCTTTCATCAATCATTTCCTGTAAAAAAGATTTGAATATTTCACCAGTAGATCAGTTTTCCGATGCAACTGTCTGGAAAGACCCCTCCTTAATTCAAACTTTTGTAAACAATATTTATGGTGGTATCCCTCACGGGTTTAGCAATATTATGATGAGTGCACTAGATGATGAGGCGATGTACAATGCGGATTTTGGTTCAAGTAATGTAACAAAAAGCCTTATAACCCCGAGTGACCTTTCCATATTTGATCAATATTATTGGACAGGATTGCGGCAGCGATTAATGAATTGGGCTTTGATTTACAAGTATGTTAGACCATGCAATATATTTTTTTCTAAAATAGATGCGGCACCTTTTGATGATCCGGCCACAAAAAATAATTTAAAAGGGGAAGTACATTTTTTGCGGGCTTACCTTTACTTTGACCTTGTTGAGATGTATGGAGGTGTACCAATTATTACAAAAGATTATGGTCTAAGTGATTCATTTAACGTGCCAAGAAATACTTATGCAGATTGCATTAATTTTATTACATCTGAATGCGACTCTGCCGCCTCGCTACTCCCACTTACTGCAACTGATTTAGGGCGGGCAACCAAAGGGGCAGCCTTGGCTCTTAAAGCAAGAACACTGCTATATGCAGCCAGTGACTTTGCCAATAGCAACGGGTCATGGGCTGGCAGTTATCCAAATAAAGAGTTGATTGGATATACCAGCGGCGATAGAACTGCCCGTTGGCAAGCAGCAAAAGATGCCGCAAAAGCGGTTATGGATCTTGGAATATATTCTCTTTCCGGAAGCTTAACGCCTGCAACGGCTCAGGAGGCTTCTGCCAATTATCAAAATATCTTTCTTCAACAGCAGACTTCCGAAGATATTTTTGCCAGGTTCTTCAGTACAAAAGTGGATGAGGGCTGGGATGGTTACAATCCGGGATTATACAACCAGCCAAACGGTTATCATTGTTGGGGAAGTAATACACCTACCAGCCAAATGGTCGATTCTTATGAAATGGCTGACGGTAGCAAGTTTGATTGGAATAATTCAACAGAAGCTTCTAATCCTTATGCTAATAGAGATCCTCGGTTTTATGCCAGTATTTTGTACGAAGGTGCACAATGGAGAAAACGACCCGCCGATATTGCTCCCAGCGATCCTGCGGGAATAATCCAGGTAGGCACTTGGCAAAAATGGGACGGTTCCAAAATGGTTACGGTTGCAGGTCTGGATACGCGACAAAGTCCTTTTGAAAACTGGAATGGGACCTATACAGGGTATTACATGAAAAAATTTGTAGATCCTACTATTGATGCACAGAATTTTAAACAAACAGCTCCGTGGCGTTTTTTCCGATATACAGAAATCTTGCTTGATTATGCCGAAGCGTGTATTCACCTGGGACAGGAAGATGAAGCAAAGACTTATATTAACATGATCAGGGCACGATCCAAAATGCCTGCAATTACAGAAACCGGCACAGCATTGATCGCGAGGTATCGCAATGAGCGAAAAATAGAACTCGCATTTGAAGATCAACGATATTTTGATATTCGCAGATGGATGATACCTGAAGAAGGATATAAAGATGTAATGGCTGTACAACCTGTTTATAAACTTAACTCAGATCACTCAACCGCTTTAACACCTACTTACAATATTGTTGATGTTCAGCAAAGGGCATGGAATCCACGCTTTTATTTCTTACCAATAGCCTTGGATGAAATGAACAGAAATGATAAATTGGTTCAAAACCCTCTTTATTAGTTTAGTAACCAAATTTTAAGGTGGTAGCATCGCTACCACCTCTTTTACAATTTGAGTAATTATCATGATTTACAAATTAATCTTTTTCGTCTGTCTACTGTTTCAGTCCTTAAATCTTTGCGCTCAAAAGAACGCCAGTATTCAGATTGATAATAACTGGACTTTTCTTTTAGGAGCAGCCCAGGGAGCAGAGCAACCCGAATTTAATGATTCATCCTGGAGAAAAATTGACCTTCCCCACGATTGGAGTATCGAAGATTTGAAAGGAACAAATTCTCCATTTAATGCACATGCAATCAGCCAGGCAAGTGGAGGATTCACTACTGGCGGTACTGGTTGGTATCGTAAAAGGATCCTGATCCCCGCAGCAGATAAAGGCAAAAAAACTTTTATTCAGTTTGATGGTGTTTATATGAATGCCGATGTATGGATCAATGGGCATCATCTGGGAAATCATCCTTATGGCTATACAGGTTTTATATTTGATTTAACTGACTATTTAAAATATGATTCTTCCAACGTAATTGCTGTAGAAGTAAAGAATGAAGGCCAAAATAGCCGCTGGTATTCAGGGTCGGGTATTTACCGGCATGTATGGCTTATAAAGATGGGCCCAGTGCATGTTTCACAATGGGGAATCTTTATTACGACTCCTGAAGTTAATGACGCAGTTGCGACAATTAATTGCAAAACAAATGTAGCCAATGAAACAAAGCAGCCAGAAACCGTTGGCATCATCACCAAGTTTATAAATCAGTCGGGAACCAAAGTAGCTACTGCTAACGAAGTAAAAAAAATTTTAAATGCCGGTACATCTTTTGAATTCAATCAAAATGCTTTTATCAAAAATCCGCAATTGTGGTCGTGCGAATCGCCGGTATTATATAAAGCAGTAACCGATGTTTATAAAAATGACCAATTGGTAAGTTCTGACACAAACAGTTTTGGTATCAGAAAAATTTCGTTTGATGTAAATAACGGTTTTCAATTAAATGGCAAAACACTTAAACTGAAAGGCGGATGTTTTCACAACGACAATGGCCCACTCGGTTCAAAGGAATATGATCGTGCCGAAGAAAGAAAAGTTGAATTACTAAAAGCAAATGGCTTCAATGCGATAAGATGTAGTCATAATCCACCCAGCCCTGCCTTTTTAAACGCATGCGACCGCTTGGGGATGCTTGTGATGGATGAAGCATTTGACTGCTGGAACTATGGTAAAAATCCGTACGATTATCATTTGTATTTTAGAGATTGGTGGAAAAAAGATGCGGAAAGTATGGTTTTAAGAGACAGAAATCATCCATCCATAATCATGTGGAGCATCGGGAATGAAATTCCTGAACGCGCCACTGCCGAAGGAGTAGCAACAGCTAAATCGCTGGCAAACTATATAAAAAGCCTGGACACTACAAGAGCAATAACCTCTGCCGTGAACGATTTAAAAGAAGACAAAGATGCTTATTTTGCTCAATTGGATGTAGCCGGATATAATTATGCAGCCAGTGGAGATTCTTCAAAAGACGTTTATGCAACAGATCATAAAAGAGTGCCTGCAAGAATTATGGTTGGTACAGAATCGTTTCCGCTGGAAGCTTTTGATAGCTGGATCAAAGTGGTAGATCACCCTTACGTAATCGGTGATTTTGTATGGACGGCTTACGATTACATTGGAGAAGCAAGTATCGGATGGTTGGGCTATTTTCAAAAACAAACCTTTTATCCCTGGAATCTTGCTTATTGTGGCGATATTGACATTTGTGGCTGGAAGCGCCCGCAATCTTATTATAGGGATGCCCTTTGGAAAAAAGATCAGATTTCTGTTTTTGTAACTCCTCCTGTAGCTACATTCCAGGAAAATCCAGATAAACAATCCTGGTCAAAATGGAATTGGCTCGATGCCCGAAGCAGTTGGAATTGGAAAGGCTATGAAAACAAACCTCTTGAAGTATCTGTGTATTCTTCCTGCTCACTGGTAGAATTATTTTTGAATGGAAAGTCATTGGGTAAAAAAGTAACAGACCGTTCAACCAAATTCATTGCATCATGGAAAGTGCCCTATTCGAAAGGTGTATTAAAAGCAGTAGGCTATGATTTAAAAAATAAAACAATTAACTCAGTTCAGCTCGTCACAGCTTCCAATCCTGCAAAGATAAAATTGACGGCAGATCGTACAGCTATTAAAGCAAATAACCAGGATCTAAGTTATGTAACTGTAGAATTGGTGGATGCAAAAGGCAATCTTAATCCGACAGCAGAAAACCTTGTACGATTTAAAATAGATGGACCGGGTACGATTGCAGGAGTTGGGAATGCAAATCCGCTAAGCCTTGAAAGTTACCAGGGGCAACAACGGAGAGCATGGCATGGGAAGTGTCTGGTAATCATTAAATCAGGTAAATTTCCCGGACAAATTAAGTTAAAGGCAATTACACAAGGAATTGCTCCTACATTAATAACTATTAACTCTAAAAAGGAGTGAAAAATACTTAATTTAAGCATATTTATTAAAAAATAAATTCAAAAACTAAAGAGTACTGCTATTTTTGATATGTAAAAATAAAACGGTTGAAATTAAAAGTAACAATAACTGATATTGCAAAGGAATTAAGTATTACTCCTGCTACTGTATCGAGAGCATTAAGTGATTCTCCGGCTATTAGTATTAAAACAAAAATGGCTGTACAAAAGATAGCTGCGAGTTTAAATTATAAAAAGAACACAATAGCAGCTTCTCTTCAATCGGGTAAAACAAATGTGATTGGTGTTATCATTCCAAGTGCCGAGATTAATTTTTTTGGATCGGTTGTTCATGGCATTGAAAGTATTGCTAACCTTAATGGCTATAACGTACTGATTTATCAGTCTAATGAAAATATGGAACATGAGGCAAAGGGGATTGAAGCATTTTTAAGCGCACGGGTAGATGGCATCCTCGCTTCTATATCAAAAACCACCATTGATTTCACTCATTTTTCAGATGTAAAAAATAGAAATGTTCCGATTGTTTTTTTTGACCGTATTAATGATAACCTTGGAATTCCATCGGTTGTTATTGATGATTTTAAGGGTGCATTTTTGGCTACAGAACATCTAATTAAACAAGGTTACAAGCGAATTGCACATATATCTGGATCACAACATATCAGTATATGGAACTTACGATTAAAAGGATATATGGCAGCATTGGCGGCCAATAATCTTTCATTTGATAGTGATTTAATATTTCTTGGTGATGTTTCTGTGCAAGCAGGGAAAAACGCTGTAAAATTCTTTTTTGAACATGCCAACCCTCCTGATGCTATTTTCGCCGTTGAAGACTTTACAGCTCTTGGCGCAATCAAAGAATTAAAAGAAAAGCATATTAGAATACCTAAAGAAGTAGGTATTATAGGCTTTGCGAATGAATATTTTGGAGAACATATTACTCCTTCTTTGTCAACTGTCGATCAGCAAACGGTATTAATGGGAAAAGAATCGGCTAAGTTGTTATTAGAATTAATTGCAGGTAAAAATAAAAATACACTTCAGGAAGACAAAGTAATTTTAGAACCAATTCCTATTTTCCGCCAATCTTCCATAAAAAAAAGAAGTTGAACTACTGCTAATTTTAAATACCATGATCTAATTATTTTCACTGATCAAATCAATTATGATGAAAAAAATCCTTATTCTTTCAATTATCTTTTTCTCTGTTTTCAAACTTTTTGCACAGTCTGAGGAACCTCCTGTTTTTTGGCAGGATGAATTTAAAAATGAGTACAATCGTGAACCAATGCACGCTACTTATTTTGCCTTTGAGAATGAGAAACTTGCTTTGGTGAATAACAGGCAACAATCAAAATATTTTCAATCGCTTGATGACAACTGGAAATTCAAGTGGGTCGATAAACCGGCAAACCGACCATTTGGCTTTTGGAAAACAACCTATAACGACAATGACTGGGTAAACTTTAAAGTTCCGGCAACGTGGGAAGTTAATGGATACGGTATTCCAATTTATACCAATATCCGTTATGATTTTGATTACCTGATGAAACCTAACCCGCCTCATGTTCCCGAACAATATAATCCGGTTGGTTCTTATCGGCGGCAGATAATTGTAGATAAAGACTGGAGCGGGAAAGATATTTATATTCAATTTGGAGCGGTGCGTTCGTGTTTTTATTTATGGATCAATGGACGATGGGTTGGCTACAGTGAAGACAGCAAACTTCCGGCAGAATTTAATATTACCCGTTATATAAAGCCGGGGCAAAAAAATCTGATTGCATTCCAGGTGTATCGCTGGAGCGATGGAACTTACATGGAGGATCAGGATATGTGGCGACTTGCAGGTGTGAACCGTGACGTATTTATGTATGCCCGAAATCCCATTCATATCCGTGACCTCCAAATCATTCCGGATCTGACAAACGATTATAAAGATGGACAATTAAATATCGGCCTTGATTTTTTAAATAACGATGATGAGGCACTAAAAAATTATAAAGCTACTTTTGAATTACTCGATTCTTCTGGCAAATCAATTAGTAAAAAATCCATTTCTCTTGATGATTCTCTCAATTTTAAAAAAGTGGTTATTCAACTAAATGATCCCAAAAAATGGTCAGCAGAAAAACCGTATTTGTACACTGTCTTAACCACACTGACTGGCGCCGATGGCAAAGTAATAGAAGTGATTCCCCAAAAAACCGGTTTTAGAAAAGTAGAGATAAAAGATGGCGTATTGCATGTGAATGGAAAAGCGATCTTAATAAAAGGAGTAAACCGGCATGAAATGGACCCTTTTACAGGGCAGGTGATCAGCAAACAACGAATGGAGGAGGATATCAGGATTATGAAAGAAAACAATATAAATGCAGTAAGGACTTCGCATTATCCCAATGATCCTTATTGGTACCAGTTGTGCGATAAATATGGATTGTATGTAGTGGATGAGGCCAATCTTGAAACACACGGAATGGGCTTTGGCCCAAATTCCTTATCCAAAAAACCGGATTGGTTCCTGCAACATTTTGAACGTGATTCGCGTGCAGTAGAACGAGACAAAAATCATCCGAGTGTGATCATTTGGTCTATGGGAAATGAAGCGGGAATGGGAATTAATTTTGAAAAATGTTATGAATGGATCAAGCACCGGGATTCATCAAGGCCGGTTGAATATGAGCCGGCAAGTGCTACACCATTTTCTGATATTTATTGCCCCATGTATCCTTCTCCTGATGAAATGGTGAACCATGTAAACTTTGATACCAGCAGCAATCATAAACCGTTTATTTTGGTTGAATATGCACACGCAATGGGCAATACAGATGGAAATTTCAATGATTACTGGGATACGATTCGCAAATATTATCCGAAGATGCAAGGCGGTTACATCTGGGATTTTGTTGACCAGGGATTTCAAAAAATAACTGACAAAGGAGATACGATTTGGTCTTATGGTGGCGATTACGGCGTGAATATGCCAAGCGACCAGAACTTTAACGACAACGGTTTAGCAGCTCCTGATCGCTCACTTCATCCGCAAATGCTTGAAGTGAAAAAGGAATATCAAAATATTTTTACTTCCGCTGCCAGCGAAGGAAAGGTTAAAATCTACAATGAAAATTTCTTTAAAGATCTTCACAATATTTATCTGGAATGGCAGCTAATTGAAGATGGAAAGATCATTCAGAAAGGAGATGTCGCATCACTGAATATTTTGCCTCATGAAACCGGTATAGTTGATTTACCTTACAAAATACCTGACAGCAAAAAAGAGTTTTTTTTAAATATTTATTACAAATATAAATCAGCCGAAGGTCTTGTTCCAGCTAACTGGACAATTGCAAAAGACCAGCTAATTCTTCAAAGTAATTTGGATAAAAAGACTGATCTTCCGCAAGCAAATAAGTTAGCCAGTGTGTTGACTGATAGTTCAATAATAATTAAAAACAATAAAGTCAAATTCATCTTTAGCCGCAAAGATGGCTTGCTGCATAATTATGTGATCAATAACAATAATTTTATAAAAGAAGGATATTCTTTAAAACCTAATTTCTGGCGTCCGCCTACTGACAATGACTTTGGTGCCGGTTTGCAGGAAAAATTAATCAACTGGAAACGCGCAAGTCACAATTACAGTCTGCTTGGTTTTACTATTGATTCTTCGAATAATAAAAACATCAAATTAAACACTCATTATTCGTTGCCAGATGTATACGCTTACCTGGATATAAGTTATCAGATGAATGGAGAGGGAATGATTAAAGTTACTGAATCGATGCGGGTTGATACTACAAGAAAGGAGCCAATGATGTTTAAATTTGGTATGCAAATGATGGTGCCGAAAACCTATAATCAAATGGAATGGTATGGACGTGGTCCTTCGGAAAATTATTGGGATCGTAAGGACGATGCTTTTGTCGGTTTGTATAAAATGTCTGTCCGTGATGAGTTTCATTCTTATTTACGTCCTCAGGAAACGGGCAACAAAACCGATGTGAGATGGGTAAAATTAACGGACAGAAATGGCAAAGGTTTAATGATCACCGGAGACACTGTTTTAAATATTTCAGCTCGTCATTTTCTTGACAAAGATTTAGATGATGGTCTTGCCAAGCACAATAGCCACTTTGGAGAATTGAAAGAAAGGAATTTGACGACATTAAATATTGATCTTCAGCAAACAGGGGTTGGCGGAATTAATTCATGGGGCACCTGGCCTTTAATACAATATCGTTTAGATTATAAAAATTACAGTTATTCATTTATTTTAAAACCACTTAAATAATTTGAAAATCTTTTGAAGATTGTCTTATTGCAAATAGTAGTGTTTGCCATAGTCCAAGTTTAATGCGTTAACGGGAGGGCTATTGAAGAGCCATACCAATAAAAAAAGTGAGAGGCCACAGCTGAATTAAAAGAACAAGATAATATGTTAAATTTTTATGCTCGAAAATTCTCATTAAACTTTCAAAATTTTATTATTAAATTTAAAAGTAAGAATACTTTGATTTTCTTGTAATCTCAAGGATGTCCATTTCATTAAAAAATAAAAATTCAACTGGAATAATTACCCTTACTAACATGTTTAGGTTTTTAACTTAATGTAAGTTTTTGAGCAATTTGTGGAGCAATACTTAAGCAATTGGTTCTCAGCTGATAATAAACCTGGTTCAAATCCTTAGTCTCCGCCTAGATTTTTGCAAATAAAAAATTCCACTTATTTGTTCGTTTATTGAAAGTCTTCTAACACTTTTTCCATTTGCATACTTCTTGATCCTTTAATTAATATTTGCGCATTTTTAAAATGTTGATCTTTCAACCAGACTCTTGCCTGATCAGCGTTTTCAAAGCTGATATAATGGTTTTCTATTTCTTTAAAATTCTTTCCAACCAACACAACAGCACCCCATTTATTTTGATCAATTAATGAAACAATATCTGCATGTTCCTTTTCACTTTCTGTTCCTAATTCCATCATGGAGCCTAACAATAAAATCTTTTTGTCGCCTTTCATTTTTGCAAAATTTTCAATCGCTGCCTTCATGCTTCCGGGGTTGGCGTTGTATGCATCAAGAATAATTGTGTTGGTATCTTTTTGAATTAATTGCGAACGGTTATTCGATGGCTGATAATTTTCAATAGCACTTTTAATTTTTCCACTTTCAATTTTAAAATATTTTCCAATGCAAAAGGCCGCAAGAACATTGGGCAAATTATAAGCGCCCACTAAATTCGTTTGAATTGTAAACGGTTTTTTATCTTCAATTTTCACTTCAATAAAAGGGTCATTTTTAATAATAGCCCCTGTTGAATTTTTACTTTTACTTCCATAAAAAATCGCATTATTTATTGTTTTACTAAGGTCATAAACTGCATCATCATCGGTGTTCACAAAAACAGTTCCGTCATAAGTTTTTAGATATTGAAACAATTCACCCTTTCCTTTTTTTACATTTTTCTCACCACCAAATCCTTCCAAATGTGCTTTGCCAATATTCGTAATCAACCCATGAGTTGGCTTTGCATATTGGCAATAACCGGAAATTTCTTGAAGATGATTGGCGCCCATTTCTATCACCGCAATTTCTGCATCCGGCTTTATTTTTAAAATAGTTAACGGAATTCCGATGTGATTATTCAGATTTCTTTCTGTGGTATAAGTTTTAAAAGTAGTAGAAAGAACTTCATGCAATAATTCTTTCGTCGTGGTTTTTCCATTGCTTCCTGTAATGGCAATAAAAGGAATTCTGAATTGTTCACGATGATATTTTGCAAGCTGTTGCAAAGTTTCTAAAACATTGTCCACCTGAATAATTCTTTCGCTTTGAAAAGACAATAATTCATCTGCTACAACATACGCTGCACCTGATTGTAAAGCTTGCTTCGCAAAATTATTTCCATTAAAGTTTGGCCCTTTTAAAGCAAAAAAAATATCGTCTTTTTTTAATTTTCTCGAATCGGTTTCGATAGAAGGAAACCGCATGTAAATTTTATAAATGTCTTCGATCTTCATAGGGCAAATTTATGTTCGATGTTTCGTGATTTAAAAATTAATGTGAATTTAATAGAGAACATTTGCACTCTTTTTCATTATCAGTGACAAAAAAAAACAGAATTGATTAACTTGTGCAGCATCATTTCAAAACTTTATTTATTCTAATGAAAAAAATCCTGGTTACCTTTTTCCTGCTTACGTCCTTAAAATTTATTTCATTTTCACAAGCGCCAAACGCGGCCATCCATTGGGCAGATAGTGTTTTTAATTCTCTAAATGACGATCAAAGAATTGCTCAACTAATGGTTTTGCGCGAAAGCAGTTATTCCAAAGATGGACCCATTTATTATGATTCTGCCATCACCGATGCGATTCAAAAATATAACATTGGTGGTATTTGCCTTTTCCAGGGAACGCCGGTGAAACAAGCAAATTTTATCAATCAGTTTCAAAGTATTTCTAAAACACCTTTGATGGTTTGTATTGATGGCGAATGGGGACTGGGCATGCGTTTAGACAGCGTTATGCCGCTGAATCATCAGATGATGCTGGGTGCAATGAGTGATTCTTCGTTAGTGTATGAATATGGAAAATTGGTGGGTGAACAATGCAAAAGAATGGGAATCCAGGTAAACTTTGCGCCGGTTGTAGACATCAATAATAATCCAAACAATCCTGTAATTAATGATCGTTCTTTTGGAGAAAATAAGTATAAAGTTGCGCGTTACGGAGTGGCTTATATGAAAGGTATGCAGGAGGCAGGAGTGATGGCTTGCGCCAAACATTTTCCAGGCCATGGCGATGTAAATGTTGATTCACACCTTGATCTTCCTGTTATCAATAAATCAATGGCGCAACTCGATTCATTAGAATTGTATCCCTTCAATAAAATGTTTGAAGCCGGTGTACCCAGTGTGATGATTGCGCATCTGTATATTCCAGCAATCGATACTACGTCTAATACAGCCACATCATTATCAAAGAAAAATGTAACCGGTTTACTTCGCGATAAACTCCATTTTGATGGCCTCACTTTTACCGATGCACTGGATATGAAAGGCGTTGCAAAATTTTTCCCAGGCGGGCAAATAGCCGCCCAGTCTTTGATTGCGGGCAATGATATGCTTTGTCTTCCTTCAGATATTCCATCCTGCATTCAAAAAATCAGAGAAGCAATTGACAGCAATCAATTAAGCTGGAATGATATTTATGCTAAGTGTAAAAAGGTTCTTGCCTATAAATATATGTATGGTGTAGCAAATGCAAAACCGGTAAATACCGATAATCTTACCAACGATTTGAATGCCGGTATTTCTAAATTGAAAAAAATAATTGCAGAAAATGCGATTACCGTTTTGCAGAATGATGCTTCAGAATTTTTTTCACTTACTAGGGAAAATAAAAAAATTGCTTATGTAGGCATCGGCATTGATAGCGCCAATACATTTGCTAACAGATTGAAAAATGATTTGAACGCAGATGCATTTTATTTTAATTATAAACAAGACGCGGCAAGGGTTTTATCTACAGTTGAATTGATAAAAAATGGCTATAATGCAGTAGTGATCGGCCTTCACGATTATCGCCGTTATCCTGCAAATAATTTTGGCATCAGCGATCCTGCTTTGAATTTGATAAAACAAATTCAGGAAAACAATAAAACCATTTTGTTCTCTTTCGGAAATCCTTATGCTCTAAAAAACTTTTGTGATGCAAAAAATTTAGTCGCCTGTTATGAAGATGATTCCATCACACAAAATGTTGCGGCAGATATTTTGGAAGGAAAAATAATTGCCAAAGGAACATTGCCTGTTACGGTTTGTGATAATTATAAATATGGAAGCGGCATTATCTCAAAAAGAATTATGCCAGTTGCAACTCCTGAATCACAAGGATTGAATAGTTTGCAAATGACAAACGATATCGATTCTATCGCTAATCTTGGAATTACCGCAAAGGCTTATCCTGGCTGTGTTGTACTAATTGCGCGTCATGGAAAGATTGTTTTTGAAAAAGCTTACGGAACTTATAATTACGATACACCGGAGCCAGTCAATCTGAATTCCATTTATGATATGGCATCGGTAACAAAAATTTGCGCTACAACATTAGGCGTGATGAAATTGTATGATGAAGGAAAATTGAAACTTGATAAAACGCTTGGAACCTATTTACGTTGGGTAAGAAAAAGTGATAAAAAAAATCTGAATATTGAAAATATATTGCTTCACCAGGCGGGCCTTGTAGCCGATGTGGTTTTTTATAGAAAAACTATCGATCCCGTTACCAAACAACCGCTGCCACAATATTTTCAGCCGGATTCATCAGCAAAATTTAGCGTGAGAGTTGCACAAAATTTATATCTCCGCACTGACTATGCCGATTCGATGAACCAAAGTATTCTTGACAGCAAACTGATCCCTGGTAATAAATATATTTACAGCGATAATGATTTCATTTTGATGGCTGATGTTGTAAAAGCCATTTCAGGATTGAGGATTGATAAGTATGTTGATAAATATTTTTACAAACCAATGGGCTTGCATTCTATTGGTTTTAATCCAAGAAACAGGTTTGATACCAACCTGGTTGCTCCAACAGAATTGGATCAATATTTCCGGAATCAGCTTTTGCATGCAGACGTTCATGACGAGGGAAGCGCGATGTTTGGCGGCGATGCAGGGCATGCTGGATTATTCAGCAATGCAGAAAATATCGGGGCTATTTTACAAATGTTTTTAGATGGTGGATCTTTCAATGGCAAGCAATATATCAAACCTGAAACATTGAAATTATTTACCGCTTATAACTCTGACATCAGCCGTCGTGGAATTGGATTTGACAAACCCGAAAAAGATAATTATACTACAACCGAACCACATCCATATCCTTCAAGATTTGCTTCACCACTCACTTTCGGGCATACCGGTTATACAGGGACTTGTATTTGGGTGGATCCAAAATATGATTTGGTTTATGTATTTTTAAGCAACCGTGTGAACCCAACGAGAAGCAATAATTTATATAAATATAACATTCGGGGCGCAATCGAAGATGCGGTTTATAAAGCAATGATTCCGGCGATTCCTGAAGTTTTGAAGAGAGAAGAATTAGAAAAGGGATTGAAGAGTAAATGATACATTCTGAATTATGAATTAGCCCTAGCTGTAAATGAACAAATAATGAGATTTTTTTTAATAGAGATTATAAACAACAAGGCTTCCAGGTGGGGAGAATTAAATTCGCTTTCAAATCATTACCTTAGCAGGACGGCTTTAATTAAAAATCCAGCTAGACCTTATTATCTTATTTCGGTTTTTGCTTTTAATCATAAGATAATAAGGCAGAGACTTTAAATTTGTTTCCATTAAGGTTTAAGCTTTCTTATAACTGTTTTAGGCATTTGAATTCCAGTAACCTTACTATAAAAAAGAAAAGAGCAGAATAAATTACAAACCTTGCAAGGGTTAACAAGAAACAATAAACTAAACATATCACAAAATAAAACCATCATTTCAATCATGCAGTATCCATATCAGATAAAAACATTGGAACAGTACAAAGAAACTTACAAAAAAAGTGTTGATAATCCGGAAGATTTTTGGGCCGGCATTGCTGAAAATTTTCAATGGCGAAAAAAATGGGATAAAGTTTTAGAGTGGAATTTCACCGATCCTTCCGTAAAATGGTTTATCGGGGGAAAATTAAATATCACGGAAAATTGTTTGGATAAATGGGCAAAAATTCAACCGGATGTTCCTGCGCTTGTGTGGGAAGCAAATGATCCGAACGAAGTCGCCAGAACTTTTACCTATAAAGAACTTTTGGAAAAAGTAATTGAATTTGCAAATGTTTTAAAACAAAATAATGTGCAAAAAGGTGATCGGATTTGTATATATATGCCGATGGTTCCTGAGCTGGCAATTGCTATGCTGGCGTGCGCAAGAATAGGTGCGATACATAATATTATTTTCGGTGGTTATTCTGCAAAAAGCATCCGCGACCGCATCAACGATTCACAGGCGACTTTTGCAATTACTGCTGATGGAGCTTTTCGTGGTAATAAAACTATTCACCTGAAAAATATTATGGATGAAGCTTTGGAAGGCGATTCTTCGGTAAAAAAAGTAATTGTATTAAAGCGTACCGGCGATGACATTGTGATGAAAGAAGGAAGAGATGTTTGGTGGGAAGATGAAATTAAAAATGTTCAAAACAAAAATTTAAAAACAGATCCTATAGAAGAAATGGAGTCAGAAGATATGCTGTTTATTTTGTACACTTCAGGGTCTACCGGAAAGCCAAAAGGTGTTGTACATACGGTTGCTGGCTACATGATCTATACAACCTACACCTTTGTAAACGTTTTTCAATATCAGCAAGGCGATATATATTTCTGTACGGCCGATATTGGTTGGATAACCGGGCATAGTTATGTGATTTATGGTCCTCTTGCTGCAGGCGCAACCTCACTCATGTTTGAAGGAACTCCTACTTATCCTGATGCAGGGCGGTTTTGGGAAATTGTAGAAAAATATAAAGTAAATGTTCTGTACACCGCGCCAACAGCGATTCGCAGCCTGATGGCTTACGGAACTGAGCCGGTAAAAGGGAAAGATTTAAGTTCGTTAAAAGTGCTGGGAAGTGTGGGCGAACCGATCAATGTAGAAGCATGGAATTGGTTTAAAGAAAATATTGGCAAAAATAAATGTCCCATCGTAGATACGTGGTGGCAAACAGAAAATGCGGGAATAATGATTTCGACTTTAGCGGGGGTAACTCCCGAAAAACCTTGTTTTGCTACATTGCCGTTGCCCGGAATACAACCCGCTGTAATGGATGAAAAAGGCAATGAATTGTATGGAAAAAATGTTTCAGGAAATCTTTGCATAAAATTTCCATGGCCTTCCATTATTCGTACTACTTATAACGATCATGAAAGATGCCGCCAGAATTATTTTTCTGCTTATCCTGGAAAATATTTCACCGGAGATGGTTGCCTACGTGATGAAAATGGATTTTACAGAATTACGGGTCGGGTAGATGATGTATTGAATGTAAGCGGCCACCGCATTGGAACTGCTGAAGTTGAAAATGCCATCAACATCCAGGATTGTGTGATTGAAAGCGCCGTGGTTGGTTTTCCGCATGACATCAAAGGCCAGGGCGTTTATGCGTATGTAATTCTTGATAATAATATAATAACTGAAGAAGACGCCAGAAGATTAATTCATGATGCAGTTACCAAAGAAATAGGAGGCTTTGCAAGGCCTGATAAAGTTCAGTTCGTAAAAGGATTACCTAAAACAAGAAGCGGAAAAATCATGCGCCGTATACTTCGTAAAATTGCCGAAGGCGAAATGCATAATCTGGGCGATACCACTACCCTATTGGATCCTGGCGTCGTAGATGAAATAAAAGAGAATAGATTGTAGTAAACGAAGAAATAATTGGAATTTCTATTCCCTTTTATTTCATTACACACCTCCTATTTTTTCTTTCCTTTGCACTTATGCACCCTAAAAAATTATCCATCAGCGATTTTGATTATTCTTTGCCGGAAGAAAAAATCGCTGTTTATCCCTTAGCACAAAGAGATCAATCAAAATTATTAATTTATAAAAATGGAATTATTTCAGAAGACATTTACCGGAATATTTCCGCTCGTTTACCAGAAAAATCTTTCCTCATTTTTAATGACACAAAGGTCATCAAAGCAAGAATTTTATTTCAGAAAAAGACCGGGGCAGTTATTGAAATATTTTGTTTAGAGCCTCATGAAAGAATAAATGATTACGCAATTGTTCTCGCTCAAAAAAATTCCGTAAAATGGAAGTGTATGATCGGTGGTGCAGGAAAATGGAAAGAAAAATATTTGGAAAAAGAGATTGGAATTGAAGGAGAAAAAATTATTTTAAAAGCCGCTTTGGTTGAAAAATTAAGGGATGCTTATGTAGTAGAATTATCTTGGAATCCCGGCAATCATTCTTTCGCAGAAATCATAGATCATGCAGGAGAAACGCCCTTGCCGCCTTACATAAAAAGAAAAACAGAGGAAAGGGATTCGGAAACTTACCAAACAATTTATTCGGCGCATGAAGGTTCTGTGGCCGCGCCCACTGCGGGTTTGCATTTTACCAAAGAAATATTTTCTTCATTAAAGAAAAAATATATTGACACAGGTTTTGTTACACTTCATGTTGGTGCGGGAACTTTTAAGCCAGTAAAATCCGCCATTATGGAAGGCCATGAAATGCACTCTGAATGGATTGATGTAACGACAAAATTTATTGAAAAACTAATTCAAAATATCTCTCAGAAAATTTTTTGTGTGGGCACCACTTCAGTAAGAACTGTTGAAAGCCTTTACTGGATGGGATTAAAAATTTTTTTAAATCCGGGAATTGAATTTGAAAATTTGAAAATAACCCAATGGGAAGTTTATGAAGATCCTCTAAAAAACAATAACTGTAGTGCAAAAGATTCTTTACAATCTCTTTTAAATTATCTTAAAAACAAAAAAACAGAACGGTTTTTTATCCAAACGCAAATTATTATTGCACCCGGTTATTCATTCAGAATCATTAAAGGAATTGTTACAAATTTTCATCAGCCAAAATCTACTTTATTATTATTGGTAGCTGCTTTGGTTGGAGAAAAGTGGAAAGAAATTTACCAATACGCCTTGGCGCATGAATTCAGATTTCTAAGTTATGGAGATGGCTGTTTGATTTATAAGAACGATTGAAAATCATTCTAAACTTTCTAAACTTTCTAATTATTTAATTCACCATTTTATCCGCGCAACAACTGCTGGCAAAGGCATCTGGCTTTGCTTTGAAGGCAAAACCCATTCCGAGAATGTAGCCCATCGCTTCGCGCAAGGCTTCGTTACTTTTAAAGCCAGGATTGGTGTTGATGTCGGCATGAACTTCCATATCAACATCGTACTTTGTAAACAGGTCGCAAAGTTCATAAGCTATCTCAATACTTTTCGCTACTTCTACTAACATACGTTCTTTAATTGTATATTTTAGAGTAGTTTTTTCATTGTGAATAAACATAAATCCTCCGCGTCCTTCACGAAGAAAAACAATGACTGTGGCAAATTCTGTTTCATGGCTTTTTACCTGGCTGTCAGTGCCGATGCAGACTTTTAATTTATTTCCTGCTTCGGTTTCTTTTTGAATGGCATTTTCTACCGCGCTTTTTATCGGCAGTTGGATTGGTTCTCCATTAAATCTTCTCCATAACATAAATAAGGTTTTTTAAAAGTACCGATATTTTTGAAAAAGCAATAAAAAAATTTATCAGATTTCTTTCAGGGTTTAGAATTTTACAGTTAACCAGTAAACAAAGAAATAACGCGAGTTATTATTTTATTTTTTCATTTTTTTTAAGATGCTTAATAAAAATTTTTAAGTCTTATTAAAAACAAAAGGGGCCAGCCCCTAACGCTAGCCCCTAACTTACACATGAATCTACCTTACAGTTTTACAATTCTTTGGGTTGTTCTTTGGGAGCTACAAATGATCTGCATTATATAAATTCCGTTGGGAGAATTATTTATATTAATAGTGGTCAAACCCGCATCAGCACTGCCACTTTTAATGACTCTTCCACTCATGTCGGCCAACTGATACTGATAATTTTGGGCGGCATTTACTTTTATTTCTGAATTAACCAGGCTCGTAATCGAAAATGATTTTCCCACGGCTTCAACTGCTTTTAGGGGAACAATATTTGAGTAAGTAACCTGTCCATTTATGGATGTTATTTTCAAACGGTAAAAAATATTTCCCTCAATTAACGGAGCATAAGAAAAACTTTTATCAACAGTTGAAGTGTTTGTAAGGGTAGTAAAAATGGAACCATCTGTAGAGCTTTCAATCGATAAGCTCTTTATCGGCTGATCACTAATAATGTTCCACTTCAAATCGTGTTTGCCTTTATCTGATTCGCCTGAAAGCAACACCTGGCTTACGGCAGCGGTAATCAGAGGAGAAAAAACACCAGCAATCCTATACGACCCAAGACTTCCGTAATTGGTGGCATTTTCATTACCGGTGCCATTTATGACGAAGTAATAATCGCCCGCCATTAAAGTGGTATCCACCGTTACATTTAACTTGTCTAACGGATTGTAAACCTTCACGACTTTTTTGTCAGCATTTAAAAGTGTTAACTGGATATCGAGATCCGCTCCTTCATTATTGGGGCCAACAGAATAAGGAGCTGCATCAAGCTGGAGCACACCATCTTTTGGAAGATTAATTTTAAAAGCATCTTTATCTGTATTTGTAGTTACGATTCCATCAACAGAAAATAGTGGGCCTGCCGCAATTAACGTAGGATTTTTATTTGGGTCATCACTGTGGTCGTCCTTGCGATAAGTAAAACCATTTCTTGTTGTAATAATCGAAAGGTTATCCTGATCAGCAGTGCAGCCACTTGGCGTTGGGCCGTTGTTCCATCCTGATAAATTTCTATAATAGCTATTGCCCATAACCGGTGCCCAGCTTGTTTCTCCTAAGCCCGTGCCTTCATTATAAGTAGAAACCAAAGTGCATGTTCCACTATATTTTGCCTGATGTGAAAGCCCAACTGTATGGCCGCTTTCATGCGTACAACATTCAGCGATCAACTTGGCGTTATAACCCAATCTGTCAGGGAAAACAAAACCTGGAGTATCGTCGCCCCAAATAAATGAACCGGTGTATGAAACGCCACCAACGCCCGGATACCAGCCGCTTGTTGGAGTAACAATAATTCTGATTCTTTGGGTTAAAGGCGCTGCCAAAAACACGGTCGAATCAGTTGTGATGTTGATATTAAAAGGCCGGTAATCTTCAGAAACGCGGTTAAAAATTTCGGTGATCTGTGCATCAGTTAAAATGGTTGGAGCACAATATAAAGTGTTGCCTCCGTTCCAGGATGTAGCTCTAACAGTTTGTCCGTCAAAATCAAGAAAGATCGTTGCTTTTGCAGAAGGGAAACTGCTCAATTGAGGCAGACAATATGATTTGAAAGAAATCATAAAGATCAGGGTTAAAAAAATAGATAGAATCTTTTTCATGCTTTTGGATTTTGGAATGATGTCGTTTTAGGGTAACGGTAAAAGGATCAATAATCTTCTATAAGTGCATCAGTTCTCACTTTGTTCATTGCATAGCGGCCGTTTTCTTTTCTTAGTTGGTAACCATCAGCATAATTTTCATTGATGATGCGTCCCACGTAAGAAACCGTCTTGTCAGAATTTATTATTTTAGAAACCGAAAATAAGGTGTTGTTCAGGCCCGGTGCTTTCACAATTACGCTGTATAAGTTATCATAGCGTTTTATGGAAGAAGTGACGATTCCATTAAAGGAAAAGTCAGCAAAATTTATTTTTACTTTTGCACCCTCATGTGCTGTAAAGGCTTTCTCTAACTCGCTTTCAGGCGTTGGTAATTTTTCTGCGTACTTATTAAAGTATGCCTGGCGATTAGAAGTAAGAACCTGCGCCTTTGTACTATATGAAGTCACTATGACAAAGCACAACGCCAAGATTTTGTACATACGTTCCATAATTGGATTTTTGGTTTTATAAAATTTGGACAACTATAAAACGCGAATCCAATTAAAATATTTCGCCGTGTGTGAAGAAAAACAAAAGTTGGGAAAAAGTACTCGAAAAAAAAGTATTAATACTGCCCCGTGCTTAGTAAAACTAACGTACATGCCTGGAGCGGTAAAATACTTTTTTCTTTGGCAAGAGAGGCGAGTTCTTCATTTTCCGCACCGGGATTAAAGATGATGCGCTTTGGTTTTAGAGAAAAAATATAATCGTAATAAGGCTTTTGATTATTGGCATTTAGATAAAGTGTAACTGTATCAAGATTTTCAATTGGCTTTTTTTCAGATTCAATTTCCACATCATTTACTTTACCAGTGTGTCGCCCAATTCCAATTACTTCGTGGCCTTTTTCGCGAAGCATGTTCACCGCCAGATAACTATATCGTGCCGGATTTGTGGAAGCGCCCAACACCAATGTTTTTTTTCTTATCATATTAAATCATTTAAAAATCTTGATCTCATATCAGTTGTCGGAACCATACAAGCTTCTTTTTTACCAAACCACTTATAACGGTTTTTTGCGACCCAATTATAAATTCCATCCCTGATAAATTTAGGAACAACAATAAGGCCATAAAGCAATGGCCATAAACCTTTCAAATATTTGCAGGCTTTTAAAACTGCAGTTGACTTTTTATAAACCTGATTATTTTCAAGAAGCAAAAAAGTTTGTAACTCTTCATCAGCTAAATGATGATTGACTAAAATTCTTTTAGCAAATTCACTTTGCAAAGGAGCAAATTTTAAAACAGATTTCTTATCTCTTTTGATCACAAAATTTACTGCACTGTCGCAAAAATTACAAACGCCATCAAATAGTATAATTGGTTGAGAAGGCATATTGCAAATTTATTAAAACTCACTTCCATGTGTAGCTTTTATCAATTTATGAATCATAAATGGGAATGGTTTTATTGATGTGACAAACAAATTTGTCAACTTTTCTTTGCCAAAAAGGCGTTGAATCATTCGCCCGTTTCTTAATCTTTTTCCAAATTGTTTTTGCCATTCGAGGGAATATATTATTTCCATTTCTTCCCTAGTGATTTTTTTGCCCAGAAATAAATGAATATTTTCAAAAGCAATTTTCGCCGAATGAAACGCAATGCTCATACCATTTCCGCAAAGCGGTGTGATCATTCCGGCAGCATCCCCCATCATTAAAACATGATCTTCTATTTGAGTTTTTTTATCAAAACTGATTTGAGAAACGGTAACTGGTTCTTCGGATAAAAATTTTGATTCAGAAAATATTTTTTTAAGAAACGGATTTTTATATAAAACGTTTCGCTCCATTTTTTTTATTGAATTGTAGTTGTCTTTTAAATTTTGAGCAGTGGTTAAATAACACAAACAATATTTATCATCTTCGATTTTGGATAGGCCACAATACCCATTTTCAAAATTGTGCAAAGCAATTGTATCGGAAGGAAATTGAGTTTTGATATGATATTTTACGCCAATATAATTATTTAGTTTATCATTTTTTTGTTTGACAAAATCACGTTTCCATTTTATATCAAGGTTGCTTCTTTTTCCAAAACTTCCGGCGACAATTGAAGAAATTATTTCTCCGCCATTATATTTAACCGTAAAAATTTTTTCGTCAAAAATGACTTCATTTACTTTTGTTTCTTCACAAATAATCACGCCATTTTCGACGGCAATTTCTTTTAGCAGATTGTCTAAAAGATAACGGCTGATGCCGAAACCGCCTAAATCCAAATTGCTTTTTATAAAATTCCCATTGGGAGATGAAACAATTAATTTCTTAATAATTGGCAAATGAAGTTGTGAAAGTTTTAAGCCAAGTTTTTCAATAAAAGTCCAGCTTTCCCAGCTGATGTATTCACCACAAACTTTATGGAAAGGATATTTTTCCTTTTCAAATAAAACCGTTTTATAACCGGCTTTTGAAAGTAAAATAGAAAGCGAAAGTCCCGCTAAACCGCCACCAATAACAGCGACAGTAAACGAAGAAATTTCGCCTTTTTCGTTTTTATATTTTTCAATTTCTTTCAAACTAATTATGAATTAAAAGCAATGATCAAAAAGCGAAATGCCCATTTCCATTCGATAGAATAATTTTCAATTCCGGCTTCTTTAAAAATATTTTTCCATTCATTTTTTTTAAATCCTCTTAATACAGAAAGCGGCGCATCGCTTTTTACAAGATATGATTTGGAGAAAAGTTTCGTTGCAATTTTTATGGAATGGTAAGCAATTGGATGGCGGTGTAAATCATTTATTAAAAATCCAACGGTCGAATTTTTTTTCATCCAGTAAAGCATTTCAACCAATTCATTATTTGAAAAATGATGGCAGAAAAGCGAAGAAAAGATAATGTCTGGTTTTTTATTTTTAAAATCAACATTTCTATAATCGGAAATAACAAAATTTATATTTTCAGTCTTTGAATTTTCTTTTGCAAAAACGATACAATCTTTGTTAATATCAATACCAGTAAACGAACAAATAATCTGGTTTTTTAAACAGTAATTACCAAGCGCATTTAGATTATCTCCGCCACCACATCCAATTTCGCATACCGAAATTATTTTTTTGCTTCTTAATAATTTTTTAAATCCGCCGATCGTGACTGAATGTCCGCCAAGATGAGCATTGATAAATTCAAGCTCTTTCATGTTCAAAAAGATATCCTCAGCAGGAATATTATTTTGATCAAGAATTTCTTTTTTTAATGAACGGTTTTTATAATCAATCATCGGATAAAATGAAAGTTTCCATAGTAAGACCCGGGCCAAAAGCAGCGCCGAAAATATTCGCTTTCTTTTCATTTTTATTTTCCAGTGAATCCATAATCTCTTTCAACACAAATAAAATTGTAGGTGACGACATGTTTCCATAATCATTCAAAACCCGGTAAGAATATTGCAGATCATCATTAGAAATTAAAGTAGATTTTTCAATAGAAGATAAAATCCTTTTGCCGCCGGGATGAATACACCAATGCGAAATTTCTTCTTCATTCATGCTTGCATTTTGCAAAGCGTTTTGTAAAAACTGTTTAAAATCCTGTTCAATTAATTCAGGAACATAGCCGGAAAGTTTCATCAAAAAACCGGATGAAGAAAGTTGCCAGCTCATGTGTTCTTTACCATTAAAACCAACTTCACTGTAAAAGTTTTCCATCTTTAATCCAGCCAGATTACTGTCATTATGTGTGATTAATATTGCGGCAGATCCGTCACCGAACAACAAGCCGGAAGCAATATTATCCGCAGTTGTCTCTTTTTGAAAATGTAGTGTACAAAGTTCTGTACACACGACAAGAACTTTTGCATTCTTGTCATTTTTGCAAAAAGCATCGGCGAGTTTCATGCCGTGAATTGCTGCGTAACAACCCATAAAATTTATAGAAGTACGAAAAATGTTTTTTGATAAATCCATCGCTTCCATGATCTGCAGATCAAGTCCCGGTGCACTCATTCCGGTACAGCTAACTGTTATTAAATGCGTGATCTGCTCTTTACTTATTTTTTGATCAATACATTTTTTTATCGCTTTTATAGAAAGACCGGAAGCGGTTTTGTTATACCAATTCATTCTCAGCTCCAGGTTGGGAAAGGGTTCCAGGTTTTCAGAAGCGGGATAAAATTGCCATTCATCCGCATTTAAACTATAATCGGGCAAAACAGAATATCTCGTTTCAATAGCGCTTTGGTGATATAGAAATTTAAGCTTTCTTTTTTCCACTTCATTCATCGCATACACATTTTGCATAAAATTCAGAATATCATTTTGTGCATGTTTAAAAGAAGGTACCGCCGTTGATATGGAAACAATTTTACTCAATCATTTTTAAAATTAAAAGTGTGATAAATCCAAGATTAGAACATGCCGAAGCAAGTAAATTCATGCGCATGGTATTTTTAAAATTTGCTTCGCTATTATTTTTTATTACTTTTTTGAACCAAATAAAAAAATATACAATTACCGGCACCATAAAAATCTGAAGAATAATAAAACCCAAAAAATCCGATCGTAAATAAAAATATCTGGCCAGCGCAATAAAAGCAAAAGCATATACAATGCCAGTAAATATAAAAGTGCCTTTATATCCCAATAAAGAACTGATGGAAATTACGTCATCTATACGATCTTCTTTGTGCTGGTAAATTTGCGTAAGCGGGTAAAATCCACCAATCAACAGAGCCGATGCAAACATTGCCAAAACGGGAACTTGCAAAGTATGGTTGCCACTGCTTCCATGATAAACTAAAAAAAATGTGACGGCGCCCTGAAAAAGAATAACGGTCAGATATCCAATTAGCGGATATTTTTTTAAACGGATTTTTCGATAACTATACGCTCTTGAGGCAAGAATGTAGAAAAAAATTCCTATGGCAAAAATGGATGAAATGACAAAACTAATTCCGACTGCGATTATATCAATTGCCATAGTTACAAAAAATAATTGTTCTGTTGGTTGCATTGGATTTTTTAAGCCTCCAACCGGCGAAGTATCCCGATCCATATAACTGTTATAACCGTTGCTGGCAGGGTAAAGCAGTAAATGCAAAATGATAAAAACCAAAATTGCGTCAGGCCAATTTATATCTTTCAGCTGGCTTAAAGCAAACCAATAAACCGGCATTAAAAAAAAGGAAAAATGAAAACGAAGAAGTTGAAAAGTGGATCGAAATTTTGTATTCACTTCTTAAATTTAGTATTATTTTTTACAATGATAAATTTAAAAAGATATGAAAGAAATTCAAATGATTTTTTTGTAAGGTAAACCTTTGGATTGAATGAAGTAAAAAACCAATGATTCAATCATATTAATATTATTATATGCATGAGATCTTAGTGCATATCCAGTTTGGGAAAGGATACCGTTATTAAAGAAAAATCTATTCAAAAATAGAAGCTGAAATAATGAAAATTTGATGCTAATGACGATTTCAAAATAAACTATGATTTGTGATCATCGTTCGGGAATTATATTCGGATAGAAAACTAAAAGAAAAACAATGGGTACGGTGGTCAATAATATAAAATTTAAGCTTATTCTTAAAATGTTTGCAGTGGTTAAAAGAGGAACAAAATAGGTGGATAACTATCACATTGCTGCCTGATTTTTGAACCGGGAAAATTAAATTTCATAGTTTCTGAATCCTAGATACGAGCATTTAATTGCAATTTCTGTTTTTAAAAGATTCAACTTTATCAGAAGATGATAAGATTTAAACGAACAACTTTTGAAAATTGAAAACCTTTTGTTGTTTTCCTACGATTAGAGAGATATTTTTTGAAAATCAATTAATGCAAAACTTCCATTAATTTATGATTAACGGCTTAGTAATTTCAACTGATTAAAGGTAATTTGCAATTTGATTTCGTTATGAAAAAAACATCCTTGATAATACTTGTTTTGCTATTGGTATTTAATTGCCAGGCGCATCATATTGTCGGTGGTGAAATGTATTATACATATTTAGGAAAAGGATCGAAAGCCAATACCAGCAGGTATACAATCACGCTAAAAATTTTCCGCGATCAAAATGTGCCGCAAAATACCGCGAAAATGCCAACCGAAGTTTATATTGGGATCTTTAATAATGATGATGGCAAGCAATATAATGGCCCAAATCCTTATTATGTTGTTAGCCGGAGTAGTGAAACACAAGTGCCGGTTAATGCATTTCCGCCTTGTATGAGCAATCCGCCGAAACTGATTTATCATGTTGGAATTTTTCTACTAACCGTGGAATTGCCAGATAATGCAAAAGGCTACACGGCTGCTTATCAAACCTGCTGCAGGGTTGACGATTTACAAAATGTAAATAATTTTAATGGCAGCCGGACCGGGTCAACTTTTACGTGCAGTATTCCAGCGGCTATTTATAAAGATAGTTCTCCGGAATTTTCAACCAGTATTGACGTGATCTGTGCAGAAAAATCTTTTCAATTAAATTATAGCGCAACAGATCAAGATGGTGATGTATTGGTTTATTCATTTGGGCCGGCTTATGGTGGCGGCAAATTCATAGATGAACAAAATGACAATCCCGCTGCACCACCTTACCAACTAGTTCCATATAACGGTGAATTTTCTTCTGATGTTCCATTGGGGCCGCAGGCAACTATTAATTCTCATACGGGCATAATCAGTGGGATTGCTCCACAGGTCGGAAAATATGTTTTAGGCGTAAAAGTTCAATCTTACAGGAACGGTATTTTGATTAATGAACATTACAAAGATTTTATTGTAAACGTTACTGATTGCGACTTTGCAGGCGCTCAATTAAATCCAAAGCCAGCGATGTGCGACAGTTTTACTGTCGCTTTTCAAAATGATAATTCTTCATCGATGAACCAAAATTTCTTTTGGGATTTTGGTGATGTGAAGTCTCCTCAAAATACGTCAACCTTAAAAAATCCAACGCATCAATATACAGATACCGGCGTTTATATTTATAAACTGGTGGTAAACCGAGGGCAGCAATGTTCTGACTCAGCGACCCAAATTGTAAAAGTTTATCCGGGTTTTAATCCAGGTTTTAGCGTGGATGGGAAGTGCATCAATTCGACTATTTTTTTTACAGATAAAACAACAACAAACAGCTACGGAACGGTAAAGAGCTGGTCATGGGATTTTGGTGATCCTTCAGGTAATTCCGATGTTTCAAACAATAAAAACCCTTCTTATATTTATACAAAAGCTGGAAATTACCCGGTTCAATTAACTGTCGAAAGTAGCAAGGGTTGTGTAAAAACTATAACGGATACGGTACCCATAAAAACGCAACCTGATTTTTCTGTAAACAATGATACACTTATGTGTAATATTGATACTTTACAATTGACCGCAATTGGAAAAGGGAACGTTTCATGGACACCGGATTATAATATCAATAATATTCACAGTTTTACGCCTTTGATAAGCCCTAAAAAGCCAACCACTTATTATGCCACTTTGAATGAGAGCCGCGGCTGTATTTCAACAGACTCCGTTTTTGTAAATGTAGTTAGCAAAGTTTCATTGAATTTAAAACCTGATACAACCATTTGTCTTACGGATACGGCGATGATAAATACCATCAGCGACGGATTACATTATTTATGGTCGCCATCGAATACGATTACAAATGATACCGCAAAATATGCGCAGGTAATTCCGGTAGAAAATACCAGCTATCACGTAGTTGCAAGTATCGGTAAATGCAGTACTGGAGCAAATATCAGGGTAAATGTAATTCCATATCCCAACGCAAAAACTGTAAATGATACGACAATATGTTTTCCTAAAAGTTACCAACTTCATGCGAGTGGCGGAAGCATTTATAACTGGTCGCCACCGATTTTTTTAAACGATCCTAAAATCCAGAATCCGGTATCAACACCGCAGGAATCGATCAGATATATTGTGCAGGTAAATGATGTTTTAGGTTGTCCGAAACCAAGATATGATTCTGTGATTATTACGGTAGAAAATCCAATTGCTGATGCGGGCCCGGCGGATACTTCGATTGTGGTAAACCAACCTTTACAGCTTAATGGCTCCGGTGCAGAATTTTATTCATGGTCGCCGCCAAATGGATTGAATAATCCGGATATTTCAAACCCGGTTGCACTTTTATCTGAAAGTCAGAAATATACTTTAAAAGTCTTTACTGCGGTGGGTTGTTTTTCTATCGATACCATAAATGTCATGGTTTATAAAGTGAAACCTGATTTGTATGTTCCCGATGCTTTTACGCCTAATGGCGATGGGAAGAATGATGTTTTCGGGCCAATTCCAATTGGTATCAGATCGTTAAATTTCTTTAAAATTTACAACAGATTGGGGCAGCTAATTTATTCAACAAACTTACAGAAACAAGGCTGGGACGGCACTTTCAAAGGGCAGCCGCAAGATGCAGACGTGTTTGTATGGATGGCAGAGGCTGTAGATTATTTGGGGAAAGTAATCTTCAAAAAAGGAAGTGTTACCTTAATAAGATAATGGTTGAATGTTGATATTGTTTTTAGAAGAAATGTCTTCAAATACATTATAGTAAACCAACTTTTATCGAAGATTTGTGTTTTTTAAAATGATTAATTATCGGCTATAATAACTATCGTTTCCTCTTTTATTTCTATTCTGAAATAAACCAATATTGTAGCCCGCGCGAATTACAGGAGTAGATCGCCCGAGATTATCAACATAAGGAGAATATTTATCACCATAAAGATCCCACATAATGGAAATATAATAGTAACTGTTACCGCCTCTTTCTCTTCCGCCCGCATAGCCGCCACCAACTAAAAAGCTGTTTGCATTTACGCGGTTCTTTAGCGATGGCGAACTGCTGTTCCCATAAATGTATTTTTGATGAATCATATTATATTCATATTGGGAAGTGGCAAACAAAAAATTAACCGGAAAAATTCTTAAAAAAGCACCCGGCCCATAAGTTGTCTGGCGAATCTTATCTTCAGAATAATAATCTCTTTGAGAAATATAATTCAGGTTAAAAGTAATGCCCACATCAAGCCAGTTGGTAAGGCTGTAACCCAGTTGTGGCGTAATTCCCAGCATCGTGCTTCCGTTTGAAAAACCAACGTTCGCACTTCCTCCGGTAAACAATTTATCTTTTTGAAATCCTGGTTTTTTCACCTCAGTATTTTCATCCTGGTTTTGTTTATTTTCATCCTGGTTTTGAGCAGCAGCATGAAAACACAATGGAATCAGTAAGAGAACAACCATTTTCTTCATAATATCTTTTTTGGACGAATTAAAATTTAAAATTTACCAGACGAATTTAAGTCAAGGATGTTTTAATGATTCGTTAATTAAAACAGAAAGGCTTCGTTGAGAAGCATAAACTGAAAAGGGCTGCGAAAATATTTTACATTTTAAATTTATAGCCAACGCCCTTTACCGTGGTGATACAATCATCACCCAATTTTTGTCGGATCTTTCTTACATGAACATCAATTGTCCGGTCGCCAACAATCACTTCAGTTCCCCAAACTTTGTCTAAAATTTCATTTCTCAAAAAAACTTTTGCCGGTTTGGAGGCAAGCAAGGCCAGCAATTCAAATTCTTTTCTTGCCAAAATAATTTCTTCGTTTTTTGAAATCACGATATATTTTTCACGATCTATTAACAGATCGCCAATCTGCAAAATGCTGCCCGTTTCTTTTATAATTCTTCTGAAAAGCGCGTTCACGCGACTGATTAAAACTTTTGGACTGATTGGCTTGGTAATATAATCGTCACCACCAGTTTCCAGGCCTTTGATTTCTGTACTCTCATCATTCAGAGCTGTCAAAAAAATAATGATCGTGTTTTCAAATTCATTGTTGGCTCTCAAAATTTTGCAAACCTCAAAACCTGTTTTCCCTGGCATCATTACATCGAGAATGATCAGATCGGGTTTGTGAATTTTTGCCAGTTCCACAGCTTCGTTTCCATTAATTGCATTAATTACCTGGTACCCTTCTGCCAAAAGATTAAAATTTAGAATCTCTAAAATATCCGGCTCATCGTCGGCAATTAAAATCGTTCTTGTTTTTGATTCCTGGTTCATGGTTTGCAAACCTATATTAAATAATTATTTCTCAAAGATTGTTTACAATTTAATAATACTGAAAAGCGTTCATCAAATTTAAAGTTCCTAACAAAAGGTTAATAACCTCGCTGTTTGCAGCCTTTTGTTCCAATAAAATATCTGATAAGGGAAAGCAATAACTAAATTTGTATCTATTGGAAGTATTTTTGCTTCTGTTAATTTAAAAAAAATAATGAGGTTTTTATTTAATTTCTTGCTGCTGATTTCTTTTTTCCCCTTTACCGCTTCTGCCAATGACACTACCAACATTCCAATAAGCAGGCGCATATTTCATGACCGCATCCGCGATGAGCAAAAGCGCGCGGATAAAGCCGATGGCCGCCAGGATGGAATTGTAAAAGTGAGTATCAATCCTGACATTAATTTGCAGGTGACAGATGCATTGATCCGAAAAACAAATGTGCTGCGAAACGATATTGAAATTGACAATAATTTACCAACCAACAATGATAAAGTTCGTTACCTGCGTTATGTGGAAGATCTTTTAAAAGATTTTATTTTGGGCTGGAAAAAACACACGTTCAATCCGTCACTCGCTCCTCAACTCGTAGAAAATTTCCAGGAGATTTTTGAGGCAAATATTAAGGGAGAAAACATGACTTCTCTCATAGAAAAAGTGCCTTATGAAGTTGGGATGATCAATGCTTCTATCTTTATTGAAAATCCTGGTTACCAGGAAAGCAAGATCGCTTTATTCAAAAAATTCTGTGCATTATATCCTGATAAAATTCTTCAAAACCTGGCGCCATATGTAGATCAACCATTCGCAGATTCTTTAGTGATTATCGCATTTAACAACAGTCCGAGCCAATTATATTCTTATGCACAATCGGCCAACAGTCCACAAGGAAAATTGATCAGAAAAATAGATGATCCGCGCATAAAAACAGTTGTGAAATTAAGCACCCAAAACCGCGCGTTATTTTATTTTCCTTTTCTCGACGATCTGATCAGCGGGAAAAAAACAATGGCGGAAATTTCAAAAGTGGCCGGAACTTCTGATGAAAATTATGATAGCGTCGGATATTATCGTTTATTGGTAAAAACCGAAGTAAAATATTATGCGCGGCTTGTCCAGGGCGATACGCCGGTAGCCATGTTGGGCGCAAATGGTTTGGTAGACATGCTAAAAGCAAAAGCGATTCAGCATTTTATTACCTCAATTAATGAATTGCATGAAAACCCCAACCCGGCGGTACGTTTCAAAGCGCTACAACCTTTGACTGCGCAGGAACTTTACTACATGATGGTGCTTGGAGAAAATGACATTTACACTTCAAGTTATAAATATAGTTTCGATCGGATGATCGAAAAAATGGGAACGCCGCCTCATGGAGATTCATTGCTTGTTTCGCTAAATTTCGACCGGTTCAAAAAGTTCATAAAAATGGCAGCGCAATATAATAAGTTGAGTGATTTTTTGAAAACCATGCCGCCGGAAAATTCAGCAAAACTAATGCAGGCTTTTGTGGCTAAATTAGAAACTACTCCGACACTTGAAGACGCCGTTGATGTGGCAGATTCTTATGGAAGTATTACCAGCCCTGAACTTCAGAAATCTATGTTACAAAACGTTGAATGGAATGAACAAAGGTGTATCAAAGAAGACAACGAGCGCGGCCGAAAAATTTACAGTCTTTTAAAAACAATATTCCTTTCTGCCGATCCTAAAAACGGAATTGATCTTTCAAAAGAGATTGGTATTCCACCAGTGTATACCGTTAATTATAATTATCTCGCCGATGATTCCGGAAGAATAATTGAGCAGGTTTTTTTCTATGGAGATAAAGATGGGAAAGCATCATATGCAAGCTATCTTACTTCTTTTCCTCACAGTGATTGGAGGATTACTCAGAAAAAAGAATGGACAGAAATAAGATCGACGAGAGGAAAGCCTATCATTATTTATGCCAATCTTCCTTTGGATAACGTAACTGACCAAGATGCAAAAGCCCAGGAGGACCTTGTAAACTACCTCGATGAAAAGGCCCTGAAACCTACGATAGTCATACATCGCGGCCACAGTTATCACTTGCCTTACACCATTGCACAGCTTCCCGAAAGTGCAAAAATTATTATGTTGGGTTCCTGCGGAGGCTATCAAAATCTGGATTCAATCTTAACTTACGCTCCTGAAGCGCACATTATTTCCACAAAACAAACCGGCGCAATGAATGTAAATAAGCCCATCATTGATGCTTTGGATAATACGCTTCGCGAAGGTAAAAATATTGATTGGCGTCAGATGTGGAATGGCCTTCAGACACAGTTTAGCAAAGCTCCGACTGAGGTAAGAGAAACTTTTGAGGACTATATACCTCCCCATAAAAATCTCGGCGCATTATTTATAAAGGCATATAAAAAAGAAGGAGGGGCGGATTTAAATTAATAACCTTTGTGCAAAATTAAAACCCTGATTATATACTCCTTTACTGTCAATTAGCACATTAGCATATCATTATCCCAAATCAATTTCTGTATTATCACCAATATTGAGTGAACGCGTTTCGCCGATCACTTCGGTATCATTTCCAATCAAAGAATCATCCAGCATTACATCATACAACTTTGAAAAAGAACCGATGATTGATGCTTTAATTATAGAAGAATGAACAATCGTATTTTCGCCCATAGCTACGTGAGGGCCAATGATTGAGTTCTTGATATCGCATCCTTCGGCAATACTAACAGGAGGTATAAAAATTGTATTTTCAAAATTATTTGGTTCGGCAATTGTTCCTCCAAACTTCTGCAACAAAACGGAATTTGAATGCAAAAGAGATTCTTTTCTTCCACAATCAAACCAATTTTCCACTTTAAAAGATTTAAAAATTGCACCACCTTCAATCATACATTCCAGCGCGTCAGTCAGGTTAAATTCATTATGACTTTTAATGTCGTTTGTAATAATATTAGAAAGGCAATCGAACAATAATTTTGAATCTTTAATTTTATAAAGGCCTACCAAAGCCATGTTCGATTTTGGAATAGAAGGTTTCTCCACAACCTTTGTAATAATGCCTTCTTCATCAATTTCTGCAACGCCAAAATCCCGTGGGTCATCCACTTTTTTTACACCCAACATCGAGAACGGAGAATCAAGAATTTCTTTGATATTGTATTCGCAAATCGTATCTCCGAGGGCAATAAAAACTTCATCATCACCAATTAGTTTTTTAGAAAGATCTACTGCATGAGCCGTTCCTTTTCTTACATTTTGATAAATAAAATGACAGGTTAGCTGTGGATATTTTGTATTAATATAATCCTGTATTTTTTCGCCGAGATAACCAACAATAAAAATAAATTCATTGATTCCCGCTTCATGCAATTGATCCACATTGATACTGAGGATCGTTTTTCCGGCCAGCGGAATTAATGCCTTTGGCTGCGTGTAAGTATGTGGGCGTAATTTAGTACCAGCGCCTGCTACAGGAATAATGGCCTTCATGTTTTCGTAAGTTTATCATCCGGTTTTTTTTAAAAAGGGATGTGAATATAGTGAATGTTTTGGAATCGGCCTCCCGCCTTTTGCTTTTTGCATTCCGCTTTCTTTTTGTACGTTTGCGCAAAATTTATTCCCATGGCAAAAGACACCCAGATTTTCGATATTATCAACAAAGAATTAAACCGCCAACGCGAAGGAATCGAATTAATTGCTTCAGAAAATTTTACTTCTTATGAAGTGATTCGTGCGATGGGAAGCGTACTTACTAATAAATACGCTGAAGGTTATCCGGGAAGAAGATATTACGGCGGCTGTGAATTTGTAGATGAATCAGAACAATTAGCCATTGACAGGATAAAAAAAGTGTTCAACTGTGAATATGCAAATGTTCAACCTCACAGTGGTGCCCAGGCAAATTTTGCTGTCATGTTTGCGGTTTTAAAACCCGGCGACAAAATTTTGGGACTTGACTTGAGCATGGGCGGCCATCTCACTCACGGCTCGCCGGTAAATTTTTCAGGCAAACTTTATGAACCACATTTTTATGGAGTAAAAAAAGAAACCGGACTTATAGATTATGAAATGCTGGAACAAAAAGCGCGGGAAATAAAACCAAAAATGATCATTTGCGGCGCATCTGCCTATAGCCGCGATTGGGATTATGAACGCATCAGAAAAGTGGCAGACGAAGTAGGTGCTTTTGTTTTTTGTGATATTGCGCATCCCGCAGCATTGATTGCAAAAGGGTTATTAAATTCTCCATTTGAACATTGCCATTTTATAACATCAACAACTCATAAAACTTTGCGCGGTCCACGCGGTGGTCTTATTTTAATGGGAAAAGATTTTGAAAATCCATTTGGTTTAAAAACGCCAAAAGGTGAAACGAGGATGATGAGCCACGTGATTGATATGGCGGTTTTTCCGGGAACACAAGGCGGTCCGCTGGAACATATCATTGCCGCAAAAGCAGTTGCATTTGGGGAAATATTAACCGAAGATTTCACGAATTATGCAAAACAAATACAAACAAATGCGCAGGCAATGGCAAAAGCATTTAATGCAAAGGGATATAATCTGATCAGTAATGGAACAGACAATCATTTGATGCTGATTGACCTTCGCAATAAAAATATCACAGGCAAAAAAGCTCAGGAAACATTGGATAAAGCCTCAATCACTTTAAATAAAAACGCCGTTCCTTTTGACGATAAAAGCCCATTCGTAACCTCCGGAATTCGTGTGGGTGTCCCTGCGATTACCACAAGAGGAATGAAAGAAAAAGACATGCAAACGGTGGTGGATTTTGTTGACCAGGTTTTGATGAATCTTGATAATGAAAAAATAATTTCTTCTGTAAAAAATGAAGTGAGAGAATTTATGAAAGGGTTCGTGCTATATCCGGAGTTGGGATAAAATATTTTCAAATATTTGTTGAAATTGGCTAAAAAATAATGTCAACAAAAGATCGCTTTGAATTGTAATATTCATTTTACGATGGGTTTCGAAATAATCCATCTTTTTTTAACCCATCCTCTTTACTTTCGTACCATAAATTTTTATCATGATACAACGTGTACAAACTTTATGGATGATTTTAGCAGCGATTGCCGTTTTCCTCACTATAAAATTTTCATTTTACAGTGGAACACTTGTGTTGCAAAACGGTGCTGATGCAGTAACAGCCCTTGCTACAGATGGAAGTTATCATTTGCTAAAAGCAACGGATAATTTTCTGATATTGGTTCTTACCAGTGCGCTTGGAACCGGGATTATTATCAATGTTTTTTTATACAAACACCGCAGCATTCAAATCCGGATCATCGTTGCCGCTATTGTCGTTGAATGCCTCATTGTTTTTTTATACATCCGCGAAACCAACAATTATTCACAGGGAAATTTCAATGTCTGGTCTATTCTTCATATCCTCATAATTGTGTTTCTAATCTTGGCCGCTAAAGGAATTTATAATGATTCAAAGCTTATCAAAGAAAGCAACCGGTTGAGATAAGATCTACGCTAATTTGTTCGTTCACAGTATTTACAAGATCCGTTTTTAAACAGGAAATTCTGTATCGAGCTTTTTTAAAAGCTGGATGTTTTGTCTTGCAGATTTCAAAAAATCCTTTCCTTTCTTTTTTTCGTAATAATCAATTCCATTTGCTTTATGATTGTAGGAAGAAATTTGATACAACATCTTCCAATGTTTTAAAATCGTGGAGCAAGCCTGCCATAAGGATAGACCATTTCCATATACATGCTGAATGCCCGCTCCAGCACCATTGTATTCGAGTATGAAAAAATCAATTCCTTGTTTTAATTTTTCTATTGAAGCGCATTTAATATCATACCGGCCATAATAAAAATGTTTCGATTGGTGGCTGATCCGATCAAAAACGCGTACTAAATCTTTATCTATTTCATGTGAAAGGTTAATGAGTTTCCCGCCCTGGCTTCGGTTAGAAGCGTAGGATAAAATTAACCTTTCGCCTTTCGGCAGTACGTCTTCCAGCCGCTCTCTGTGCCGCGCTTTCATTTCGTTTTTTTTGTATTTCAAATCTTTATTCTTTTGAATCAGTTGCCAAAGAGTTGATTTTCCATCGCCAATAACTTGCGGCGATTGTTTCATCAAAAAGCCCGAAACTGTTCCTTTTGCGGCACCGGGCATCCGGTAATAAAATACACTTACTTCAATGGGATAATCAATAAATTCTTGTATCAGGTAAGCCACGGGCATTTTTTCGTGATATTGCTTTAACTCATTAAAACAAGATATTTTCCGAAACATATAACCCATCAAACCCACATCTGGCTTTACAACAAATGGATAAGTGAACTCATTTTCGCTAATTAATGCCTTGAGTTTTGCCAATTCCAGATTCGCCTTTATATAAACACTTTTTGGATAGCTATTATGGGGCAATTGTTCATAAATTTCCTGTTTACCCTCACCTTCAAAACCGCCGAAAGTATTGGTCGAATTTGAAGCAGTAAAAAACCATAAGGATTTCGCTTTAATGCAATACCAGAGCCACACAGGCGCAATCGGAATATATTTAAGATGATAGTGCCACGATTCCCAGTGCAACAAATTAAAAAGAATTTTAGTAAAGTGCATATGTGCTAAAAATAAAAAGCATATTAAACCAGAATTTCCAAATGAAAACAGAAATATCCCTTATTTGTTTGTTTACTATTAGCCCGGTAGATGAACACAATAAAAAAGCCGGATATCTCACTATAGTTCCGGCTTTTTTAAATAAACGATCTTCTCTTAATTTTTTATAATTGAAATTGTTTGAATTTTATTTCCTGCCCGAATAGTTACCAGATAAGTCCCGGAATTTACTGAAGATAAATCCAAAGTTCTTTCATTCTCGCCTCTCTGGCCGGTAAAATGAATTTGTTTTATTTGTTTGCCCAAAGCATCATTCACACTCACATTCACCGGTTGTGTGTTTTCAAGGCTGATCGTTAATTTAGTAAAGCTCTGAGCGGGATTTGGATATAACTTAACTGCAAAACTTTGTTTATCCAAATGAACCGTTTTTATGTCGCTATAAGAAACCTTTCCATCTTTGTCAACCATTTTTAAACGATAATACACGGTGCCTGAAAGAGAAACATTTTTATCAGTATACGTGTAAGACGCCTGTGAATTATTTGTTGCATCCACCCTTCCAATGTTATCAAAATTACTGCCATCAGCGCTTCTTTCGATTTCAAAATGGCTCGAGTTTGCACCTTGGTTTTCGACAGACCAGGCAAGAAGTGAATTATTATTTTTTGCGCAAGCCGTAAAAATTGAAAGTTTTACAGGAAGGGCAATATCTGTAATAAATACAAAAGAAGATCCGGTATAACCATTTCCATCATTTGAAACATTAGCAGGATTATCTGAATAAAATTGTGTGGTTTGGTTGGTTACATCAAAGCCACGATCTGCGACATAAAAATTTACATTATGCGTCGTACCACCATTAGGTAATTGCATTAACCTCACCTGGCTGGTGGCTGCAGGATTCCCCGTAAAAAAAACTTCAGCCATTGTATATTCCACACCTGCCGTGTAAGTTGTACCAGAGCCGCCCTGACCCCCATCACCACTAAAACCATATCCGTAATAAGTGACACCATTTTGAGTTTCAACAGCCCCATCAGTAGCATAACTGATTAAAGGATCCATGGAAGTAATGGTAAAATCTGGTTTTGGTGTAACGGTTGTTGGAATTCCGAGTTCAAATTGCAGCGATGAAAACTTCGCACCGGTTATTGTTGTGTTCGACTTAATGACAATAAACACAGAGTTTGCTTTGCTTCCAGGCTTTAGCGTTGCAGAAATATAATTCCCGGTTTGCTGAGAAAATCCAGTTAAGGCTAAAAAAACCACTGTAGAAGAGAGTAATAATTTTTTCATGTGATTCGAATTAAGGTAAATATTGAGTTAAAAAATTTGTTGCAATTCCTGACAGTATTTTAGCAAGCAAAAAGTCTTTATCATTATTTGGACTTGAATAATTTACAATCCCGTCCATATTAATGTCACCCTTTTTGTAACCACTTATTTGCGAAGTGCCGGATCCCCCTAAAACAACACTTAAAATATAATCTTTATCATTGTTCGGCCCGGCATACTTTACACTTCCGTCCCCATTTGCATTTCCTCCCCACAAAACATTTTTTCCATTATTGACACCATAAGCAGAAGCGCCACCATAAATTTTATTAGAAGTTGTAAAATCTACCAAACTTGCGGTTGAAGACTTTTCATCCAATGCAGGAGTAAAAGTTGCCGGATCTGTACTTATTCCCAAATGATTCCGATGCCTTACAGCAACTGTATAATTTCCAGATGATACATTATTAAATGTGACAGGGCTTACTCCGTCAACATCTACAATATCACCATCTCTTTGAATCAAAGCACTTCTTGTTTGAACAATATTATTTCCTGCGGAAGTATTTCTTAATTCTAAAAAAATCCAATCAACAATGTTATCAGTTATTGAAACCTGGTCGGCCAAGACAGATGGGGCAATCGTTTCAGTTGTCGCATCATTCACGATTGTAAAAGCTGCACTGTAATCAGAAGTTCTGTAAGGATCAGAAAGCGGAATAAGATTGGTGGGTGTTCTTAAATTATCAGACATCAAACCTGTGCTGGAATTATACGCTCCCTGTAAAAATGCTTTTGCTTTTAAAAGGTCAAATTTATCTATCGCTGTAATATTTGCAATAGCCATTGTTATTGGAAATGAGATAGTATTTCCAGATGTATTGATGCTTCCAATTGCAGATGACCAATCTGTTCCATTATATAAATACGCTTTTAAATTGTTTTCATTTCCTGAAATGTCCGTTACATCATATTTGCCTGAAACATTCAGCGTACCGGTAATACCTGTTTGTGTAATTGTCCAGTTGGTTTTCAAAAAATCTGAGGTCATGGGCGGCTTTGTCGCGCTGGATGAACCAAAAACTTTCACACCCACTTTCGCTGAGTTGTAAGTTCCGGAAGTGGTTACAAATGCAGGCCGGTAAATTGTTCCTGTACCAACAGGAATTTCATTCGAATTAAGGTTTGCAGAAATTTCTTTAAAAACCTGGCCGTTTCCATTCGTTTCTATAAATTTTCCCGCTCCCATTCCGGAAACAGATGTAATGTCAGCAAGGGTCAAATTATAATCACCTGCAATTAATTTTCCATGAGTAAATAAAAGTGTATTAGAAATCCGCGCATCACCAGTTAATAAAACATTCGAGCTGTTATCAATTTCAAGATTGGGAATAGAATTTCCACTCATATTCACAGATTGGGCATCATTGCCCTGTAACAAAATCTTCCCCATATCGGGAATATTTTTTGTGCTTGAAACATCTCCTTTCACTGTAATAACAGCACCGGTTTGTATAGAAGTATTGGCGGCAGTGATAGTAAGCTGCGCTGAAACTGAATGAATTAAAAAAAGAAAAAAAGAACTGATGAATAAATGTTTCACCATATAAAGATCGCTATTTTAAAAAAGTAAAAAATTAAAAGTTTGAAAATAAGTGTTTTTTTTTCCGGCTCGTTTTCGATCCTTAAAATTTATGTTACAAATTTTAAACCAAACTCATAGGAAATAAATTAAAGCGAAAAAACTTTTTAATAGCGAAGCTTATCCATTGCTTTTTGTGTATTTCTCATTTTAGCTTAGGTTTGTAGCTCTTAAAAAAAATTCATGGCAGTAGAAATAAAAGTGCCTTCGGTTGGCGAAAGTATTAATGAAGTAACCTTAACGAAATGGATCAAAAAGGATGGCGATTGGGTTGACAGAGATGAAGTAATTGCTGAATTGGAGAGTGAAAAAGCCACCTTCGAAATCAACGCAGAAAAAGCCGGTATTTTGCATACACTTGCTAAAGAAGATGATACATTAAAAATAGGCGACGTAGTTTGTACGATTGATGATAGCGCCAAAAAGCCTGCTGGAAAAGAATCTCCCAAAGAAGAGAAAAAAATTGAAACATCTAAGGCTGCAACAAAACCCGAAGCGCCGGATGTAAAGGTGATTGCGCCTGAGGAAAATAAACCGCTGAAAAAAGAAGATATAAAAGCCACTCCCGTAGCGGCAGCGATCTTAGCCGATAAGAAAGTGGACGTTTCAAAAGTGACTCCTACCGGTTCTCATGGAAAAATTATGAAACACGACGTGTTGGATGCACTTTCAAATCCGGGAAGAGCTATCGGGAAAGAACTTTTTACCCGTGAAGAAAAGCCACAAAAAATGAGCAACCTGCGCAGAACCATCAGCCGCAGATTGGTAGAAGCAAAAAACAGCACCGCAATGCTTACCACTTTTAACGAGGTGAACATGAGTGCCATCATGGAGCTTAGAGCCAAGTACAAAGAAACGTTTAAAAAAACGCACGAAATAAATCTTGGGTTTATGAGTTTTTTTACAAAAGCCTGTTGTTTTGCTTTGCAGGAATGGCCCTCAGTAAATGCAAAACTGGATGGCGAAAATATAGTGTATCATGAATATTGCGACATTTCAATTGCGGTGTCTTCGCCAAAAGGTCTGGTGGTTCCAGTGATTAGAAATGCGGAAAGCCTGAGCATGGCCGAGATTGAAAAAGAAGTAGCACAACTGGCCGCAAAAGCAAGAGACAGCAAACTGACTATCGAAGAAATGACCGGTGGAACATTTACAATCACCAACGGAGGAGTTTTCGGTTCACTGATGAGCACGCCAATCATTAATATTCCTCAAAGCGCTATTTTGGGAATGCATAACATTGTTGAACGCCCCATCGCAGAAAAAGGCCAAGTGGTAATCCGGCCAATGATGTATATCGCCCTGAGCTATGATCATCGCCTGATTGATGGACGCGAATCAGTAAGTTTTTTAGTTCGTGTAAAACAAATGCTTGAAAATCCTGAACAGCTTTTATTCGGCAAGGATCCTGTCAAAGCGCTTCTTCAGCTTTAATTTCTAAAGAAAGAAATTAATTTTTAATTTATGAAAACCGGTGAACTTTCTTGCGAAAATAAAGGAAATCATTTTCACTGGTATTTGAATTATGCAATCGCAATTCTTACAAAATATGATGGCACCGAACCTTTCCACCTTTATTTAAAAAAATATTTTTCCTCAAATAAAAAACACGGTTCTAAAGACAGAAAACAGATCACTTCTCTTTGTTATAATTATTTTCGTGTAGGCATTGCGGTTAGTTCCTCCATTGATATTTCTGAAAAATTACTTTTAGCAACTTTTCTTATTGAAAAAAAATCTTCTCCCCTTCTCGAAAAATTGAAGCCTGAATGGAATGAAAAGATTCATCTAAACATTTCTTTAAAAATTGAAATGGTAAAAGATCTTTTTTCAGTAAAAAAAATATTTCCATATCCCGATGAAATCAGTAAACAAATAAATTTTGAAGATTTCTGTCTTGCATTTCTAATCCAACCAAAATTATTTATCAGGTTAAGGCCCGGATATAAAAATGTTGTCTTTGAGAAATTAAAATCTGTACATATCGTTTTTGAAAAAATAAATGAGACCTGTCTCGCTTTTTCCAATAATGAAAAAGTAAGTGATGTAATAAATATTGACAAAGAAGCAGTAATTCAGGATTATAATTCCCAACAAACATTGAGTCTTCTTACATCGCCGGCCAAACATCAGACATCAAAGATCAGGCATCCTATAGCTGTTTGGGATTGTTGCGCAGCAAGCGGCGGAAAATCAATTTTAGCTTTTGATCTTTTGAAAAATATTAAACTAACGGTTAGCGACACACGAAAGAATATTTTAGAAAATTTACAAAAACGCTTTGCAAAAGCAGGTATAAAAAACTACCATTTTTTTGTTACTGATCTTTCCATTTCAGGTCCACAAAAAATGATGGTGGAAAGACAAGATCTTATTATTGCTGATGTTCCTTGTTCCGGCTCGGGAACATGGTCAAGAACGCCGGAGCAATTGCATTTTTTTTCTAAAAAAAAGATTGAAGAATATTCCCTTCTGCAACAAAAAATAGTTTCAAATGCTATTAAGTATCTAAATGAAAATGGTTATTTACTTTATATAACCTGTTCTGTTTTAAAAAAAGAAAATGAAGAAAACGTAGATTTTTTACAAAAGAATTTGAACCTTCAATTAATTAAAAGCGAATATCTAAAAGGTTATGAGATGCAGGCTGACACTTTGTTTGCTGCATTATTCAAAAAAAAGTGAATTGAAAATACAAATTCGGATTATTTGCTTGTTTACTGCAAAATCACTTAATCAGCCATCAATTTAAAGCTCTCTCTATTCTTCCCGTCAGTAAATTTCAAAATATACATTCCTTTTTGAAGCGGCTGCATTTTATCAAAATCAATCAACTGAATAACTCCTTGTCGCAAAGAAATTTGTTTTGAAAAATATAATTTTCCCGCTGCATCAAATAGCTTAAAAATTCCTGTAGAAGTTTGTTCCGGTTTTATTAAAACTGTGAAATTATTCTTAAAAGGATTCGGGTAAACTCTGATCAATTTATTTCCTAAAATAGTTGGTGCATTTTTTAAAATTCGTTGGCGGGTTAAATCATCATAAGCTTTTTTAAAATCCGGAATTCCATAGCCAATTCTATTATCCGGATGATCATAAATGCTCCCACTTTTTTGAACTGCTTTTATAATTTGCATGTTTGTAAAATCAGGAAATGCCTGCCACAAACAAGTAACTAACCCGGCAAGATTGGGCGTTGCGAAGGAAGTTCCATTTCCGGAAACGGTCGTTCCGGTTGTTGAAGAGATTGCAGTTCCAAATCCGATAGAAGCTACATCAGGCTTCACTCTTGCATCGCTAGAAGGGCCATAACTGCTAAAGGCCGCCGGAGCTCCTGACGCATCGACTGCTCCTACCGAAAGAATGCTATCGGCATCGGCCGGAGTCGAAATAAAATGCCATTCACTCTCTCCTTCATTTCCTGCAGCCGCTAAAACAATAATGCCTTTTTTTGCCGCAAGTGTGGCGGCTTTTGCAATCATTGTTGTATGCCCATTCATATCTGAATATGAATAATTAAACACAGGATTATCAAATAAATTATAACCAAGCGAAGTTGTGATGATATCCGAGCCGGCGCTGTCTGCACGCTCAGCAGCGGCAATCCAATATTGTTCTTCAACCGGGGATTCTGAAAAAACATCTTCAGATCGGTAAAGCAGAAAATTTGCATTAGGGCAACTTCCAATCAATTGCCCGGGAATATTTGCCGCGATGATTGAAAAACACATCATGCCATGAGCATCATCTTCATTTACACTTTCTTCATTGTCCACGAAATCATGAGTTTCAATCACGCGATTTTGAAGATTAATGCTATCAAAAGCTGGCAAGGTTTTATAATGATAAAAACCTGCGTCCAAAATCGCAATCAACATTCCCTCGCCATGAAAACCTTTGTTGTGTAAATATTCACCATCATGAATATGGATTTGATCGTAAGAATATCCATATGAATAATTATTGCCTGCAACCGCTGATACTATGGAAGTAGTATTATTTATTTGTTCGTTCAATTTATCTCTTGCAACAAAATCATTTCTACCAACTAATCTCTTTGCCAACCGCTTTACGGGTTGCGTTTTTATTACAAACGAAAAATTATTGATCTTTTGAAGCGCAGTAGAATCAGCAGTTTCAATGCAAACCTGGTTTAGCCATTTTGATTGATCAAGTACGATAACATTACCGGACAAACGGACACTATCTATATAAGCCGGAACGATTGGCAGATCTGTTTCATCAATCGAAATATTTTGTTTTATTCTTCTTTCGATTGCTCTTTGGGATAAAAATTTTGAAGGATCGTTTATAGAAAACGGATCAACATTTTTATCTTTAAATTTTACAATGTATTTGGTAAACTGGGCAGAAAGATTCAAAGAAAAAAAAACAGTCAATATAACCAACACGTATTTTTTATTCATATAAGTCGGATGAATTTTTAGAGTTGATTTTTACGAATGCAAGATCAAAATAAATAATCTGATAAATTAATTATGGTCTATCACACTCATCTTTATGCCAAAGCCCGTATATCCCGGAGATATAGTATATTGTGGCTGGTATTCCCATAGAAAAAATTCGCGATAAATGAGTCCGATACCTTTTCCATATTTTTCCACAGAATAGGTTTTATAGGCATATTCGTCGGGATGTAATATAGGATCACCAGCGCTATCAGCTACTTCCTCCACTGTCAAGGTGTTTTCAATTGTAGTCGAGTTAATGGTAACCGGTACGCCGATACTATCATAGACATAATCCCAATCCTCCGTAACATCAGTGCCGGTAGATTGATACATTGGATATGGATAATTTGGTAAGTACCTATTTCCTTTCCATGAAAAACCTTCATCTATTGGCATCATCAATTTTATAAAACGAAGATTATCTTCAATAAATTCAATCGATTTGCCGGTAGGAACTGCTGTAAAGACATTGTCAATTTTCCAGGGCTGTGTAGAATCGGTTCTTAAGTAGCGACTGATAGTAAAAGCTGCACGGCCAAGATTGTCAGTAATTTCAGCATCTACGCGGTATTGAGCCTGGTAATGTTTTATCGTCAGTTCCTGGCTAAAATTGGTAACTACTGTGGAATCAAGATCATAAGTAATATATTTTCCAACCTGTAAAGGAAAATAATCATTTACAGATTCAAGTGTAAAATTCGCTTTTTCCTTTTTACATGAGATCAGCAGCAAAATTATAAAACCATAAGCAGGAAAATATTTTTTCATAAGTAATTGAATGGTTTTATTGTCTTTTTATTTTATTGTTGAGAAAAGGGTAATCAAACGTTTATTCAAGATTCTTATTTGATTTACGCTAAACCACTAAACTACCCACACCGCTTTCTAACTCCTTTGAATAATTCCACCACCAATCACATCGTTTCCTTCATAGAAAACAGCACTTTGGCCTGGTGCAATTCCTTTTACGTTTTCATAAAAACGGACTTTTACCCCGTTTTCGTATGTAAACAAATTAGAAAGCGCGCCTTTATCTTTATACCGGATTTTTGTAAGTACTTCCATTCCATCAGAAATGCCATCATATTTTATCCAGTTAATTCCCTTTACAGTCATTTGGCTTCCTTTCAAATCTTCTTCATCGCCGAGCACAATCGTATTAGTTTCAGGAATAATTTTGGTGACGAACGCAGGTTTTCCCAAAGCAATATCCAGTCCTTTTCTTTGCCCAATCGTATAAAAAGGATAACCCTTATGCGGACCTAAGATCTTTCCGGTTTTATCTACAAAAAAACCTCCTGAGACCCTTTCTTCCAGGCCTTCTACTTTTCGTTTTAAGAACCCACGGTAATCATTATCAGGTACAAAACAAATTTCATAGCTTTCATTTTTCTTCGCCAGTTCGGGATAACCAAAATCAGTAGCCATTTGCCTAATTTCTGTTTTACGATACGTTCCTAACGGCAAAATTGTGCGGCTTAATAAATCCTGTTGCAGTCCCCATAAAACATAGCTCTGATCTTTTGTTTCATCCATCCCTTTTCTTACAAAATATCTACCGTTAGCATGTTGATGGATTTGCGCATAATGTCCCGTTGCAATATAATCGCAGCCAAGTGCATCCGCTCTTTTTGAAAGCGCACGCCATTTAATATGTGTGTTGCATAAAACGCATGGGTTAGGTGTGCGGCCTTCCATATATTCTTTTACAAAATTGTTTACTACAAAGCTTCCAAACTCTTCACGGATATCTAAAATAAAATGTGGAAATCCATGTTGCACGGCAGCCATTCTTGCATCATTAAAACTATCAATATTACAACAACCCGTTTGTTTATTATTATTTCCACCGCTGGTAGCATAATCCCACGTTTTCATTGTAATTCCGATTACTTCATAACCTTCCTGGTGAAGCATCAAAGCGGCAACAGTACTGTCTATACCGCCGCTCATCGCCATTAAAACTTTTCCTTTAGTACTCATCTTTTTAAAATAATCAGCAAAGATACAATTTTCAGTTTTGAAGGAATTGGATTCAGTTTTCAAAGCCAAAAGCCGATAAATAAATTTGTTAAAAAAGACCGTCATTTTTCGATGGACGGTCTTAATTTTCAACGGGATTCTTTTTAAGCTTATTGAACAGAAGAATCGCTTACGCTCTTATCGGCATGGGCTTTTTTGTGCATCTTGCCATTCATTTTATGATTCTGTTTTTCGTTTTGCATAAACGCTTTTCTCTTTGCCTGTTGCTCGGGAGTTAGAATCGAATTCATTTTTTCTGATTGAGATTTATGCAAGTCTTTCATCTTTTGCTTTTTTTGATCAGGTGTAAGGCTCGAATCATTTTTTATTGCATCTCTTTGCTGTTTGTTCTGCTCATAAAGCTCTCTCAGTTGACTTTTTTGATCAGAAGTAAGATTCAATTCGTTCATCATTCCTTTTTTAAAATGATGTGAGGAATCAGATTGAACCTTTTGCGTTTGCGGCGCGTTTCTTTTTACCTGCGCATTGCCCGTTGCTGCAAAAAATAAACCGGCCGCTGCGAATAGAAATAGTTTTTTCATGTTTTAATTTTTTGTTTGTCAATCATAGATAGTAAACAAACAAAAAGGTTTAAATTCTGTTTGTTAAAAGGATTAAAACATGAATTCGATTTTTTTAACGCAGGAAAAGCAATTCACGGTATTTAGGCAATTCCCAATATTCATCATCTACTAAAAGTTCGAGCTTATCAACATGGTAGCGGATTTCATCAAAATATTTTTTTACATCATCACAATACATAATTGCTTTTTTTCTTGAATCTTCCACTTCATTTGCCACTTTGCGCGCTCCGATCATTGCTTCCACTCTGTTACGAATAATATTTATATGCTCAGAAATCTTTTGTGCAATATGCTTTTGAGAAGCATAACTATTTTCATCAAAACCAATTTCTTTTAATCCTTTAATATTTTTTATCAAAAGATTTTGATATTTAATGGCCGCTGGCAAAATATAAGTACTTGCCAAATCGCCCATTATTCTCGCTTCTATCTGAATTTTTTTGGTGTAATGCTCCAGCAGAATTTCGTGACGCGCTTCCAGTTCTTTATTTGTATAAATTCCATATCGCGCAAAAACTTTTTTCGATTCATCAGTTACAAATGCATCAAGAGCGAGCGGCGTAGTTTTCACATTCGGCAAACCTCTTTTTTCTGCTTCCTTTTCCCAAGCCGGACTGTATCCATCGCCTTCAAACAAAATCTTTTTACTGTCAACAATATACTTTTGAATGGTTTGCATTAACGCAATTTCTTTCTTCTCACCTTTTTCAATTAACGCATCAACATCGGTTTTAAATCGAGTCAATGTTTCACACATAATCGTATTCAGGACAGTCATCGGTCCGGCACAATTGGCTGAGGAGCCAACTGCTCTGAATTCAAATTTATTTCCTGTAAACGCAAAAGGCGAAGTGCGGTTCCGGTCGGTATTATCGAGCATCAGTTCAGGAATACTTTTATGAATATCCAATTTCAACATCGCCTCATCCTGCTCGTCAAATTTATCACCAACACGTTTTTCAACTTCATTCAAAACATCGGTCAGATACTTACCAATAAAAATGGAAATAATTGCAGGCGGCGCTTCATTGGCTCCCAACCGGTGGTCATTTCCGGCACTTGCAATAGAGGCCCTCAACAGATCTGAATGATCATGAACTGCTTTAATTGTATTCACAAAAAAAGCGAGAAACATCAAGTTCGTTTTCGGCGTTTTCCCGGGCCCGAGCAAATTAACACCCGTATTGGTTGCCATACTCCAGTTGTTGTGCTTGCCGCTGCCATTGATTTTCGCAAATGGTTTTTCGTGAAGCAACACCATAAGATGATGCCTTTTTGCCACCCTTGTCATTACATCCATCAACAAAATATTATGGTCAACGGCGATGTTTACTTCTTCAAAAATGGGGGCGCATTCAAACTGGGAAGGCGCTACTTCATTATGCCTTGTCTTTAAAGGAATTCCCAACTTATAAGCTTCCTCTTCAAAATCGCGCATAAAAGAATAAACTCTTTCCGGAATGGCACCAAAATAATGGTCTTCCAACTGTTGTCCTTTTGCAGGTGCATGTCCAAAAACCGTACGGCCGGTTGTAGTAAGATCCGGGCGGCCGCTGGCAATGCTGGCATCTACCACAAAATATTCCTGTTCCCAACCAAGCGTTGGTTTAACGGCGGTAATATTTTTATCAAAATACTGGCACACATCCACCGCTGCCTTCTCAAGCGCCACTGAAGATTTTAATAAAGGCGTTTTTGCATCCAATGATTCGCCAGTATAAGAAACAAAGATCGTTGGAATACAAAGCGTCTTTCCATTTCCCATTTCCATAATAAATGGCGGTGAAGAAGGATCCCATGCCGTATAACCTCTAGCTTCAAATGTGGCTCTGATTCCACCACTTGGAAAAGAAGAAGCGTCGGGCTCCTGTTGAATTAACGCAGCGCCGTCGAATTCTTCCAATGCGGTTCCATCGCTCTTTAAAGTAAAAAAAGAATCATGCTTTTCTGCTGTAGCACCAGTTAGCGGTTGAAACCAATGTGTGTAATGAGTTACATTTTTTGAATCAGCCCAGCTTTTTAATCCCGAAGCAATTTGATCGCCCATTTTCCGATCAATCTTTGTTTGATTTTTAATGGAGAAAACAAGACTTTTGTAAGCTTCGTCGCTTAAAAATTCACGCGCTGTTTTTAAATCAAAAACATTTTCGCCAAAAAAACTGGTAATTCTCTTGGAAGCAGCCACTTCATGAAACTTCGAATTTGAAAAAAGCTCATGTAGTGCATTTAATCGTAATGATTGCATTTTTTAAAATTTAAGTTGCAAAAAAACAACATAATTTTTTAATAATAGAAAAATATTTTCCACATAATCCTAATTCCGATTATTTTTTAAAAAAAATTAAATATTTAATTATAACTAATGTTTTACTAATCCAATTCATTTTTATGGATATCCCAACAAAATTTGTAAGGTACATCCGCAAACTAATTTTTGCTCAACCCGATAAATTTCAAAATTCTTTTCCAATCAATATAACAGACTACAGGAATTAATAAAAAAATAAAATAAATGCTTCGGTATCTTACAACTGCACCGATAATTGGTACAGTGTATCCAATAATAAGAAACATAGTAACACTAAAAAAAATGCAACCATAAATAATTGGATCTATTCCAATGATTTTTTTACGGTAAAAAATCAAAAGAAGAAACAATATTTCTATTAAAAAAATTTCCAACGCAAATGGAACGTATTGAAAACTATATGTTTTCCATAAATAAGGACGCATTAATGAATGATTGAGCGCTTCAGGGGCATTTATCAAAAAGCTTTTAAAATTAGGATAAAGCGGGCTAATATTGATGGTTGAAGAACCGGTCTCGCCCAATGCTATAAAGCTTTGCTGGCGCTCACTTACATATTGTGGAAGATTGGTTCTTGAAGAAATAAAACCAGAGCAAAAAAATAAAATAGCGGTAAAAACATACACTCCTACAAAACAAATAAAAGCATGTTTTGAGAATTTATCTGCAAGAATCCAAGCAACCAGCATGGGAATCAATGCAATAAAAACAAAGTTTCTTAATAGAAAAATCAACAAAAGAAAAAGGGTGATGAGCCAAATTCTTTTCCATGAAAACTGATGCTCATTTAATATAAAAAACAGGTGATAAATGATCATTGAAAGGGATAATAAAATCAATCCGTCGCGATGGATCATTGCAGAAAAAAACAATGCAGATGGCAAAAGAAAAATGCAAATGACTAATTGATAAAAAGATTTGGGAAAGGTTTTGATAAAAACTTTATAAAGCGCAACACACCCGAAGAAGATTAAAAAATTATAAAAAAGTGTATTGATCAAAAAGCTCTTCAGGCTGAATAGATCAAACACAGAAAGCATTTTGGCGAGCAAATTGGTTCGAAGATTATTCCAAAAAGAATGAGAATCATCTAAAAGCCTTCCATATCCTTGCGGGTAACCGATCTGAAAAATATTGACAAAATATTCATGCGGATTTTGAAAAAGTAAATTAAATTCATCAATGCCCATTTGATGAAAAGCAACCGAATCAGAAACCGGCAAAATGTAAACATTGACATAACATCCAATGAGCAACGCAAGAATTCGAACGAGAAATAAACTAAGAAGAATCCGCTTGGATAAGCCTGAGCATGTAAAAAATTTAAGGCGCAAAATAATCCCGCAAAAAAGTAAGCAATAAAGAATAAATAAAAGATAAATCAAGCAGAAATATTTTTGAATGTGGGAAGTTAGTTAAAATTTTCACATCTCAGATTCTGATAAAAGTGTAAGAGATTGTAAGTTTGCTTTTTTTAAATAATTATGGAAATAACATTTGAAACGGCCGAAAAACTCGGACTGAAAAAAGACGAATTTGAAAAAATTGTTGATTTACTGGGCCGTGTTCCCAACTTCACGGAACTGAGCGCCTATTCGGTCATGTGGAGTGAACATTGCAGTTATAAAAATTCTATCAAATGGCTGAAAACCTTGCCGAGAGAAGGTTCCAGGCTTTTAGTAAAAGCGGGCGAAGAAAATGCAGGATTAATGGATATCGGTGATGGGCTTGGCGTGGTTTTTAAAATCGAAAGTCATAATCATCCTTCGGCAATCGAACCTTTCCAGGGCGCGGCAACGGGTGTGGGTGGAATTCATCGCGATATTTTTACGATGGGAGCCAGGCCAATTGCTACATTGAATTCCCTGCGTTTTGGAAATCTGGAACATGAAAAAACACAACATTTGTTAAGTGGCGTAGTGAGTGGCATCGGACATTATGGAAATTGTTTTGGCGTTCCAACAGTCGGTGGTGAAATTTATTTTGAAGATTGCTATCATACAAATCCACTGGTAAATGCAATGAGCGCCGGTGTAGTTCGTTTAGGCGAAACCGTTAGTGCCACTGCGTTAGGCGAAGGCAATCCGGTTTTCATTGCCGGAAGCGCAACCGGGAAAGATGGAATGGGTGGTGCAGCTTTTGCTTCTGCTGATATTACTGAAAACAGCGCCGAGGATTTACCTGCTGTTCAGGTAGGTGATCCTTTCCAGGAAAAAAAATTATTGGAAGCGTGCCTTGAAGTGATTCAAACGGGTGCTGTTGTTGGAATGCAGGATATGGGCGCTGCGGGAATTATTTGTTCCACTGCTGAAACCAGCGCCAAAGGCGGCGTTGGCATGAATATTCATTTGGAAAAAGTACCCACACGGCAAAAAGGAATGAAAGCATGGGAATTACTTTTGAGCGAAAGCCAGGAAAGAATGCTTTTAACTATTCAAAAAGGAAGAGAAAAAGAAGTGGTTGATATTTTTGAAAAATGGGATTTGCCCTGTGAGCAAATCGGTGAAGTAACGAATGGAGAAATGCTTCGCTTTTATATGAATGATACACTGGAAGCTGAAGTGCCGGCAGAAAGCTTAGTGCTTGGCGGCGGCGCTCCGGTGTATGAAAGAGAATATAAGGAACCCAAATATTTTGAAAAAATAAAAGAGTTTGATGCATCAAAAATTCCCGTTCCCGAAGATTTAAAATCCATTGCAGAAAAATTAATTTCCTTTCCATCCATTGCTTCGAAAAGATGGATTTATGAACAATATGACAGTATGGTAGGTGCGGCTAATCTCAATACCAATGCACCTTCCGACGCTTCCGTTGTTGCCGTAAGAGGAACAAAAAAAGCGCTTGGTTTGACAACAGATTGCAATAGTCTTTATGTTTTTGCAAATCCATATGTTGGCTGCATGATCGCTGTGAGTGAAGCGGCGAGAAATATTGTTTGCAGTGGCGGAATTCCTTTAGGCGTTACAAATTGCTTAAATTTTGGAAATCCATATGATCCGGAAGTTTATTACCAGTTTGTTGAAAGCATTAAAGGAATGAGTGAAGCTTGTAAAAAATTTGATACTCCGGTTACCGGTGGCAATGTTAGCTTCTATAATCAATCTCCTTCGGGGCCTGTGTATCCTACGCCGGTAATAGGAATGGTGGGTCTTTTAGAAGATTATGAAAATAAAATGACTTTGGATTTTAAGAATGAAGGTGATGTGATTTATTTACTTGGAAAAAATGTAGAAGACTTTAATTGTTCAGAATATTTGCATAAAATATGCGGTGTGGAATATTCTCCTGCCCCTTATTTCAATCTCGATGAAGAATTTTGTTTACACATGACCGTTAGTTCATTGATAAAAAGGAAAATCATTCTTTCTGCACATGATATTTCCGAAGGTGGATTGTTTGTAGCTCTTGCTGAAAGCGGGTTTAAGCGAAACTTAGGATTTGCAGTAAACAAACAAATAAGAGCAATTCGTAATGATGCATATTGGTTTGGTGAAGCGCAGGGAAGAGTAGTGGTTTCGGTAAATGCTGAGAAAATAAATGAATTTGAAAGTTCCATTAAAGGTCCTTTTGAAAAATTAGGAACAGTTTCATCCGGGGAAATTGTTATTGACGAAAGGAGTTGGGGAAATATCAGCGATTGGAAAAACAAATATGATCGCGCGATTGGAAAATATTTGAATAAGAAACACGAATTGTAATTTTTTGAACACGAATTTTTGAACGCGAATTACACGAATTATTTTAGAGATTAAATAATGGATAAATCGTCAAGCATAGTGGTAACAGGTGCTGCAGGCTTTATTGGAAGCTGCCTCACTGGCTTTTTAAACAATCAAGGTTTTGAAAACTTAATTTTGGTGGACGATTTTTCTTATGAAAAAAAAGAGGAAAATTTAATCAATAAAAAATTTACCAAAAAAATAGAAAGAGAGGATTTTTTTCATTTTTTAAAAAGAGAAAATCCGAAAATTGGCTTTATTTTTCATCTTGGAGCCAGAACCGATACCACTGAATTCGACTATGCAATTCACGAACACTTAAATGTTGATTATTCTAAAAAAATCTGGAATTATTGTGCTGAAAAAAATGTTCCGCTGGTTTATGCTTCTTCCGCTGCAACTTACGGCAGTGGCGAGCTTGGATATAAAGATGACGAAAAGATTATCCCAGATTTAAAGCCTTTAAATCCTTATGGTGTTTCAAAAAATGAATTTGATAAATGGGTGCTTGAACAGAAAAAAAATTGTCCACCGAAATGGGCCGGTTTAAAGTTTTTCAATGTTTATGGGCCAAATGAATATCACAAAGCAAGAATGGCCAGTGTTATTTTTCACTCTTATAATCAAGTTCAAAAAAATGGAGTCGTAAAGCTTTTTAAATCTCATAAAAAAGAGTTTAAAGATGGTGAACAATTACGAGATTTTATTTATGTAAAAGATGTTTTGAAAATTTGTTTTTGGTTTTTGGAATGCTGGAAAAATGATCCGCAAACTTTCATCTCTAGTATTTATAATGTTGGCACCGGAAAAGCAAGAAGTTTTAACCATCTGGTAAAAGCTACTTTTTCTGCTTTGGATGAATCAACACAAATAGAATATATTGATATGCCTGAAGATATTCGGAAAACTTATCAATATTTTACTGAAGCAGATATAAATAAAATCCGCGCTGTCGGCTATACTCAGCCTTTTTATTCTTTAGAAGAAGGCGTTGATGATTATGTAAGAAATTATCTTTCTAAAGAAGCTTTTTATTAATTCCTACACATTGGTTAAAATAAGAATTTCGAAAATTTGTTTGCTTACTGTGATTAATATCCCATTCTTTTAAACCATTTTATAAAAATAAAATCCAGAATTCCTGTTGCTTATTTATAAACGATAAAATAACAAATTCCTTTTACAGTTTTTATTCATTAGGGTAAAATATTTTCGTATTTCTAATTTTTTTCCACAATTTACTTTATAACTTTTTCGGCAAAAATATTAGGCGTAAGTTTGCACGACCTCACGGATTTTTCATTTCAATTTTCCTTTCCGCGGTCACTTTTATTGTCATTCAAAACAACATAATTTTTTCAGGTTGTTTGAACGGCATTTTATTTTTTAAAACAAACAATAAAAATGGCTAAATACATTTTCGTAACAGGCGGGGTTAGTTCTTCATTAGGCAAAGGGATCATTGCTGCTTCATTGGCAAAGCTTTTACAGGCAAGAGGTTTAAGAGTTACTATTCAAAAATTTGATCCTTATATTAATGTAGATCCCGGAACTCTGAATCCTTATGAACATGGAGAATGTTTTGTAACAGAAGATGGCGCTGAAACCGATCTTGACCTTGGCCATTACGAGCGTTTTTTAAATATAAATACCAGCCAGGCCAATAATGTGACAACAGGAAGAATTTATCAAACGGTTATTAACAGAGAAAGAGAAGGAGATTATCTGGGGAAAACGGTTCAGGTGGTTCCTCACATTACCGATGAAATCAAACGGAGAATGATGTTACTTGGAGAAAAGCACGAATACGATGTAATTCTTACGGAAATTGGCGGAACAGTTGGGGATATTGAAAGTCTTCCTTTTATCGAAGCAGTAAGACAAATTCAATGGGAACTCCCTGACGAAGATTGCCTGGTAGTCCATCTCACTTTAATTCCTTATCTGAAAGCTGCGAAAGAATTAAAAACAAAACCAACACAGCATAGTGTAAAATTAATGAGCGAAAACGGCGTTCATCCGGATATTTTAGTTTGCCGGACCGAGCGGCCGTTAAATGAAGATCTGAAAAGAAAAATCGCACTATTTTGTAACGTAAAAGTAGATTCTGTAATCGAAGCTGCGGATGCTTCTACAATTTATGAAGTTCCTATTGCCATGCTTCGCGAAAAACTCGATTTAATTGTCTTGAAAAAATTAAATATTATTAATTACAATGAACCGGAATTACATAAATGGAAAGAATTTTTGGAGAAAGTAAAACATCCGGGAAATAAAGTAACCATTGGGCTTATTGGAAAATACATCGAATTGCAGGATGCTTATAAATCTATCCTGGAATCTTTTATTCATGCCGGGGCGATGAACGATTGTAAAGTGCAGGTTGTAAATGTGCACAGTGAATATATTGACGAAGAAAATGTGAATGAAAAATTAATGGGCCTTGATGGCTTACTGGTCGCTCCCGGATTTGGTTTCAGAGGTGTGGAAGGAAAAATTATTGCGGTAAAATATGCACGGGAAAATCATCTTCCATTCTTTGGAATTTGTCTTGGAATGCAAATGGCGGCAATTGAATTTGCCAGAAATGTTTTAGGAATTAAAGATGCCGATTCTACAGAAATGAATCCTGACACGCCTAATCCCGTCATTGATATGATGGAAGAACAGAAAAAAGTTACGATGAAGGGAGGAACCATGCGTTTAGGTTCTTATCCTTGTGTAATTAAACAAAATTCCCTTGCATATTCTATTTATGGTAAAACGGAAATCCATGAACGCCATCGTCATCGGTGGGAGTTTAATAATAAATATTTAAAACAATTTGAAGATGCTGGTATGATCGCAAGTGGCATCAATCCGCAAAGCGGTTTGGTAGAAATTATGGAACTAAATAATCATCCTTTTTTTATTGGCGTGCAATATCATCCCGAATTAAAAAGTACCGTGGAAAACCCTCAGCCAATTTTTGTGCATTTTATAAATGCGGCAAAACAGTTTGCCAAAATCGGCCTGACAAAAAATGAAATTTCAAAGGTGGACGCTTAAGCCTTTTCTATCTATATTTAATTAACATTTTTCTTTTTTTTTCAATTAAACGGCGCAGGTTGCGAATACGTCTATGGTGTATCTTTGGAATCTTTTTTAAATTATTCTAACAAATTAATTTCTATGACGAAAATCTTACTTTTTGGCTTTCTTATCTTTTGTGGTTCAACTGTTTTTTCTCAAAGTAATAAATTAGGTACGAGTGATCCAGCAGCAAAAGTAATTTTAGATAAGGTTAGCCAAAAATTTAAAACATATAAAACCGTAAGCGCCAATTTTACTTTAAGCATTACCAACGCGTCCGGAAAAATTGAAGGCACGAAAAAAGGCGTGGTTTATATGAAAGGTTCAAAATACAGGGTAAATATTTCAGGGCAGGAAATTTACAGCGATGGAAATAATATCTGGACTTATGATAAATCAGCTAACGAGGTTCAGGTCACTAAATTCGATCCATCATCAAACACGATTACACCTCAAAAAATGTTTACCAATTTTTACGATAAAGATTTTCTTTATAAATTAAACGGTGAAAGTAATGAAGGCAAAAGGGAAATTCAGGAAATAGAATTAACCCCTGTTGATAAATCTAAAACGTTTTTTAAAGTCCTTGTCGAAATAGACAAAAACACAAAAAATATCGTTTCTACTAAAGTATTCGAGAAGAACGGAAATCGTTATATTTATTCGGTTACTGCGATGAAAACGAATACAACCGTTCCTGAATCCGAATTTGTTTATGATTCAAAAAAACATTCAAACGTGGAAGTAGTTGATTTAAGATAAAATATTTTTCATTATTGTTTAAAAAAAGATGCTTGGCAGGAAGCGTTTTTTATTCAGACCATTTAAAAGAGTCGATTTCCAAACCCGCTAAATGAATCACTCTGTCAATCACCGTCGCCACCACTTCTTCAATCGTTTTGGGTTTACTGTAAAATGAAGGCGAAGCAGGGCAAATTATGCCACCTGCTTGTGTAATTGTTTCCATATTTTTTAAATGGATGAGGTTATAGGGTGTTTCTCTTATTACACAAATCAGTTTTCGTCTTTCTTTTAATATCACATCTGCTGCTCTTGAAATCAAATCATTTGAAAGCCCGGATGCTATCCTGGCAATGGTTCCCATGCTGCATGGAACGATAACCATCACATTATAATTAGCTGATCCCGAGGCAAAAGGCGCCATAAAATCATTTTTCTCATAATATTTAGCATCATAGATATTGTAACTGCTTTGTCCCAGTTCCGTCTCCCAAACAATTTTGGCATTATCTGTGATTATTATTCCTAGATCCGACCACTGTGTTTTAATTAAAGAAAGCTTATCTAACAATACCTTTGAATAAATAGAACCGCTGGCACCAGAAATAGCAACAATTATTTTGTTCATGTGAAAAAGATTTAAAAAAATTTATTTTATACCAAATCAAATAAAATATACTAAAGTTCGTTTAATATTTATGGATAAAAAAGCGCTACTTGCTTTAGTTCTGTGTTTGTTTGTTTTTTCATATGCTAAAGTTAAACCAACTGAAAAAGAAAAAATAAATTGGTTAACTATAGATGAAGTAAATATGAAAATAAAAAGCGAACCAAAGCCGGTAATTATTGATTTATATACAAACTGGTGTTATTGGTGCAAAGTAATGGATAAGAAAACTTATACAAACCCTAAAGTCATCTCTTACATCAATGAGCATTTTTATGCTGTAAAATTAAACGCAGAAACAAAAGATGTGGTAAAATGGAATAATAAGAATTTTGATTATAATGCTGCAAATAAAGTAAATGATTTTGCGTTATACGTAACACAAGGCCAGTTGGCATTTCCAAACACAGTAATCTTTCCGGAAATGGAAAAAGGGCCGGCAGCAGTTCCGGGATTTATGGAACCAAAAGAAATAGAAGTGATCCTTAAATATTTCGGAGATGGAATTTACAAAACCCGTAATTTTAATGATTATTCTGCAGATTTTAAAACAACATGGTGAAAGCTATATAAAATTATAAAAGCTGCGATAGCAGTTTAAACTCGGTTTTTCATAGGATATTGGATTATAACAGGGGTGGATTTTCATCCGGCCCCTTTTTTCTTTTTTCTTTTTTCTTTTGAAAAATAATTAAACGAATGCAACGTTTTAATGTCAAATTTGGTCTATGTATAAAGGTTGGAGTAATAAATCTTAATTATAGGCGAAAGCCATAAAAATATAAATAACTGCAACAGCAGTTAAAACTCGGTTTTTCATAGGATATTGGATTATAACAGGGGTGGATTTTTATCCGGCCCCTTTTTTTTAAGGAGATTTCTCCCGAATTTGCTTTTCTTTTTAAAATTCTTAAATTGAGCCGCTTTTAAAAAACTCTTATCCCTTGATAAAAACGCTTCTGCTTTTAAAAATAATTCTTTTATGCTTTCTTTCTCAAAGCAGCCTTGCTCAGCATAATCATCACAGCAAAAATTATTCAGTCACTAAAAAACACAAGAAAGCAGTTGTAAAATATGGTATCGCCAGTTTTTATGCTGATAAATTTCATGTGAAGCAAACTGCAAATGGCGAAAAGTATAATCACATAAAATATACAGCAGCTTGCAATGTACTTCCATTAAACAGTTGGATAAAGGTTACCAATTTATCGAATCACCGATCTGTGATTCTTAAAATAAATGACCGGCTAAACAAAAAAAATAAGCGATTGGTAGATGTATCGAAATCGGCAGCGCAAAAGCTTGGTTTCATTTCCAAAGGAATCGCAAAAGTGAAAGTCGAGCTATTAAAGCGTAATACGAATTCAAACTAAGCTTAACGGGAATGATTTATCATTTCAAAAAACTCATCAAATAAATACCGGCTATCATGCGGACCAGGAGTTGATTCAGGATGATATTGAACAGAAAATGCAGGACGGTCTTTCAGCCGGATGCCTTCCACAGAATTGTCATTCAGATTAATATGTGTAACCTCAATATTTTCATCATTTTTTACAGCTTCTGCGTTTACACCGAAGCCGTGATTTTGAGTGGTAATCTCACATTTGCCGGTAATGATATTTTTCACCGGGTGATTTAAACCACGGTGGCCGTGATGCATTTTAAAGGTAGGAATATCATTAGCAAGAGCCAGCAATTGCTGCCCAAGGCAAATTCCAAAGAAAGGCTTTTTTGCAGCAAGAATATCTTTTACAGTTTCAACCGCATAATCCATTGGTTCGGGATCACCCGGGCCATTACTAATAAAATATCCGTCCGCATTGAATTGTTTTAACTCCTCAAAACTTGTTTTGGCATTAAATACTTTCACAAACGCGCCTCTTTCAATAAAACAATTGAGAATATTTTTCTTAATCCCATAATCCAAAACAGCAATTCTTATTTTGCTATTTTCGTCTCCTGCTGTATAATTATTTTTTGTAGAAACTACTGAGGCAAGCTCCAGGCCGGCCATTGAAGGTACTTCTAATAATATCTTTTTAAGTTCTTCCACTGTTTTATTTTCAGAAGAAATAATGCAATTCATAGCGCCGGCTTCGCGAATATGAATGACTAAAGCTCGGCTGTCTATTCCATCAATGGCAACAATATTTTGTTTTTCAAAATATTCCTGCAGTGAATTATCAGCGGCAAACCTTGAATACTGTTCTTCTAAATTTCTTCCAATAATTCCTTTTACTTTTATTGAATCGCTTTCTACTTCATTTTTATTAATTCCATAATTACCAATATGAACGTTGTTCATAATGACGATTTGACCATAATAACTAGGATCGGTAAAAACTTCCTGGTAGCCTGTCATTCCTGTGTTAAAGCAGATTTCACCGGTGGTAGTTCCTATTTTTCCGAAAGCTTTTCCGTGGAAAACGCTTCCATCTTCTAAAATTAAAATTGCCGGCTGGGAAAATTGTATATGAGACATGAATATAGTTTTGCAAAGAAAAGAAAATGAATGCAAACAATAACCCTAAATTTTTATTTGATTCACAACTTGGAAAATAATGAACAAAAAAAAGCCTGCAATTTAGCAGGCTAATAAATATTATGCAGTGACATCAGAATCCGGCTGTTCCGGTTTTTCTTCAGAAGCAATTGTTTTTTCAGCTTCTGCTACATCGGTTGCCGGAATCGGAAGTTCTTCAGCTTTTACTTCAGGAAGCTCTGCTTCGGCAGCAGGTTTAGCTTCAACAGTTTTTTTGCTACGCCCGGCTCTACGTGTTTTCTTCGCTACAGCGGTTTCTTTTTCTCCAATTCCTTTTCCATAAATTTCGTTATAATCCACTAATTCGATCATCGCCAATTCTGCATTATCCCCTACTCTCTTTCCAAGTTTGATGACTCTTGTATAGCCACCCGGACGGCTTGCAATTTTTGGGCTGATGACGTCAAATAATTCTTTTACCGCTTCCTTATCCTGTAAACGGCTAAATACTAAACGGCGCTGGTGCGTTGTATTTTCCTTTGATTTGGTAATCAAAGGTTCTACAAACGGACGCAAAGCTTTTGCTTTGGCTAATGTAGTTACAATCTTTTTGTGTTCAAATAATTGACAGGCAAGATTGATAAGCAACGCGTTTCTATGGCTCGCCGTTCTGCCTAAATTGTTGATTTTGTCTCCGTGACGCATGACTTTTGTTTTTTAAAACCCTGTACCGTGTCAGGAATTACAGAGCTAATTAATTAATGTGCTGATTAGCTAATAGGCTAATGTTTTAAATTGGCTAATTAGCTAATGAGCTAATTTGCCAATTTAATTATTCTTCGTCTAATTTTATTTTGCTAAGGTCTAATCCGAAGCCAAGGCCTCTTTCATTCAAAACCTGTTCGATTTCGCTTAAAGATTTCTGGCCGAAGTTTCTAAATTTCATCAGGTCTTCCTGTTCGTATTGAACAAGTTCACTCAATGAATTAATTTTAGCGGCTTTCAAACAATTGAAGGCTCTTACAGAAAGATCCAAATCTTCCAAAGGTGTTTTCAATACTTTGCGAAGCTGTAAAGTTTGTTCATCTACAAGATCTTCTTTCTTTTCTTCTTTGTTATCAAAAGTGATATTCTCATCAGTGATGATCATCAGGTGCTGAATCAAAATCCTTGAAGCCTGTTTTACTGCTTCTTCGGGATTAATTGTACCATCTGTCACTACATCCATCACCAATTTTTCAAAGTCGGTTCTTTGTTCAACACGCGTATTTTCAATACTGTATTTTACGTTTTTGATCGGCGTATAAATCGCGTCAATCGGAATATATCCAAAATGAGAACTTCTTTCTTTACTTTCTTCTGCCGGAACATATCCGCGTCCTTTTGCAATCGTAATTTCGATATCTAATTTTGCAGAATTATCCATGGTGCAAATCAGCAAATCCGGATTCATTACTTCAAAAAGCGGAGAAGCTTCGCCAATCATTCCGGCTGTAAATTCTGTTTTATTTTTTAAGGATAAACTGATTTTTTCTGTACCACTATCCTGGTCAGTTTTCTTTTTGAAACGAACCTGTTTCAGGTTCAGAATAATTTCAGTTACGTCTTCTGTAATACCTTTAATTGTTGCAAATTCGTGATCGGCACCTGCGATGCTGATACCAACAATTGCATATCCCTCCAACGAATTAAGCAACACCCTGCGGAGTGCATTACCAATGGTAACGCCATATCCCGGCTCTAGCGGGCGGAATTCGAATTGCGCTTCGAAATCTGTACTTTTTTGAAGAACAATTTTGTCTGGTTTTACAAAATTTAAAATGGCCATTTTTTATTTTGTTTTAGATTTTATCTTAACTCCCTTTGGAGATCAAGAATTGTAATTAGGAATTTCGTTTATTTATTCGTTTACTGTATCAGTAAGTAATTGATTATTTACTATACAATTCCACGATAAGAGATTCCTTGATATTTTCAGGAACACTTTCTCTTTCGGGATAGGCAATAAAAGTGCCTTTCATTTCTGTTTCGTTCCATTCAAGCCAATTAAATTTCGGATTTTTCGGACGAAGGTTAGAAGTGATGGAACTGTTATGCGCCGCTTTTTCTTTAAGCCCGATCACATCGCCAGGTTTTAAAGAATAAGAAGGAATATTCAATATTTCTCCGTTTACTGTAATATGTTTATGCGAAACCAGCTGACGTGCCGCCTGACGGCTTGGAGCGATTCCCATACGGAAAACGGTGTTATCCAAACGCGCTTCGAGCAATTTAATCAGTTGTTCACCAGTAACACCTTTACGGCGTGCCGCTTCACTAAAAGTATTGTGGAATTGTTTTTCCAATAAGCCATAGGTATACTTGGCCTTTTGTTTTTCGCGAAGCTGAAGAGCATATTCACCAAGGCTTTTGCGCTTGCGTGCTGCTCCGTGCATCCCCGGAGGGTTGCTGTTTTTTGTCAACCATTTTCCATTGCCGGTAATCGGTTCTCCAAAAATTCTGGAGATTTTGGTTTTTGGTCCTGTGTAACGAGCCATAATTGTTTATTTGATTTTTTAGTGTCGGTGCATCATCGTTAAAAATCGAAAATTAATGGTGCACCCGGTTATTAAAATATATAAATTCAGAATGTCCGATTTTATGATGCCTGATTTTTAAAATTTTTCTATATCCTACATCAAAAAATCGCACATTAGCCATTCTTAAACTCTTCTCTTTTTGGGAGGCCTGCAACCATTGTGAGGTAAAGGAGTAATGTCTTTGATCATGACTACTTCAATGCCGGATTGTGATAATGATCTGATTGCGCCTTCACGACCGGAACCGGGTCCTTTTACGAAAACATCAACGCGTTTTAAACCTGCATCTGATGCTACTTTCGCTGCATCGGCGGCTGCCATTTGAGCTGCATAAGGAGTGTTCTTTTTAGAGCCACGGAAACCCATTTTACCTGCAGAAGACCATGAAATAACCTGGCCTTGCTTGTTGGTTAAACTGATGATAATGTTATTGAAACTTGCTACGATGTGTGCTTCTCCATAAGGCTCTACTTTTACAACCCTTTTCTTTGAAGACGCTTTTGCATTTGTTTTTGTGTTTGTCGCTTTTGCCATAATAAATTCTGTAGGTAATCTTTTAAAAATATATCCGCCAAAGGCGGATTGAATCAACCCTATTTCCGGCTTAAGATATCTGGTATTGATTCAAAAAAATAAGCCTTATAAAAAAACTTTGAGCCGCCCACGATAGCGGACAGCTCAAAGTTGATTTTTTATTTCTTCGGTGCCTTTTTCTTCCCGGCAACGGTTTTACGCTTTCCTTTACGCGTGCGGCTGTTGGTTCGGGTGCGCTGGCCGCGTAACGGTAAACCTTTACGATGCCTCAATCCACGGTAACAGGCAATATCCAATAAACGTTTAATATTAGTTTGCACTTCACTACGTAATGCACCTTCTGTTTTAAATTCACTACTAATGATATTTCTGATGGCGGTCTGTTCCTCATCATCCCATTGATTCACTTTTTTATCAACATCAACATTGGCCTTATCTAAAATATAGCGGGCAGTTGATCTGCCAATACCATATATATAGGTAAGCCCAATTTCGCCTCTTTTGTTTTTAGGTAAATCTATACCGGCAATACGCGCCATAAGAATTATTTATTTTTAAATTTTAATTTTTAATTTCTGTTATCCCTGCCTTTGTTTAAAACGGGGGTTTTTTTTGTTGATCACATAAAGCGTTCCTTTTCTTCTAACGATCTTACAGTCAACACTTCTTTTTTTAATTGCAGCCCTTACTTTCATGAGATTCCACTTTGTTTTTAGCCTGTGAAAAGTTTGTTATTTATATCTAAAAATGATTCGTCCCCTTGATAAATCATAAGGGCTCATCTCTACGCCTACTTTATCTCCCGGCAAAATACGGATATAATGCATTCTCATTTTACCGGAAATTGTCGCCAAAATTTCGTGACCGTTTTCAAGCTTCACCCTGAACATCGCATTGGATAAGGCTTCCAGGATAGTACCGTCTTGTTTAATTAATGCTTGCTTGGCCATATTGTTTTTGGAGGCGCAAAGATAAGTGTAATATTTTAATTTTTAAAAAAATATACCGGCTTTTATCTTAGATTTAAAAATCTCAGAAAGAATTTCTGCAAATCTCTATCATTATTAGGATAAGGAAACTTTCTATATTTGTATAACCCTAAAAATAAGTTAACATGAAAACAAACGCTCTTATTCTTTTAGCTGCAACACTAATTTTTACAGCTTGCAACAAAAATGATTCCAATCCGGATTCAACTACTTCAGCTAGTTATATTAATACGCATGCAGGAAGTACGTGGACTTACCATGAAGATAATTCTTCAGGCGTTACTCCTACAAGTTCCGATTATTCCGTTACTTCCACCTCTCAGGACTCGACGATCAACGGAAGGAAATATCATGTTTACAACTATTCTTACGGCGGCAGCCAATATCTTGCAGTTTTAGATCATGAATATTATCAATATGACTCAATTCCTGTAGCTGGAGGAGAAAATGTTGAAAGGTTGTATTTAAAAGATAATGCAGCACAAGGAGCTACCTGGAGTCAAGACTTTGAGCTGACTATTTCTAATATCCCAATTACACTCACAGCTACAAATAAAATAATTGAAAAAGGAATTTCAAGAACAGTAAACGGGCAAAATTATACAAATGTTACTCACGTTTCAACTGCCCTTTCTTCAGCTTTAATTACTTCAGGACTTACTTCCAGTATTGACAGTTATTATGCTCCAAACTTTGGAATGATAGAAAATACGACTATTATTCACCTGGATTTCCCAGGATTGAATGAAAATGTAGACGTTACTACCAAATTGGTGAGCGCTGATTTAAAGTAATCAAATCTCCTGATCGGTAAGGTGAACCTTGGTCATTGCTGCATAATGATTCTGTAATGCATGTAATGGAATAGGATCTGTAATTATCCTTTTTTCATCTCTATACCAAATTTCAAAATGGGAAAAATCATCTTGCTTAGGAGTTTGAATCCTGAAAGCTCCTTTCATGTATTTTACTGATCCGTCTTCATTTACATGCTTTGTAAATTTCAGTTTTAATAACTGATCTTCATCAATAGGTAACGGATAAAGGTCTTCGGCATTAAAATACATTTCCTGTACGCCGTTGTTGACACAAATTTCTTTTTCGTCACTATTGAAATTCGTCACTTCTCCCTGCCACGCCTGGCCATCACTTTCTGCAAGTACATAATCTCCTTTTTTTAATTCGCTGAATTTTATCATACTGAAGAATTTTTGCTCAATTTAGGAAAAAGATTGAATTATTGATTATTTCATTATGAATTGGATTGGATGTAATTCATTTTCAGATAACAGATTAACCCATTGGCACCTTTTCAAATTTGCTATTTTTCGTTTGAAAAAATTATTCTGCCCAACTCATTACATAATTTTCGTCTTCGATTTCCAATGCCTCTTTCGTTAATTGCAATGGATGAAAACTATCAACCATTACCGCCAGTTCATCCGTTTTTTTTGCACCAATACTTTTTTCAACAGCGCCCGGATGTGGGCCATGAGGAATTCCGCCGGGGTGCAACGTAATCATTCCGCGCGTGACATGTTTTCGACTCATAAAATCCCCATCTACATAATAAAGCATTTCATCGCTGTCAATATTGCTGTGATTGTAAGGTGCCGGAATGGATAACGGATGATAATCAAACAGCCGCGGAACAAAAGAACAAACTACAAAATTATGCCCCTCAAATGTAAGATGCACCGGTGGCGGCTGATGCACTCTTCCTGTGATTGGCTCAAAATCATGAATGGAAAATGCAAATGGATAACAGCATCCATCCCAGCCAATTACGTCAAAAGGATGGTGCAAATAATGGATGCCATACATCATCCCTCTCTTTTTCACCATCAACAAAAAATCGCCTTCTTCATCTATCGTTTGTAAATTTTGCGGCGCCCGGATATCTCTCTCACAGTAAGGAGAATTTTCTAATAATTGCCCATAATTACTTAGATATTTTTTAGGATAACGAACAGGACTAAATGATTCCAAAATCAACAACCTATTTTTTTGTTTTTCAAATTCAATTTGATAAATCGTGCCTCTGGGAATCACAATATAATCTCCATAAGAAAATGGAATTTCGCCATATTGCGTTTTCAATTTTCCATTCCCTTCATGTATAAAAATAATTTCATCAGCATCGGCATTTTTATAAAAATAATCAGAGATACTTTCTTTTGGTGTAGCCAAAGAAATATGAATATCATTATTTACCAAAACCGGCTTGCGGCTTTTTAAATAATCATTTTCAGGTTTGATATTAAAACCCTGAAAGCTGCGGTGTTTCAGCATTTTTTCTTCGGCTATTTCCGGAATTACGCTGTAAGGCTTGTCGGTTTTGATGATTTGAGTTGGTGGATGCGAATGATAAAGCAAAGAAGAATCTGAAGAAAAGCCTTCAGTAGAAAATAATTGTTCAGAATATAAAGTGCCATCCGGTTTGCGAAATTGTGTATGTCTTTTATGAGGTATTAAACCAAGTTTCTGATAGTGTGGCATGATTAAAAATTTCAGTTTTTTTCAAAAATATATTTTCTTTCTTCCGGTTAAAAATCAGGTTATAAAATTACAAAAACAAATGGGCAAATATTTTTTAAAATATAAAAAGAAAGTTCCATAGTAAACAAACAATAGTGAGAATTTCTATTCATAGTTTTAAAGGAAATTCAAGGAATTATCAAATGGACAGATTGTTTAAAAAATAAAAAATGCCGGCAATAATTTACTTTGTGGGAAATTTAAAAGCATTCCTTTGACACGCATAGGCCTGATTTCTGACACACACAATTATCTTGATCCATCCGTTTTTGAACATTTTAAAAACTGTGATGAAATATGGCATGCAGGAGATTTTGGAACATCAGCTATCGCCGATCAATTAAAATCTTTTAAACCACTCCACGGCGTCTATGGAAATATAGATGGCTATGACATAAAAAGTGTTTATCCCGAACAGTCTGTTTTTATGTGTGAAGATGTAAAAATAATGATGCGGCACATTGGTGGTTATCCGCCAAAATATAATCCGGAAACAAAAAAAGAAATTCTGATTCATAAACCACAACTCTTTATCAGCGGTCATTCGCACATTCTAAAAATAATGTATGATGATAAATTAAATTGCCTGCACATCAATCCCGGTGCAGCAGGAAAACATGGCTGGCAGAAAGTAAGAACACTTGTCCGTTTTACAATTGATAAAAAAAATATTAAAGATTGTGAGGTGATTGAGTTAATTGGTTGAGGAGCTAATGAGTCGATAATTAATCAACCCAATCTGCGATAAAAATATTTGTATCATGCGTGCCGCCGTTATTTCTGTTGCTGCTGAAAATAAATTTTTTACCATCCGGACTGAACATTGGAAACGCATCAAAACCTTTATCACGGCTTATTTTCTCTAAACCTTTTCCATAAACATCTGTAATGTACATGTTGAAAGGAAATCCTCTTTCATATTCGTGATTGCTGCAAAAAATAACATGTTGCCCGTCAGGGGCAAAGTTAGGAGCCCAATTCGCTTTATCAAAAAACGTGATCTGCTTCGCCTCGCTGCCATCAGCATTCGCAATGAATACCTCCATGGAGGTAGGTGCCACAAGGTTTTGAGACAGCAAATTTTTATAATCTGCAATTTCCGCTTCGGTTTCTGGGCGACTCGCACGCCACAAAATTTTTGTACCGTCGGGGCTGAACCAGGCGCCGCCATCATATCCCAGCGCGTTGGTAATTTGTTTTACATTCTTTCCATCAAGATCCATTGTGTAAAGATCAAGATCCCCGTTGCGCATAGATGTAAACACAATTTTATTTCCCTTGGGCGAAATGGTTGCTTCTGCATCATAGCCTTTTGTATGAGTTAGCTGCTTCACTATTCTTCCATTTGTATCTGCTTTGAAAATATCAAAGCTTTCATAAACCGGCCAAATATATCTTTTCATTTTCTCTTTATCAGGAACGGGCGGACAATCTTTGGAAGCCAGATGCGTGGAAGCATATAAAATATGTTTTCCATCCGGATAAAAATAAGCGCAGGTAGTACGGCCGGTACCCGTACTTACTAATTTTGGCGAAAAAGTTTCTTCCGGAGATACGGGGACTTTCCCCATCCATATCTGGTCACACATAATTCCATCCTTTGGATTGGTGCGCTGGAAAACAATATATTTACCGTCAAAACTAAAATATGCTTCTGCATTATCACCGCCAAAAGTAAGCTGTCGCATATTTTTAAAATGATGCTCTTCAGGATATTGAATTGTGTCATTTAGCGAAGCCGGAGGATATGGGAGCGCATTTTTTTTAGAAGAAAAAATAAAAAAAACAGCAAGAAGCGGGATAAAAATTTTATACATAATCTATGTTTTGAAGTCTGCAACTTAATAAATTTTTAGCAGTGAATTAATCAATTTGACTGAATGAATAATTTACATTTGGGAACATTAAATTTGCAAGATGAATCGATCAAAAATATTTTATTATTTTTTGTTTTTTCTACTACTGCTCGGTTCATGTAAACCAGGCGATAAGGAGATCAGGCATCAATTTTCAGCTGATCCCAATTCAATTGAATCAATTAAAAATGAGATCAAAAAAAATCCGGATTCTTTAATGCTGAAAGAAAATTTAATTGAAGCCTATCGAAACGCTGGTTATTATGATTCTGCAATTTCCATTGCCAACCAGGAACTGCAGAAAGACAGTGGCAGCGCATATTTGTGGAATATTAAAGCATCATTGTATTTTGAAAATAATGACACTTTAAATGCAATAAAATCGCTTCAACATGCAATTGATATTTATCCGCTTCCCGATTATTTAGTGGCACTTGGAACTGTTTATGCGGAAATAAAAAATAAAAATTCTTTGGTCATAGCAGATGAACTTCTACGCTCCAGCAAAACCAAGTGGGGCAAAGATGCTTATTTTATAAAAGGGCTTTATTATAATTATATCAACGACCCCAAAAAAGCGATTCTCAATACAGACAGTTGCCTCAATCTTGATTTTACGTATATGTATGCTTATCGTGAAAAGGCGATAGCCTTATATTCTCAAAGGAAATATGAAGAAGCAATAAAAGTTTTGAAACGCGCAGTCACAATTCAAAATAATTTTGATGAGGGATATTTCTGGCTGGGAAAATGTTATGAAAAATTGAACAAGAAAGAGGAGGCGATTGAAAGTTATCAAAATGCTTTATTGTATGATAAAAATTATATAGAAGCACGTGAAGCCCTTGATAGCATTGAGAAAAGTAATCAGTAGAAAAATTCAAACATTCAATAATCAACAATCAATTTATAACATGCCGCTTTTAGCTCCATCACTTTTAACCGCTGATTTTATACATCTAGAATCAGAATGCAAGATGCTGAACGAAAGTAAAGCAGATTGGTTTCATCTTGATATAATGGATGGAAGATTTGTCCCGAATATTAGTTTTGGAATGTCAATTGTAAAACAAATAAGAAAGACAACCACCAAGTTTTTCGATGTCCATCTGATGATTTTAGAACCGGAAAAATATGTCGAAGAATTTAAAGATGCAGGTGCAAACAGCCTGACTGTTCACCTTGAAGCGTGTCCGCATTTGCATAGAAATGTTCAACAGATAAAATCGCTGGGCATGAATGCCGGCGTGGCTCTTAATCCTTCTACGCCCGTTTTTCTTTTAAAAGATATTATTTCCGATGTCGATTTGATTTTAATAATGAGTGTAAATCCGGGCTTTGGAGGACAAACATTTATTCAACATTCTATTACAAAAATTAAAGAATTAAAAACATTAATTAATGAAGCAAATTCATCTGCAAAAATTGAGGTGGACGGAGGGGTTTCATTAAAAAATGCAGGCGAAATTATTCAGGCTGGCGCCGATATTTTAGTGGCCGGAAACGCAATTTTTGGTTCCGAAAATCCAAAAGAAACGATTGAGAAATTAAAGAGTTTGTAAAAGAATAAAATAATTCACTAGCGTTTTGATATTAGTCAAACATTCTCAATTGGTTATGATTTTGTTCTTTGAAATATTGTAATTGAGTTTCCTGAAACAGTTGATTTATGGGCATTTTCTCAAAAATGGATATGCTTATAAT
>Ga0207652_10000046_pt1 | contig 125294 bp, 205 predicted proteins | sample KBSC63BmetaG_FD_184334 | JGI IMG/M metagenome (GOLD analysis project Ga0207652, IMG submission 184334) | Corn rhizosphere microbial communities from Kellogg Biological Station, Michigan, USA - KBS C6-3B metaG (SPAdes) (version 2) | ecosystem: Host-associated > Plants > Roots > Rhizosphere ...
CTGGTCTTCGGCCACGGCAATATCCACGCGCTGCGCCGCGAGGAACTCGCGGTAGCGGCTCTGGATATTGCCGTGGCCGAAGACCAGCCCCTGGGCGTGAATCCAGCCGAGGAAGGCGCTCGCCTGCTTCCATTCCTGGACCGTGAAGCTCTCCTCGACGCTCATCAGGGCGAGATCCGGATCGAAGGACCCGTGCTGCTTGACGCCCAGGATCAGGAGCGTCGCGACCTTGTCGCTCAGCTTGGCGGGGAAGGTGGCCATCTCAGCCCCCTCCTTTCATCAGCGAGTAGGCGTAGAATCCGCCGCGATCGTCGGCCGGGGGCGCGAAGTCCGCGGGCACTTCCTTGAAGCCGACCGGCAGCACCACGAACCGCTTGCCGTCGAACCGGATGATGTCGCCGACGCTCACCGAGGGCAGGCCCTGGGCCCGATCCTCCTCGGTGGCGAAGTCGTTCTGGCCGAACTCGAAGGCCGCGCCCAGGCCGGGCGTGACCAGCCGCGGCAGCGTGACCGTCCGGATCTTCCCCTCCGCGAAGGCGTGCATCTCGACTTCCATCGTGACCATCTCAGCCCTCCTTGTGCAGCACGGTCTCGCTCGCCACCTCGACCACGCGCCACGCCCGCACCAGGGTCCAGCGCCCGGCCAGATCGGCTCCGTAGGCCTTGGCGTCGTCCACCGTGTCGAACCGCAGCGCGTTGCCGCACCACTCGCCGCTGTTGTCGGCGATCACTTCGACCTTCAGCGGCCCGTCGGTCTTGTGGGCCATGGCTCAGCCCTCCTTCACGTAGAGCTTGTTCCGCGCACTAATGAGAGCGTCCCGCAGGCAGTGGACGCAGGTCACCTCGTGGACGATGACCGTGGACGGATCGGTCGGGGTGGGCTTGCGGCGCTCCTTGTAGGTGGCGCCCATGCTGCAGGCGGGGCCGCGGCCACCGCCGGGCGCCGGGACTGAGAGATGCGTGATCGTCATGGCTCAGGCCGCCTCCTCCACGTCGCCCCGGAGCGCCCGGTAGCGGGCCTCCAGGGTCTCGATCACGGGGTCGATCACCTCGACGTTGCCCCCGTCGGTGAAGAACTTCTCGCCGCCCGCGGTCCGGAGGCCGACCCGCACCGCGCCGGTCCGGAAGTAGCGGTGCCGCTCGAAGCCCGGGCCGCTCCAGAAGATGACGCCCTCGGTCCCGATCGGGACCTTGCGCCCGCGCACTACCTTGACGGTCCGGCCGCGGATGTCGACCCGCTTGCGGTCCCGGATCTCGGCGCTGATCGACCGCTTCTCGGCCTCGCGGGCCTCGTAGGCGGCATACGCGGCCAGGACCTCGGGGGTCGAGTCGACCTCGGCCGTGCCGCTCATCCCCATCGTGGAGCCGTAGCTCACCAGGCGGGGCTCCCCGGTCGCGGGGTCCCACACCAGGGCGTTGATCACGCAGTCGTAGCCGTCGTTGAAGCTCGGGCCGTCGAGCCGAGCCTTGAGGACCAGCCCCGCGTACTCGACCGCGGGGCGGACCGTGTCGGGGCGGTAGCGGGCATCACTGGCGAGGGTCTCGGGGGACCACCGGATTGCCATTGAGGGACCTGCCTTTCCGGAGGCTCTCTCCGCCTCCACCCCAAGCCTAGCACAGTCCAAGTCTATGTCAAGTGCAGCGGAACCTAGCGATTCCCCGCGCGATTTCGCGGCAGGTCGGGCAGCCGCCCGCCAGCGGGTAGTTGTTGATATGCATGTTGTTGGGCCGCTCGCCCCAGGGGCACCAGACCCCATGCGGGCAACGGTGGCGGTAGCGGGCCTTGCCGGTCCGGGGCAAGCGCTTGGTCGGCCTGCCGCAGCCCGGGCAGGGGTCGGCGAGACGCTGGCGCCCCTGGGCATCGCGCAGGACGGTCATCCGTTCCCCGTGGTGGCGGCCTCTAGCTTCGCCTGGATGCGCAGCGCCGCCGCGACGTTCTGGCTCTCGGCGCGCTTGTCGCTGTCCCCCAGCGGCCCACCGTCGTACTCGCCGAGATGCTGGTAGCTGAGGATGGCGTGGAGGACGTCCGCCTCCTTCTCCGTCAGCGTGAGGGTGATCATCCCGTCGCCTCTCCCTCGTGGTCGATGGCGCTGTCGTGGGCGTCGTTGTAGCTCTCGAATGCGCCGCTCTCATCGCCGCAGACACAGACCCAGGCGGTCCGGCCGCCGGACTCGATGAGCCGGGTCTCGTGGCGCGCCCGCCGCGCCCCCGCGAGCGCCGCCGCGACCTCGCCCCGGCTCAGCGGGTAGGCCGCGAGCATGCGGGCGTGGGCCTCGGCCACCGCCCGGTCCGCGTAGCGCATCGGCAGCAGCAGCCCGTGTTCAGCCAGGGCGAAGCGGCCATCGATCTCGCGGATCTCGATCATGCGGAGGCCTCCTCGTAGCGCACCCGGTGGCTCCGGCCGTCGTCGGCCGTCAGTCCTTCGTGCGCCCACCACAGTTCGTTCGCCACCCCGAGCGTGCTGCCCGTCGCCCGCCAGCCGCAGGTGCAGGTGGCGGTCCGGGCCAGGGACGTGCCGAGCGTGGCCGCGGGGGCATCGTCGCGCCGGAGCGCCCGCCGCCCGCCGAGCTTCGGCAGGAAGCGGCCGTCGCCCTCGCGCACCCAGCCGTTCGAGACCTTGCGCCACGTGCTCATTTCAGGAGCCCCTCCCGGCGCATCCGCGCCACCTCGGCCCGCAGCGTCCGCGGGCTCACCCGCAGGCCGCGCGCCTTGAGGCGGTCGCGGGCCAGCAGCAGGACCGCTTTCGTCGCCTTGTCCGTCATCACGTCGTCTCCAGTCGCTCGATTGCCGCGCGGCGGATATAGGGGAAGATGCCGTCCGCGTAGTAGCTCTCCAGGGTCCGTTCCGCGGCAGCCTTGCTCGGGTGCTCGGTGACCTCGACCGTGTCGTCGGCGTACCACCGGGTCAGCTTCACCTTCCGGCTCCCTTTCAGCATCGCCCTGGCCCTCCTTCCACCTTCAGTGTAGCACAGTCCAAGTCCAAGTCAAGTACGCGGCTCCCGGTGCTTGCGGATGCCCCCGGAGCCGTAATCAGCATGGCTCCGGCGGTCGTGCGGCTCCGCGGGTTTGCTACAGGTGCAGGGGCGCGTCTTCATCGGCAGGTGTGCGGCTCCGGCTCCAGGCCGTACGTGTCCGCCGCGCACCCCGAGCAGCAGAGCGAGCAGCCCGGGCACGTGGCCTGGGCCAGGACCTCCAGCGAGGTGGCCGCGGAGGTGTGGACGATGAAGGTCCCGCCCGCGGCTTCCCACAGGGCCCGGTACTTCGGCCAGTCATCGATCAGGATGTCGCCCGGGCGGCAGTAGCGTGCCTTGTCCTTCGCCGCGCAGGTGATGACCGCGGCGCCCGGGAAGTGCTCCGCCGCCCAGGCCCGCTTGTCCGCGACCGCGGTCGCGATCGACCAGGGCACGCCGGTCAGGATGATCGGGGGCCGCGGGCGCGCGGCCAGGACTCCGGCCCACAGCACGCGGGCGTCCGGCATCAGCGGCAGGCTGCGGTAGTAGTGCGGGATCGCGCCGATCCGGCGCCAGAACTCGGTGGCGCCGATCTCGGACTCGGCCTTGCGCGGATCGCGCAGGCCCAGGTGTTCCAGGGCCCCACCGTCGAAGTCCGCCAGGACGCCGTCCATGTCGACGTAGATCTGGGTCACCGCCGGGCCTCCTCGATGAGCCGCGCCGCCTGGTCGCGCGTGGTCGAGAACTTCAGCGCGATCCAGCCGACCTCGTCGGTATTCTTCCGCTCCAGGCGCGCGAAGTCTTCCAGGAAGGCGCGCACCAACTCGCGGCGCTTCTGCTCGGGTTTCTTTGGGTTCTTGTAGAAGCCGCGGGCGGTCATCGAATCTCTCCGATCTGCTCGATTTCGGCCTCCGTGAAGAAGGCCTGCAGGCGTCTCGTGAACCGGCAGGAAGCCAGGGCCTGGCGCACCTTCATCGGCCCCAACTCCTCCATCAGTTCGTCGGGATCAGTGGGCAGGCTCGCATCGCTCCCCACACAGGAGAGGATGTCGTAGTAGCCCGGCGCCTCGCCCTTCTCTCTCGCGGCTTGGCTGTTCCAGAAGTCGAAGCTCAGCGCCCCGCGGCTCGGGTGGTCGGCCACCTTTCCCGTGAAGTGCAGCCGCACGCGGTAGTGATCCCCGTGGACGTGATCGCAGGGCGACCGCCAGGCCGGGCACCGCGCCGCCGCGGGCCGCACCGCCTGCACGACCAGACCCATCCGATCCGCGACCGCCCGCGCCGCCCGCTCGTAGTCCGTCTCCGTTTTCATGCCGGGACCTCTCCGCGTCGCCGCGCCTCGCGCGCGTTCCGCTCGGCTCGATCGGCCAGGACCTTGGCCACCAGCTTGTCGACCAGGGCCGGGTCCGGCGCCACGGTCGCGAGCTTCTTCTCGCTGAACCGGGCCGCGGGCTCGACCAGGGCCTTGATCCCCTCGAAGAGCGTGAAGCTCCGCATGCCGTCCTTCACGGTCTCGGGGCGCACGCGGAGGTAGTAGCCGCGCCCGCCCGACGTCCCGGTCAGGAAGTTCATGCCGCCCCGCTCGTAGGCCACCTCGATGGTGAGTGCCTCGCCCTCGGCGGCGCCCGCGAAGGCCCGCTCCCCCAGCTTCCGCGTCTCTCGGCTCATGGCTCAGCCCTCCTTGTTGGCGCGCGCGTACCAGAGCCCGTCGGGGTGCTCCACGATGCCGATCTCTCGCGCCGTGGCGGGCAGGTCGGCCGCGGTGCCACCCGTCACAAACGTGACCAACTCGACCAAGGCCCGGTCGTACTCCGGGTTCTCTCCGTGCTCGCTCTTCAGGTGCGCGGCCTCGCGAATCAAAGCGGCTCGGGTCACTCGGCTCATGGCTCAACCCTCCTTGGAGCTTCGGTCGTTTTGCTCCCAAGCGGTTCCCTTCGAGAAAGACTCCCGCGGCGGGGGCACCATGCGCGCCCCGATGGCCTCGGCCAGTCCCTCGGGCCCGTAGTGCTCGGACAGGTGGCTCGTCTCGCTCCAGAGCGAGTAGCGGTGGCCCTCGTCGCGCCGCCCCACGAAGAACGGGGTGCCCGCCACCGGGATCAGACTGCTGCCGCTCGCCGCCGCCACCGCGGCCGTCACCGGCTCCAGGTACTTCGCCCGGAAGGCTGCCACCGCCTCGTGCGCGTAGTCCACGAACACGAAGCGGTTGCCGCCGGAGAGGATCTCGTGGCTGTATTCGTCGTAGCGGACCGACTCGTGCCCGTCCGCCACCGCCTTGACCGCGGCCAGCGGCACCGCCGGGTTCTTGATCCGGATGCGGATGCTGGAGCCCATCGAGTACAGGTCCGAGACCACCGAGACATCCCGGCCGGTCCAGCCGTACCGGGCCTTCAGGGTCTTTCGGATCGCCGCCGCCCGCTCCGTCGTCGTCATCGCTTGGTCCCTCCACCCTCAATGTAGCACAGTCTATGTCCGAACGCTGCCATCAACCCCCGTTTCCGTCCACCGGGAAGATCCGGACCTCGTCGTAGCCCCGGGTCTTCCAGTCGGTGTAGCTGGTGGCCAGGGCCTTGTCGGCCAGGGTCCGGGAGTGGTGCCAGGAGACCGGCAGCCAGCCCGTGGGCTCGGGCGAGCGGCTCACCTCGATGCTCACGTTGCCCGAGCCATCGCAGCGCCCGCCCAGCTTCGCGGCCAGGGCGCACGTGGCGCGGTGGGCGCCGCGGAGCGGCTCGTGGGCGCGCCAGGTTGCGTCGAAGGCATCGTGCCAGGCCTTGACGGTGCTGGCTGTGAAGCTCATGCCCGCCCGCGCCGCCTTCAGCTTGGCGTCGAAGTCCGCCTCCAGGGCCCGCGCCTCGGGGCAGGGCTCGTAGCGGTGCTTCACCCGATCGCGACTCGGCCGCGCCTTGTCCAGGCGGCTGGCGATCACGAAGGTGTAGGGCCGCGGGGTGCGGCGGCTGCCCTTGGTCCCATCCGGGAAGGTCACGGTCAGCTTCTTCATCGCTCTCTCCTTCCACCCCAAGTGTAGCACAGTCCAAGTCCAAGTCAAGGGGCGGCCACGGCCCGGGCCCGCTCCCTGGCGCCGACGATCCGGCGCCACCGCTTGACCTTGGTCGTGGCCAGCTTCAGCTTGCGCTCCCAGGCGGCCAGGGTGGCGCGCGCGGCGGCCAGCCGGTCGGCGCGAACCGCGACCGGGTCGGGCGGGGCCTTGGGCTTCGGGGGCTTCGACTTCAGCTTGCCGTCGAGCCAACCGTGGCGGACCACGTACTCGGCCATCTCGCGCTCCAGGGCGGCGTGGAAGCCGCCGTGGGGGCGGGTGCCGCCGATCGGCAGCCGGAGCCGCCGCTCGTCCCAGGTGTAGTGGGAGATGTCGTGGACCAGCCGCCACCAGCCGCGGGTCAGCGGGCGCTTGCCGGTCGGGTCGATCCAGCAGCGGCGCACGCGCCGGGCCCGCCAGGGCGTGTTGAAGGCCTTCCCCAGGCGCTTCGCCGCGCGCTCCGCTTCGACGCGCGTGATCGGCGGGATGCTGGCGGGCCAGACCTTGTTGACGGAGTCGTAGACGTTCATCGCGCGCCGCCTTTCTTCAGGGCCGCGAGGAGGTGGCCGATCTCTTTCTCGGCCAGTTCCAGGGCGCGGATCGCGGTGGCCGTATCGGGTGGGGGCTCGCGGAGCGCTGTATCGGCACGGACCAGCCACAGCCGGGCCGTGTCGAGCGTGCCGAGTTTGTTGGCCAGGGTGCCGGGGTTCTTCATCGCGTCGCCTTTCGGTAGCCCAGCTTCCGCTCGCAGGGCTTGCAGACGTAAGTCAGCGTGCGAGCTTCGCCGACCACGTGCAGGTGGCAGCGTTTGATCTGGCCGCACTCGTCACACTTGCGGCTCACGCCCGCCATCGCTCAGTCCTCCTCGCCCTTGCGGGCCCGGCACGTCGAGCAGCGCGCCGCACTGGTCTCGTCCCGATGATCGCCGCAGGTCGGCTTGCCGCAGTCCCCGCAGTAGGACAGCGCCAGATGGCCCGCGTCGGGGTGCAGCGAAAGCTCGACGCGGCAGACGTGGCAACGGCGCACGGGCGGGAACTCGCTCGGCTTGCCCTTCGGCTTCCGGGGGTAGAGGAGCATCGCTCAGCCCTCCACCGGGACCGGCGTCCAGTCGGGCGCCGCCAGGATCTCCAGGGCCCAGCCGTTGGCCCGCGCCGCTAGGCCCTTCAGCACCTTCCGCGCGGCCTCGATCGTGCCGCCCTTGCCCACCGGCACCTTCAACTCGGGATGCGCGGGGTCGAACGTCACCACCACGAACTTCCGATCCGGCGTGATCTTCATGACGTGCCCTCCAGCACCGGGTAGAGCTTCCGGAACAGGCCCTCGGTCCGATGGGTCCGCGCGGTCTTCAGCACCCGCACGTAGGTCCGGTCGAACCCGGCCGCCGCGAGCCAGGGGAACAGCCGCGCCCGCACCGCCCGCTCGCTGGAAGCCACCAGAGTCACGTGGAGCGTGGCACCGCCAGCGACGGAGGCGTAGACCTCGTACTTGTTGAGCTTCATGGCTAGGCAGCCTCCGCGAGCTTCTTGGCCCGGCCCGCCGCCCGGAGCGCCTTCGCCCGGGTCGCCGCCGCGGGACCGGCCGTCGCCTCCAGGGCATCCAGCCAGGCCTCGTACTCCGCGCCCAGCACCTCGGGCTCCTCCACCACCGGGGCCGGGAGCAGACCGAAGAGCGTCACCGCCTCACCGGCCAGGGCCGCCGCCTCCGGGGACTCGTACAGCCGCCCATCCCGCCAGGTCTTCAGGGGCCGTTTCATCGGGGGTCCACCTTTCCGGAGGCTCTCTCCGCCTCCACCCCAAGGGTAGCACAGTCTATGTCCGTGTCAAACGCTATTTTCGCCTGGCGAATCAGCAGGTTGCGGCCCGGCTCCTCGGGCCTCCTGGGCTACCGCGGCGCGTCAATTCACCTGGGGGCCCTTGACTTGGACTTAGACTGTGCTAGACTGAGAGTGGAAGGAGAGAGCGATGAGGAACTCCTGGTCGGACGGGACGCTGATCGAGTCGGAGACCCCGCGGGCTCCCAAGGTACCCAGCCCGAAGACCCTGGCGAAGTGGATGGAGGACGGCGTGGCCAAGGCCACCGACGGTTGCCGGGTCGAGCCCGACGGGCGGTGCCCGCACGGCAAGCCCAGTTGGCTCCTGCGGCTGGGCCTGATCTGAGGAGGGCCGACACCGGGACTCACCATCTCGGGACGTGTCGGCGCGCCGGAGGCTCCCAGGTGACGACTTCGGGTGGTTCCCGAGGCGACACCCCGGGGGTCCCGGATCACCGCGGCGCGGGTCGTTCCCGCCCCTCCTTGACTTGGACATAGACTGTGCTACACTGAGGGTGGAGGTAGGGAGGCCTCCTGGATATGGCCAAGAACCTCTGCGGCAAGACTCGGAAGCCCGACAACCCCTACGAGACCTGGAAGTCGGCCGACGGCACCTGGACCTGGAAGGTGCTCAAGAAGTACAGCGCCGACGACGACAAGCCCTACGCGCGCTGGTTCTGCTTCGTGACGAGCCCGTTCGTGCCGGACGGCGAGTACGGCGACACCTACGTGGCCGAGATCAAGCGGCACGCGGTGAAGGTGGGCTGACACCATGGCGACCCGGGGCCTCCGCCGGTCCGATGCCACCGAGCCCGTCCGGGTCATCGTGTGCGCCTGCGGCTGGTCGGGCGTCTACCGGACCCTGATCCTGGCCAACGAGGCCCACGCCGACCACACGGCGTGCGCGCCCGCGGGCGACCACCGCTACGCCATCGGGAACCTGCCCCGGGCGGCTTGACCTGGACATGGACTGTGCTAGACTTGGGATGGAGGACAGAGCGATGAGCGGCCCCAAGAAGGTCCACTGGTTCTCGGCTCCCGGCAAGGCGCCCTGCGGGGCGACCGGCGCGCTGCGGTTCTCGATCAACCCCTCGGAAATCACGTGCCCGCGTTGCCTCAAGGGCGCGGCCAAGAACTTCGGGAGGAAGACATGAAGGCCCCCGCCAAGCCGATTGCGGATGCGTTCCTGGTCGAGCCCCATACCTGCGACGGCGATCACTTCCTGGTGGTCGACATCGACCCCGACGACCCCTACGGCAGCTTCAAGCGGCTGCCCGCGGGTCTGGAGTACGAGGGCCGGATCTACGGCAAGACGGGCTACAACAGCGATCGGAACCGGGCCTACTACAAGGCCGGGGTCCCGCTGGCGCGGAGGGTCCGGTGAAGAAGACCTACGTGATCCAGAAGCGCATCGTCCTCGCGCAGCGCACTGAGGTGTTCTGGTACGCGGGCCCACATCTCCACGGCGGGTCCCGCTGGATGCCAGGGCGCGACGAGGCGCACCGGCTGACCTTCAAGGACGCCGCCGCGCTCGTGAAGCGGTTCAACCAGATGTCGAGCCGCTTCGGCGACTTCAATCATCTCTACTCGAAGGAGCCCGCATGATGGCCAAGCCAGCGCTCTTCAGCGTGACCTACCTGGAGCACGGCTCTTCGCTCTGGCGGACCACGGTGGTGCGCGGGTGGGCCGCGCTCGCGGCAGTCGAGCGGCGCCTGCGACGGCGCGGACTGCGGCGCAGCAACGTCGCGAACCGGCGGTACGGAGTCTTCAACAGCGGGAGGGTCACATGACCTACAGCATGCAGGCCGACCACGACGAGGAGCGCCGCATCGACGCCGCGATGGCCGAGGCCGCGGGGGCCGACCCCGCCCGGCCCGACATCATCGTGGAGCACCACGGCAGCCTCGCCATCCTGCGCGGCATGACCGACGCGGGCTACGCCTGGATCGAGGAGCATGTCTCCGGCGAGGGCTACCAGCCCTTCGGCCTCGGGGCCCGGCTGGTCGAGCCCCGCTACGTGCTGCCGATCCTGGAGGGGGCCATGGACGCTGGCCTGATCGTGGGATGAGCTACGCCTACGACGTCGGCGCCCGGGCGCGTGCCCTGGACAAGCCACTGAGTTGACCTGGACATAGACTGTGCTACACTGAGGGTGGAAGGAGCGAGCGATGAAAACCCGATACGCGGTGCGCGACGGCGTGGTGGTGGCCGAGGCCCTCCCGGACCCGGACTTCACGGCCCTGGAGGCGGCGGTGGTGGCAGCAGCGGTCGCAACAGCGGGGAAGCCGACCGAGGACCTCGTGGACTCCGCGGGGCACCGGATCGGGAACTACCTGTGAGGGAGGGCGCCATGACCTACCGGACCCTGACGAGTGACGAGGCCTCCCGGCACGGCACGAGCCTCCGGGGGTTCCTGCCTCCGATGCCCTACGCGCGCCTGATCGCGGCCTTCGGCGAGCCGACCTTCCGCTACGGCGACAAGGTGGAGGCCGAGTGGGTGATCGAGTTTGCGGACGGCACGCTGGCCACGGTCTACGACTACAAGATGGGCCCGCCGGTCGAGACCACGACGTCCTGGCACATCGGCGGCTACGAGGGAACCCCCGCGGTGGAGCGCGTGAGCGCGGCGCTCGGCGTGACCCCCGTGGGCATCGCGCGACACTACGGAGGCTGACCATGGGCTACTCGATCGACGCGCTGACCGGGCGCCTCTGCTGCGACAACTGCCCCAACTACACGGGCGTGCGCCGGGTGCGCTGCCCCTGGAATTACTGCCCCGCCGCGGCCCTTTGCCCGGACTGTCGAAAGGTCGTGCCCTACGGCAGCCGGAAGCCCGCGAACGTGGCCAAGTACCATCCGACCTGCGAGGCGGCGTCGGCCAGCTACAAGGCGGAGCGCGAGCGGGAAGCCGCCCTGCTGGCCAGCGGGGCGGCGGTCCGCTGCTCGGCGCTCGGTGGTCGAGATGGCCGTGTCCACGTGCTCTTCAAGCGGCGGGACGGCTCGCGCGAGGGACGGTACATGAGCCACGCGACCTACGATGCGATCCCGCTCCGGACCCCCGCGACGATCGAGGACTACGCGAAGCTCGGCGCCCTGGAGCCCGCGCCGGTCGACTTCCACTGGAACCGATGAAGTAGGAGCGCTGCTACTGCTGCAACCGCGTCGAGAGCGCGAAGCGCCCGATGAAGCCCCGTGAGTGGCACGGGCGGCTGCGCATGATCTGCGACGAGTGCGCCGCCCAGGAGGAGGCCAAGCGATGACTGGCATCTGGTATTGCAACGTCTGCCACGCGCAAAACTCGGTGGTCGATGGCGAGTGCCAATACTGCGAGTGCGGGGGTGCGGTCTGCGAGCGTGACAACTGCTCGGACCCGCGCCACTTCACCGTGCACGACGCCGACCATCTGGATGGGGCCGCGCCATGATCGACCACGTCCTGAGCGTGCGGGGCCAGGCCCGCCCGAGCCCCTACGGGGGCGTCGCCGTGGCCTACGCCTGTAGCTGTGGCCGGGCCTTCATCTCCGAGGCGCCGGAGCCGGTCTGCCCCGCGGCGATCGACTACGCGGCGGGACGGCGCGCGGGCCGGGCCGACAAGGCCGCGAAGCGGCGCCGGGTGCAGGAGTCCTGGATGACGGCGGCCTATCGCAAGGGCTACCTCTCGGGCCGCGGCCAGCAACTCAAGCCGAGTGAATCCGCTGAGCTTCCGCCAGCCCCGGAGCCCGTGCCATGAGTCTCCACAACGAGGACCTGGAATCGGGCGAGTACCGCTGGATGGAGTACACGGTGCGGATGCTGGTGCCGGTGAGTGCGCTGCAGGCTCCGCCGGGCCGCGATGGGCTCACGATGGACGAGTGGTTCGAGCAGGAACACGCCGCCGCGATGACGGTCGACGTGCTCCAGGTCACGCCCGTCGGCCAGCCGGGCTGCTGTCAGATCTGCGGCCTGGTCACCATCGAGACGGCCGGGTTCCCGCACGGGGAGCATCGCTACAAGGCCGCGAGCTACTGCCCCGACTGCACGGGCGGCGAGGGCGTCGGATGAACTCCGAGGCTGAGATCCTCGACATGCTGGTGGAGATCGCCCCGCCGATCATCGCGCTGCATTCCAAGCCCGAGGCGCGGGGCCGGTGCCTGCTGGCTGCCGCGGTCGGCTGCGAAGTCTGCCGCCACTTCGGGATCGCCGCCGCGCCGCTCTCGGTCGCGGTGGAGATCTACAACAAGGCCGCCGTCGACTGGATCACGGCGGGCCAGCCGGGCGGCGTCGAGGGCTACCAGGCCTGCGGCGCCTGGATCATCGTGATCGACCACGAGAACCGCCAGCCCCACGTCCGCGGCTGGCCGGGCCATCTCGTGGTCGAAATCGAGGGCGGGGGTGGGGGCATCCTCGACCTGGACCTCCAGCAGTTCCAGCGTCCGGAGAAGCAGATCCTCCTGCCCCACGCCGCGAGCTTCGCGATCGATCCGGTTCGCCCCTGGCGCTACACCATCGGCGAGTCGCTGCTCTGCTACACCCCGCGCCGCGAGGATCAGAGCTTCCGGAAGACGCCGGGCTGGCGCATGGTCGGCCGGGGGTCGGCCGCCGCGGGCATGGCGATCCGCACGATCAAGGAGCGGCTCCGGAGGCGCGCATGAGCCTCAAGGCGCAGTACATCAACGCGATCGAGCGGAAGCTCGCGTGGCTCCGGTTCATCAAGAGCGATGTCGGCATCCGTCACTTCGCGAATGAGGGCTACGGCGCCGCCATCCCGATCTACCGCGGCATGCTGGAGGCCTCCGACACCTACTACATGGAGCCGAAGTTCTCGGACCTGGTCGACCACGCTCGGAAGGAAATGCCCGCGGACATCCAGTTCGATCCGAAGTGGCTCCAGTCCGACACCGGCTTCATCTGGCTCGACCAGCAGTTTGAGGTGCCGCGGAGCATGGTGGTTAACGGCGTGAAGCTCCCGCCGCAGTTCGTCCCCTACGTGCGGGCGATTGCCTGGCGCCCGATCCCTCCAGGAGAGAATGCGCACGTCTTCCCGCGATGGGAGGAGACGGAGCGCAAGCTAGTCAAGACACGGACCGGGATCATGGAGGCGCGGGAGAACATTCCGCCGGGCTCCTTCCAGTTCGCCTGTTTCGAGACCATGTACTCGCACGTGACCGAGCGGGGCGGCTTCGGCTCCTGGTCCTACTTCATCCTGACGCCCGGGGACCCATGCTCGGCACGGATCGAGCAGTTCGAGGAAATGGCCAACCGCGCCGCCGACGGGGGCGCCTACATCGTGGACGAGCGTCGGAGCGTTCTGCACGAGATCCGCTGGGTCTACGCCGCCTTGCATCTCATGTCGCTGCGCCTGGCCACCACGGTGACCCATGCCACCGATCGGGCGACCCGCCGCCGGGCCGAGCGCGAAGGCCAGCAGGCGCCGCCGAATATCCGCGTCATCACCCTCCGGCGCCTGGAACAGGACCGCCAGCGGGAGGCTCCGGCGGGCGCCGTGGACTGGCAGTGGCAGTGGGAGGTCCGCGGCCACTGGCGGAACCAGTTCTATGCGAGCGAGGGCACCCACAAGCCGGTCTTCATCGAGGCCTATATCAAGGGGCCCGAGGACAAGCCGCTGAAGCCAGGCGCGCTCAAGCTCTTCGTCGGCAAGCGATGAAGGGGGCTGGCCAATGGACATTGACTGTGCTATACCTCACGGTGACCCAGGTGCCGTCGAACCGATGGGGACGGCGTCGGGACAGGAGAACGTCACGCTTATGGCACGCAAGGCGAAGGCCAAAAAGCCCGCGGCGGTCACGCAGCCCCCGCGGTGTCGCGTCCGCGATCACACGGGCCAGTGCGCCCGACGACAGGCGGTGCTGGACAAGGGGCTCTGCACGGCCCACTACAAGCGGCTGCAGCGCACGGGGAAGGTCGGGCCCGCCAAACTCGGCGCCTGGCACCGGATTCCGGCGCCGGTCGAGATCGGCGGCGACCCCAACCACTGCAAGGTCCGCGGGTGTCAGGAGCCCGTCGTCTACCGACGGCAGCGGCTCTGCCGCCCCCACTACAGAGCGCACCACAGGAAGAAGGAGCAGGTGGCATGAGTGACGAGCACGAGCAGCTTCCGGCGAAGACTACCGTCGACGTAAGTAAGATGCAGCAGGCGCTGACGGCGGTCACCGAGCCCACGTCCGGGCTCGACATGATGACGCTGGCCACGGTGATGGCGCAGAGCGGAATGTTCCCCGACATCAAGAGCGCCAGTCAGGGCGTGGTGAAGATCCTGGCGGGGCGGGAGTTGGGCTTCCCACCCATCGCCTCGCTGCGCCACATCTACATGCAGAACGGCCATATCGGCGTGCAGGCCACGCTGATCGCCTCGAAGATCCGATCGAGCGGACGCTACGACTACAAGGTCCTCACGTCCAACGACGAGACCTGCGAGATCGAGATCACCCGGAAGAACGGCACCGGCTGGGTCTCGCTGGGCGTGGTGAGCTTCACGATGGCCGAGGCCAAGCGGGCCAAGCTCGTGAGAGAGCGCGGCTCCTACGAGACCTATCCGCCCGACATGCTCTTCGCGCGGGCCATCTCGCGCGCGCAGCGGCGCCACTGCCCGGATCTCTTCGCGCAGACGGTCTACTCGTTGGAAGACCTGAAGAGCATGCGGGAGGAGGGGCTGGACGGGCCGGAGGGCAACCCGGTGCCGGACATGATGCCCCGGGAGAAGGTCGACCCGGGCGCGGACGCGCACGAGACGGACAGGGCAACGGGCGAAGCGATGGAGGACCACGAGGCCGCGGGCGGCGGGGTCGACCCCGGCGCAGCGTCCGCCGCGGCTGGGGCCCCGGTGGCGGCCGACGTCGCGCCCTCGGCGGAGACCTCCCGGGAGTCCGAACCCCCCAAAGAACCGTCGAAGTCCGGTGATGAGCCGGGCCGTGCGCCGACGCCGCCGCCCGCGAAGGGCACCACGTTCGAGATCAACGGCGTGGCCTACCACACGGCGGGCATCACCAAGGAGCAGTTGATGGGCACGCTCAGGAAGGCGCCGAAGGTCGACGCCAAGCACGGCAAAGGCTACGCCGCCAAGCTGCTGCTCACGGAGTTCGAGGTGCAGACGCGCGTGGACCTGACGAGCGAGCAGGCCGAGCAGTACCTCGTCCGGCTGGACGAGATCCTCAGCGCGTGAGCTACCCGCGGGTCTCGGCCATTCTCTCGGACCTGGGCTTCGCCAGCGGCTGGGGGACGGCCTACCATCTGGAGCGCGGCACGGCGCTCCATCTCGCGATCAACATGGATCTGCGCGGGCGACTCGATGAAGACTCGGTGCATCCGGCCGTCGCGCCGGGCTTCGCGGCCTGGCGGCGGTTCCGCGAGCAGGCCCGCCCCGAACTGATCATGGCCGAGTGTGAACTGCGCGATCCGCTCTGGCGCTTCCAGGGGCACCCCGATCTGATCGCCCGGATCAACGGCATGGCCACGCTGATCGACTACAAGTACACCGAAAGTCCGGATCTGCCGTACTGTCGGCTCCAGTTGGCGGCCTATGCCCACCTCTGGGAAGCGTTCACGCGCAGCGTGCCGGACCTGGCCTACCCCAGCCTCTCGGCGGCCTTTGTGCTACAACTCACTCCGAGCGGGCGCTTTCAGTTGCACCCCCTGACCCTCACGGATCTGATCGAGCCCCGCCAAGACTTCCTCGCCGCGGTGCGTGTCTGGCACGCGCTGCAGGCGCGGAGAAAGACGACGCCCGCATGACGACGACGGCCCTCACGGTCCCGAAGGAAGCCAACGAAGTAGCCGAAGAAGGCCTCATCCTGATCACCCAGGCCGATGAACTGGTGGTCACGGACGCGGAGAGCTTCGAGCAGGGCGGGCAGTTCCTGCTCGTGCTCAAGAAGTATCAGAAGCGCGTGCGCGAGATCATGGACCCGATCGTGAAGGCTGCCGATGCGGCCCACAAGGTCGCGGTGCGCCAGCGCGGCGTCCTGCTCGATCCCGCCGTCCAGGCGGAGACCATCGTCAAGGGGCGCCTCACGGCCTGGGAGCAAGCCGAGCAGGCGCGCCTCAAGGCCGCCGCGCAGCAGAGCGAAGAGACCGCCCGGCGGCTGGCGGAGCAGGCCAAGCAGGCGGAGGTTGCACGGCTCGAAGCCGAAGGGCAGGAGGCGCGCGCTGCCGCCGTGCGCGCCGCGCCGCCGCCCGTCGTGCTCACGCCGCCTGTGCCCACGATGCCGAAGGTGGCGGGCGTGAGCTTCCGGGACCACTGGACGGCGAAGGTGGTGGATTTCCGCAAGCTGGTGGAGGCGGTGGCGAAGGGCGAGCAGCCGCTGGACCTCCTCCAGGCGGATCAGTCGGCGCTCGACGCGCTGGCGCGGACCTTCAAGCAGCATCTCAACGTGCCGGGCGTCGAGGCCAAGCACGAACGCATTGCCGGAGGGAGCGGGCGATGAGGCACATTCTGCGATTGAACCGGCAGGACATCGTGAACTTCACGCGGGGCGAGCCGCTCGACTTTCGGCTCGGCGACGAGTTGATCACCTGGGAGTTCGAGACGCCAACGCGGGCGCGGGCGACCAACGGCGCGCACCCCGACAGCCCGCCCCCGCTCGCGCATACCAAGAAGAAGAACGGCACGCGTCGGATGCACAGCCCGGCCTTCAAGCGGGCGGCGGTGACGCGCTACCTGCGCGGCAAGACCAACGGCAAGGAGACCGGGCAGGACATCGCCGACGACCTCAAGATCAGCCGAGGGCTCCTCACGGCCTGGGCCGAGAAGCTGGGCGGCGACACGAAGGCGAAGGCATGAGCGCGCTGCCGTTGCCTCGCCTGAAGCACGAGCCGCGTCGCTGCAACGTCTGCGGCAGTCCCTACGCGCGGCGGAATCTGGTCGAGTCCTGGACGAGCCAGCACGCGGGCTCGCGCGTGGGCTGGGTGAAGACCACGATCCGCGTCTGCACGCGCTGCAGTCCGGAGGCCCGGTCCCGGCGTGTGGTGATCCTCGCCACGCAGCAGCGGCGGCCCTGACCGTGCCGCCCGTGCGCTGCGAGTCCTGTCGGCTCGGGCTCCTGCACCGGCACTGCCGCATCGCCGACTGCGGGCGGCCGATCGATCTCGAAGAGACGGAGTGCCGAATCTGTGGCCATCGACCCCTCAACGCCTGGGCTGGCGTGGGCTTCCTGCTCCTTGCCGTGCTTCTCTGGGGCGTCGCGCTCACCATGGGCCATCTCTTCCTGCAGCCGCTCCTGGCGCGGTGGCTGCCGTGAGAACCCTCGACGTCGCCCCCGGGCTCAGGCTGCCCGCGCAGGTGGTGACCGAACGCGTGGCCTTCCTCGGGCGCACCGGCAGCGGCAAGACCTATGCGGCCCAGAAGCTCGCGGAGGAGATGTTCCGCGTCGGCGGGCAGTTCGTCGTGCTGGACCCGGTCGGCGTATGGTATGGGCTCCGCCTCGCCCGCGACGGCCGGGCGCCCGGGCTCGCGGTCCCGGTCCTGGGCGGGCTCAAGGGCGACATCCCGCTGGAGGCAGGGGCGGGCGCGATGATCGCCAACCTGGTGGTGGACCGCGGCGTCTCCGTGGTCCTGGACGTGAGCCAGTTCGAGAGCGACGCCGACAAGGCGCGCTTCGCGCAGGCTTTCGCGGAGCGCTTCTTCTTCCGCAAGAAGGCGGCGCCCTCGGCCGTCCATCTGTTCATCGAGGAGGCGCAGGAGTTCGTGCCGCAGAATCCGCAGCGCGAGGAGGCGCGGATGCTGCACGCCTTCACGCGCATGGTGAAGATCGGGCGGAACTTCGGCATCGGGATCTCGCTCTTGTCCCAGCGGCCCCAGGAGGTCAACAAGAAGGTCCTGAACCTGACCGAACTGCTCTTCGCCTTCCAACTCACCGGCCCCCAGGAGCGGAAGACGATCCAGGGCTGGATCGCGGAGAAGGGGCTCGATGAGGACATCGCGGGCGAACTGCCGAAGCTCGCGGTGGGGCATCCGCACGTGTGGTCTCCGGCCTGGCTGAAGATCTCCCAGGTGGTGGCCATCGGGCGCAAGGAGACCTTCGACGCCTCCAGCACGCCGCGGCTCGGCAAGCGGGCCGATACGCGCGCGCTCTCGCCGATCGACCTGGAGCGGCTGCGTGTCGACATGGCGGCGACCATCGAGAAGGCCAAGGCCGATGACCCCAAGGAACTGCGCCGCCGGATCGCCGAGCTAGAGCGCCAGAAGCCTCCGACGGCCCCCGCGCCGCTGCCGGTCGACCGCATTCGCCGCGTCGAGGTCCCGGCGCTGGCGCCCAAGCTGATGCAGCGCATGGAGCGGCTGGCCGCGAAGATGATCGGGGAAGCGGCCACCCATGGCCAGGCGATGGCGCTGTACTGGAGCGAGCAGGAGAAGTGCTGGCAGGCGGTGATCGCCGCGCTCCGGGCCGTGCAGCAGGCCCAGCAGGCGCCCCAGCGGGTGGCGGGGAGTCCGCCCATCGAGCACTATGCGCTGCGCCCGGGCCCGATCATGCCCCCGCCGTCAGCGGAGGTGACGGTGACCCCGATCCATCGGGCGGGGGCCCTCGACCAGAAGATCCTCGATGCGCTGGCCTGGTGGAAGGCGGCAGGCGAGGAGTTCCCGCGGCGCCAGCAGGTGGCCTTCGTGGCGGGCCGGACCATCGGCGGCCACTTCAACAACGTGGTGAGCCACCTGCACACCCAGCACTTCATCGCCTATCCGGCGGCGAACCGGCTCACGCTCACGGAGGCCGGAGCGGCCAAGGCGCGGGCGCACGCTCCGGCCACGCAGGCGGCGCTGATCGAGATGATCCGCGGCGTCCTCGGCACGGACATGAAGCGGCAGATCTTCGACATCCTGGTCGACGCGGGCAAGCCGATCAGCCGCGCGGAGTTGTCTCAGCGGGTCGGGCGCACGGTCGGGGGGCACTTCAACAACATGGTCTCGCGCCTCTCCAGCCTCGGCATCGTGCACTACCCGAGCCCGGGGATGGTGGAATTGTCGGACCTGGTCACGGCGGTCTCATGAGCGCCCGCGAGGCCCGGCGGTGGAAGCCCTACGGCGCCAAGACCGTCGAGCGGTACCACTGTGACTTCTGCGGCTGTAGTTCGCGGCGGAACCTGGTCGGCTGGTTTTACCGCGGGATCGACGGCGGAACCCATCGCTGGACCCAGCGCATCTGCGGAGCCTGCGCCACACCGACGCTGCCGGGCCCCACGGAGAAGCTCCACCGGAGCGCGTCAGCCTCATGATGCGCGCGCCGGACTTCGAGGGGCTCCATGGCCGGGCCTGGCGGATCGCGATTCGTCCGGAAGATCGTCAGCGTCCCGCCCAGGCCGCCTCCCTTGCGGGCTGGCACCTCCACTGCCCGCAGGCCCATCCGTTCTGGTCCTGGTACATGGTCACGCTCATTCATCTCCGCGAGATCCCGGGCACCCCGCCCCCGACCCTCCACGCGCCGGGCAATTCGCACGAGTGCATCGTCATGTCGTTAAATCCCGATCATCCGCTCGTGGAGCCGGGACGCATCCAACACCCGCTCCACTATCTGGAGCCCTTCGATCACGTGCTCCAGTTCGGCGGGACCACGGACGCTCAGGCCATCCAGGTCATCGAGCTATACCTGCGGGCCTGCGTGAACGGCCACCTGTCGCCCGATTCCGATTGGCGCCGGGCGTGGAGGGACCTGTTGCCAGGGACGATCGAGCACGTCGTGACCGGGACGCACGACACCCCATGGTGACCAAGGACCGCGAGTATCTCACGCCCGAGAAAGGAGCCCCATGGACGAGAAGCTGGAGAGTCTGTTCGAGCGCCTGGAAAAGCTGATCGGGAAGTGGCTGGAGGAGTTCGAGGCCCACCCGTTGCGGGCGGGCCTGCGCGTGATCATCGTCCTCTACTGCATCAAGATGGCGCGGGGAGTGCTCCGGTGAAGGGCGTCGTGCTGCTCATCGCCGTCATGCTCGGGGCGGCCTACGCCCTGGGCGCCCTCCTACGGACCACCCACGAACTCCAAGATCACCTGCTCCTCGCCTCGTTCGTGCCCTGGACGCTCGTCTCAATCGTGTCCGCCTATCACCTGCTGGGCCAGTCGTGCTTCATCTGTGGCCAGAAGAAAAGCTGCCGGAACTGCGGCCAGCATTAAGGGGCCCGCGTCGGTCACCGAGCTTCGGCCGCGCCCGGGCCCGGCGCTCGCCGACGTCCGCACCGAGCGGTTCGAGTTCGCGGACGGCTACCGCGGCGTGATGGCGCGCTTGACCTGGGGGCGCGCCGAAGTGCTCTGTACGGAATGGCCGGGGACCTTGCTGGCCATGCTGCGCGCGGGCGTGCTGGGGCCCGAGGCGCGGGAGGAAGCGGAGATCTTGAATGCGGAGGAGGTTGGGGGATGACCTGTCCCATTCCCGGCTGTGGTCACACGCTGCCGTGTCCCTGGCACAAATCGCGCCGCCGCCCGACGGAGGACGACGATCGGCGCATCTCCAAGGACCAGCGCCGCGCCCAGGTCCTCGCCGTCCTGGTTGCGCACGCGGGCCAGTGGGTGCCGGGGCCCGAGTTGGCCACGCCCGCGGTCGGCGGCAGTGAAGGCCTGCGCCGCGTCCGCGAGCTACGCGAGCCCCGTTACGGCGGCTACAAGTACGAGCGCCGCCGCATGTCCGGCTCGGACGCCTACGAGTACCGGCTGCCGAAGGACGGGCAGGACTAGTGGCTCGCGCCTGGTCCGACAACGAAGAGGCCTCGCCGCTGGCCCGCGCCCGCGGTGTCGCCCGCGCGCTCTGGCAGCAGTTCCACCGCGCGCTCGACCGGAAGTATTACCTGGTCGCCACGCTCCGGCATGACCGGCGCCTGACCCCCGAGGATCAGCACCGGATCGGCGGCATCCTGGCTGAGATCAATGAGCACCTGGGGGAGTTGGATGGGCGCCTGGAGGCGGCAGAGCTAGTAATCAAACGGATCTTGACAAGGACGAGCCACGAACAGTAGTCTCCCAACCCAGTACCCGCGCACCAATGTGGTGCGCGCAACCCAAAGGGAGGTAGCGCATGCTTGTCGAACTGAAGTCCCTCAAGCCCAATCCCCTCCGCGACTTCACAGTCGACCCAGTTGACGAAGACCGCGTCAAAGACCTGAAGGGCTCCATCGAAGAAGATGGATTCTGGGGCGGTGTAGTCGGCCGTCGCATCAAGGGGGGCGAGATCGAGGTCGCCGCTGGCTGGCACCGAGTGAAGGCTGCGATCGCCGCCGGGCTGCGCTCGGCTGACATCTTCATTGCCCCCCAGATGACGGACGGCGACATGGTCCGGATCTACTCCCGGGAGAACGCGACCCAGCGGGGGAACAGCGGCACCGCCCAGGCCGGGAGTATCGCCGCCGCTGTGCGTATCCTGGCGAAGGCTCTGGCGACTGGCAATCTATCCCCAATTGGGGATAGATTCACCAAGCGCGCCATCGAGGTCGCTGCCGGAACGATGGCTTCCGGGGACGGGATCGGCGCCCCCATCATCGAAGAGCTTCTCGATGGGATTCCTGGCATGTCGAAGCGGCTCATCTCTGAGCAACTGTCTATCCTTAAGGCCTCGGGACAGTACGACCGGATCATCGCGGAGGTCAAGGAGGAGATCGAGGAAGAGAACCGGGAGGCCCTCGCCAAGCTCAAAAAGGCCGAGGAGGAGCAGCGCAAGGCTGACGAGCAGGCAGCGAAGGCCGAGGCCGAGCGCAAGGAGGCGGCGGCTAAGGCCAAGGCCGCCAAGGCGGAGGCAGACAGGAAGCGGGCGGAACTCGCGGAGCGCCGGGCCGAAGAGGAGGCCAAGCTAGCCGCGAAGCGCCAGCAGGAGGCGAAGGCTGGGCTCAAGCAGTTCGAGGACCTCAAGAAGACCCGCGACGTCCTGGACAAGGCCACCACAGACACAGACACCAAGCGACCGGTCACATTCGACCAGGTCGGAGTCTTGAAGCACATCAAGACCTCCGGGCTCGTCAGCGTATTTAAGGACATGGTCACGAGCCCCGGAGTGCGTCCCTACTGTTCCGTCTCGCAACAGGCCCGAGTGGCTCGGGACCTCGTAGCGGAAGCGGGCCACGACAGCGAGGGCAGGAGCAACCTCACGGCTGCTTTCATTCGCGAGAAGATCATCACCATTGCCCGCTATGGCCGGAAGGACAGCGTTGTCCGCTCCAAGGAGGAGCGTGAGGAGCGTGAGCGGGCCGACACGGTTGCTAGGTATCGGCGCCTGGTGGAAGAGTTCGGCACCGCTCTCCGGGCGATGATCCGGACCGGCAACGACCTCGCGAAGCTAGAAGAGAAGTGGCCACGTGGCGAGAAGAAGCCTATCTCGATGGCCCTGCGGCACGACGTGGAACTGGCGAAGAAGATCATCGACCGCATGTACCGTACCTTCTAACCTGCGCACCGCTGTGGTGCGTGTAAACCAGGAGGAGACCGTGACGGCACTCCCCAAGTACACGCTAGAGCAGGCGGCAAAGCGGTTTCTGGCAGAATATCCTATCGGCGCATTGCTGAAGCCGGAGGAGTTCGATGAGTGGGCCCGGAAGCATGGCCTGCTTAACTCGCCGCCGCCAGATGTTCCCAGGAACTCGGACATCTGGCTCGCTCATCTTCAGCGTCGGCATCAGTTCCGCTATCACTTGAATCGTGTGGCCATGCGTCCACTGGTCGGGAACGAGGAGGACCGAACTCCCTTCGTCATCGAGATGGCTGGCGGAGGCACTGGACTGCTGGAGGTGCGGACTCCGGCGATGGCTGTCTCGAAGAACCGCATCGCGACCCGCGTCAGTTCCCTCGTTGTGACGAAGCGCCGCCAGCTTCAGCAGCTTCTCAAGTCGGCGGATTGGACGGCCCTGCCGCCATACGAGAAGATCTTCGCGGAGACTCTCTATCGCAGCATTGACCGCTTCGCCAAGCGGACGCTAGACGACTCCAATGAACTGAATGAGCAGTTCCAGGAGCTTGCCGCGAAGCTCCGGGCTGCGATCGAGATTGGCGCGGTGAAGTCGATGAATCACGGCATTGCCGGTATCCTCGATGCGCCGCAGACCGACGAGGAGCCGGAGCCGGATGGAGAGCCAGGTGGCTAGGGCGAGGGCAGACCACCGGCAAGCCGGACGCTTCGGCCCTCGCGAAGAGCGCGACAGGGCGCTAGCGCAGGTCGAAGCGAATGCTCTGCCAGAGTGGACCGACCGGGCAAAGTCGATGCTGGTCAAGTTCGCGTCCAGGCGGAGGCCCTTCACCACCGACGACTTCTGGGATAGCGGCCTCGAAAAGCCACGAGAGCCTCGGGCTATCGGGCCAGTTATCATGTGGGGCCTGCGGAGCGGCAGGATCAAGTGGACAGGGCGTCTGGTGAAGTGTCGCTATGCCAGCCGTCATCATACAGACATTAAGGAGTGGATCGGTGGATAGCCCTGACGGCACGCGGAGGGCTCAGGCCGTGTTCGATTCGCTGGTGCAGCGGGCGCGTGGCACGAATAGGGAGCGCGATTCCAACGACCGTGCCCATGGGCTAGCCGCGCCAGGGGATCGCTCGGGACATCTCCTTGGTGATGGTGGCGGCGGGGTGCTCGCTGACTATGCCGCGTTTGTCGTCCTCGCCGATACTGCCCGCATGGCTATCGAGGCTGGCCTCCGGATGCGGGATTGGGACTGTGTTGCCGAGGGCTACGTCATGCTCCTGGATGACCTGCTGCCGCGTCTCAAGGAACGCTTCCCGGTAAGGTGAAGCGCTCCCGCCTCCGCCGCGGCCCCTGGCGCCGCAAGAAGAACCGGCCGCCGCGGCCGGGGGAAACGAGCAAGCCGCCCAGCAATCTGGCCTGGCGGAAGCTCTGCCTGCTCGTGCGGAAGCGGGACCGCGAGCTATGCGTCCGCTGCGGCCGTCCCGCTCTCGGCGCCTCCGGCCACGTCGATCACGTGTGGCCGCGGCGGCTCTTCGCCCAGGGCGAGCAGGATCTCCGCGATCATCTGAGCAATCTCATGTTGCTGTGCCTCGATCACCACAGCGAGAAAACGCAGCGGATCGAGCAAGCCTTGTACGCAGGTGATCTCGTCACGTTCCTGGCCTGGCTCGGGCCGAGCCTCGTGAAGCCGGAGCCGCTCATCCGCACGACGGCGATCGACGGCCTCCTGCGCCTTCTGCGCCGCGCTGGCACCACGCCCGAAGGATTCCCGGCATGAGCGAGCCAATCCCCGGCAAACTGACGGACACCAGCCTCCACCTGGAGCCCGGCATCTCGCTCCAGCAGTGGGCGCGGGCGGGCGAGACCATCGGCCTCATGCACCGCGGCAGTCCCTTCTGGCTCGGCGACTGGCTGGTCTACGGGGAGGATCGGTTCGGCGAGAAGCACGCTCAGTACGTGGAGGAGACCGGCCTCAGCGTGCGGACGCTGCTCGCGCGGGCCCGGATCTCGCGCCTGGTCCCGCCCGAGCGACGGCGCGACGACCTGAGCCTCACGCACCACGCGATGGTGGCGGGCTTGCTGCCGCACCAGCAGACCGAGTTGCTGGCCCGAGCCTCGCGCGAGGGGCTCGACACCACCGCGTTCCGCGCGTTGGTGCAGGCCGCCGACACGCGCCCGAAGCCCGCCAACCGGCGGCCCTCGCTGGGGGAGATGGGCGACACCCTGGCGGATGCCGCCAAGCTGCTCCTCCAGGCGCTCGATGCCCCGGTCGATGCGACGCATCTGCCCAGCACGCGGCGGGATCTGATCGACGCGATCGCGCGCTGGGAGACGCGGCGCGAAGGCCCGCAAGGAGAGGACCCATGACCCGTCCCCGCGATCCCGTCAAGCGCGCGCTCCAGGTCGAAGCCGTCTATGCGTACCTCTTCGGCTGGCTGTTCCGTCTGTTCCGGCGCCGGTAAAAACACCAACGGCGCCGGGCCCGAGCAACGTCCCCAGGTCCCGACGCCGCGGTGCGGGATGGTGCTACATCACAAGGACACCTGCATGCTCCGCTACCCTCGCACAATCTGCGCACGCGAGTCAACGGGAAGGAAGAAATGGCAGGCTTTCCGATGCCTTCGAGACCAGTCGAGTTATCCCCAGCGTTATCCACATATCCACAACGCGCTCCACCCGCGGCGGCTGGGGGTAGCTCCATTTCTGCCCCACTACCTGTCGTGCTTGTGAGTTTTTGCTGGACAGGTCGTGGGCCGCTTCGCTACGTTCCGGTCCGTCCCTCCTTTCGCGCTGATTCAACAATGCTGAGCCCTGCCTGGTCAGCGCGCGGTGCACCCCCTGCGCAGGAGGGACGATGGTTCTCCGATCCGTCCGGACGTCGGCATGACCTGGGCGAAATTCGATGACAACTTCTGGGACCACCCGAAGATCCTCGCGGTGGGCCCGATCGGGGAACTCATCCAGCATCGCGCTATCGGCTACTGCGCGCGCTACCTCACGGACGGCTTCCTCCCGACCCCCGCGGTGAGTAAGTTCACGGCCGACCTCGGGACCCTCTCGATAGCTGGAGTCATGGCATCAGCCATCGACTGGCCGACGCGCATGATCCAGGCGGGCCTCTGGCTGGCCACGGAAGGAGGCTATCGCGTCAAGAATTTTCTCGACTATAACCGCTCAAAAGAACAGGTGGAACGAGAGCGCGAGGAGAAGCGAGAAGGCGGACGGAAAGGCGCGCGAAGCCGGTGGACGCAGGGTATAGCTGACACGATGGCTGATGCCATAGTCGATCCCAACCCCCCTTCCGATGCTCCCGACCCGTCCCGTCCCGTCCTGTCCTGTCCTGTCCTAGACCCGACCACGACAGAACCTTCAGAACCTTCCGGGGCTCGCGCCCCGGCGCGCCGACCGAAGCGGGCCCCGAAGCATCCGCCCGGCTGGACCAACCCGACCTGGGAGGCGTATCGCGCCGCCTACGTGGCGCGGTATCCCGGCGCCGACCCGCCGCGCAGCGAGCCGGTAAATCGCGCGCTCGTGCAGCTTCAGGAACGCATCGGCGTGGACGCGGCGCCCCACGTGGCCGCGCACTACGTGCAAAGCAATTTCCGCTGGTACGTGGCCAAGGGGCATGACGTCGAGTGGCTCGTGCGGGATTGCCAGAAGCTCCACACGGAATGGCTGACCGGCCGTCGGATCAGCGAACGGCAAGCGCAGCGCGCGGACGATCGGCAGGAGCGCGGCAGTGTGGCGGCAGAACTCATCGAGGAAATCCGACAGGAGCGCAACGGCCATGGACGAGGAACTCGTGATGGCGATCACGGTCACGCTGGAGCTAACGGGTACCAACCTCAGCAAGGACGCCATCCGCGTCATGCTCCAGCACCTGAGCGACTACCCGCGGGCCGCGGTGCTGCAGGCCCTGGTCCGCTGTCAGATCGAACTCCGCCGCCCGATGTCGATCGCTGATGTGCTGGATCGCCTGGACGACGGCCGCCCCGGGCCGGAGGAGGCCTGGGCGATGATCGCGCGGGCGACCGAAGACGACACCGTGGTGTGGACGACGGAGATGGCCGAGGCGTGGGCCGCGGCCCGGTTCATCCTGACCGATCAGGTGTCGGCGCGGATGGCGTTCCTCGAAGTCTATCGCGAGCGGATCGCCATCGGCCGCAGCCATCGGCGCGCCCCGCGCTGGGAAGCCTACCTCGGCCTCAATCCCGCCACCCGCGCCCCCGCCATCGAAGCGGCGGTGCTGGCCGGACGGCTCACCGTGGCCCAGGCCAAGGGCGCGCTGCCGCCCCACGAGTGGCCAAGGGCCTGGCAGGCCGACCGCGCGCTGCCCGAGGGCGCGCTGCGACTGGAGGAACTCCAGGCGATGGTCGGGGCCCTCATCGCGCGCTTCCAGGACAAGGCGCGCACGCTCGCGCTCCAGCCGCGCCCCGAGATCCTGCCGCCCGCGGACGAGGACTCGCTGCGCGGGGCCCTGGAGGCCCGGTGGCGGACACCCTGAGCCTCTGGATTCCGGTGCCACCCCGGAGCCCGAACAACCCGATCCCGACCACCCGCGGGCGGATGGCCCACGTCAAGGCCGAGCGGGAGCGCGCCTACGTGTGCGCGGTCGCCGCCCGCAACGGCCCGGGCGGGCGCACCTTCCCGGGCCCGGCCCGGATCGAGGTGACGCTCTACCTCTGCCGGAAGCGGGACCCCTACACCAACCTCACGAGCCTCAAGGCCACCGTCGACGGCATCTGCAAGGCCCTCCTGCCACAGGGCGACGGGCCCGAGACCACGTACACCTGGGTCCCGCCGATCCAGGTGCAGGTCAAACACAAGGCGGAGCAGGGGATTCGGATCACCATCACCGATCTTGAAAATTCTTCTGGACAGTGACTGTCCGGCCTGCTACAAGGTAGCTGTGAGCAGCGCACCGATCCTCGGGTGGCCCGGGATGGCCGCCCCACAAGGAGACCCTCGATGAAGACAGGCCGCGACCTCCCCGCCGTGATCCAGCAAGTCGACCAGGACCGCCAGAGCCGCAAGGACTATCTGGCCCCGACCTCCAAGCTGCGCGTCGTCGTGGACGACGGCATCAAGCTCGCCGGGCTCAACGGCGACGCCTACGGGTTCACCCCGTTCGCGCACGGCCAGGTGGCGCAGGACCTGGCGATCCCGAAGGTCTACTACGACCGGATGCGCCAGGCGGCGCCCGGCCTCCTGGCCGAGAACGTCAACCACTGGCTCCAGGCCGAAGAGCGCACCCGGCTGGTCCGCACCCTGCGGGGCGACACCCGCGGCTGGCTCTCGGACCGCTACCGGGCGCTCGACAACTGGGATCTCCTCGGTGCCGCGCTGCCCACGCTCAAGAGCAAGGGCTGCGAGATCGTCTCCGCGGAGATCACCGACACACGCCTCTACATCAAGGCGGTCTACCCGGGGCTGCAGCGCACGGTGACCAGCAAGCGCGGCGACGTCGTGCAGGCGGGCGTCATCGTCCGCAACAGCGAGATCGGCGACGGCGCGCTCGCCATCGACCCCTTCGCCTACATCCTGGCCTGCTTGAACGGGGCGATCTTCGAGGACGCCCGCTTCAAGAAGCACCACATCGGCCGTCGCGCCTCCGCCGAGGCCGAGACCTACCAGCTACTCACCAGCGAAGCGAAGGAGGCGGGCGACAAGGCCTTCTGGCTGAGCGTGCGGGACATCGTCGCGGGCGCCTTCGATGAGGCGCGCTTCGACCGGCTCGTGGGCCGGATGAACGAGGCGACCGAGCAGCCCGCGGTGCCGAAGGGCGTGAAGGTCGAGCAGTTCGTGCAGGACGTGACCGCGCAGTTCGCGCTGCCGCAGTCGGAGGCCGACGAGATCCTCCGGCACTTCATCGACGGCGGGGACCTCTCGACCTGGGGGCTCAGCAACGCGATCACCGCGCGCAGCCAGGAGGTGGAGAGCTACGAGACCGCGACTCAGATGGAGAAGGCAGGCGGCGTGGTCATCGAGTTGCCGCGGAGTCAGTGGAGCCGCGAGGAGGCGGTCGCGGCGTAGCAGGCGAGGCTCGGCGCGGCGTGCTGCGCGACGGGGCGGCATGCCGAGCCCGGGTGCGGGGGGTGGGGCGCGGAAATGACATGGCAGACGCGGTGAGGCGAGGCTTGGCACGGTGTGGTGCGGCTTGGCGGGGACAGGCGAGACGCACGTGGCTCGGTGAGGTCGGGTGGCGCACCATCGTGTGATGGCTAGGCTAGACATGGTGTGGCTTGGCTAGGCCAGGCCGGGCGAGGCTGGGCGCGGCGGTCATGGCCGGGCATGGCGGGGCGCGGCGAGGCGCGGCTGGACAAGGCTAAAAAAGGAGGAAATGAAACTGGGGACGTGGCAGACCATCCGCCGCGACGACAACCTGATCGTGATGTCTGATCAGGACGTGCCGTTGCGGGTGGTCTGCTCGGCCGACGTCGGGGGTGACACCGTCGCCATTCTCCGGCGGGATGCGCACTGGGCCCGGAACCCGAAGTCCTACTACATGCCCGCCACGCTCGTGCTGGCGCTCTTGCGGAAGGAAGCGGCAGGCTGGAAGCTCCGCTGGCTCGCGGAGGCGCCCGTCCGGATGGCGCACTGAGGAGATCATGCCGAAGATCCATCATATTGACATGGACATCGAGATCCCGGATCAGGTGGGCGCGGTGCCCAAGGTCTCGATCCGGTGCGGCACGCTCAAGGGCACCGATCTGCTCTTCCATCTCAACAACGTGGCCGAGCACATTCGCGTCGGGGTCGCGCAGGCCAACGTGATGGAGGCGCTGGGGCTGAACCTCGACGGCACGCCGAAGGTGGCCCTGGCCCAGCCCGCGCACCTGCCGCGCATGCGTCCGTGAACGACGACGGCCGGATCGTCAGCGTCGAGAAGCGGGAGGGCCTGCTGCTCTACTCGGACAGCGCCGGACACGAGGGGCTGCGCGTGGTGGCGCATCTGTCGGTGACGATGGCGGCGCCCGCGGAGGGCCAGATCCCCGCGCCCGTGCCGGGGGCCGGGCAGGTGGTGTGGGTGACGCACGGGCCCTTCGGGGCCATTGTGGAAGCGCTGGCGAACTACTACCTTCACAGTCCCGGGGTCAAGGACGCCGTCGACGGCATGTTCGTGAGCCTCGCGAAGAAACGGGCGAACGTCGTATGAGCTACCGTGCTGCGCTGTTCCTCTCCGCGCTCCTGATCTCGCTGGCGCTGGGCTTCTGCGTGGCTCATGGCCAGCCGAAGCAGCCGCCCATCCGCATCGACACCTACGACCCGAAGAGCAATCGCACCGGCTACGCGACGGTCGATCCCCAGACTGGGCGGATCGACTTCTACGATACGAAGTCCAATCGCGTCGGCTCTGGCCACGTCACCGTCCCGCCCCCGCCGCCGACCCCCACGCCGACGGCGCCCCCGAAAGGACCGCGTCCATGACCCACGCGCTGATCGCCCTCGAACTGGCGGCGCACGATTGCCTGATGGCGGAGTTGGTGACGCGGCGGGCGGCGCTCGTGCAGGCCCAGGCCGCGCTGAGTCAGGGCGATCCGTTTGCGGAGGTGGAGGCGCTCCTGCGCGCGCAGATGCCGACCCTGCTGGTCGAGGTGCGGTGCGATCGCTGCGAGATGCCCGCCTTCATCTGCACCTGCACATGAAAGATCCCGGGCACACGACGGCCTTCTGCCTGGGCTTCCGCAATTGGCACCTGGCGCATCTGGTCCGGTGCCTGCGGAGCATCCGGGCGCAGACCCCGTCGCCCATCGTGGTCTGTGACCTGGGCAGTGACGACGCCGTCATGCCCCGGCTGCGGGCGGCGGTGGCGGCGGTCGACGGGCGGCTGGTCACGGAGATCCAGCCTGAGTGGTCGCGCAGCCGGGCGCTCAATCAGGCCGCGGCGGGGGCGCCGCCCGACGTGCTCCGCTACGTGTTCACGGATGCCGACATGCTCTTTCCGCGGGCGTGGTTCCTCGCCGCGGATCGCGTCGACCCCTTGCAGTTCTTCCTCACGCGGGCGCGGGATCTGTCGGAGAGCGCGACCGAGGCGCTCGACGGGCCGGTGACAGATGAGTGGCTCGCGACGCAGTCGGCGGTGCATCCCCAGGTGGGGCAGGGGGCCGCGATGGTGGTGCCCGCCGAGTGGTTCTGGAAGGTGGGCGGCTTCGATGAGTTCTACCAGGTGTGGGGCGCGGAGGATCAGGATCTGGTCGACCGCGCGACGTGGGATGGGCTCCCGGTGCAGTGGTTGCCGGAGGCCTGGGTCGTGCACCAGTGGCATCGGCGCGACTGGCCGACGCCCGCGCAGTTCGACGTGGTGAATCGCAACCGGGTGTACTACCGCGCCCGTGGGGTCGCACGCGGCCCCATCGTGCGCAACAAGGAGGCGTGAATGGGCGGCAGCATGGCGGGGGCGGGACTCATGTCGTCGGCGGCGGCCAAGGAGATCGCGGCGGCGAAGGCGCAGATGCGGGTGTCGGCGGCCATCGCGCGCGGGATGAAGGCCATCGGGCGGGCGCTCGATCGGGAGTCGGCGAAGTTCCCCGAGCCCTCGCAGCGGGCGCGGTTTCTCAAGGCGGTGGCCGACGCAGCGATCGCGCACGCCGAGGCGACCGAGCCCGTCGGGCCGTGAAGGAAGTGACGGGCGACCTCTGGGCCTATCATGCCCAGGGGGCGTGGGTGGTGATCACCACCAACGGCATCGTCGCGGCGCGGGGCACGGCGGTCATGGGGCGCGGGGTGGCGCAGCAGGCGGCGCAGCGGTTTCCGCTCCTGCCGCGCGCCTTGGCGATGAACCTCACGCAGAGCGGCAATCACGTCTATGCGTTTCCGTTCTGCCGCGTGATCACGTTCCCGGTGAAGGCACACTGGCGGGATCGCGCCGCGCCGGGGCTCATCCGGCAGAGCGTGAAGGAGTTGGTCGACCTGGTCGACGCGGGCGGCGGCGTCCCGCTGCCGGTCTATCTGGTCCGGCCGGGCTGCGGCAACGGCGGGCTCCGGTGGGCGGCGGTCAAGCCCCTGCTGGCGCCGCTCGATGACCGCTTCGTTGTGGTGGAGGAGACGCCATGAAGCGTGCCCCCTTTCGGTTGCCCGATCCGTTGACGGCGCAGATCCAGGCCGGACTCACCGCGACCGGCCTCCCCGCGCTCGGGTACGGGCGGCTGTCGGAGATCTGCGAGGAGTGGTGGAACTGGGAGCCGCCCGACGGGCCCGCGTCGGCCTACGTCTACGGCGTGCTCGATGCGCTCGACAAACTTCCGCCTGGACATTGACAATTCTCGTGCGGTCGACTACGCTCGGACGGACATGAGCGTCCGAGCCCTCTCGAAGCTGGCGCGGCGGGCCCGCGGCCGGTGGCGACGCGCGGAGATCGCCGAGATCGCGACCGCGGCCATCCTGGCGCGGCGTCCTCCGGCCTTGCACGATGGGCCGCGCAACGGGGCGGGGTGGGTGTCGCCGTCGCGGCGGCGGGCGATTGCGAGCCTGCTGCGGAAGGCGACCGCTGGGCTGGATGCGGGGCAGCCGCTCTACGACGTCAAGGCGCTCCTGGCCCGGGCGATCCGCGCACTGGAGGGGGCGTGATCACGTTCGCGGTGCGGCCGGGCACGTGTCAGTCCTGTGCCACGACGCACCTGTCGTGCACGCACTTCGGGGTCGGCCCGGCCTCGGGGCCGCGGGCGGCGCAGGTGGCGCTCTGCCCCGACTGCGTGACGGACCTCGGGCTGGCGATTGTCCACGGCACGGTCTTCCGGCCGATCGGCGATGCGAAAAAGCGGGCGTGACGGGCGACGGCGCCCGCTCGTCTCTGCGCGGCCGAGCTTGCGGATGGAGCGGCTCTACGCCCTCATCGTGACGGATGCCCGCGGCAAGGAGGGTGTGCTCCGCCGCGTGACGCCCTACGGGACGATGCCCTGGATCACGGATGACCGGACGCTGGTGCCGTCCATGGTGGCCGCGGCCCGGGAGAGCGACGCGGAGGCGCGGTTCGGTCCGATCCGGGTGGCGACCTTTCAGCGCAAGGAGATCTGATGGACGGCCTGTGGATGGATGAGCAGTCGGCGACGTGGCGCGCGGTGGTGGGGGTGGCGGGCTTGATCGTCCTGCTGCTGGTCGTGGGCGGGCTCGGCTCGCTCGTGCTGACGGTTTGGTGATGCGCGCGCGGGTGACCTTTCTTGATACCTACGAGGGGCCGGGCTGTGGCACCAAGCGCGACGTGGAGGTGGAGGTGCCGCATCTGTCCCGGGCCCCGTTCGTGGCGCGGGCGGTGACCTCCGAGGTGGCGGACTCGCGGCGCTGGCACGTGCTGGCGGTGGCGGAACTGCGGGAGGAGACGGCATGACCGGGGGGCGGACGCTGACGCCGCTGGGCTGGGTGGTGGTGGGGACGCTGGCGCTGGTGGGCGGCGTCGCGGGCTACTGGTTCGGGCTGCACTACCCGCGGCCGACCGCGGTGGTGACCGTCGTGGCGGGCTGCGGGTTCGGCCTGGCCCTGGTGCGCCGCGCGCGGTGATCGCCATCGCCGCGCTCCGGCTCAAGCCCGGGGACCCGGTCTGGTGGCGGGCGCGGGGGCAGGAACACACGGGGACGGTGGTGGAGATGCGCTACGTGGCGGGCAAGGTGATCCGGGTGCTGGTCGACGGCTACCGCGGGCGCGTGGCCATGAGCTACCGGCGCCTGCACCACGTCTCGGTCGCGGTGGCGGCCGAGCAGTTGGAGATGCCCGAGATGCAGCACGCCCCCGGGCGGCTGCTGAAATTGGAGATGCCGCCGGTCCAGGCGCGGGCCGTCCCGCCCCCGGCGCCGGTCGAACAGGAGGGCCTCTTTCGATGCTGAGGGCGTGTGCCGCGACCGCCTGTCCGCTGCTCGTCAAGCCCGCGCGGTTCATGTGCCCGCGCCACTGGCGCCTGCTGCCCCCGCCCCTCCAGCAGTGGCTCTGGTCGACCTTCCGCCCGGGCCAGCCGCCCAGTCCCGCCTATGGCCGGGCGGCCCTGGAGGCCATTCGGCTCGTGGCCCGGCTGGAGCAGCGGACCCCCGACCCGGCCCGGTTCGAGCCCGCCCGGCCCCCCGCCCGCCGCATCGCCCGGCGCCGCGTCGTCTGCGGGGCCTGCGGCGAGCAGGGGCACAACCGGCTCCGCCATCGGACCGCGGAGGCGTGATGCGCTGGCCCCGCGTCTCCCACAGAATGAACGGTCATTCACCCCTAATGGAGCCCAACATGAAGACAGCGATCTCTTGGGCGGCGGCGGTCCTGGGTGGGCTCGGCGTGGTGGGCCTGGCCCTGGGCTGCTGGTGGCGGTGGACGGGGCGAGCGCCTTGGAGCCCGCCGGACCGGGGGCGGGACTGATGAGTCAGTCCCCCGACTTGATGGGCGTGGCCGACCTCTCGATCGTCTTCGATCTGCTGGAGGATTTGCGCGCGGCGTGGGAGCAGATCCTGAACGACTACGCCCGCCAGCATGCCCTGGCCACCGAGCGCGGCGGGGTTCGCTACGTCGACTCCATGATGGCCGTGCACAACTTCCACAAGCTGGCGCTCGACCACATCGTGGCGGAGGCGGCGATGACCGGCGAGCCCGCGGCTCAGTTCTACCTGGGGGCAGGCGAGACCTTCATGATGGCGATGCGGGCTCGGGCCGAAGAGATGCGCACGGGGCGGCGGGCGGGGTCGCGCCCGGAGGACCCGTGATGGACGGCCCCCGGGCGCCCATCGCGGACGAGGGCTGGCAGACGCATATCGCCCGGCTGCGGGCGATCGCTGGGGATGCGGGGCACGATCTCCCGCGGGAGGGGAGCTAAGGGAGGCGGGCGATGAGTGAGATGAGTGAGCGCGTGGAGGAGATCAGGCGGAGATGGGAGCGGCTTGACCTACGTAAGCCGAATGGACCAGCGACGGCGCAGACCGACGTGATGTACTTGCTCGCCGCCCTCGCACAGGCCGAGCGGGAGCGGGATGACTACCATGCGCTCTACATGGAGTACGTCGAGCGCAAGCAGGGGCTTGAGTGCCAACTCGACGCAGCGCGGGCGGAGGTGGAACGGCTGAAGAACAGCGTGGTGATTCCAGCATCAGCGGAGCAGTTGAACAATCAGCGCGATCAGATTCAGGAGCTAACTCAGCGGGCTACTGACGCCGAAGCCCGCACCCGCGCGCTGGAGGCGGCGTTGGCCTTCATCCCTGAACAAGTACGTGTGGCCTTCATTCCGTCAGAGATGCGCGTCGCCCTCCCCGAGCCCCCGCCGCCAGCGGCAGCATGAACGGGCCAGCGTGGCTCTGCGCGCAGTACGGCCACCAGTGGGAGGACGCGGACGTGCGCATCGCGCTGGCCGGTGTGCGCCTCCTGTTCATGTACTGCACGCGGTGCCGCGTGCTCGGGCTGCCTGAGGCCGCACCGAGGGAGGCGGGGCATGAGCGATAATGAGCGGCTGCTGCTGGAGAAGTTCAGTGATCTGCTGACGGGAGGGGACGCTGGGACGTGGGACCAGATCGAGCACGCGATCGCCACCCTCACCGCCGAGGCCGCGTCGCTGCGAGCGGAGAACGAGCGGCTGCGGGCCCAGTCGGAGCGGCCGAAGTGTATGTACTGCACCTTCGGCGAGGACGCGGACTTCACGGTGGATGATCTCAAGCAGCACATCGAGAACGAGTGCGACTTCCACCCGCTCCGCAAGCTGCGGAGGGAGATCCTCGCGGCGCTCCCGAAGTGCAGCACCGACGCCACCGATTTCCAGAGCGCCAAGCTGGAGGCCGCAGCTTGGCGGCTCCTCGCTCGCGAGGTCTGGAGCGCCCTGCTCGACTTTCGTTCGCAGGTTCTCCGGTACACGGTGCCGCCGGATGCTCGATATATCTGGGCCCTGAATCGCATTGACCGCCTGATCCAGGATCACGATGCCGCCCTCACCGAGCCCACGCAAGCCCTGCGCCGCGCCCCGGCGGACGACGCGGGGCAGGAGAGGGAAGCTCGTGGCACGCATTAACGGACCGAAGATGAAGCGACTGGAAGGCTGGGTGTTCCTCCGCTCTGGTGCTGAGCGGACGAACTACGGCGAGATTCGCTATCGCCTTGAGGGTGACACGCCGATGACCGATACGCGGTTCTTTGAGATCGGCTGGACGCGGGCGCCCTGGCTCGATAGCCCCCGCCAACTCAACTGGCCCGAGCACCCCACGCCGCCAGCGGGAGGGCAGGGATGAAGCGCAAGGCCGACCTCCAGCGAGAATATGAGTATGCCTGTGGAATGGTCTATCGGTTCCCGCTGGGCGATCTGCAAAACGCGTTCTGGATCGGCTACCGCGATGCACTTCACACGGTGCTCGACTCGCGGCGGCTCATGCTGTGTGATCGCCCCACACCCCCAGCGCCGGGCGGCGGCAGCGAGGAGGCGAGCAATGAACCGACCTGACTGGGAGACCGTGTGCGATGCGAGCCCGGATCGCAAGCACTGTGCTCACTGGTACGACGATGGCCCCTGCTGCTACTGCCACGATGAGGGCGGCGGCAGCGAGGAGGGCGGGACGTGAGTGACAAGGAGATGATTGCTGAACTCGCTCAGGCTCTTGAGTACCTGAACGACTGGCACGGGCGCAAGTGCGGCAGCGGCAAGGAGTGTAAGGTCTACCGGGATAACGCGGAGCTTGTTATGAAGGCGCGCAGCCGATGAACAACCCTCGGCCCGAGCTAGAGGCGGAGGCCCGAATTCTACGTGTCAAGGAGTTCGTGGAGCGATTGCCGATGCGTCTGGAAGGCCGAGGCGAGAACGTCGTGATCGCCATACTCGGGCTGCTTGATCGCGAGACGGCCACCGCCCACGCCCGTGGGCGCGCGGAGGGCCTGGACATGAAGAACGCGCTAGAGATGCTCCTGGCCTCCTGTGAACGACTCCAGGCCGACATGGGTGGAACACCGGGGACCACGGATTGCACGGGGCTACTGACGACATGGGACCCTCGGGAGCCAACGATCTACTATCTCGAACGCAACATGCAGTGGGCGCGTGAAGCTCTCGCAAAGGTAGACGAGCCCAGGGGCGGAAATGGGTGAGCATCGCCATCAGTGGGGGCCTTGGCTTGTCGGGAAATGTGGGACGCGCCCAGGGCTCTGCACGACAAACGCGTGCCGTACCCGCAAGCGACTATGCACGAATGGCTGGTGTCCGAAGGGCCAATTCCGCAACGGACGCATCTTCAATGCTCGCCCCGAGAGAACCAGCCGATGACCACCCCTCGGCCCGAGCTAGAGGCGGAGGCCAAGATGGGAATGACTGAAGAGCAGCGCACGGAACTCTGGTCGATCATGAATCGCTACAACTCGCCGCCGTATGGAGCCGTCCGCGCCATGGTCGATCAATGGTTGGCCACCGCCCACGCCCGGGGGCGCGCGGAGGGCTTGGATCAAGCGCAGGACGCAGCGGAATCGTTCATCACCTTCAAGCAACCGGGCGATTCCGTGGATACGCGAACGATTCACACGAATGCCACAGCATCCGCCATCGCCGCCGCCATCCGCGCCCTCGGCGGCCCGCGGGGGGAAAGGTGAGCGGCATGCTGGATGTCCAGGATGTCCTGCGGCGCCTGTGTGCGCTCCAGCGTGAGGTCTGCGACGCGATCGGCTATGATGAGCCCGCCGACTGCTTCTGTCGCCAGGGCGGATTCTGGAAGATGAAAGACTACGGCGACACCTACGCGAAGGGATACCGCAATGCGGGGCGGGCGCTAGCGTTTATCGAAGCCGCTGTGCGGGCGGCCTTGCGGCACAATCCGGCGCCCGTCCCGCCTGCCCCGACACCGGGCTGGGCCCAGCGCCAGATTGAGAACTCGAATCGGAATGTGCGGGAGTGGCCGGAGTGGATGCGTCGCGCCGCGGGCCTCGCCGCGCCCACTGTTCACGCGATGACGTCCGATCCGCCCCACGACAGCATCGTCGCCGACTGGCTGCTGCGCTGGGGCGGGCGCGTCTCGACGCTGAATCCCGAGGCGTTTCTCGACCTCATGGCCCGCATCGACGCGGCGGTCGCCGCCGCCCGCGCCCAGGGGAAGGCGGAGATGGCCACGGCGGCGCTCGCGCTGCCCCGCTATAACTGCGACTGCTTGCCCAGCGGGCCAGACGGGCACCCGAGCGATGAGCCGGACTCGATCTATACGGAACGGGACGTCATCTTGCTCGAAGACCTCAAGCATCTCGCGGCGGGGCCCCCATGTGCCTGATTGACCTGGAGCCGTGCGAGGTCTGGGAGGAGCGCCTCTACCGGGCCCGGATTCCGCATACCTGTAACTGCTGTCGCCGCGCGATCCGCCCCGGACTGCGCTACATGCAGGTGTTCATGGTGTTCGAGGGCGAGGCGAATACCGAGCGGTGCTGCCTGCCCTGCTGGCGCGCCAACGGGATCTTCGCCGACGCGCACGAGGGCATGCGCTGCACACCGTCCTCGTTCGTGGACGCCCTGCACGAGTGCATCGATGAGAACGAGCCCGGCGTGGGCCAGTGGAAGCGGATGCTCCGGCGCATCCGGGCCCGCGCCCCCGAGGTGATGCCATGAGCACGGAGCGACGCGCGATGACGCGACAAGCGTTCTACGTCAAGTGGGGCATCCCGGCCTCCGTCGAGATGCGCGACGATCTGATCGCGGCCCTGGCTGTCGAGGCGCCCGGCGGTGATCTGCCTGCTGAGCGACCCGAGGCCTCCCCCAGCGCGGGGGCGTGATCGTGAACGTGAGCCGAAAGACCGAACTCGCAGACCAGATCGGGCGGTTGCGCGCCGAGCTACAGGCGATCACCGACGCCGAAGAGGAGGTCCGCCAGCGCCAGTTGGTGGGGCGCGCGTTCCGCTACCGCAACTGCTACTCGCTCCCGGAGAGTGAGTCGGACTACTGGTGGTCCTATCGCCTCGTCCTCTCGACGGACGCGGTCCTGGCGTTCGACGTAGACTGCCACGGCAAGATCTCGGTCGAACGGGACACGCGCGTGGCGACCCTGCTGATGCTGATGGCCCCGATGCCGGGCCTGGGAGAGGGCTGGCAGGAGATCAGCCGCGCGGATCTGGACCGGGCCTGGACGAGCCTGATGGAGCGCCTGCGGGCCCTCGCGCCCGTCGTCGGCCACTACCCGTCGGGCCCGCCGACCCGGACGTAGCCAGCCCGCAGTAGATAGGAAACGATTTTCCTAGGTAGATTCCCGATCCCTCGGCTATGATCCGCCGCGATGGCTGGGGAGCCCACCACCGCGACTGCCGCTCGCAAGCCCCTCGGTGACGCCGCCGTCTCGGCGATCCGCGACCAGATCCTCCTCCTCATCGCGACGGACCCAGAAGTGCGGGAACGCATGGCCGCCGTGCTCGTGGAGGCCCGGCCGCTGGAACTGGGGGCCGCGGAGGCCGAGCAGATCCTCGACCTGGTGGTGAAGAAGATCGGCCCCCTGCTCGACAAGCAGATCGAGACCATGGTGCGCAGCCTGGTCCGCCCGGACTACCTGCTGCGCCCGCATCTCCGCCCGGAAGACGTCCAGTCCCCGCGCAAGCCGTGACCCCTGTCGGTCTGCCGAACTGGGTCCGCAAGCACCTGCACCCCTGCCCGACCCCGGGCTGTGATCGGCAGACGGCGGGCGCGCAGCGGTGCATCCACTGCCAGCGGCGCGGCCGGGCGCTCACCCGCGCCGAGGCCATCGAGGCCGGGCGCCAGGGCAACGCGGTGCTCGACGCGACGATCAACCGCGGGATCGGCAACCGGGCCCGGGCCCTCAGCGTCATTAGTCGCGGCATGACCAAGCGCATTCAGCGCCGGAGCGCGCGGCCCTGACGCGCGCCCGGGTGCTCGTGCTCGCCGACGAGCCGGGCTGGGCCTGGGAACGCAAGGCGGCGAGCTATCGGCACTGGTTGAGCGGGTCCTTCGACATCACCGTGGGCTTCCATCTGGCGCCGCCCGACTTCAGCCAGTTCGACCTCGTGCATCTCTTCGAGGTCACACAGACCGCGTTCCTCGATCGCTATCCCGAGCGGCGGTTCCGCGCCGTGGCCGGGCTCACCGCGCACGTGTGGCAGACGTGGGGCCCGGAGCGGATGCACGCCTGGGCCCGCAAGGTCGACGCCCTGCACGGCAACAGCCTGCTGCTCTACCACGAACTGCTCCCGTTCCATCCGCACGTCTACTACACGCCCAACGGGGTCGACCCCGAGTTCTTCAAGCGCACCTCGCGCATGCCCTCGGACGTGACCTTCGCGCACGTGGGCAAGCCCAACCCGCGCAAGGGCGCCGAGCAGATCATCCGCGCCGCGCGCCTGGCGGGCGCGCCGCTCAAGCTGATCCAGCGCACGTCCAAGCTCGCCTACTCCGCGCTCGACATGGCCCGCTTCTACCAGGGTGTGACCGTGATGGTGACGGGCTCGAACATGGACGGCACGCCGAACCCCATGCTGGAGGCCGCGGCCTGCGAGTGTGCGCTCCTCTCCACGCCGATCGGCAACATGCCGGAAGTCATCCGCTGCGGCTGCTCGGCCTGCAACCGGCCGCACCCGAACGGCTTTCTCACGAAGACGGCGCTGCCCGTGGTCCCCGGGCCCGCGAAGGCGCCGCTGCCGATGACGCCCGAGTTCGCGGCCGAGGTGCAGCAGGGGCAGGAGCGATTGGTGGAGGAGTTCGCCGAGCGCATGGGCTGGATGCTCCGCCACAAGGCCGAGGTCCTGGCCATGGGGCAGGAGGCCCGGCGCACGATCCTCGCCGACTGGACGTGGGAGCGGCAGGTCGGGCACGTGGCCGCGATGTGGCGCGCGGTGCTGGATGGATGACCGCCAGGCCCTGCGCGCGCAGCGGGATCTGATCCTGGCCGCGGCCAAGCGGCTGCTGCCGAAGTGCCAGGCGCTGCGCGTGGTGCGCCACGAAGACGGCCACTCGTGGTTCGTGGAGGACCCGGAGAGCAAGCTCTGGTGGGAGGCGCGGCCGGGCGAGGGGCGGCGGTTCGAGGCCGTGGTCTTCTTTCCCATCGTGTGGCGACCCGGTGCGACGCCCCGCACGCCGGAGCAGACGCTGACGGATGAAGACGCGGGCGACTTCACGGAGGGCTGGTGAATGGAGCGGATGCCGGTGCAATGCGGGCACTGCTACGCCATGGTCATGTGCACGGTCCAGGCGGAGCAGATGGGCGAGTGCGACGGCTGCGAGGCCCTGCACGTCGCGGCGGCGCTGCTCGGCGCCTGTAAGCGGTGCGGCCAGGAGGTCAACAGCGTGATTCAGTTCAGTCTGCACCCAGAACCGGAGGCCGTCTGTGAATAGCCCAATGCTCCGCGTGCGCGCGACGCAGGCCTATCCTTGTCGGCACGCCTGCCATACGAGCGACGCCCCGTACAGCCATCTCAAGCCCTGCTGCCACTACTGCGAGATCTGCGACGACCAGGTGGTGCTCTGCCCGCACGACGTCGACCGGCCGCTGCCCCGGATGAGCACGCATGCCGCGTAAGCGCGTTCTGATCACGGGCGGCCTGGGCTTCCAGGGCTTCCATCTCGCGACGAAGCTGCTGGCCACCGACCACGAGGTCACGGTGCTGAACACGCCGAGCCCCCGGGCCTCGCGGCTGGCGAGCCTGCTGCCGTGGAACGGGGTCCGCGATCCGAACCTCCACGTGGTCTATGGCTCCGTCGCCGACATGGAGATCCTGGAGAAGACGCTGCCCGAGCAGCACGCCGTCGTGCACATGGCGGCCTGGGCCAGCGTGGACGTGAGTCTCGATCGCCCGTGGCCGCCGTTCGAGATCAACGCCCAGGGGACCTACGCGCTCCTCGACGGCCTCCGGCGGATGAACCCCGAGGCGCGCGTGGTGGTGGCCAGCAGTTGCGAGGTGTACGGGCCTGCCAACCAGACGCGCGAGAGCACGCATGTGCCGCCCGAGGATGGGAGCTACCCAACCGCGGAGAACGTGCGCTTCATTCCGGCAGGCACCCCGATGCCCCAGCACGAGGAGTGGCCGCTGATGCCGCGCTCGCCCTACGCGGCTACGAAGATCGCCACCGATCGCTTCGCCTACGCCTTCGCCGTCACCTACAACCTGCGGCTGACGATCCTCCGGCCCTGCAACGTCTACGGGCCCCATCAGCGGTCCGGGGCCCAGGGCGCGGTGATCCCCACCTTCGTCAAGGCCGCCCTCCGCGGCTATCCGCTCGTCATCACGGGCGGCGGCCAGCAGTTCCGGGAGTTCCTGCACGTGACGGATCTGGTCGACGCCTACGTCGCCACGCTGGAGACGGAGACGCCGCCGGGCGAGACGTTCAATGTGGGCAGCGGCGAGACGGCCACGATCCAGAGCTTGGCGGAAGGGATCGCCGCCCGCACGACGTCGGGCCGCCATCCGGTGCAGATCATCTACGGCAGCAAGCGCGTGGCCGACGTGTCCGGGTTCCTGCTCGACTCCGCGAAGTTCCGCATGCGGTTCGGCTGGAAGCCGGACACCACGCTGGCGGCCGGGCTCGATGCCTATGTCACCTGGGCCACGCACCACCTCGATCAGCTATGAAGCGCGTCTGCATCGTGGGGCACGGGCGGATCGGGCGGGCGCTGGCCCTGGCCAAGCCGAAGCCGGACAGCGTGAGCGGGCGCGCGCTGGTGGGCGCGGCGGACCGCGACTTCCCGGGGCTCCTGGCCGACGCCGAGGTCGTGGTGCACGCCGCCGGGCGCTCGGGCGAAGCCGTCGCGGTCAAGGACCCGGTCGGCGCGTTCGCGCTCCACTTCACCCTGACCGAGCGGCTCGTGCGCTGGACCCTAGCGCAGCCGTCCCGGCAACTGATCCTGATCGGGACGGTGGCGCCAGATGTGGGCTTCTACGGCCCGCTCAAGCGCGCGGTGGTGCGAACGGCACAGCGGATGATGGCGGCGGGCGAGGCGACCGACGGGCAACTGTTCGTGGTCGAAGCCGGGCACGTGATCGGCGAGGGCATGAGCGTGCACGACTCGCCGGGCGTGGTGGCGCGCTTCATCGCGAGTGCGGTGACGGGCCAGCCGCTCGTGGTGCCGACCCAGCCGGTGACCATCCGCCTCACCCCGCTCGACTCTCTCGTCAAGGCCATCATGAACCTGATCCACGTGCCGGACGTGCACCCCACCGTGGTGGCGCCCGTGTCGGAAGCCGAGCGCGTGGTCGACATCGCCAAGCGCGTGGCGACGCTGGTCGGCAGCATGCGCGACCAGGCCCCCGTGCCGCTGATCGCGGACGCCCGGATGAATCGGCCGTCCTACGCCGAGCCGCTGGGCGCCATCGTCCCCGTCCGCCCGCTGTCGGACACCCTCTTCCGCTGGCTGCACACCCTGGAAGTGAAGATGCTCTTCAAGGCGCCGAGTGGGCGCGTGCTGCGCGACGGATGACGGCCCGCGCACAGGTCACCGTGGGGCGCCTCGCCTGGAAGCTCGCGCGGGAACTGGCCAAGCTGGGGCTCGCGGTCGCGCTCGTGCTCGCGGCGCTCTTCGTCTGGTCCTATGGCGCCGGGGTCATCGTCCGCGTGATCCTGGCGGGCTGGCGGATGGCATGGCAGTGACCCGCCGGGGGTTCCTCGCCCGCCTGGGGCTGGGCGCGCTGGCGCTCGGATGGACGCCCGCTGCCCGCGCCACGTCTGCTCCGGCCGTCCGCCCCCGCGTCGGGCCGGAGTCGGCGCCCGACGACGTCGCCGTTCCGATCTGCGCGGTGGTCCTGAGCGTGACGCCGTCGGTGGACAGCATCGGCCAGGCTCGCCATCTGGTCACGCTCTATCCCGGTCCCGGCCGGGGCTATCACCACTTCTACTACATCTCCCGCGGGACGTTGCCCGCGGTCGGCGACCTCATGGTCTACCGCAACTACCGGTGGGAGCCGCTCGCGGCATGAAGGTCGCCATCCACCAGCCGGAGTACTGGCCGATCCCGCGGCTGCTCGCGAAGTGGCGCGCCGCGGATCTGCTGATCCTCATGGACAACGCCCAGTTCGACCGCGAGAGCTTCCAGCACCGGGCGAAGATGCGCAAGGCCGCGGGCGGCGGGCGCGCCTTCGACTATCTCACGATCCCGTACCTGCACGTGGGCACGCCGCAGCAGATCCGCGTGCTGGAGCCGAGCGAGCCGGGCTGGGCGGACAAGCACTGGCAGCAGGTCAAGAACTGGTACCGCGGCTGCGATGACGCGCGCCTGCGCGAGGTGAGCTACTGGTTTCGGCGCGTGGCCAGCCAGGACGACAGCATCGGCAACTACGCTTGGGCCTCGATGGCCTGGCTCGCCGGGATGATCCACCTCGATACGCCGATCGTGCCCGCGAGCGCGCTGGTCGCCCCGCCTGACGGCTGGGGCTCGCGCGGCGCGTGGGTCCTGCGCCTTTGCCAAGCGGTGCGCGCGAAGACCTACCTCTCGGGCCGGAGCGGGGCCCAGTACCTCGACTTCCATGCCTTCGAGCGCAGCGGCATCGCCGTCGAAGTGCAGGCTTACAGCCAGGACCGCGAAGACCTCTCCGGCCTGCACGAGTACCTCACCGAGGGCCCGGAGCACCTGGCCTACATGACGCGGCGGCAGCCATGACCACCCTGATCATCGCGGCCCACCCCGACGACGAAGTGCTGGGCGCCGGAGGCTACATGGCCAAGCACGCGGGCTGCCGGGTGGCCATCGTCACCGAGGGCACGACGGGGCGCGACGTGCCCCATCAGGAGGCACTCGCCGCCATCCACGCCAAGCGCGAGGCCACGCGCGCGGCCCTGGAGATCCTGGGGGCGCGGCTGGTCTTCGAGGGCGACTTCCTCGACCAGGGGCTGACCATCACGGACAAGGGGCTGCACCGGGAGATCACGCATCTGCTCATCGAACACCGGCCGGACGTGGTCCTCACGCATCACCCCCACGAGCAGAACGCGGATCATCGGGTCATCGCGGAAGCGGTCGGCGTCGCCTGTCGGGCGTTCCTGCCCCAGGCCCGCCAGATCCAGCGGGTCCTCAGCTTCATCGTGGATAGCTGGGCCGTGCCGGGGCAGGCCTCCCCGCCTGCGCACACCGTTCTCGTGTCCCTGACCGAGGTCCAACTCCAGCGGAAGCTCGATGCGCTCCGCTGCTACAAGGAGGAACTGCGCCCGTGGCCGCATCCAAGGAACGACGAGGCCATCCTGCATCACGCGAAGTGGCTGGGAGCCCTGAGCGGGACCGACGCGGCGGAAGCGTACACGCTGCTGTGGGGGCGGATGTGAGCGCCTGCCCGCACCACGCCCTCCGCGCCGTCACGCCAGACGAGGAGCCCGACTTCCAGGAGCGGACGCGGCGGCCGTTCACCTGCGACGACTGCAACGTGCCCGGCCTGCCCCCGTCCCGCTTCACCCATATCCAGGTCACCAACCTCTTCGTGAAGGAGCGCCGCGATGCCGCGACCGCCTGAGATGATTCCCTTCCATCGCCCCCACATCACCGGCCCCGACATCGACGGCGTGCGGACCGTCCTCAAGTCCGGCTGGCTGACGACGGGCAAGGTGGCCGAGGAGTTCGAGGGCGCCTTCGCCCAGGCCGTCGGCGGCGGCGTCTCGGCGATCGCCGTCTCGTCCTGCACGGCGGCCCTGCACCTCGCCCTCGAACTGCTCAGCCTGCCGCCCGGAGCGGAAGTGATCGTGCCCACCATGACCTTCACCGCGACCGCGGAGGCGGTGCTGCGGGCCGGGCTCACCCCGGTGATCGCCGACATCGATCCGCTCACCCTCATGCTCACCCCCGAGACGGCGGGGCCGAAGTGCCGGGCCAAGACGGCGGCGCTCCTGCCCGTGCACTACGGCGGCAATCCGACCGGCTTTCTCACGCTGCTGGAGTTCGCCCGCGCCCACAAGTTCCGGGTGGTGGACGACGCCGCCCATGCCTTCCCGGCCCACGTCACGCCGCCCGGGGGCCCGCCGCGGCCGATCGGCTCGCAGGGGCTCAGCGACGCGACGGCGTTCAGCTTCTATGCGACCAAGACCATCACCACGGCCGAGGGCGGGATGCTGACGTTCTCGAAGAACGCGGCCCTGGAGGCGCGGGCCCGGCGGCTCACGCTGCACGGTATCGACGCCGACGCCTTTCAGCGCAGCCGTCAGGCCGTCTACCACTACGAGGTCACCGAGCGCGGCTACAAGTACAACCTGCCGGATCTGCTGGCCGCGCTGGGCCGGAGCCAGACCGCCAAGGCCGAGTTGCTCCGCAACCTGCGCGCGACGACGGCGCGGGCCTACCTGGAGTCGCTGCGCCCGCTGGCGGCGCGCGAGTGGCTGACGCTGCCCACGATCCCGATCGACGCGGAGCCCGCCTGGCACCTGTTCCCGATCCGCCTGAACATCGAGCGCTTCGGCGCGCGCTGGGACCGGGACGCCATCGGGGCGGCGCTCAAGCAGCGCGGGATCGGGACGTCGATGCACTACCGCCCGCTGCACCGGCATACCTATTGGTCCAAGGAACTGGGGCTCGGCACCGAGAAGTTCCCGGTGGCCGACGCCGCCTACGCCGAACTGCTCTCGCTGCCGATCTGGCCGGGCATGCAGGCCAAGCACATCCAGCGGGTGGAGGCGGCGCTCTACGACGTGCTGCTGGAGGCCGGACGGTGAGCGACGACACCTACGCCATCCCGCTGGGCCTGGAGGTCAAGGCCGAGCCGTTCTGGCGGCCCTTCGCCCGCCGCTGGCAGCAGCGGGCCGCCCGCCGCCATCTCGACTGCGTCCGGCGCCACCAGCGGGTGCTGGAGCAGATGCTGGGCCTACACCGCGATCTGCACCGCATCCGGCTCTCCCACCACGAAGTGGAGGTGGCCTTGGAGCGCGTCCGGAACTGGAATACGAGCCTCCTGCGGGACAAAGACGCCGACCAGCGAGCGGTGGCCGAGGCCCGGGCGCTCCTCGACGTCCTGCGCCAGCGCCTGGACGAGGCGGCCAGCGCCTTCGCCCGCAGCCAGGGGGAGGTCCAGCGCCTCTCAAATACGTTGGAGGCAACCGAGGCCTCACGCGATGATCTGGAGAACGACCTGAAGGCGGCGCTCGATCGCGAGCAGGCCCTCGTCGTCCAGATCAAGGACCTCCGCGCGCAGATGCGGGCCCGACGGCGGTGAGGGACAAGGAGCCGAAGACGAAGAAAAGTAGCGAGCACGGGCTGTTCTGCCAGTGCATCGTCCACCGGGCCCGGGCCCAGGGGCCGCCCCCGCCGCGGACCGGCCCACCCCCACGCGCCCGGCAGGAGCGGGCACGGCTGCCTCGGCGCGGCCGATGACTCTGCCGCCCTTTCCGTGGCAGGTGCTCCAGGACCCCACGAGTCCGCGGTGGTACCTGGTGGACGCGAACCGGCAGGCCGTAGTCGATGCACCATTCGCCACCCGCGAGGTGGCCGAGATGCTCTGCACGCTGGCCAACGCGGCGCACGCCGACGCGGGCGGGCTCAAGGTGCTCGACTTCAGCATCGGTCAGGCCCTCATGCTCGCGATGGGGCAGTGGTCCGAAGCGCAGGGCATCGTGGGGACGGAGGAGACGGTCACGTTCCCAGCCGAGGCATGGCGGGATCTGCAGGCGCGGCTCGACGTCGCCGTCCGCACCGCGGTGCACGCGTGGCTGAACGACCACCTCGGCGCATGATCCCCTACACGCTCATCATCCCGTCCGCGTCCCGCCCGCACCTGCTGGAGAAGGTGCTGACGAGCTTCTTTCGTCATGCCGATCAGCGGCCCGTCAAGCTCCTGCTCCACGACGACGCCGTCTTCCCGAACAAGCGCGGCCTGGTCGAGGCGGCCCTGCTCTTCGCGGTCCCGGCCGAGGTTCCCGTCGTCTGGCAGTACGACAGCCCGCCGATCAAGCACGGCCCGGCGCTGCACTGGCTGCTCGACCGGGTGGACACGGAGTATTGCCTCTACACCCAGGACGACCACGAGATCGTCCGGGATCTGCCGATCGCCGAGGCGCTGGGCCTGCTCGACCGCTACGGCCTCAACCAGATCCGCTTCAACAAGCGCGACACGCTCGACAAGAAAGGCCGCGAGGGCGAGGAGTTCCACAAGGTCGAGCACACCTTCAACCTGGGCGCGCATACCCTCTGTGCCGCCGACCACTGGTACTTCCAGTGCGGGGTCTGGCGGGTGGCGGCGATCAAGCCCGTCGTGGACTGGTGGATGTCGCCCGCGGGGTCCGCGCAGGGCGCCTTCGGCGAACACTGCGAGGTCAAGATCAACCAGGTCATGAACGGGCAGTGGAACCACGTGATCCCGAAGCTCGGGCCGCACGTCCCCTGGATTGACCTGCCGGAGGTGTGGAACCAGCCCGAGATCCGCGCGCGCATCCACAAGACCTTCATCTGGGGCAAGATCGGCGAGCCGCGGTTTGTGGAGCACATCGGCCATCTCCCCGAGGACTGGGCGCTGGAGCGGGCCAACCGCGACCCCCAGCAGCGGCAGGTCTGATGATCACCCAGGAGTCGCGCTACGGCTGGCTGGAGCACGCCGAGCGCGCGGGCGGCGCGCACGTGGCCGTCCCGATCGAGGACTACCGCGAGACGCTCGACCGGCTCGACACGCTGGAGGCCTTCGAGGACTTCGGACCGACCAAGCCCTGGTGGCGATACGTGGAGGCGCTCGTGCTCATCGCGCTGGCGGCGGGCATCGGGTATGGGCTCATGCACACCTTCTGCACGGGAGGCGGATCGTGACCATCAACGAAGCGCGCGGCCGGGTGACGATGCTGGCGGAGTGCTTTCTGGTGGAGGGCGTGCAGCCGTCGGTCGATCTCCTCACTGTGGCCCTCGCGCAACTGGCCCGGCGCATGGAGGAGATGGACGGCGCGCTGGCCCAGCGGCTCAACGCGCTGCAGATGGAGATGCAGCAGCAACTCGACGCGATCACGGCGGCGCAGGCCGCCTTGCTTCATCGGTTCGAGGTTCTGGCCGAACGCGAACGGCGCGAGCATCAGCCAGTTTCCGGGCGCGTGCGCTTCACGCCCGGGCAAGCGGTGAGGGGCTCCGTGTCCTTCATCGAATCGTAACTCTCACAGGAGGACACCAACGATGGGATTCCCGATCAAGGACAACAGCGCGGGCAAGAAGGTCCACATCGACTGGCTGGACGCGGATGGTAACCCCGCGGACCTGACCGGCTGCAGCGTCGCGTGGGCCGTCTCCAACCCGGCGGTAGGATCGGTGGCGCCGGATGCGGCCACCCCCCTGACCGACGGCGTCTTCGTGCTCAGCGACGGGCCGACCCCCCTGGGCGATGTCTCGCTCTCCGCGGTGCTGACCAAGCCGGACGGCAGCACGGTGGCGACCGATCCCGCGAGCGGCGTGGCGACGATCGTGGCCGCGGACGCGGTCACGGGTACGGTCTCCTTCCCGCCCGAGCCCTAGCGGTTCCGATGCGGTCTCCGAGGGAGGTGATGTCACGATCGGTCACGCATAATCGCTCTCCGCATGGCGCGATCCGGCTGGCGCTCCCAGTCCCCCTGGGGCGCCAGCCGTCAATTCTGGAGGCCGCATGAGGATCAAGGGCTTCGGGCGTCGCCGTGACATCGCCGACATCCGGGACTATCCGACCTCGTCACCCAAGCTCCCCGCGGGCTTCACCCAGCAGATGCTCCAGCCGCTGGTGGACGCGGGCGTCGACCGTATCGAGGTCGACATGCGCGAGCACGTGGCGCGCATCGTGGACCAGGGCGACCTCGGTGCCTGCACCGGGCACGGGGGCATCGGGCTGCACGAGTTCCTCGACAAGAAGATCAACGGCCGCTTCACGCCGCTGAGCCGCCTCTTTCTCTACAAGGCGACGCGGAACTTCATGGGCGTCACGGGCGACACGGGCGCCGAGATCCGCAACATGATGGGCGCCCTCACGCTCTTCGGCTGCCCGCCCGAGGAGTATTACCCCTACGACATCCGCGCCTTCGATCGCGAGCCGACGGCCTTTCACTACCAGTTGGCGCAGAGCTTCCAGGGGCTGCAGTACGCGCGCCTGGATCTGCACGACATGCGGGGCGACGACATCGTGGAGGCCTGCCGCGGGAGTTTGCTGCGCGGCTGGCCCTTCGTCTTCGGGTTCACGTGCTACGACTCGCTGGACGACGCGGCCGACGGTGACATCCCCTGGCCCGCGCCGACCGAGCGCGTGACGGGCGGCCACTGCATCTACGCGGTGGGCTTCGCGGATGGCTACGACAAGTGCCCGCGGGCGACGCCGGGCGCCTTCCTGATCGCCAACTCCTGGGGCAAGACCTGGGGTGCGGGCGGCTTCGGCTGGCTGCCCTTCGACTACTTCCGCCGCGGGCTGGCGCAAGACTGCTGGATTCTCACCAAGGCGGCCTGGGTCGACGTCGAGGCCTTCAAGTGAGCTTCCAGAATGGGCGGATCACGGTGTCCGGCCTCAGCCACTCCGGCGCCTACACCCTGAAAGGGACCGGCCACATGGCCAAACGCGCCCGCGTGCCCCGCCGCACGATTCTCACCGTCCGCTGGGACCGGACCCGCCACGCCTGGCACTGCCGGGAGGCGGGCTGGGAGGCCGAGATCAAGGTCTATCTGATCCGGAAGGCCGCCGCGTTCATGCGCGACCTCTGGAAGGACCGCACGCCCGGCCAGTTGCGGGTGTACGGCAAGAACGGCCGCATTCAGTTCGAGCGGACCTACGGCCGCGATCCGAAACGGTATCCGAGCTAACGGAGGAGACGCATGGCCACGCTCCTGAACGCCCCCCGCCTGCTCCAGCGGACGCCGAGCCCCGAGGCCACGCTCCCCTCAGGCGGGCGGGTCGTCGCCGTGCACGCGACCGATGACTTGCAGGCGGCGCTGAATACGGTTCGGCAGGACGACATCTTTGTGCTGGACGATGGCCAGGCCTGGAAGGGGAATTTCAAGCTGCCGCCGCACCCCGGCATGGCCTATCTCATGTCGCGCGCGGCCTACGACGGACGCCTGCCGCGGGCCCGCGTGATCCCCGGGATGGAGGCCCTCCTCGCGCGGCTGGTGACGCCCAACAGCGGGGCGGCGCTCTCGGCCGAGGATGGCGCCCCGGGCTGGCAGATCGTCGGACTGGAGTGCGTGATCGACCCGGCCTACACCGGAGTCAACTACAACATCGTCTCCTTCGGGTGGGGGCACGCCGCGAACGGCTCGGGCCAGCACGCGCCCGGCGAAGTGGGGGCGGCCCACTACTTCCTGGACCGCTGCTTCATCCATCACGGGGCGCCCGATCCGAGCCGCGACCTCGTGACCCGCGGCGTCATGTGCGACGCCGAGGACGTGACGATCCGCTGGTGCCGGATCACCGACATCCAGCACACGGGCCAGGACGCCCAAGGGGTCTGGGGCTCGAACGGCAAGGGCAACATCCGGATCGAGGACTGCTTCATCGCGGCCACGGGGCAGTGCGTGTTCTTCGGGGGCGGCATCGCGCAGGGGGAAGAGTACGTGCCCGCGGACATCACGGTCGAGCGGAACTACCTGACGAAGCTACCGCGGTGGAACGCGGCCCGCTCGGAGTGGGACGGCAAGAACTGGGTGGTGAAGCCCACGCTCGAACTGAAGATGGGCCGCCGCGTGCGCATCGTCGGCAACACGTTCGACAGCAGCTTCCGGTGGCCCGCGCTCGTCCTCGATGCGTTCGACCAGTACCCGCCGTGGAACTCGGGCGACAGCCCCCAGCATCTGGCCACCGCGGAGATCACCGACGTGGAGGCCGCCCACAACACCATCCTCGGCGATGCGATGGGCGGAGTGCAGATCTGGGCGGCGATGAACCAGGGGTTCGGCGCGCCGGTCAAGCGCGTGCGGATCTGGAATAACCTCGCGCTGGGGGTGAAGTACGTCACGCCCGGGTCCGCCGGACCCTCCTACGTGCGCGGCGCCTTCGTCCTGCTCCTGCCCGAGACCACGATGGAGGACATCTGGATCGAGCAGAACACCTGCGTCTGTGATCGCGGAGCGGGGACCATCACGCTCGGCGGCACGCAGATCCAGCGCCTGCGTCTGGCCAAGAACATCCTGGGCTACGGCCACGGCGGGTTCTCGGTCGAGGGGTACTGGACCACGGAGGACTGGGCCCTGCTCATGAAGGTGGTGGGTCTGGAGGTCGAGCAGAACGCGCTCGTGGACTTCGGCGATGCCGTCGGTGGCGCCCGCAGCCCCTCCTACACGCAGGAGTCGTTCAGCCCGCCCCACAGCGCCGCCGGGGAGTGGATCATCGCGGGCCTGCCTGCGGTGGCCAAGATCGATCCCGCCACGGGGCGGCTCGCGGTGGGCAGCCCCCTCACGGGGCTCGGGGTTGACTTCGCCGCGCTCACCGCGGCGCAGAGCGCGCCTGCTCCCACGCCCACGCCCACCCCGACTCCGACCCCGCCACCCCAGGAGGTCCACATGCACGGCAACTTCGACAAGTTCCTCCCGAACCAGCCCGAGGTCGCCTACGGCTGGGCCTTCGATGAGGCGGCCCTCGCCACGCGCGTGGCCGTGGCCCTGAGCATTGACGGGGGCGCACCCATCGCGGTGGTCGCCGACCAGCCGCGCAACGACGTCAAGACCGCCTTCGCGGCTCAGTTCCCCGCGCTCGACGCCAACCACGGTTTCTTCTTCACGATCCCGGCCGCCTACCGCGATGGCCGGGCCCATACGCTCGTCTGCACGATCCCGGGTCTGCCCGCGTTCGCGCCCGTCTCCTTCACGCTGGCCGCCCCGACCCCGGCTCCGACTCCGACCCCGACGCCGACGCCCGTGGCGCCGCTGACCGACGCGGAGATCCGCAAGCTCCGGGCCTTCGCGGCGTCGCTGAAGGACGTCGTGTGACCCACGGGCCCGAGCGCTACGTCGAGGACATGAACCTGGTCGCCCTGGTCGCGCGCATGGCGCGCCTGGGGCCGGACCCCGAGCCCATGCTGCGCGCGGTCGAACGGGCCGAGAGCGTGGGGCCGCTCCTCGACCCGACGGCCTACCGCAAGAACAGTCACCAGCTTCCGTGGCAGCGTAAACTACTCGAAGCCTACGCCCGGCTCCGCACCGCGGCCACCGAGGTCGCGGAGGAGATCGAGCGCACGCTCCAGCCGCGCGACGCGGCGCCGCAGCCTGCGGGCTCATCTGAGCGGGACCGGGACCCATCGCCCGCCCCCGCCGCGTCGCGATTCCCCACACCGGAGGACACCCCATGAGATTCTGGCGCTCCCATCTGTTCGCTCTGACCTTGCTGTTCGCTCTGACCTTGCCGCTCCTGCTGGCCGCCTGCGCCACGCTGGGCATCGGCAAAGCGGACCAGGCGACGCGCATCTTGGCCGACATCCGTTGTGTCACGGTCGCGAGCGCCGCCGGGCTCCAGATCGCCGGAGATCCGGTGGTCAACGGCGCCAAGACGGCGCTCGACGTGCTCGCCGCCATCACCGCGGTCGGCACCAGCAACGTCCCGGCCACCGTGTACGAGGCCTGCAAGGACACGCTGGCCTATGCCTCCGAAGACGCCAAGGGCGCCATCGCGCTCGTGACGGGCTCGACCGGTTCCGCCTCCAGCACCGTGACGCCGCCCTCCACGACGCCCCAGGCGCGTCGGGCGGCGCCGCCCCAGCCGACGGCGCCTCAGCCCGTCATCATCCCGATCCCGCGGACGAAGTAGGCGCTCTCTAGGTGCTCACAGGCATGCTGCGCTCCGCGCTTAGCTCAGGTTACCCAGTGCATCGGGACCGGGGGCCCGTCCCGGGAACATCTACGGCGCGGGGCGCGGCATGAGTCCCGACGATCAGCAGAAGACGCTCGGCACCTACGACGGCATTCCCATGCACCACTGGCCCGAGGAACTGCCGCTGATCACCGAGATCCTGGAGCAGACGCAGCCCCGCCTGGTGGTCGAACTCGGCACCATGTACGGGGGCTTCGCCGCGTTCCTGCAGGACACGATCGGCCGCTGGGAGGGACGCGTCGTCTCCATCGACTGGGAGATCTATCCGGGCCTGCCCGCGGTGCTCGACCGCAAGGGCTTCGACTTCATCGGCGCCGACATCGACGGCGACACGGTGGGGCGCCTCCTCCCCGCGCTCACCGAGGGGCGCTACCACGAGGCCATGCTCTACGTCGACAGCGGGCACCAAAGCCGCATGCTCCAGATGCACCAGTTCGGCCACTACTTCGACCTGGTGGGCGTCCACGACTTCAACACCGAGGTGACCCCAGAGGCCTGCGCCGAGTGGGCCACGCTCATGCGCATGGCGCCCGTGCACGCGGCGGCGTTCGAGGCCCTCCAGGCGGAGAAAGGCGGCTACTTCGTGAGCCGGTTCTGGGCCCGATGATCCCGCTCCCACTCCTCATCGGCCTGGCCCTGCTGGCCGCGGCCTGGGTCGGCCTGGCGGCCACCTACGAGCCCGCGCCGCCGGAGCCCCCCGCGAAACACGCCCAGCCCCCGCAGACGCCATGAGACCCGTACGTCTCACGCTGCTCGACGGCTCCGCGCTCCTCGTGAATCCCGACACGATCGAGTACGTGCGCCCGCCCGTCGCCCTCACCGAGCCCGACCGCCGGGCGGTCGTGCACTTCACCAGCGGCGCCGAGATCGGGGTCCGCGAGACCGTCGCCGATCTGGTGAAGCGCTTCGTCGCGGGGGAGGCCTGATGCGCCCGCTCATCATGCAGGTCGGCCGTCCCCTCGTGATCGAGGAGGCCTATGGCGCGATGCCGGGTGTCTTCACGGTCACCGCCATCGCCTGGAACCGCGAGGCCGAGACCCAGTGGCTCAGCATCGAGGCGACGCCCGCGCGCCAGGCGCCGCGCCCGCTGGACCCCGGGCTGGCGCTGGGCCAGGTCTTCTTCTGGGCGAGCAAAGAGTTCGTCGTGGTGAACATTCACCTGCGCCAGTGGCAGGAGAAGCGCACGCCGCGCCACAGCTTCCTCACGGTCGCGACGATCACGGCCTACGACATGCTGACGGTGCAGAGCCGCCGCGACCACGCCCGCCAGCAGAAAGAGACCCAGGATCTGGCCGCGCAGTTCTGGAAGCGGCACACCGACGACTCGTGAACGTCCTCTTCCTCGTTCCGAAGACAACCTACGACACGAAGATGGCGCGGGAGCGCTTTGCCTGGATGCGCGCCGTCGCCGAGCAGGTGGCCCCGCACGGCGTGCACACCACGGGCCCGGGCTGGCCGGACTGGGCGGCCCATGGCTCGACGGTCGACAACGTCACGGCCTACCTCCACGCGCGCAAGCACAATCCCGAGGAGCAGCCGCACGTGCTCGTGACCTACGAGGTCAACGACCTGGTGGGCTGCCCGGTGCCCGTGGTCCTGATCCTTCAGGAGGCCTACAACCGGCCGAAGACCTTGAAGCTCCTGCGGGAGACCGACCCGAAGCTCGTCGTGTTCACCTATCCCCAGGAGATGCTCCAGTACGCCGAGGATCTGGCGGGACGCACCGTGCTCCACATCCCGCACTCGGCCGACGACAGCGTCTTCACGCTCATCGAGGGCACCGAGCCCTGGTCGACGCACGACCGTCCCATCGACGTGCTCATCGTGGGCAACATGAACCAGACCATCTACCCGTTCCGTAATCGCCTGGCCCGCCTGGCCTGGCGCGAGTTGCGCAAGCGGGGCTACGTCGTCCGCCGTCTGCCGCATCCGGGGTACACGATCCCGCCCAAGGCGGGCTATGTGGGCCACGAGTACGCCGCGCTCCTGAACAAGGCCAAGCTCGTGGTGACCTGCACCTCCCGCTACCGCTACGCCCTCTGCAAGCTGGCCGAGATCCCGCTCTGCGGGGCGCTGCCCGTCTCGGACCTGCCCTTCGACCGACAGAAGTTCTTCGCGCAGACCATGCTCCCCGTGGAGGCGTGGATGCTCGACCGTGAGATCCGTCAGGCCATGGAGGACCTCCTTGACGAGCCAGAGGAACTGGCCCGGCGAGTGCGGATCGCGCGCGACAAGATCGAAGCTCGGCTCCTGCTGAAGTTCTGGGCCGAGAGGTTTATCTACCACTGCCGTCGGTTCCTGGGCGAGGTCGATATGGCCGCGCCCACGCCGCTGGTCGGGGACGAGGATACGTGACGTGGCGCGACATCATCTTGACCGAGAAGGGGATGGACTTGATGAGGTTCTACCGCGGCGATCCTGTGCGCCTCAGCGACGGGCGCGACGGGATCGTCCTGTGGTCGGAGGCCGCCGAGACCGAAATCCTGCTCAGCCCGTGGCGCCGCCAGCGCGCCCCGACCCCGAGCCTGCGGCATCTGGACCCGCCCGCCAGTTCGTCCACTTCTTCGCCACCACCGCCAGCCATCTCCCCTCCCGGCGCGCCGACACCTACCGCTGCGACTGCGGGGGGACGGACTGGGGGACGGCGAAAGCCTGGTGGCGCGAGCGCCTGAGCCTCATCGGCGGGCGGCTGCATCTCACGCTGGACAGCGGGCGCCGGGTGCCCACGGGCTCGATCGACTACGAGCACCGCGTGCGGCAGCCATGACCTACGATCTGATCGTCACCAGCGCGGCGCGCCCGCATCTGCTGAAGGCGACGCTGGCGAGCCTCCTGGCGCAGGTGGACCAGCCGCCCGCGCGCATCCTGATCCATGACGACGCCGCCTTCGACCCGGGGACCGTCATGGCCACGCATCGCTGGATGCAGATGAAGGCGATGCTGAGCGAACTCGTCCTGCCCTGCGAGGCGCTGTTGACGCACGCGGACCCGCCCCGGCGGCTCGGGCTGGCGCTGGTCTGGCTCCTGGCCAACGTGACGAGCGACTACGTGCTCTACTCGCAGGACGACTTCGTCACCGTGCGGGACCTGCCGATCCGGCGGGCCCTGGCGGTGATGGACGAGTACCGGGCCCACCAGATCCGCTTCAACAAGCGGGCGACCCTCGGCCAGAAGGACACCTGGCAGGGCATCTGGAAGAAGAAGGAGTTTCCCGTCTACACCGACGCGGGCGCGGCCGAGACGCTCACCGTGGCCGATCACTGGTACTTCCAGACCGGGCTCTGGCGGGTGTCTACGATCCGCGCCGCCCTGGCCTGGCTCACCGCGACGTCGGAGCGCACGGCACTTTTCGCCGCCGCGCCCGCCGAGGAGGCGATCAACCGCGTGCTGGACGGCGAGTACGGGCCCATCCCCGGGCTCACGGTGCCGCACAACCGCTGGCAGGCGCGCGATGCCAACAACCGCGCCCAGGTCCAGCGCACCTTCATCTGGGGCCCGATCGGCACCGACCGCTACATCCGCCACATCGGCACCGACCCGGCCGACTTCGCAGGCGATCATGCGCGCGAGGACGCCGAGACCGCGCAGGGCCGCGAGAAGACCCAGCAGGCCTGGGACGAGATCGCGACCTATCAGCCGAAGCCCCGGGAGGCGTGAATGCCTGTCGGTCCACGCTACTTCGCATCCAAGCCCACCTGGATTTCCGTCGAGGACGAAGAGCCGCCGCTCGGCATCAATGTCCTCTGCTACAGCCCGGCGGCGCTCGCTGACTGCGGCCAGGGCCTCGGCATTGGCGCTATCCATGGTGAGTATGGCAAGAGGCGGTGGAGCATGACGCCGCTGAACCACAAGGATCTCTACTACTACCCCGTGACGCACTGGGTGGCATTGCCAGACGTCCCGCCGAAAGAGGCCTGAGTGGGCATCAAGAACGGCAAGGCCGCGCAGCACGTACAGTCGACGTTCGGCCCCTACCTCATGGTCCACCGCTACGAGGACCAGGCGCATATCCGCGACGTCATCGCAGCCTTCCGGCCGATGGTGGCCGTCGAACTGGGCACCGCGCACGGCGGGTTCGCCGCGATGCTGGCCCACACGCTCGGCCAGTGGGGCGGGCGGGTGCTGAGCCTGGACATCAAGCAGGACGCCGGGATCTGCGCGGCACTCGAACGCGACTACGGCAATCTCACGCTGATCGAGGCCGACGTCCTGACGGAGCCCCACGAGTTGGTGGTGGCCGCGCTCAGCCAGCCGCGCGCGCTGCTCTACACCGACAACGGCCACAAGCAGCGCGAGTTGGAACTCTACGCCCCCGACCTGCCCGAGCCCGCGCTGGTCGGCACGCACGACTACGGCACCGAGGTGGACGAGGACTGGGCCGAGCCGTTCATGGCGGCCCACCACTACCGGCCCTACCAGCATGAACGGTTCGCCGCACTCGCGAGCGACTCGTACTGGGACAGCCTGACGCGCTTCTGGCTCCGGACCCGGAGCCCCGACACGCTCACCTGGTGCATGCAGTGCCAGACGGGCGCGCTCGCGGTGGGCCAGCCGCTCTACTGTCAGGGCCAGCACGGCGCCTGCAGCGCCTGCCTCACGCGCCTGGGGCCCGTCTGCGAGGCGTGCCGATGATCGCGCCCATGGAGGTGCCGATCGCGCCGAAGTACGCGGCGCCCACGGCGCGGACGCCCGGGCGCTACGAGGGGCTCGTGCACTTCGCCGCCGCGCTGACGTGGGAGTTCGGGCCGTCGCTGGCCACCTGGACCGTGCTCGACGTGGGGGGCGCGGATGGCTGGCTCGGCGAGATGCTCCGGACCCGCGGGTATGCGTGGGTCGATCCGCGGGCGACCGGGCGCGGCCTCGTCGGGCTGGGCGAGGCGCTGCCGATCTCCGACGCGGCGGTCGACCTGGTGGTGAGCAAGCAGACGCTGCCGCACTTCACCGATCCGGTCCAGGCCTGCCGCGAGATGTGCCGGGTGGCCCGGCACGCCGTGGTCATTCGGCAGGACTGGGGCTATCGCGACACCGCGGGCGGGTATCTGCCCATCGGCTGGCCCGGACATAGTCGATCCCAGATCGACCGCCCCGCCGATATACTGGACGCACTCAGCGTGCCGGGCTGGGCCGCGGCGTACGACGATCTCGACTTCATCGCAAGGAGAACGCTGTGACGACTGACCCGACGCTCCTGGTCGCGATCTACGGCGACTACGGTCCCTGGTTCGGCCCCTGGTTCGAGAGCGCGCTGGCCACGGGCCACCGCCGGTTCATCATCGTCAGCGATGGCGCCCACGAGGACACCGCGCAGCGGCTGGTCACGGCCGCCTTCGAGGGCAGCCGCGCGGACCTGAGCCGGGTGGACGACGACGCCGACTACACCGCGATGATCCAGGACCCGCGCCTGAAGCCCTACGCCTATCTGGCCGCCTGGCGCCGGGCCTTCCGCCTGCTGCCGCCCGGCGCACCGTTCGTGGCCTGCCACGTCGACACGATCCTGCAGCGCAACCTGGCCGCGGCCTGGCTGGAGGCGCGCCCGAAGCCCTTCGGGCTGGCGCTGCCCGCGGTGCGCCACGGCACCCGCTGGGTCTTCGAGCCGATCTTTCTCTGCGGCACGGCGGCGCCGGTCGTGCAGGGCGAGTTGTCGAACTTGCTGCGCGAGACCGTGCGGCTGTCCGGCAGCGCCGATCGCGAGCGGATGATGCAGGTGTACGGCTCGTTCACGGCGGGCGCCGCGGCCCTGCTCGCGAGCCGCATGCAGGAGGGTGGCGGCACCATCGTCGGACAGTTGCCCGCCACCTGGTGTAGCCGCCTCGATCCCCAGGCCGCGGTGGTCCACTTCGCGGGCCAGCCGCCCGATCCGACGACGGTGCTGGGGCAGCGCTGGGCGACGCTGGGGGACGCCTACCGGGCGCGCACCGAGGTCGTGCGGGCGTGAAGGCGCGGCTCCCGCGGCGCCGCAAGAAGTACCGCGTGCCCGGCACGCTGCGTCCGCGCGCGCTGGCCGAGCACATCGAGGAGGTCACGGGCGGCTTCCGCATCGTCAGCCACCGCACGGGGAAGAGCCTGGGGACCTACAAGACGCGCGGCGAGGCCGCGCGGGCGCTGGCGCGCATGCGGCGCTTCTCGGAGGCGGGCGTCGAGGCCCACGGCGACTGCCGCTACATCACCATCGGCGGGCGGCGCACCTGCATGACGGGCGGCCACAACCACACCGCGCTCCTCCAGGCTGGGCAGAAGCGGATGCCCTACTACGGGCTGGCCCGGCCCGGTCGGCGGCGGCGCCGCGCCTTCCCCGCCGACGTGGGGACGGCGGCGATCGGGACCGCGACGAACATGGCGAGCGCGACCGCGCAGGCGACCGGCCACACCTGACACCACGCCGCCGAGGCCCAGCAGGTGCTGGGCGAGGGCGCGGTGAGCCCGTGTCGGGCCGTCTCGCTCGGCGGGCGCACGGTCTGCCTCGCGCATCTGCAGGAGTTCGCCTACGAGGCCGACTGCCGGTGGATCACCAAGAACGGCCACCGCATCTGCATCTCGCCGGGCCACGGCAACCATGCCTCCGCGCTGGGCACGGTCGACCCGGTGAGCGGCAAGCCGATCCTGCAGGTGAGCAACGACAAGGCCGTGCTCCTGGATCGCGCCCACAAGGCCGAGCCGGTGCTGGCGGGGCTGCTCAAGGAACTGACCCGGGAGAGTGGCGGGCAGGTGGTCGGCGTGCGCTCCAAGGCCGACGGCCCGCGGCTCGAACGCAAGCTCGCCAATCGCCCGGCCGCCGCGGTCTCCGATTATCTGGGCGGGCGCGTGGCGTTTCAGTCGCCCGAGGAACTGGAGAAGTTCAAGGCGCTGCTCTCGCCGCCCAAGTACCAGGTGATCGCGGACGAGAACTTCCTGAACGCGCCGAAGATCGGCTACCGCGCCGAGCATCTCCAGGTGCTGCTCCCGGGCGGGATCTCCGCCGAGATCCAGCTAGTCCCAGCCCCGATCGCGACCGTGCAGGACAAGGCGCACGCCGCCTACGAGGTGCTCGGGGAGAAGACGGCGAGTGAGGCCGACGTGCGCGCCGCGATTGCGCGCAGCGAGCAGATCTTCAACGAGTCGTGGCAGGCCGATCCGGCCTGGTCGAAGCGAACGCTGCGGGAAGCTCAGGAGGCGACGCCGAGCCGCTTCAACGTCTCGGGCCCGGCGGGAGGGGCGACGAACACGTCACGGAGCACGAGGGAGTCGGTCGGGTCGGGGCCCCAGCCGTCCGGCCCCCACACCTCGATGACCGCGAGCCCGTCACGCGCGACGACGCGCGCTACGGTGCCATCCAGAATGCTGGGCGGGCACATGACGTTACCAGGCATGGGGACACCACATACCCCAAGTATAGCAGGCGCGCTGGCCGAGGCGCTCCATCCCGGCGAGGTCTGCCGCTGGGTCACCATCGGCGGGCGAGCGGTCTGCATCCAGGGCCCCGCGCGCGAGGCGGCCCGGGCCCAGGACGTGGAGATCACGCCCGACAATATCCAGCAGTTCGCCGGGAGCCTGCGCCTCACGGCGGCCGACGTGCCTGACACCTGGACGATCTTCGACCGAGCCCAGTTCGATGCCTTGGGCGACCGCGGCATGCTCCTCCCCCTGGCCAAGGTGGTGAGTACCAAGGACGAACTCACCGATCCGAAGTTCCTGGCCGGGCAGAAGCCGGACCCGCGGGCGACGGTCCTGGCGCGCTTTGCGGATGCCGCGGCGGGCACGCTCGCGAAGCGGGCCCCCATCACCGTGGAGCCGCGCGACGGGCGCTACTACGTCAAGGACGGCAACGCCACCGTGCAGGTGCTCATGCTGGCGGGGCGGAGGCTCGTGCCTGCGCAGATCTTGCAGCCCGGGACCCAGCAGGAGGCCGCCGACGACTGCCACTGGGTCACCATCGGGGGCCGTCGCATCTGCATCACGGGCGGGCACAGTCACCCCGGCCGGGCGTCGGCCCCACCCTCCCCGCGGCCGGGCGCGCACGAGTCGACCCTGGTCGACCGCCTCAAGACTCCGGACGGGGGCTTTACCTACAACGCCACCGACAACAGCGAGCCCAGCCGGGGCTTCGCGGTGAGCCCCTACCCCGACCGCTCCAAGGTGTTCGCTGCCGCCAGCCTCTCGGAAGACGACCTGACGGGCTACATCGTCAAGAACTGGGACCTGCTGCAGCAGCCGGGGCACCACCTCGGCGCCTGGCACGATCCGAAGACCGGCAAGATCTTCCTCGACATCTCGGTAGTGAAGAACTCCGCCAAGGCGGCCAAGGCGCTGGCGCTCAAGCGCGACCAGATCGCCTACTTCGACCTGGGCAAGGGGGTCTCGGTTGACGTGAACCGGCAAGCCAAATCGGGGCAGGCCCCTTGACATTGACTGTGCTATCCTGGAGGCACTATGGCCGAGAAGCTGAAGCTCGTGATCGTGAAGCCGACCGCGGAAGGCGTCGCCACGCTCCTGCGCAAGCTCACCGGCAAGGAGCCGGACCTGGCGAAGATCCGCGAAGGGCTCAAGCCGATCGCGGACACGGAGCGGCCCGCCTAGCTGCCCCACGCGTGGCGCCGGGGGCGGCATGATCAGCCTGCCCGGCGCCATCCCCCTCACGCAGTCGCCCGACCTGGAGTTCCGTTTCGGGCGGGACGTGATCGCCAAGCTCGACAGCGTCACCCGTCCGGCCACCGGCCGCTCCTGGTGCGGCATTCGTGTGGTGGTCGATGAGTGCATGCCGCCCGAGGTCTGGCGGCTGTTCGCGGGCACCCGCATGGTCGCGACCAACGAGTGTCGCTCGACGCACGGGGGCGCCGGGTACGCGGCGGGCAGTGAGATCGAGGTCTACGAAGGCGAGCGGTTCGTGCGCTGCGGGGGCTGCGGCACGCGGGTGCCCTACGTGGCGGGGCGCGGGCTGTGAGCGAGGGAGCGCCACTGGAGGCGCCGATCCATCTCCGGCGCGAAGACATCGTCACGCTGGAGCAGGTGCACGCCCTCGTGGGCGATGGGCCCCCGGACGACTGGGAGGCGCGCGTCCTCGGCGCGGCCAGTCTTGATCCGCGGCGGTATCGCCTGGAGCGGCTCCACGCGCTCTGCGCGTTCCGCATCGTGCGGCGCACGGCGACGACCCCGTGAGTCGCCCGCTCCGCTCCGTCCTCATCGGCGACGTCGACCACTACCCGAGCGAGTACGCCTTCGGCGTCAACCAGGCCATGACCATGGCCGGGCATTGGCACACGAGCGTGAACATCCGCCTGGACATGGGGGCGATCGCCAAGCGCGTGCGCGAGATGCAGCCCGACATCATCTGGGGGCACATGCTGCTCTGGGCCCCGGGCGATCACTACAAGACACCCGATCTCCTCGACCTCTGCGCGGCGTGGCGCAAGCGCGGCACGCGCGTGCTCCTGCACGACGGCGATGCGCGCACGGACACCCGCTGTCCGATGGACGTCTCTACCGCCATCGACCTGGCCCTCTGCAATCACCGGGCCCCGCGGACGGTCTGGCACATCCCGCAACTGCACTGGCCCTACTTCTGCTTCTGGCAGGAGGCGCGCGTCGAGCCAGTGCCGGAGTTTCAGTGCGACCTCGCCTTCGCGGGGCGTCTGGATGGCAGCGGGATCTACCAGCACCGCACCGAGTTGGTGCTGCAGTTGAAGGACAAGCTGGGCGACCGCATGAAGATCTTCCCGGGGGGTGACCAGCACACCGTCTTCCGCACGCCCGAGGTGGCGGCGAGCGCCAAGGCGGTGCTCGGCTACGGCCGCCCGGGGCGGAACGGCTGGCTCGACGTGCGCGTCTTCCAGTATCCCGGGGCGGGCGCGATCCTGCTCCACGACGACGTGGGCGAGATGCTCAAGCCCCACGCCCACTACATCCCCTACGAGTCCGGCAGTGTCGACGCGATCCTGGCCGCACTCGATCTGGTGACGAGCATGTCGGACAAAGCTCAGCACGACTTCCGGTGGCTTGCCTTCAGCTATACCCAAGCGATGCACTCGGCCTCGGCGCGCGTGAAGCAGGCGCTCGAAGCGGTCGGGCTGCACGCGTAAAAAGGGAGATTCTCCATGCCGCTCGTCCTCTCGCCCGGGCTGATCGTCCTGGTCGCCCTCGTGGTGCTCATCGTGGTCCTGGTCGGGCGGCAGGAGCAGCCGCCGATGACGCCGACCCGGACCTTCCTGATCCTGGCCGCGCTCTGCTTCGTCTTCGCCACGCTCGGCCTGCCCTGGGTCCCATGGCTGCCGCTCGGGCTCTTCTGCCTCGTGGCCGCGCAGTTGGTGAGCCCGCGGTGATCCCGCGCAACAAGCGCCTGATCGTCACCCCGGAGCCGCTGACCCGGATCATCCAGCTACCGGACGGGACGCCCGACGGGGGCACGGTCGGGATCATCCAGGCCGTCGCGCCGGGCTCAGATTTCAAGGTGGGGCAGCGCATCGCGTACAATCGGGCGGAGACGATTCTGATCGACGGCGAGCCCGTGATCCTGGTGCCGGAGGAAAGTGTCCTGGTGGTGCTCGGATGAAGGATCTGCTGCTGAAGCTCTGGGGCTGGGTCCTGGGCGTTCCCACCTACCGCTTCTATCTGACCGAACAGGATCGCGTGGTGCGGCGCCTGGCCGCGCGGCCGTTCGCCGAGGCCCGGCAGCATGGCCACTGCCCGGTCTGCTTGGGCGAGGCGTCCCACGGCACGCACGGCATGCACTGCCCCACCTGTGGCGTCATGGGCCTGCCGTGACGGGGGCCGCCGTGATGACGGTGCGCTCGGAGTCGCCCTACGCCACCGCCGTCTTCCGCGCCGCGGTGGACTGCGCGCGGCTGCGGCTGCCCGACCTGCCGCTGGTGCTGGTCGATGACTGCAGCCCCGAGCCCGGCCTGCGCGCGGCGCTCGCGGACTGGGATCGCCACGGGCCCGACATCCATGTGATCTACATGGGCGCCCCGCGCGCGGTCGGCCTATATCAGCCGCCCCAGGACGTGCAGCCGGGCCCGACCAGCTACGGCCATGCGCCGAGCCTCGACCGCGGGCTCTGGTACGCCTACCACGTGCTCCACGCGCCGTGGGCCCTGACGCTCGACGGCGACGTCTTCCTCCTGGCGGAGGACATGCCTGCGCGCGTGGCCGCGGCGGCGGCCCATCTCTCGGACGACTGCGTGGTGGCGGGCGAGTGGGTCGGGACGCCGAGCGACTACCAGGCCGTCCACTGGTGCGATGCCGTCGGGCACAGCACCAACGGGCACGTCACCCCCAAGGCGCTGGAGCCGGTCGGCAGCGCCATCCGCGCCTACGGCTACATCAACAAGCAGTGCTCGCTCGTGTATCTGCCGCAGTTCTGGCATCCGCTCGCCGAGCCCTTGCAGAACTCGGGCTGGGTCTCCAACACCTGGTTCTACTCGCAGATGGCGCTCGGGCGGCGGGCGTGGTACGTGCCCTTCTTTCGCGATGAGACCGCCGTGCACCTGGGCGCCGTCGCGGTGGCGCCCGGCCGCGGCTGGGGCGAGACGGGCAACGTGGAGGGGCGCCGCTACGGCCAGAAGCACGGCGGCAACTACTACGCCGGATACCTGCAGATCCCGGACCTGCCGAGCTTTCAGCAGAAGCTGGCCGCGCGCTCGCCCGGCGAGCCGGTCCCGCGCGCCTGGTTTCGCGCGCCCGCGGATCAGAGCCCCGAGTACCCCTGGCGCTATCTCCGCTACGGCACCGCGCCCGCCCAGCCGCTGATCGAGGACCAGACGCTCACCTTCGAGTGGGTCGACCGGCCCTCGGGCGATACGGTGGTGGCGCACGCCGAGACGGTGCTGGAGGGCGAGGTCTGTCGGATCGTCACCGTCGACGGGGAGCCCACCGCGGCGCGCGAGTGCTACCAGGAACTCTTCGAGCACACCACGGCGCTGCGCCGCAGTCGCGTGTGGACGCCCACCGCGCTGGCCACGCGCCTCACCGTGGACCGGCAGGTGGACGAGCAGGTCGACGGTTACAACGTCTTCTTCTGGCGGCACATCATTCGCAGCGGGCCCCGGTGGCGCTGGGCCGAGCACTTCGGCTGGGGCAACGCCGGGCGCCGCGTCCTGGAGACGGCGGCATGAAGGTCTACGACGAACTGAATCTCCTCGATCCGAAAGTCGTCGTGGGCCAGCACGGCATCTGGCTGCCCGACCAGCAGATCAAGGTCCCGTTCCAGTGGGGCGGCTCGATCCAGAAGTACCAGAAGATCACCGAGCAGCGCTACGACCGGACGCTCATCGGCGAAGAGGTCGCGCTCCTGCGGGCGCTGCACATGATGGGCTGGGCGCCGCGTATCGGGGACTGGGTCTACTTCAAGACCGTGATCAGCACGCACCCCGGCGGCTGGTGGGCCGATCCCTGCGGGGCCTACGGCTACGAGATGGCGGATGCGCGCCAGGGCCCGGCCGGAAGCTACACGTTCGAGGCCTTCCGCGACTCGGGCCTGGTGACGGGCACGCCCGGGGCCTGGAACGATCTGAAGAAGCCGGGCAACACCGTCAACGGCTACCTGATCGACGTGCGACGCAGCGGCTGGGATCGGCTGCGCTGGCGGGCCGAGCCCGAGCCCGTGCCCGTCTACGAAGAGCCGCGCGACACTCTCATCGCCGATCTGATGCGCGAGGGGCAGTTCCCCTTCCGGGAGCGGAGCCAGGCGTACCAGGAGTTCCTGTTGGGCGGCGAGTGGCACGCGGCGGAGCGCGAGGTGCGCCAGCGCGCGGAGATCCTCGGCTTCCAGCCCTGGCACGGCGAGACCATCCTCGACATCGGCACGCAGTTGGGGGGCTTTCTCACCTACGCCGCCACGCGCCTGTCGCGCCCCCATCACGCCGAGTACGTGGGGCTCGACGTGCAACCCGAGTACGTCGGCCTCGCCCGCCGCCTGGCCCGGGCCAACGGGTTCAACCTCTGCTTCCGGGAGTTGAACGCCTTCGTGGAGCCCTACGAAGTGAGCCGCTGGCTGGCGGACCTCTGGCCGGGCGGGGTCGGCCACTGCCTGCTGCTGAGCATGCTGAAACACCTGCCCCACGGGGAAGCCGACATCTGGGCCCTCTACCATGCGCTCCGGCCCAAGCACTACTACCTGGAGACCAACGCGGTGAAGGACGGCGCCGAGCCCCCGCTGCACCAGGGCGTGAAGCTCCGGGGCGGGGTCCTCACGGGCTGGTCGGCGGATCGCAACCGTCGGGCCTGCTACAAGATCACCCGCCGGGAGGATGCATGACCGACGACGCCGCCACCCCCGAGACGCCGCCCGATCCGCGCGCGGCCCTGCCCGTCCGCCGTCGCACGCGCGTGCGCGGCCGTCGCGTGCGCGCCTTCATGGGCGTGCCCGGGCTCATGCCGCGGGAGATCGACTTCCTCAAGGCCTTCATCCGCCACTACCAGCGGACCGGGCGCTGGAATGCGTCGCTGGCCGCGATCACCATCGGCCTCTCCCCGAACGGGGCCAACACCGAGGGCCATCGCATCCTGCACCTGCCCCACGTCAAGCTCGCGTGGGAGGCCTGGATGCAGAAGGCCGACCGGGCCGCCGACATCGAGCCCGGCGAGGCCACGATCCGCCATCGCCAGCACCTGGAGGCCCTCGCCCACTCCAACATTCTCGACGGCTCCAGCCTGGTCGCGGACGAGCAAGGCAACCTGCGCTTTCAGATCCTGCCGAGCGCGCAGTGGTCGACCGCCTTCGCGCGCGCGGTGAAGCGGATCAAGCAGAAGGAGACGATCCGCACCATCGACGCGGAGCGGAATCTCACCGAGACCACGATCGAGTTGGAGTTCGAGCTACACGACAAGAACGCGGCCCTCCGGCTCGAAGCCCAGGAGCGCGGGCTCGCGAAGGGCAACAAGGTCCTCCTGCCCGACGGCACGGAGATGGAGACCGAGGGGGGTATTCACGTCTATCAGGTGAACCGCTTCGAGTTGCCCGACAACGGGCGCGGCCCGAAGCCGGTGGCCGTGGCGAATGGCGCGCCCAGCTAACCCCGCGCCACGCTCTACCTCAACTCGTCGCTCCCCACCCAGCCGCGCCAAGCGCAAGGCCGCGGTCGAAGTCTCGGTCGCGACCTTTGGCCCGCAGTCCGGGCCCCAGGAACTCTTCTTCCAGAGCCCGGCCGACATCGCCATCTACGGCGGCGCCGCGGGGGGTGGCAAGACGTGGGGCCTGCTCATCGAAGCCGCGCGCTGGCTCCGGGAGGTCTCGGGCTACGGCGCCGTCATCTTCCGGCGCACGCATCCGGAGATCCGCAATCAGGGCGGCATGTGGGATGAGAGCTTCAATCTCTACCAGGCCGCGCCGCTGTCCGGCATCCCGAACGAGACGCGGCTGGAATGGACGTTCCCGCCCTACGGCAACACGGTCACGTTCGCCCACATGCAGCACGAGCACGATCGGTTCAAGTGGCAGGGCGCGCAGATCCCGCTCATCGGCTTCGATGAGTTGACGACCTTCACCCGCGCCCAGTTCTTCTTCATGCTCTCCCGCAACCGCTCGGCCTGCGGCATCCGGCCCTACATCCGGGCCACGACGAACCCCGACGCCGATAGCTGGGTCGCGGAGTTCATCGCCTGGTGGATCGACCAGACCACGGGGCTGCCGATCCCCGCGCGCGCGGGCGCCTTGCGCTGGTTCAAGCAGGACCCCAGCAGCGACAAGGTCATCTGGGCCGACACGGAGGCGGAACTGCTCGATCCCGACGATCCGGACAACCGCCCGTTGTCGGTGACCTTCATCCCCGCCAACGTTTACGACAACACGGTCCTCCTGGAGCGCGACCCCGAGTATCTCCGCAAGCTCATGCAGTTGCCCTACGTCGAGCGTCAGCGCCTGCTCGGCGGCAACTGGAAGATCCGGCCCTCGGCCGGACTCATCTTCAACCGCGGCTGGTTCGACATCGTGGACGAAGTGCCGCACAACGTGCTGGCCCGGGTGCGCTACTGGGACAAGGCCGCGACGCCGCCCGCCCCGCCCCAGCCCGGCAAACCGGCCAAGCGGCCGAGCAGTTCCTGGGCGGTGGGGGCTCGGCTGGCCGTCACGACCGATGGGCGCTTCTTCGTGGAAGACATCGTCCGGGGGCAGTGGCTGGCCCCGGAACGCAACCGGGTCATGCTCCAGACGGCCGAGCGGGACGGGCACATGGTCTTCGTCTGGATCGAGCAGGAGCCGGGCTCCGGGGGCAAGGAGTCTGCCGAAATCTCGCAGGACCAGTTCAGGAAGGCGGGTATCCTGGCCGAGATCGAACGCGTCACGGGCGAGAAGGTGGTGCGGGCGCAGCCCATGTCCTGGCAAGCCGAGCAGCGCAACGTCAAGCTCGTGCGGGCGGACTGGAACGAGGCCTACCTGGCGGAGTTGGATCGGTTTCCGGACGGCCTGGCGGATGACCAGGTCGACGCGAGCAGCGGGGCGTTCAACAAGCTCGCGCGGCTGTACGAGGAGGTCGTGCAGTACGGCTTCCAGCCGGACGACGTGGGGACCGAGATGCACGAGGCGCCGCCCGTGGTCGAGGTCGGTGATCCCATCATCGAGTCCGAGATCTTCCAGTCTTGAGGGGGTGAACGGAGCCCATGGCCAAGAAGCGGAGCAGTCGAGCGGCGGCCCAGCCCAGCGAGGCGGCCCTCCGCCGGGAACTGCAGCGCGCCGAACTGGAGTTGTCGCTCACGGAGGCCAAGTACACCGCGGGCCTCATGCAGCAGTTGATGGGCGCCGAGCAGCGCCTCTCCGAGGCGCAGATGGTCATGGCCGAGCCCGAGGATCGGGGCTGGGACCCGATCTCTTCCGGCAGCAGCCTGAGCCCGAGCAAGCCCATGCTGGGCGAGAGCCGTGATAGCCAGACCCTCCGGCGGCAGATGTATCGCTTCTGGCGCTACCACGCCCACGGACGCGGCATCCTGCGCAACTTCGTGCGCTTCATCATCGGCACCGGCTTCAGCCTCGACTTCGATGACATCGACCGCGGCAACTGGACCGACAGCAAGAAGACCGCGGTCAAGATCACCACCAAGGATGACGATCCGGTCCTGGCCAATCTGATCTGGAGCGACTTCGTCAAGCGCAACGTCTTCAAGCAGCGAGCGAAGGAGATCATCCTCCGCGTCTTCCGCGACGGCGAGATGTTCCTGCGGAAGTTCGAGCGCGCGGGGCGGATCACCGTGCGCTTCGTGGAGCCGGAGCGCGTCAGCAACGGCATGCAGACCAACCTCGTGGGTACGGTCCAGGCCGGAGATCTGGAGGATGACAGCCAGGTCGGCGAACCCACGCGCGTCATGCAGGGGATCGAGTTCCTGCAGGACGACATCGAGACCGTGGTGGCCTACCACACCCAGGTCATGGTGCCGGGGCAGGGGACGGTGCTGAAGCAGGAGCGCATCCCCGCCAAGGACATGATCCACGTCAAAGCGCTCTGCGACATGAACGACCTGCGCGGCATCCCCATGCTGGAGGTCGTGGCCAAGAAGCTCGTGAACTACGACCAGTGGGAAGAGTACCGGCTGATCCTCAACAAGATGCGCACCGCGGTGGCGCTCGTGCGCAAGGTCACGGGCACCTCCAGTCAGGCCGAGGCCATCATCGCCAACCGCATGAGCCCGCGCCAGCAGCCCCAGCGCCTGGAGCCCGTCACCGGCTCGGGCCGTCGCGAGGCCATGTTCCGCCCCGGCACCACGCTGACCCCGAGCCCGGGGGTCGAGTACGACTTCATCAGCCCGAACCTCCAGGCCCGCGATGCGGCGGAGGACGGGCGACGCTTTCTCATGTCCATCGCCGCGGGCGTGGGCCTGCCCGAGATGCTGGTCACGGGGGATTGGTCCAACGGCAACTTCGCCAGCGCGGTGACCGCCCAGACCCCCGCGGTGCGCGAGTGGGAGGACTGGCAGGAGTTCTTCGAGCCGTGCTTCCAGAAGGTCTACGAGTGGGTGATCGAGGCCGCGGTGGCGGGCCTGGGCGCGCCCGAGGACATGAGCCGCGAGGTCACCATCCAGTGGCCGCCGCTCATCGCCAAGGACGCCTTCCGCGAGACCGAGCGCCTCATGAACCTCTGGGCCTCCGGGGTGTTGAGCAAGCAGACGTGGTCGGCGCAGGAGGACCTCAACTTCGATGACGAGCAGGAGAACCTCCACGACGAAGCGGTGATGGAGGCCGAGAACCCGGTGCCCGTGCACCAGGTCGACGTGGCGACGCTCCCGACCCGGCCGAAGGAAGGGCAGAACGCGGGGCCGTTGCCTAGCCCGAAGACCGGCAAGAATCCCTACGTGGCCGACATCCGCAGCACGATCGCTACCGCGACCGAAGCCAAGGACGCCTTCCGCGAGAGCCTGGCCCTGCTGGAGGCCGATCTGGACGGCGTTGCGGACCCCGCGTTGCGGGGCAGCCTGGAGCGCTACATGGCCACCGCCAACCGGGTGCTCGCCTTCACGGGGCGCCCAGGGAGTACGCATGCGCCACGTCCGGCGCACCGTCGGGCGCGCGCGCGACGTTAACACCCACCTCCAGGATCACTTCCTGCGCCGCGCGATGCTGCAGCGGCGCTGGGAGAATGCCGCCTGCCGGGACGTGGACACCGTCCTCAAGCAGACGACCACCGCGATCACGAGCCTCGTGCACAACGCTGGGATCTTCCCCCCGCGCAAGCTCACGCCCGCAGAGCGGCCGGGCTTCGCCTTCCTCGATCCGGTCCGCCACGACAAGCTCAAGCTCCTGCTGAGCCAGATCGCGATGACGCTGGCGCACTACGTGCGCGGCAGCGTGGAATCGCTCCGCGGAGACCTGCGCTCCCTGGCCCAGGTCGAACTGCACCTGGTGCCGAAGGAGATGCAGGACATCCTCGATCACCACGTCAAGAAGCACGGGCTCATGGAGGCCGCAGCCGACGACTGTCATTGGATTACCAAGAACGGTCACCGCATCTGTATTTCCGACGGGCATGCTGAGCACGGCCACGTCGAGATAGACCCCACGCTCGCCCCGATTGCGGGGCGCATCCAGCGCGTGGTGGGTCGCCTGAACCAGAAGTATGGGCCGCTCGTTACAGCCGTGAAGTCCAGTGGCCTGACGGGAGACGTCCTCGCCCACAAAAGCAAAGACACCATCTATCTACGCTCCGATAAGGCCCTGGACACGGAGTTCTGGCGGCAGCACGAAAAGGAGTGGGCCGGACTCCGGATCGATCCCTCGCTGGAGGGTGTTCTCACCCACGAGTACGGACATGTGTTGTTCACGCGTGCCCTGAACACTGATCCCGAACGGTACAATCAGGAGATCGCCCCGCTGGCCGCTGACACCGCCGTGGCCACCTCCGCGTATGGCCAGGAGCACTCGGTTGAAAACGAGGCCGAGGCCTTCGCGGCGATCGAAGCGGGCCGTCACGCATGGGGCCTGGAGACCGAGATGACCGGGCAGGCCATGGCGCGGGCCCGGCAGATGGTGTCGGCGGCCATGGCTATCCTGAAAGGCCAGACTCAACAGGAGGCCCTGGACGACCCCACGGCCGACGACTTCGACCCCGACCTCTACTTCACGTCCGGCCGCAAGGCGCTGATCCCGCCCGCCCCCACCCCGCTCCCCAAGATCCTGCGCGGCAGCCCGAACAGCTTCCTGACGGAACTGCTGGGCACCCCGCTCGGCGGGGCCTTCTACCAGACCTCCTTCGCCGATCTGGGCGCGAGCCTCGTGAGCGGCATCCGCAACATCCTCCTGGGCGGGCTCATGAGCGGCGAGGGCGTCGCCCCCGTGGCTCGACGGCTCCAGGGCCTGCTCGGGGGCGCCCGCTACAAGTCCGAGCGCATCGTGCGGAGCGAGTTCGGGCGCGTGGCCAACCAGGCCGCGCTCACGTCCTTCGCCCAGAACAGCGACGTCATCCAGGCCGTGCAGTGGATCTCGACGCTCGATGATGCGACGTGCTTGCAGTGCGGGGAACTGGACGCGCGCACCTGGGAGAGCTTCGCCGCCGCCCCCGTGCCCGTGGCCGACACGCATCCGAACTGCCGCTGCCGCCTGATCCCGGTGGTCAAGGGCGCCGAGGATCTGGGGCTGCCCGAGGGCACGCGCGCGAGCTTCAACGGGCAGGTGCCCGCGAGCCTCGACTACGAGACCTGGTTCGATCAGCAGGACGACGCCTTCCAGCGGGAGGTCCTGGGCCCGACCCGCTATCGGCTCTACGCCTCCGGGCAGGCCGACCTCTCCGACTTCGCCACCGCCAGCGGCGTGCGGCGCGTGCGCGATGTCCTGGCGGATCTCGCCGAAGCCAACGTGGGGGAGTGTCACTGGATCACGAAGCACGGGCGGCCCATCTGCATCACCGGCAGCCACCTGCATCCGACCCCGCCACCGAGTGGCCCGATCCAGGCCACGCTGCCCGGCCTGCGGGACTGGACGCCCCCGACCCCCGAAGATCTGGCGCGCCAGGAATGGCTCGACGCGCAGCGGGCGGCCGATCTGGACGCGATGCACGCGCTCTGGGCCACGCTCGACGGCACCGAGGTCGAGGTCCCGGGCCCCGAGACCTGGGCCGCGCTGACCGAGGCCCAGCAGGAGCAGGTCCAGAACGCGTGGGAAGACGCGCACGTCGAGGACTACATCGACCAGGCCAAGGAGGACTGGATCAACGACACGGGCGCGGCGGACGTCACGCAGGCGATGAACGACGACACCGATCTGCAGCGCCGCGTCGTGGAGAAGGCGCTCACCAAGGCGCTCGGCCCGGAACGCGCCGCCGCCCTGCTCGACACCGAGGACGTCGCGGCGAACCTCCGCAGTCTGGCCGGAGGATCACTCAGCATCCGGTCGGTGGCGGGCAACGACGCGGCGACCCAGGAGGAAGCGCGCGTGATGTACCTGGAGGCGGGCCGCCTCTGGGAGGACGAATACAACGAGCGCATCAGCGATCTGGAGGTGCCGGAAGATGTGACCCAGGGTGCCTACGAGGCGGCCTCGGAGGCCTTCGCGGGGTTGGACGACGAGTCGAAGGACGAACTCGCCAAAGCGATGTTCGGCGGCGCGCAACGGGTCGACCTCACGGCACCGGACCGTTGGCGGGTGACGCTCGATCCGCACGCGTCCGCCGAGGCGCGCGATGAATACCTTGCGACGGGCCGGATTGCGAACGCGCTGGTCGCGGCCCGAGCCGATCAGTTGTGGCGCGCCCGCTACCCGGAGGAGTCGACGCCCGATTTCCAGAACCTCGCGTCCGGCTTCTGGCGGGACTGGAAGAAGGACTCCTTCCATGAGGGCACCCTCGACATGCACCAGGCGCTGGTGCAGGAGTTGAGCGCCAACACGCGTGGGCAGGAATACGCCACCGCGGAGCGCAAGGGCATCGAGACGCTCACGCCCAGCCACGCCGACCGGGTCTACACGCGCGCCCTCTGGGATACGACCCAGTTCCTGCTCACGAAGGCAGGGGTGACCGAGATGGATCTCTACCGCTCGATCATCCTGCCCGCCGAGGTCGCGCACCGCGAGCCCACGCTGCCGATCACGCCTGCGGCAGCCTCCGGGTCGGGCTCGGCGGTGGATCTGCGGATTCCTCCCGGAGGCTACGTCAAATATCCCTCGCTCGCGCTGCAGCAGAATCCGGCGCAGTCGTTCACCTTCTCTGATCAGGTCGCGAACACCTGGGACGGCGTGGGCTCCTCGCCGCCGGGTGGCCAGCGGGTCGTGCTCCGCGCCAAGGTGCCGAGCACCGCGATCTGGTCGCTGCCGCTCTACGGCAAGAACATCCAGCACGAGCAGGAGGCGGTGGTGCTGGGCACGCCGTGGAAGAAGTGGGACGCCTGGATGGGCTTCGCGCCCCCGCCCGCCGTGCTGGCCCTGGAGGCGCTGGTGGAGGCGGGCCCCATGCAGCAGGACGGCACGCCCGCCCGGCCGGAGCAGTTCGTGATCGACCTGGCCAACCCCGCGTTGACCGGCGGCCAGCACTGGCTCTGGCACGGGCGGTTCGTAGACACGCAGCAGGAAGCGGGCACCGACTGCCGCTGGATCACCAAACACGGCCGCCGCATCTGCATCGCCCCGGGCCACGCCCACACCGACCCCGGCGCGACGCAGGCGCTGACGGGCCACCTCCCGGCCGCGGCCCGGTTCCTCACCGATCAGGGCTGGCTGCACGTCTCGGCCTCCCCGACGGAGGAGGGGCAACACCAGTCCATCGTCTACCGCGAACCGCAGAGCGGCGACCGGATGACCGTCTTCGCCAACGGCGACTGGGTGCACGTGTTCGCCGACGGCACGGCGACCGAGGGCCACCGCCTCGCCGGGCTCAAGCTCCACCTCTTCGCGCGGGACTTCCTGGGGCCAACGCTCCGCGATCCCTCCGCCCAACTGGAAGCGGCCGACGCCGAGGCCTGTCACTGGATCACCAAGAATGGCCGTCGCATCTGCATCACGGGCGGCCATACCCACGCTGCGCCCGTGCGGTTCGCGGCCTCGCTCGGGATCGAGCGCAAGAACATGCCCCAGATCCGGGCGAAGGACATGGGGGAGTTCCTGGCCTGGGTTTCGGAGCAGGGCGTGACGATCACGCGCGAGACCGTCCCGGCCTCCAGCCTGCGCCCCGCCCAGGCGCACTACAACCCCGAGCAGGTCGCGCAGATGCAGCGCGAGAACATGACCAAGCCGCTCGTGGTCTCCCGCGATCACTACATCCTCGACGGCACGCATCGCTGGGTGCGGTTCACCCAGGACGATCCCACGCAGGCCGTCACCGTGCTGCGGATCGATCGGCCCGCGACCGAGGCCATCGACCTCATGAAGCGGTTCCCGAAAGCGGAGGTGCAGGACATCACCGACATCGGGGCGCCCCGCGGCCGAGCGCTCGCGCCTGCCCTGGCGGAAGCCGCGGATGCCGACTGCCGGTGGATCACCAAGAACGGCCGCCCGATCTGCATCCGCCAGGGGCACGGCGAGCACGAGCGGATCGGTACCGTCGCGAGTCTGCCGAAGCGGACCTCCGTTCCCGTCACCGGGCTCGTCCAGATCTCCAAGGGCTCAGAGTCCAAGGTCTACGACGGGCGCGTCAAGGCCGGGCGCCCCGTCATCGTCTATCGCGGAGTCGGCACCCTGAAAGAGATTGATGATGCCGTGGCCGCGGGCGCATGGGAATCGCAAGGCGACTGGGTCACCCAGTGGGAGGGCCGCACCCAGGTCGCGACGGGCCCGCTCGATCTCGCGTTGACGGCGCAGTACCCCTTCCTCGTCCAGGTGGACATCCAGGGCTTGCCGGTCCGAGCCGTGCATTTCACCACCGGCCCGAACCGGGTGAACGTGAAGTCCGGAACCGTCTCCGGCCTGGATCACGCGATGGGCCTGGGCGTGACGGCGCCCATCCCGCTCGATCGCATCAAGAACATCTGGAGCGTCGAACGTCCCTCGCTGAAGCTCACGAGCGTCAAGTCGCTCTTCCCTACGCTCGCGCTCCAGGAGGCGGGCGAGGACTGCCACTGGATCACGTACCAGGGCCGTCGCATCTGCATCACGGGCGGGCACGCCCATGCGGGGGCGTCGTCCACCGTCGTCACCACCACCGAGGAAGCCGCGCTCAGCCCGAAGGATCGGGCGAAGTTCGAGAAGGGCCTGGCCGCCTACGGGCTCACGCGCGAGGGCATGCGGGCTGAGATCCTCGCCAAGATCTCGAATGCCGACGGCACGGTCAACGTGCAACTCCTGGCGGAAGCGCGGCACTGGTATCCCGACGCGCACGCCTTCGCCACCGATCTGATGGGCAAGGCTCCCATCACCCTGGAACAGGCGGTGGGCGTGATCGCGGCGCTCTCGCCCCAGAATCCGTGGGAGTACAAGACCCAGTACGGCCTGGCGGGCAACAAGGTGGACGCGGCTTCCGTCGTCCGCTACTTCGCCGACCACACCGAAGATCACCAGACGCCCGCGGAACTAGCCGCGGGCGTGAAGGCGCTCTACGACCCCAACGGCCACAATGCCGACCGGCACCTGGGTCCCGGCATGCTCTCGCCCACGTCGAGCGTCGAGAAGGCGTTCTCGATCCTGCGCGACGGTTCGGCCGCCAACCTCGCCGAGCAACTGGGCACGCTCAAGACCGCGAGCTTCTACAACAACATCCTCGCGCCCGGCCAGACGCGCGCGGTGACCATCGACGGCCACATGGCCAAGGCCATCGCCTACGCGGCGCTGGCGCAGGGCCGGGCCATGCCCAAGGACGGCCCGGGCCCGAAGGGCGAGCGCCTGGGCAGCGTCACCTCGATGATGGACGCGAAGGTCTGGGGCTCCATCGGTCACGTGCTGGTGGCGGATCAGGTCCGGCAGGTCGCCGACACCCTGCACGAGAGCCCCGACACGATTCAGGCCGCCTACTGGCTCGCCGTCCAGCCGAACAACCCGTTCAAGGGGACGTACGAAGCATGGCGCCCCGGCGCGTTCGGCTGGCGGCGCGACCAGACGGTCAGTGAGGCAGACCAGGACCCGCCGAAGCTGCTGGCGCTGCGTCCCGCCATGCCGTGGGGCGATGGCCTCCCGCTGGAGCCGGAGGCGATCGAGGCGCGGCTGGGTCTCCGGACGCTCGGGGAGGCTGGCGACGCCTGTCACTGGATCACCTACCGCGGACGGCGCATCTGCATCGGGGACGCGGCGCACCAGCGGCACGGGGACATCGAGCCCAAGATCTACATGCGGCCCGACGACCTGGAGCCGGTCGATAGCTGGGGCGGTGAACAGAAGTGGAAGGACAAGAAGCATGGCGATCTGCTGAGCGCTCCCATCTCGAAGGCTGACCTACCGCCGACCCTGTACCACACCACCGTGGCCGCCCCCGCTATCGAGAAGGCGGGCCTACTGCTCGCGCAATCGGATGGCGGCGGCATGGGGGGCGGTGCGGGGCGTCCCGGCGTGAGCTTCACCACCAGCCAGGCTGACGCCGAGTTGATGCTGAAGGAACTGGGTCGCGAGATCGACCTGGCTCACCGCGCGCCCGACATGTCCGGCGCTATCACCCGCGGCCTCCTGGAGACCTGGGCGCGCGAGGATGAGCAGCGCATGGGCCTGCCCGCGGGCACCTTCCAGCGGGCCGTCGACTATGCCATGGGCAACTACGAGGCGAACGTGAAGCCGGTCACGCACGTCTTCGATATGGAGAAGTACGGCGGCTATGCCGACGACGTGCTGCGGCCTCAGCCCGAACTGGACAAGGGGCTGCGCAGCCTCGGCCACGACGCCCACAGTGCCTACATGCAGGCGCGCGAGACCGACGCGATCAAGGCGCTCGGGGCCGACTACCAGGCGTTTCGTGTCGAGGATCGCTATGCGCCCGTCAAGAATCCGCTGATCTTCGGCGACGCGGAAGCCTTCAAGGCGCTCGACAAGCAGCATCTCGGTATCGTCACGGTTCCGACGGCCGCGATTCCCGATGGGGCCCTGATCCGCAAGGGCAGCGATGATTTCCTCCACGAGGTCCGCGTCCACGCTGACGTGCCTCTTCACGTACAGGAGCCCGCATGACCCCACCCACCAAGAAGCGCAGCCGTCACATCACGGTCGCGATCCTCGCGCGCTGGCTCGACGTGAACGAAGAAACCGTGCTGCGCTGGATTCGCGGACGCAAGCTCCCCGCCCTGAACGTCGGCGGCACCGGCAACGGCGCGCCTCGCTACCGGATCTTCCGCAAGGACATCGTGACGTTCCTGCATCGCCGTGGGCTGACCCACGATCACATCTCGGAACTGTTCGTCTGAACCGGAAAAGCACCACCAAGCTCGACTAAGCTCCACTAAGCTCTACACGTAAGCCAGCGAATCCATAGGCGATTTTCGCCACGCTGCCGTCATCCTAGACGGCAATGGGCAAGAAGACCGAAGGCGGTCAGCAGTTCAGTAGCGGCGCCTACCTTGTTGTGCCCAACCCGGATGAGCCCTCGACCTGGAAGCTGCGCGTTGAGGAGACCCCGGGGAAAGTGACGACCGCGCAGTTGGGGCGCGCGGCGGCGGCGCTCGGGCCCGGCTTCCGCGGCAACAAGGTCAGCCTGAGCCCGGCCGAGCGGGCGAGCGCGCTGCGCAAGCTCCGCGGGCTCTACAAGAGCCAGGGCTCCAGCGGGGACGATCTGCCCGCGGTGCTCCAGCAGGCCGTCTCCCAGGTTGCCGGGCGGCGCCTGCGCACCAACGTGGCGAAGCTCATGGCGCAGATGGAGGCGGCCCCCGCCACCCTCAAGGCGGAGATCACCGAGGACCTGGAGTGCCTGCAGGAGAGCCTCTACCTCTACGGGCTCGCGGCCATCCAGGGCGGCACGCTCAGCTTCGAGACCGTGATCGCCGCGGTGCAGGACGCCTGCGACGAGATCGAGGACGGCGAGGACGACGACAGTCACCCCGAGGTCGCGCCGTCGCGCCACCAGGTCATCGCGACGTTCCCGGGCACCGCGATCTATGCGTGCCAGGAGGGCTCGCTCTACCAGGTCTCCTACCACATCGAAGGGACGGAGGCCGTCATCGAGGGCGAGCCGGTCGAGGTCACGGCCGAGTTCAGCCCGACCGAGCAGCCCGTCCAGGAAGCCGCCGCGCTCGCTGAGGCGCAGGCGCTGGTCGAGTCGCGCCCCGCAGGGCCCTGGGGCACGGGCCACATCAATCGCGAGACGAACACGATCGAGGGCACGACGCTCATCACCTCGGCCTCCTCGAACGGCGTCAACCGCAAGCGCAAGTACAGCGAGAACGCGCTCAAGCAGATCGCCAGCATGGCCGAGGGCATCCCGGCCTACGCCAACCACGTGAGCCCGGAACTGGCGTTCAAGCCGCGCGACGTCAAGGATCTGATCGGCCGCCACGTCAACGTCCGCTACGACGCCCCGACGGGCAGCGTGAAGAGCGACCTCCAGTTGCTGGAGCACCACGCGCCGTGGGTCTTCAGCCTGGCCGAGCGCCTGGGCGATCAGGTCGGCAACAGCCTGGTCAGCAAGGGGCTCGTGCGGATGGAGGGCGACACCGAGGTCGTGGATGAGATCGTCGCGCTGCGCTCGGGCGATCTGGTCAGCGATCCGGCCAGCACCAAGGGCCTCTTCGAGGCGCAGGGGGCGGACGAGGACGACAGCCAGGCCTTCCTGCGCGTCGACCGCGCCATCTTCCAGACCATCGCCGAGGCGGGCCCCGAGGCGCAGGTGGCCAGCCTGCTCTTTCCGAAGGCGACCTGGCAGGCGAGCGCCGCGCAGGCCTGGGCCAAGGCGCACGGCTTCAAGACGCTCGTGGAAGACACCGACACCGCGCACCGGCTGGTCCAGGCGCCGGAGTCCTTCAAGCGCACGCAGACGATCCGGCTGACCCCCGCGGGCGCGAGCCCCGACGTCGCCGCCGTGATCGGCTTCCCCACCACCACTCAGGAGGCTATCGACATGGAGATGAACGCGGTCACGATCACCCAGTACCTGAAGGAGCACGCCGACGTTCAGAAGCAGGTCGGTGATCTGCTCGGGTTCGTCCCGAAGGCGGATGCCTCCAAGCTGCAGGAGTCCATCGACGCCGCGGCCCAGGAGAAGAAGACCCTGACCGAGTCGGTGGCCACCATCACCAAGGAGCGCGACGGCCTGAAGGTCGAGGTGGACGCCTTCAAGGCGAAGGAGGCGGTGGCCGCCAAGCGCGTGAAGCTGCAGGAGGCCATCGACAAGCACGACCTCGGCAAGAAGTTCGGGAAGGTCAAGGAGGTCGTGTCCGAGGTCTTCGTCTCCTCGCTCATGGAGGCCGACGAGGCGAAGTGGGGCGGGTTGCTGGACGACCGCTACACCTCGATGACCAAGGCGCAGGGCGGCCAGCGTCCGCGGTCCGAGGGCAAGGCAGGGGTCCTCACCGAGGGGCAGGACGGCGGCGAGGGCAGCGGCGATCTGCACCAGCGGCTCCGCGAGGCAGTGATCCGCTAGGCCCACCGGCCCACACCAGGAGGACGAGGAGCCCATGAGCAACTTCCAGAGCTACTACATCAAGGTGGGCCAGTTGCGCTTCTACAGCGGCAACACGCCCCCCTACTTCTTCGAGGTACCGTTCCGCGGGGCGGTGACGGGGCCCGTGGATCGGGCGCGGGCGGGCGAGACGCTCGTGCTCGATCGGGGCCGGTTCACCGCGGACAGCCACTACGTGAGCCCGCCGGACGATCCGTTGCTCGCCCCGCTGCCGTTCTCCTGCAACTTCCGGCTCGCGAACTCGGAGCCGAACTTCTCCAAGATCCTCACCATCATCAAGACGCCCGGTGGGGTGAACTTCAAGAACATCGGCGGACGCTCGTGGCTGTCGTCCAAGGCCACGACCCAGATCCGGAACAGCGATCCGCTCGGCCAGGTCCTCGCGACCACGCCGCCGTTCTCGGACTCGGAGAAGCACACGGTGACGGTCGAGGTCCTGTGGACCGATCCGCAGGGCGTCTCGAACCGCGGCATCAAGTGGGGCGAGGTCTACTTTCCGCCCGATCAGAAGATCACCGAGGCCGTGGACACGGTGACGGTCGATCTCAACGGCGAAGTGTACGGCGCCATCAGCCTGATCACCGCCTTCGACGCGGGCACCGAGTCGTAACGCGACGTGACCCAGTTCCTGCCCCGGCCTTCGCGGGTGGCCCAGCATGCGGCGCAAGTCGCAACGGTGGGCTTCGTGTCTCACGACGCGACGGGGCTCCACATTTTCCGGGCGGCAGTACCGGTGCGCTCTGACCGCTGACCCCGACCCGGTGACAAGGAAAGCAGGTACAAAATGAGCTACCGCGCACGCTGGGATCTCTCGGCCAACCCGAAGTCGCTGAAGCAGTACCGCTACGCCTCGGGCGACGCGCCCGCCATCGGGGACCTGATGTGGTACGACCGCCGCGGCGTCAGCGGCGTGGCGGGCGGCTGCGCGCGTCCGTTCTCCAGCACGTCGGCCTGGACCGGCTCGACCGCGGGCAGCCAGGCGAAGGTCGCCGAGGCCTTCCTCGGCGTCTGCCAGTCGGTCGACACGGTCAACCTGCTCTGCAGCATCACGGGTCGCGGCGTGGTCGGCATGCCCACGGACACGCCCTACACCTTCGACGTCGGGGACCTCATCGTCCCGGTCAAGGACCCGTCGGGCAACCTGCTCTACTCCCAGGTCGTGGCGAAGGGCACGGTCACCGGCCCCCAGGACTTCAACAGCCTGTCGCGCGAGATCGCGATCGGCAAGGCGCACAAGCGGTACGCGGCTGTGAGCGGAGTGGTCGAGTTCGAGATCTGCGGCATCCACGAGTCGGGCGCTGGCCCCCGCCAGTTCCTGACCAGCTAAGACGGAGCGACCTGACAACCCTGCCGGGGCCCGCGCCCCGGCAGAGAGCACCGCCCTCAAGGAGGCGACGACTCATGCTGAAGACCGAAGACGTCAAGGACATCTACCGCGCCGCCGGTGGTACGCGTGGGTTCGTCGGCCTCATGGCCGACCTGCTGGAGGGCAAGGATCAGACGGGCAAGTCGATCCCGAAGGTGCGGCCCGACGACTTCTCCCTCCGCGCCCTCTGGGAGGGCCTGGTGGGTCCGGCCGAGGAGACGCTCGCCGGATACGCCCGGGCCGGTCGCTTCAACTACCTGACCATGCAGGAGGCGGTGGACAGCACCGCCTTCCCGTCGGCGACGGGCGTGCTCATCGCCGCGAAGGTCATCGAGGCGTACAACGCCGTGCCGATGATCGGCGACCGTCTCACCCAGGTCATGCAGTCGAAGCTGAAGCAGGAGCGCATCGTCGGGTTCACCTCGCTGGAAGGCCCGACCGAAGTGCCCGAGGGCATGCCGTACCAGGAGAGCGGGTTCGCGGAGAAGTACGTCACGACCGACACCGCGAAGAAGGGCCGCATCCTGGAGGTGACCGAGGAGGCGATCTTCTTCGACCAGACGGGCCAGGTGCTCATGCGGGCGCAGCGGCTCGGGGAGATGACCGCCGAGGAGAAGGAGTTGGCCATCCTCTCCGGCGTCATCGACGTGGGCTCCGGCGCGCCGGGCTTCAAGGACGTCTACCGGCCGAGCGGTTCGGTGGCCACGCTGTATGCCACCGGCAACAGCAACTACCAGTCCACCACCACCGCGCTGCAGGACTGGACCGACATCGATGAGACCCTGCAGTACGCGGCGGCGAACCTCAAGGACGACCGCGCCATCGTGTCGGAGCGGCTGCCGATCACCTTCACTCCGCGGGTGCTGCTGACTTCGCGGAAGAAGGCGGCGACGGCCGCGCGCATCATCCAGGCGACCACGGTGCGGGTGGGCAACACCGCGACCGCGGGCGGCGTGCAGGAAGAGGGCGCGGCCATCGTCTCCTCCATCGCGCCGGGGCTGGTGCCGCTGTCCTCGCCCCTGCTCGACTACCTCGCCGGGATCTCCGGCAGCCGGTACAGCCAGTCGGACGACTGGTTCATCGGCGATCCGCAGAAGCAGTTCATCTGGCAGGAGATCTGGCCGCTGCAGACCCTGCGGGCGCGCCAGGACGACGAGGCGGCCTTCCGTCGGGACGTGGTGGCGCGGTTCAAGGTGCGCTACTACGGCGGCATCGCCGCGATCGACAACAAGTATTTCATCAAGGTCAAGGGCGCCTAACCGGCGCTCGCGACCTGAGCCGCTTCCGGCGGCGGGAGGGGATGCGGCCCCGCGGGCGGGGCGTCGACACCGCGCTAGTGTCGGCGCCGCCCGCGGTCTCTCTCGCCGCCGGTTTCCCATGAACGGGATTATCGGCATCCTCACGGGCAAGGGTCCGGCCTGCGATGAGTTGCAGGCCTGGCTCGATACGCTCCAGCCCTATCAGCCGACCCAGGTGCTGCGCATCCCGGGCAACCAGATCGCGCACCAGCGCAACCTGGTCGCCCAGCAGATGCTGGTGCAGGACCGCCCCTGGGTGCTCTTCGTGGACAACGACTGCATCCCGCCTCCGGGCGCCATCGAGCGGCTACTGAGCCACGATCTGCCGCTCGTCAGTGGCGCCTGCGTCGAGCGCGTCGCCCCCTTCGACCTCTGCGCGATCCGGAGCTTCGAGCCGTTCACCCGCTACCGCGCCACGGATCTCAAGGGGCAGACCGAGCCCTTCCCGGTGGTGGCGGCGGGCACGGGCTGCCTCCTGGTGCGCCGGGAGGTCTTCCTGGCCCTGGGCGCGCCGTGGTTCCGCTGTGGACAACTCTCGGCCGACCTCCTGGCAGAAGACACGGATTTCTGCCTGCGCGCCGCCGAGGCGGGCTTCCCCGTCTACCTCGATCCCCTGGTCAAGGTCGGCCACGACGTGCGCTGTGTGCTCTACCCCGGCGACGAGGGCCTGTGGGCCCAGTGGTCGGGACCATTCGGGCTGCTGCCCTACCGGGAGCCGCTCGGGGACGAGGTGGCCCGTGTCGTTCACCTATAGTCAGCCCTGGACCGGCGCCCGCGACTACGTCCGCTTCCTGATCCCGGACACGGTGGGCGCCACCGCGCTCTTCCAGGATGAGGAACTCGACAGCCTCCTGAGTAACTGGTCGGGTGACGCCCGCCTGGCCGCGGCCGAGGCGCTGGAGGCGCTGGCCGGGCTCTACGCGCGCAACGCCATCAGCTACTCGGTCACGGGCTTCAGCCTGGACCGGAAGTCCGTCTCGCGGGCGCTGCTGGACCGGGCCAAGGCCCTGCGGGAGGCGGCGCTGGCGGTGCCCTTCGAGTTCGAGTCGGTGGCCGACCACATGATCGACAGCGCGGGGGTCGATCGCTCGAACTACGACAACACGCCCGCCGACGGCGCCCCGGAGGGCTTCGCGCCGTGACCGAGGTCGCCCGCGCGATCCGGGCCTGGGGGCGCATCATCCTCTGGAACCTGCCCCGGGTGGTCTGGCTCTTCCTCCGGAGGCGGCCATGAGCGGCCAGATGTCGCCGCTCGACTTCGTCCTCCCATCGGAGGCGGCCCTGATCGCCCAGGACGCGCTCGGGGTCACGGCCGATCCGCAACTGGCCCGGCCGATCACCTACCGGCGCTACACGGGCCGCAGCTTCACCCCGAGCACGGGGGCCTGGACCCCGAGCTACGACGTGAGCAGCCTGACCGCGGTGCGCTCGATCCTCTCGGCGGCCGAGGTGGCCGCGGCGGCGGGCGTCTACAAGACGGGCGACGTGCGCTACCTGATCGCCACCGCCGTGCTCGCGGCGCCGCCCGACGATGACGACCAGATCCTCACCGCCGAGGGTGATCTCTTCGATCTGGTGCGCTGGGACACCGATCCGGTCGGGGCCTTCTACCGGCTGGTGATGCGCCAGGTGAAGGCGGCGTGAGCACCCCGCCCCCCTTCCGCGCGGTCTCGCGCCCCCGGGTGGCGGGCGTCGTCTGCGTGCTCAACCGCGGCGAGGTCGACTGGGGCCTGGCGCTCTGGCTGCGGGCGCTCCCCGCCGACGTGCACGTGATCGGCCCCAAGGGCAACTCGATCCCGCGCCAGCGCAACCTCGGGGTGGCCCACACCGCCGGGGACTGGGTCCTCTTCGTGGACAGCGACTGCCAGCCGCCCCCGCACACGCTCGATCAGTTGCTGCAGTGGCGCGTCGACATCGTCGGCGGCGTCGTGCTCGAACGCTTCCCGCCGCACCGGGTGGCGGCGATGCGCACGATGGAGCCGCCCGTGCGCTGGCTCTTGCAGGACCTGCCGCTCTCGGGCTTGGAGGCCGTGCCCGCCATGGGGACGGGCTGCCTGCTGGTCCGCCGTCCCGTGTTCGAGCGGCTGGAGATGCCGTGGTTTCGCTGCGGCCAGGTGCCGACCTGCGAGGACCTCTTGCTAGAGGACTTCGAGTTCGGCCTGCGCTGCGGCAAGGCCGGGCTCACCACGTTCCTCGACTGCGGCCTGCGCGTCGGCCACCGCGTGCAGGCCACGCTCTGGCCGGGCCGAGACGGCAAGCCCTGGGTGCAGTGGGACGGCGGCGCGGTCGACAGCCGGGCGCCGCTGGAGGATCTCATCAGCATCGGCGAGACGGCGTGGACATGATGATCCTCCACAGCCGCCTGCCCCGCAATCGTGAGCACGAGGGCCAGTTCTGGGTCGAGGCCGAGGGGCGGACGCTGCTCGGGCCCTGGCGCTGCCGCGGCGAAGCGGACAACCAGAATGCCGCCCGGGCCAACAACGTGATCGAGGACCCGACGCGCGTCGGCGGCGATCACCCGGCCGGGACCTACCGGCTCGTCAAGGCCGTCTCGTTTCATCCGACAGACACCGCGCACTTCCCCACCTTCGGGCCCTGGTTCTTTCTCCTGGACCCGCTCGACGGAGAAGCGCTGGTCGCCAAGCAGCAGGGGCGCACCGGCCTCGGCCTGCATGGCGGCGCCCCGGGCCCCGGCGACATGCTCCGGGCGACCTACGGCTGCCTGCGGCTCTTCAACGACGGCGTGCTGCGGCTGGCGGGGCTCATCCTTCCGCTGCCGCCGGACCTGCACTACATCTGCGAGGTGCTCGCCGGATGAGCGAGTTCTTGATCTTCGCCGCCTTCGTCACCCGGACCATGGCCGTCGTGTTCCTGGCCCTGCTCTGGTTCTACTTCAAGCGGTCGGACGGGCACCTGGTGTCCTCCTTCCGCCAGATGTTCCTCTGCTTCTGGTTCCTGCTCGCGTGGGTCGAGATTGCCTCCATCGCCGAAATCGTCGGCTTCATCGAGCAGGCGCACGCCACCGTTGAGTACAGCGCCAACTGGATCTGGATTCCCAACCTGATCATCGACATCGGGGCGGGACGCCTCCTCTGGCATCTCTACAAGCACGCGCGGGGAGGCCGCCACCATGGCTAGCCGATCGGCCGTGATCCGCCGCACGCCGTTCCAGGACTTCATCGCGCCGGGACGGCGCCGCACCGACAACCCGCTGGTGGTCGGGACCATCTTTCTCTGCGTGATCCTGATCACCATCGCCGCGGGGGCGCAGATCGTCTGCATGATCTGGTTCGGCAACCAGTTGAAACTCGCCGCAGGCGTGGCCCGTGCGCGTGAAGCGAAGAGCGACGTGATCCGCCAGGCGCTGTTCAAGAACACCGAGTCCCAGGCCATCGTCCTCCGACGTCTCTGCCTGAACACTGCAAAGACGGATGACGACAAGAAGGAGTGCCTGACGGTGGGGCCGGTCCTCACCATTGAGGTCAAGCCTCATGGGGAGAAGTAGCGGATGCCCGCGACGAAGCCGATCCGGAAGCCGTCTGATCCCGTGGCCATGCCGCCGCTGGACGGGGCGCCCTGGTACGTCAAGCTCGGGATCTGGCTCCTGGTCTGGTTCGGGTTCCCGGTCTTCATGTGCGTGTTCTTCCTCATGCTGATCGTGGGATACATCCCCTCGCCGATGACGGAGACCAAGGCGCTCATGGCCGACCATATCCGGGACATGCAGCGCGTGATGGCCTACGTCGACACCTCGACGCGGATCTCCCGCCAGATCTGCCGGAACACCGCGAGCAATCCCGTGGAGCGTGGCGAATGCGATCGCTGAGGCACGGCCTGCTCGCGGCCCTGCTGCTGGTCTCCGTGGCGGGGGCGCAGGTGCCCCTGCCCTACGACATCACCGTGCGGGAAGATGCCGACGGCGTCCTCGTGTCGATTGGGGATCTGCGCGAGCGGCCGATCCCGGCGACGATCGCCACCGCGGTCGGCTTCCTGGTGGACTGGCGCCGCGGGCGGCTGCCGAGCACCCTGCCGGTCACCGTGGGCGGCATCGCGCACCCCCTCGGCAGCGTCACGCTCGGGCTGCCGATCCGCGGGCTCACGCTCCTGGCAGAGACGGATACCACCGCGCTGGTGGGGTTCGGGGCGGTCACCGTGCACACCCCCGCGGGATCTCTGACAGGACCGGGCACGCTCGCTCTGCGGCGCGACGCGCCCGATGCGCGCTGGCAGGTGGCCAGCGTCGAGGTGCGCTGATGGCGACGGTGACCCCGAAGGCGCTGCTCGACGGCACGCTACTGGCCAACTCGATTGCGACCCTCTACGTGGTCCCCGCCGCGATGTCGGCCGTCGTGCGCTCGATCACCCTGTGTAATACGGACTCGGTGGATCACGCGGTCACGCTGCACTTCGTGCCGTTCGCGGGCTCTCCCTCCGGCGCCACCATGATCCTCAATGCCCTCCCGATCAAGGCCGGGCAGACCATCGAGGATGATCTACTCCGCGTGCTGGGGACCGGCGGGTCGATCCGGGCATTCGCCGACGCCGCCAACGCGGTGTCGATGCGCGTGGACGGCTCCGAGGTGACATGAGCCTGCGGTATCTCCCCGACCCGCTCTCGGACGCCATCTCCGCGATCAGCGGCTCCGTCTCGGCCGAGGCCTCGGCGCGGGTGGCGGCCGATGCCAACGAGGCCTCCGTGCGGGCCGCGGCCGACGACGTCCTGTCCAATGCCATCAGTGCCGTCAGCCAGGCGGTCTCGGCCGAGGCGGGCGCGCGCGGGGCGGCGGACGCGAGTGAGGCCAGCGCCCGCGCGGCCAAGGACGACAGTCTCTCCAACGCCATCTCGGCCGTGAGTCAGGCCGTGAGTGCCGAGGGGAGTGCGCGGGCGGCCAAGGACGACCTCCTGAGCCAGGCGATCAGCGTGGTCAGCCAGGCGGTCTCGGCCGTGCTCTCGGCCCTGCTGATCGTGAGCGCCCTGGTGAGCACCGCCCAAGCGACGGGCGATCGCGCCTCCAACGCCGCCAGCGTGATCAGCCAAGCCGTGAGCGTGGAAACCGCGGCGCGCGTGGCGGCCGACGCGGCGCTCGCGACGCGGATCGACACCCAGAGTCAGGGCGTCTCGGTCCTCAGCCAACAGGTCAGCGCCCTCAGTCAATCGCTCTCCGCGCAGGCGGCGGGTCTGTCCACGCGCATCGACACGGCGAGCAATGCCGCCTCCGTCGTGAGCCAGGCGGTCTCGGCGCTGAGCACGCAACTGTCGCTTCAGGTCAGCGCGCTCTCGCAGGCTCATAGCGCCCTCTCGCAGAGCCTGTCGGCGCAGGCCGCGGCGCTGTCGGGTCGCATCGACACCCAAAGCCAAGGGGTCAGCGTCCTGAGTCAGCAGGTGAGCGTCCTGAGCCAGCAACTCTCGGCCCTCTCGCAGGCGCACAGCGCCCTCAGCGCGGCCCACACCTCGCTGGTGGATCGGGTCTCGGCCAATTCCGGCACGGGGGGCAGCGGCAGCGTGACCTCGCAGGAGGTGAGCGCGGCCGTCGCGGCCGAAACGTCCAACCGTATCAGCGCGGATACGGCGCTTTCGACCGCCATCAGCGCCGTCAGCCAGCAGCTATCGCTCCAGGTGTCGGCGCTCTCCCAGGTGGTCAGTGCCCTGTCCAACCGTCTGAGCAACCTCTCGGACCGGGTCTCGGCCCTGGAGGCAGCCCCGCCCGGCTCGGCCAGCGTCACGTCCGCCGAGTACCTCTCGCTGGTCAACCGGGTCTCGGCCAACAGCGTGGCCGCCACCGGTAGCGTGACCTCGGCCGAAGTCGTGGACGCGGTGTCCGTGGAAACGGCCAACCGGGTGGCGGCCGACAACGCCCTCTCCGGCGCCATCAGCGCCGTGAGCCAGCAACTGTCGCTCCAGGTGTCGGCGCTCAGTCAGGTCCATTCCGCCCTCAGCGCCAACGTAGCCGGGCTCAGCACGAATCTGTCCGCGCTGTCGACTGCCGTCTCCGTGCTGTCGGCCACGCTGTCGACGCAGGTCTCGGCCCTGAGTCAGGTGCACTCGGCCCTCAGCGCCAACGTGGCCGGGCTCAGTACCAACGTCTCCGCGCTCTCGACGCGGCTGTCGGCCCTCTCGGCCATCGTGTCGACTACGGCCAGCGCGCTCAGCCAGCAGATCAGTGTCGTCTCGAACGCGGCGAGCAACGCACTCTCGGTCGCGAATGCCGCCAGCAACGCGGCGAGCGTGGTCAGCCAAGCTCTGTCCGCGGAAACCGCGGCGCGCGTGGCGGCCGACAACGCCCTGTCCGGGCGCATCGACACGCAATCACAGGGCGTGTCGGTGCTCAGTCAGCAGGTCTCGGCCCTCAGCCAGCAGATTTCGGTGCTGAGCCAGCAGGTGAGCGCCATCAGTGCCCTGGGGCCGCTCGTCACCTTGCAGAACGTGGACGCCTCTGCGGTCTCGGCGGGCACACCCGTCTACGCCTTCACCAGCGCCAACACCTTCAAGAAAGCCAATGCCAGCGCGGTCGCCACGAAGCCCGTGCTCGGCCTGGTTCTCGACGCCGCCATCGGCGTGTCGGCGACGGGGCGCGTGCAAACCGACGGCCTGGTCACCTTGACCACGGGGCAGTGGGATGCGGTCACGGGCGGCACGGGCGGCCTGACGCCGGGCAGTCTCTACTACCTGGATGTCGCCGCGGGGCTCCTGACCGCCACCGCGCCGAGCACGGGCGCCGTGCGGCCGGTCGGCGTGGCCCTGAGCCCCACCGCCCTGCGCCTGACCCTGGCCATGGTCGATGACCCGACCTCCGCGCTGAGCACGCTCTCCACCGCGGCCTCGAATGCCCTCTCCGTGGCCAACGCGGCGAGCCAGGCCGCCAGCGTGGTCAGTCAGGCGCTGTCGGCAGAAACGGCGGCCCGGATCAGCGCCGACAACGCGCTGAGCGGGGCTATTTCGGCGGTGAGCCAGCAACTCTCGCTGCAGATGTCCGCCATCTCCCAGGCCCACAGTGCGCTCAGTCAGCAGGTCTCGGCCCTGAGCCAGAGCCTCTCCAGCCAGGCCGCGGGCCTCTCGGTCCGGATCGATACCGCCTCGAACGCGGCGAGCATCGTCTCCACGGCGGTCAGTGCGCTGAGCGTGCAGCTATCCCTCCAGGTCTCGGCCCTCTCGCAGCGGGTGTCGGTGCTGAGCCAGCAGGTGAGCGCCCTCTCGCAGACGGTGTCGGCGGGCGATGCCGCGCTGTCGGTGCGGATCGACACGCAATCGCAAGGCGTCTCGGTCCTCAGCCAGCAGGTGAGCGTGCTGAGCCAGCAGGTCTCCGCGCTGTCGGCCGCCCACGTCTCCCTGGTCAACCGCGTGTCCGCCAACAGTGCAGTGGCGGCGGGCAGCGTCACCTCCGCGGAAGTGGTCGACGCGGTCTCGGTGGAGAACGCGGGACGGGTCTCAGCCGACAACGCGCTGAGCACGCTGGTCAGTGCGCTCAGCCAGCAACTCTCGCTCCAGATCAGCGCGATGAGCCAGGCCCATTCGGCGCTCTCCGCGGCCCATGCTTCCTTGGTGAATCGGGTGTCCGCCAATAGCGGAACGGGCGGGGCGGGCAGCGTCACCTCGACGGAACTGAGCGTCGAGACCGCCGCGCGGGTGGCGGCCGACGATGCGCTCTCCAACGCCATCAGCGCGGTCAGCCAGCAGTTGTCGCTGCAAATTTCCGCCATCAGTCAGGTGCACTCGGCCTTGAGCCAGGCGGTGTCGGTGCTCTCGGCGCGGGCCGATACTATCAGCAACGCGGTCAGCCTCGTAAGCACCGCGGCCAGCGCGGTCAGTCAGCAGTTGTCGCTGCAAGTTAGTGCGCTGAGCCAGGTGCACTCGGCCTTGAGCGCGAACGTGGCGACCATCTCCACCAATGCCTCGGCGATGTCGACCGCCATCAGCGCCCTCAGCGTGCAGCTATCGCTCCAGGTCTCGGCGCTCTCGCAGCGCGTGTCGGTCCTGAGCCAGCAGGTCTCCGCCCTCTCGCAGAGCGTGAGCAGCCAGGCCGCGGGCCTCTCGGTCCGGATCGACACCCAGAGCCAGGGCATCAGTGTGCTGAGCCAGCAGGTCAGTGTGCTGAGTCAGGCGCTCTCGGCGCTCAGCCAGGGGGTGAGCACGCTGTCCGCGGCCCACGCCTCGCTGGTCAATCGCGTCTCCGCCAACAGCGGCACCGGGGGCGGGGGCAGCGTGACGTCCACCGAGGTGGTGCAGACCGTTTCGGCGATCGGGGCGCTGTCGGTCCAGAACCTCGACAGCGTGACGCTCTCGGCGGGCATGCCCGTGGTGGCCTTCACCTCGGCACGCACCATCAAGCGGGGCGCGGCCAGCGCGGGCGGCACGCGATTTGTGATCGGCCTGGTGCAGGACGGCTCGGTGGCGGTCTCGGCCAACACGACCGTGCGGTTCGGTGGCGTCATGGCCCTGACCACCGCGCAGTGGGACTCGATCACGGGCGGCTCGGGGGGCCTCACCGCGGGGACCGTCTACTACCTGGGCACCACGATCGGCACGCTGACGGCGACGCCTCCGGCCCCGCCGAACTTCGCGCGGCCGGTGGGCGTGGCGGTCAGCACGACCGAACTCAAGCTGACGCTGGCGGCGGCGGACGACTGGATCAACTACGTCAGCGACGCCCTCTCGGCCATCTCGCAGCAGGTATCGGTGCTCTCGCAGCAGATGTCCGTCCTCTCGCAGGCCGCCTCAGTGTTGAGCCAGACGCTCTCGGGGCTGTCGGCCAAGGCCGATACCATCTCGAATGCCCTGTCGGCCTTGTCCCAGGCCGCCTCGGTGCTCTCGAACGTGATCTCGGCCACCGGCGGGTTCGTCCAGCGCGAACTGACGGGGACCGTGGTGGTCTCGGCGGGGGCGCTGTCCAACGTCAGCGGGATGAGTTGGACGGTGTCGGCCGGGAACGTCTACAACATGCACGGCATCGTGCTGTTCAACGTGTCGGCCGTCACCGTCCCCGGTCTGGGGTTCGGACTGTCCTACCCCGCCATGACTCGGGCCTTCGGCAAGATGGAGATGGCGGTCTCGGTCGGGCAGCAAGCGGCTGCCGCACCGAAGACGGGGATGTATACCGGCTATTTCAACGCGGGCCACTCCAACACGGCCATCGTCTCGACCACTTCGACCTGGGGCGGCGCGATCGCCTCGGTCCGCGGGCTCTTCATCGATGCCGTATTTATGGTGAGTACCACTGGCACTATTCAACTGCTCGCGAAAGGAAATGCGGGCGTCAGTGCCATCAACGTCCTGCCCGGCTCGTTCGTTCGAGTCTACAAGGTTGGGTGATGACCACGGCCCCCATGCGGAAGCTCGACGCCAGCCAGCCCCAGAAGGTCTCGTATTGCATCCCGCTCTGGCTCCGGGATGAACAGATTCGCGCCAACATCAAGCGCGTGGCGGGCCGGATCGAGGGCTATCCGGAAGGGCAGACACGCCCAGATTCGGTAGCTGTGGTGTGCTTCGGGCCCAGCCTGAACGACACCTGGGAGCAGGTGCGGGACTTCAAGTACATCATCTCCTGTTCGGGCAGCCACAAGTTCCTGGTGGAGCGCGACATCATCCCGACCTGGCACGTCGAGGTAGATCCTCGCGAGCACAAATGCACGCTGCTCGGCGTCCCGCATCCGGACGTGGAGTATCTGATCGCCTCGTGCTGCCACCCCAAGGTGATCGAGATGCTGCAGGGCTTCAACCTGAAGCTCTGGCACGTCTTCGACGACGCCGAGGAGGGCCAGCGCATTCTGCCGCCGGGCGAGTGGGCGATCACCGGGGGCATCAACGTGGGGCTGCGGGCCATGGCGCTGGGCCGTTTTCTGGGGTTCACCGACCTGCACATCTTCGGGATGGACGGCTGCGAAGGGAAGAGCGGCAAGCACGCGGCGCCCCATCCGAACCAGGCCGTGGAGTCGATGGAGACCGAGTACAACGGGGTGCCCTACCGCACGACCCCGGCGTTTCTCGAAGCCGCGCGCCAGACGTGGCACGAGTTGGACATGCTGCCTGACGTGACCGCGACCTTCCACGGGGAGGGGCTGGTGCAGGCCATGGCCAAGGACTACCACCGGACGACGGTGGGCACCAAGGCCAATCTCGCCATCGCGAAGCCGGAACTCATCTCGGAAGGCTTCCGCGCCCTGAACCGCCAATTGCACGAAGACCGCCTGGACTACGGAGTCGGCGGGCAGCGCCACGTCCCCACCGTATTGAAGCTGGTGGAGAGCCTCGGCAAGTCCCTGGGGCGACAGGTGTCGGTCCTCGACTATGGCTGCGGCAAGGGCTATCTCGCCAAGGGCCTGCCGTTCCCGGTCTACGAGTACGATCCGGCCATCCCGGGCAAGGAGGTCATGGCCCGGCCCGCAGACCTGGTGGTCTGCACGGATGTGCTGGAGCACATCGAGCCGGACAAGCTGTTCCTGGTGCTGGGCGACCTGCGGCGCTGCGTGAAGCAGGTGGGGTACTTCACGATCCACATGGGCCCGGCCAAGAAGTGCTACGCCGACGGGCGGAACACGCATCTCATCCAGAACGGCTACGAGTGGTGGAAGGGCAAGCTCGCCAAGTTCTTCACCGTTGGGAAGATCTTCGTGAAGGGCCCGGAACTGCACGTGATGGTGGGGCCGAAGAAGAAGCCGAAGTGACATGCTCTTCACCTCTACGTTCACGGGCTCCGAGGACCCCCTCTCCGAGGGCGGACGCTGGCACCACCAGACCGCGCTCTGGTACAAGCTCAAGAAGGTGGCGGGGCTCCTGGAGCAGGTCCAGGCCAACGACGGCTTCAACGACAACTACGCCTATCTCGACGGCTTCGATCCGAATGGAGACATTACCGTCATCGGCGAGTTGTTCATCAACACGGGCCTGCTCGACACGGTGTCGTCCGGCAATAGCTGGGAACTGGAACTCAACCTCCACCTGGGCGACGTGCCAGCCCCGCCGGATGACATGGCCACGGGCTATCAGTTTGACTGTTCGCTCGACGGCCCGCTGGGTGGCCCCTACAACGCCACCCTCGTCCCAGTCCGCTGGAACGGGCTGCAGGGTGATTTCCACGTCTACTCCGCGAGCGGCAGCGTGCTCGGCGTCGTGACCGGCGATCGCATGAAGGTGGTCCTGGCGGCGGGGTCCAACACGGTGGAGGTGTTCTGGAAGCGGACCACCGATCCGGACTACGTCTCCCAGTACACCCAGGACCTGAGCGAGGCGGGGTCGCTCGCGCGGCTGCACGGCCAGCCGGGGGTGGCGCTGTTCAACCGCACCGCGGCGCAGATTGGCGCCGCCAGTTGGCAGTTCTACAGCGCCGATGACGGCATCGCGGCGGCCGTGACGAGCCTGCCGTGGATCGAGTGACCGTGCTGTCGCTGGACCGACTCGCGTGGCGGATGGCCCCGTACCCGATCGGGTGCGCCACGGACGTGTTCGCGGCCGAGGCCTACGCGGCCCTGGTGGCCGCCTACCCCGACGAGAAGGTCTTCGCGCGCATGGGACAGGGCTACGAGAAGCTCTCGCTCTCGGAGCGGAACCATCCGCAGCAGTACGTCCAGGTGCTGACGACCGTGCCTATGTGGATGGCGTTCTACCGCTACATCAAGAGTCCGGACTTCCTGCTGACCGTCCACCGGGCGCTGAAGGCGCACGGGTTGAGCGTCTTGCGGGCGGGCCGGTTCACGAGCCGCTTCGAGTTCTCCTCGATGCCGGGCGACGGCGGCCTGATCGCGCCTCACACCGATATTCCGTCCAAGGTGGTCACGCTCATCGTGCCGATGATGGCGGCCGGAGACTGGGACCCGGCGTGGGGCGGCGGGACTGATGTGCTCGTGCCGCAGCCAGGGGTCGAGCCGGTGGACTACCAGACGCCGCGGGCGCAGTTCGATCTAGCCCACAGCTACCCCTGTACCCCGAACCAGGCGGTGGTGTTCCTCAAGTCGGCGCACTCCTGGCACAGCGTGGGGCCCATCCAAGGGCCCCCCGGCACGTGGCGCCGCACCGTCACCATCAACATCGAGCGAGTGGCATGACCACCGTCGCGATCAAGGCGGGCTCGGCGCGCTTCGTGGTGAGCCACGAGACCGCGATCGAGCGGGCCCGGGTGGAGACGTTCTTCACCAAGGAGCCGGGCACGCTGCGGTGGTTGCGCGAGCAGGTGCGCCCGGGCGATGTGCTGCTGGACATCGGGGCCAACATCGGGCTCTACAGCCTCTATGCGGCGGCCCTGCAGCCGGTCGAGGTCTATGCAGTGGAGCCTCATGTGCCGACGGCGGCGAGCTTGCTGCGCAACGTGTGGCTGAACGGGTGGCTCAGCCGGGTGCACGTGCTGACCTGCCCCTTGGCACTGGATGCAGGGTGGCAGAACTTCCACTACCGGGGCCTGGAGGCGGGCATCTCCGACAACCAGTTCGGCCCGCACCCCGGCGTGTGCGTGGAGCCGAAGTACGGGGTGCCGGTCGATGATCTGCTGTTCGACAAGCTCATGCCCCAGCCGACGCTGGTCAAGATCGACGTCGACGGTAACGAGCCGGACATCGTGGCCGGGATGGGCTTCGCCTTGCAGGGCGTCCGCAGCGTACAGGTGGAAGTGAACCCCGGCCGCCTCGACCGGCTCGTCCAGCAGTTCGCCCGCGCCGGGCTCGTCAATCCCCAGCGGCACGATACCGCCCACGGCCGGGCGGCCCTGAAGGCCGGAGCCGCGCCGCAGTCCATCGCCTACAACCTTATCTTCACGCGCATCCAGGAGGGATGACCATGGCCGACAGCAAGAGCATCGCGTTGCAGGAGAAGATCGCCAAGCAGGAGCAGAAGATTGCCGCCGTGCGGGCCGACATCGCGCGGCTGGGGGCCAAGGGGCCGGAGGCGGCACCCAAGGTGGGCCGCCTCAGCGACAAGCTCAAGGCACTACTGGCCGCGCTGGAGAAGACCAAGGCCGACCTGGCCGCCTGGTTGGCGCGGCAGGCCCAGGACATCCAGGCGCCCTGACGCGCGTGCGTCCGTTCCGGATCTTCATCGGCCACGATCCCCGCGAGATGCTGGCGGCGGCCGTGCTGGCGCACTCGATCAACGTCCGCGCGAGCCTCCCCATCGCGATCGTGCCGATCAACCTGCGCCATCTCCAGGCCGTCTACACCCGGCCCCGGGGACCCCTGGAGGCCACCGAGTTCAGCATCTCCCGGTTCCTCGTGCCGTATCTTGCCGGGTTTGAGGGGGTCTCGCTCTATCTTGATTGTGACATGCTCTGCCGGGTCGACGTCGCCGAGTTGGCCGACCGGGCTGCCGCCCAGGCGGAGCCCTGGACGGTGATGCTGGTGCCCCACGACTACCAGCCCCGCACCGGCCACAAGATGGAGGGCCAGGTCCAGACGGTCTACCCGCGCAAGAACTGGTCCTCGCTCATGCTGTTCAACAATGCCGCGTGCCGGACCCTGACTCCCGCGTATGTGGCGACGGCCAGCGGTCTGGCGCTCCATCGCTTCCACTGGGCCCCGGACGCGGGCCTGATCCCGCTGCCGCTGGAGTACAACTGGCTGGTGGGCGAGTACCCGCCGAATCCTGCGGCGAAGCTCTACCACTACACCCTCGGCGGCCCCTGGTTCGAGGACTACCGCGATTGCGATCACGCCGCCGAGTGGCTCGCCGAACGCGATCATCTCCTGGGGGCCGTGCATGCCGCCTAGCATCACGGGCCTCCTCGATGACAACGCGCTCGAACTGGTCGCCGCCTTTCTCGGCAACCTGGCCGACCTGCCCTTCGACGGCTACTTCGTGGATGGCGTCGACCTGGCCCTGCCCCCGCCGACGACCGTCTTCCCCGCGACCTTCCCCGTGCGAGGCACCCCCTGGCACCCGGTCCTCGGCACGCCCTGGCCGCAGGTGCGCGGGCACACCTGGACCCCGGTGACAGGCCGCGGCTGGCGGCAGATCCGATGATCCCGGTGCTGCAGAAGTACCCGACCGAGATCCGCACGGCGAGCTTCAGCTTCGTGGAGAAGCTGGCCCCCGGCGACACGCTGTCCGGCGCGATCACCATCACCGCGAGCGCGGGGCTCACGCTGATCGGCCCCACCGTCGACGTGGCCACCGCCACCGCCACCGTGCACGTCAGCGGCGGCGCCGCGGGCCAGGACTATGAGGTGCGCTGCGAGGCGCCGACGACGGGCGGCGATCTGCTGCGCGAGGTGGTCGCCATCGAGGTGCGCGACGATGCCAACTAGGCCCCTCGGGCCCCGCCCGCGGCCCGTCTGCTCGCGCTGCGGCGCGCTCACCTGGGCGCAGTGCGCCTGTCGAGCCCGATGAATGGCGCTGGACGAAAACGCGAAGGCCGCCAATGTCGTGGGCAGTCTCCAGCAGTACGTCCACGACAGCCTGGGCGACGTGCTCAATTCCTCGGACCCCGCCATCGACTACGGCGGGGGCATGCCGTTCGAGGACAGTCGGCTGGCGCAGTGGATTCAGCTACGCATGATGGCCTTCGCCCGGCCCGCCTGGGGGCTCGGCCCGTTCGCCGGGCGCGCGGGCAACGATCCGGCGGCGGGGCGCGGCCAGGAAGGCTACTGGCTGCTCAACGTCAACTGCTTCGTGCGCGTGCAGCGCACGGGGACGGGCGGGGCCCTCGACAACCTCGCCCTGCTGCGCTTGCGCGATACCGTGCTGGGCGCGCTCATGCCGGGCACGCGCATCCGCGTGAAGGACTACGTCGGCACGCAGGAGACGCTCGGCTATCTCTTCCTGGACAGCATCCAGGAGGACCGCGCGGTGCCCGACCCGAACCGCGAGGAACTCTTGCAGCACAACCTGGTGTTCTGGCTCCGGTGGACGGAGACCTGGACCCCGTAATGCCGCACTCACCGACCACGGACGGCCCCGGGCCGTCGGAGCGTACACACCATGACGGCCAAATATCGCGAAGTTAACATCGAGGACATCCACGAGGAGGACGCCTTCTCTGCGTGGGGCTACGTGACCCTCAAGGTCCAGCGCGGCGACGAAGTGCTGGGGGTCAAGGTCAAGATCACCTCCGTGCCCCAGGAGATGGTCGACAGCCTGCGGAAGAAGGCGCCGAAGCCGCCGACCAAGACGGTGATGCTCGATCCCACCAATCCGGATCACGCCGCGCTCGGGATCACGACCCGGCAGAAGGCGATGATCCCGGACTACAACGATCCGGAATACCGCCAGGCCTCCGAAGAGCACGACCTCTCCTTCCGCCGCGAGGTGGTCGGCCAGGGCGTGGCCTCCAGCTTGCGTCTGAAGGACGGCAGCAAGGCCGAGGCGCCCGAGCAGCGCTACCGCGCCCTGGAAGAGCGGGGGCTCAGCGGCGTGCACTTCACCGAGATCGCGACCCAGATCCTCCAGTTGACCCAGTGGTCCGAGGAGGAGCGGGCAAATTTTTTGACGAAGTCCTCGGCCGGAACACCGGAGAGCTAACCGGCCACGTTACCGGCCGGTTCTTCTACTGGGAGATGCTCCTCGCGTTCGGGCTCACGGACAGCGCCTTCAAGGCCCTGCCGCGGTCGGAGCGCGAGGAGATGTGGGCCTGGTGGCAGTGGCGGCACGAGATGAAGCACCAGCTTGAGGAGAAACAGCGCATGGAGCAGGGCCGCGGCGGGGTCTCGATGTGACCGAGCCCAAGAACTGGGCGAGTGAGTTCCCGAAGTACGCCGACTTCCAGCGGTTTCAGGCCGCGGGGGCCGCCGCGTCGATTGAGTTCGACATGCGGGGGATGAACGAGTTGCTGTCGGGGCTTTGGATCTCCGGCAACCTCATGGAGGAGGAACTCAAGAAGATCGCCTTCGAGATGCTCGCGCGGATTGCCGCCCGGACTCCGGTGAAGACGGGGCGGGCGCGCAACTCCTGGCACGTCATCGGACCGAATGAACAGGACAGCTACAGCTACTCCGACGACCAGGGCCACGCCTTCGATGGGTCGACGGGCGACGCCGCCGGGCCGCTGGAAGCTATCGTCACCAGCAACGTGCCCTACATGCTGAGCCTCGAAGCGGGGCACTCGCGGCAGGCTCCTCACGGCATGGTCGCGGTGACCATCGCCGAATTTCATGATGCGCTGAATGCGCGGGTCGAGGCGATCCTGCGCGAAGGGTTCGGTGGCTGATGCTCAGCGACATCGGCGCCCGACTCACGCTCGATCCCGGAAACTGGGAGTCGAACTGGAAGCGCGCCACCGAGGTCGTGAACGGGTCGGTCGGCCAGATCGGCCAGCAGGTGTCCCGCGTCGGGACCTCCCTGAATGGCATCGGCACGTCGGCCACGGGCATGTCGGACAAGTTCGATACGGCGTTCAAGAAGACGCTCAAGAACCTAGACGACATGCTGAAGAAGACGGAGGACATCAATAAGTTCGTCGCGGGTGGCAACGGCCCCTTCCGGAATTTCATCGTCGGGCTGGAAGACACGGGCACCGCCGCCGCCAAGCTCACCAGCATGATCGGCCCGGCGCTGACCACCGTGGGCACCGCCGCCACCGCGGCGGGGGCGGCGCTCTTGGGCGTCGCTGCGCTCGGCATCAAGGCGGCGGCGGATTTCCAGTCCGCCTTCACCGATGTCGAGATCGCGGTCAAGCTGAGTGACACCGCCACCGCGAGCGCCGCGGAGCAGTACAAGGAACTGGCCGAGAACCTCCACGATCTGTCGGTACAGACCGGCATGTCGGCCGAGGACCTGGCCAAGCTCGCGGGCGAGGCCGGGGTGCTGGGCGCCAAGGGCGTCGAAGGGATCACCGACTTCGTCGCGGCCGTCACGAAGATCGGCATCGTCACGGGGATCTCCGCCGACCAGGTCGCCCTCGGCATGGCGCGGATCACCCAGTCCTTCGGTCTCGGGCTCGAATCGACCATGCAGTTGGGGAACGCGCTGGAATCACTGCGCAAGACCACCACCGCGACGCCCCAGGCGATCCTCCAGTTGACGGAGTTGATCGCGCCGATGGCCGACAGCCTCGGCATCTCGGCCCAGGCCGCCATGGGATTGGCCGCGGCCATGGCCGGGACCGGTGGCCAGGCGTTCTATGCCGCCAACGCCTTCAACACCATGGGCGCGGCCATGCAGAAGGCGGCCATGGTCGGGGGCGGCCTCGGCAGGCTCTTCGCCGACGTGATGAACCTAGCCGACGGCTCCATCCGCTCGACCGAGGATTTCGCGCGCGTGCTGGAGCAGGACGGGACGAAGGCTATCACGCTGTTCATCGAAGGTCTTGGGAAGCTCGCCAAGAACCAGCTAGAGTTCAACGCCACCCTGGATCAGTTGGGGCTCGGCAGCGCGCGCTACCGGCGCATCATCCTCGAACTCGTCAAGACGACGGGCGAGGGGGCCGACGCGCAGAGCCTGCTGCGCGCCAAGGTCCAGCAGTCGACCGAGGCCTTCGCCAACGGCAATCAGGTCGCCGAAGATTTCGCGAAGAAGATGTCGGGCCTCAACGATTCCTTCAAGCAGTTGTGGCAGGCGGTCCAAGCGGGCCTGATCACGGCCTTCATGCCGTTCCTCGATCTCGCCGAGAAGGGCGTGCGGGCGCTCACGGCCTTCGTCAATGTCCTCCGCGAGCACCCCCTACTCCTCCAGTTCGCGGCGGGACTGACGATTGTCGGGGGCGTGACGTTGACCACGATCGGCAGCTTCGCGCTCTTCGTGCGCGTGGGCCTCGAAGTTGTGAAGACCTTCGGCGAACTCGCCGCCGCCTACCGCGCCTACCAGGTCGCCGTCGCCGCAGGCGAGAGCGTCGGCATCCTGAAGACGTTGGCCTTCGGCTGGGCCAACGCGAGCGGCGCCGCCGTCACGGGCATCCGCGCCATCATCGCGGCCCTGACGGGCCCCTCCGGGCTCATGGGGGCCTTCGCCCTGCTGAACACGGCGCTTGGGCCGACCGGCTGGGTGATCCTGGGGCTCGTGGCGCTGGGCAGCGCGCTCTACTACCTGGAGACGCGGTACGGCGCCCTCTCGAAGATCCTCGACAAGATCAACGCCATGCAGGCGCCGGACTGGATGACCAAGGGCCTCCAGAATGCGCCCGATGCCCGGGCCATTCCGGGGGAGCCGGACGAAGGGGCCTACGATCGGTTCATCCAGCAGCAGGAGCGCCTCAAGGATTCGATCCTCGAAGTGGAAGAGGGGGTCTCCGAAGAGTGGCTCGCGATCGTGAACTGGACCCGCGGCGTGACCGCGAATGCGACGCCCGCCGCCCAGTCTTTCAGCGACCATCTTCGCGACGTCGCCGACCAGGCGGACAAGCTCACGAAGAAGCTCGATGACATCGACACGATCAACAAGGCCATTGCCAATAAGGGCAAGGGCGGGCCGTCGATCGAGGCGGGTTTCCCAGAGCAGTTCGCGCTCGCGGAAGCGCAGGTCAAGGCGCAAGCGGCGGCGGCTGAGCGGGCGCGCCAGGAGCAGGCCGCCTTCCTGGGGCTCAGCGTGACCCGGGGGACCACGGGCACCGTCGAGCAGATCGACCTGACCATCAAGGCCTACGAGCAGGCCCAGGCCGACGCTTTCACGGAGTATCAGCAGACGCTTGAGAAGATGGACAAGCACGCCGCGGATGTCGATCGCAAGAGCCTGGCGGCCAAGGAGGCCTACAACCAGCGGGTCTCGCAGTTGACCGTGCAGCTTCTCGGAGAGACGGGCAAGCGAATCGAGGCCGTCCGCCAGCAGACCGAGGACGCGTATCAGTTCGAGCAGGGCCTGATCGACAAACTCGCGGGCCTCTACGAGAACGACCTCGAAGCCTTCCAGCGGACCAACGCCGAGAAGCTTCGGGACGAGGAAAAGACCCAGATCGCGCGGGCGTCGAAGGAAGGCCTGCTGAAGGGGTTGGGCGACTTCGGCGTCGATGAACTCACGGCAGCCCTTAATAAGGGCCAGGAGTATTTCGAGCGGTACGTGGCCGCGATTGCCGAGCAGGCGCCCGAGGCGGCTGCTCGCCTCCTGCGCATCGCCGCCGCCTACAAGGTCATCGCGGCCGAGCAGTTCACCCTCACGAAGCAGGTCGAGGCCTCGCGCGACTCGCTCAATGGGGCCGCCGCGGGCGTGGGCGCCTACGGCGAGGAGTTCTTCAAGCAGACCGAGAGCTTCAACAAGTACCGCATGGCCTACGCGGCGCTCGATGAGGTTCAGCGCCGCAACATCGACACACTCGCGCGGGCCCGGGCCGAGATCGAACGGAACAACGCCAGCGAGAAGATCCTCAAGGATCTGCACGACAGCGCGCTGCCGGGGCTCATGGCCGAGAGCGACGCCTTCGGCAGGATCGGAATTGCCGCCGACGTGGCGCGCCAGGCTCAATTGACGTACCACACCGCCGTCGAGAATCTGACCGAGGCCGAGCGCGGGCTCCTGACGGTCCAGCAGCAACTCATCGTCCTCACGCAGGCGCGGAAGCAGGCCGCCGATCTGTTCTACGCCGTGGGCATCCCGCAGTACCAGGGCGAGGTCCTGGCTCTGCGGGCCGCCGAGATTCAGCGCGACCAGGCGATCCTCCAGAGCGCGCTCAGCACCTATCAGACCATCAACGACTCGCGCCAGAAGAGTGACCAGTTACATGCCCAACTGCTCGCGGCCCAGGGCCAGGAGGAAGGCGACTTCTGGAAGTTCATTACCGGGCAGGTCCAGGGCGCCGCGGCCAACATGGACACCGTCTGGCAGGGGCTCGGCAAGATGATGGTGGACACGTTCGGGAACGTCCAGCGGTCGCTGTCCGACGTGTTCTTCAACGTCTTCACGGGCCAGGCCAATAGCCTCAAGGACGTGTTCAAGAACCTGCTGAACGCGATGCTGCGGAGCTTGGCGGACTTCCTGGCGTCCGCCACCGTCAAGGCCTTCCTGAGCTTCCTGGGCAATCTGATGAACGGGCAGGGGGCGGGCGAGGCGGCCGGGAATGCGGTCGGCAGCCTCTTCGCCACGCCGACCTCCGGTGGGCAGGCGGGGTCACTCACGGGCCTGGCCGGGACAGCCGTCAGCGGCATTGCGGCGGCGCTCAAGGCTTTCGGGATCGGTTCCGGTTCCGGTAGCACGCCGACGATGACGTCGACGGGCGGGACGGCGTCGTCCAACCCGCTCGGGGTCTCAGGCGGCACCACGCTCCAGAGCCCGCTGGCTGGCCTGGGGAGCATCACGGGCCTCGGATCGGGGAGTGGCTCGACCGACATCGCGAGCACGATCTACAGCCTGTCGCAGGGGATGTCGCTCCCGGACTTCAGCACTCCGGCCTTCGACTTCTCCTCTACGTTCGGCTCCTACACCAACGAGTATTACGCCGAAGGCGGGCGGGTGCCCGGGGCGGGCCGCGGCGACATCGTCCCGGCCATGCTGGAGCCGGGGGAGTTCGTGGTGCGCCGGACCGTGGCCGAGAGCCTCGGCCCGGCGCTCGATCTCATCAACGGCGGCGGCCGGGGCCAGGTCATGGGCGGGCGCCTGCATTTCGCCACGGGCGGCAGCGTGGACCTCTCGGGGCTCAGCGGGACCCAGAGTGCGGCCCTGCTCCAGGCCATGCTCCTCATCCAGGCCCAGCAGTTGGCCAGCCAGCAGCAGACGGCGGCGAACACCGGACAGACCGCGGTGGCCCTCACGGGCAGCCAGGCCCCGGCCCCGACGTCCGGATCGACCCAGATCATGGGCACGGGCGGCGCGGCGACGGCAGTCACGGTGGGCGGCAGTGGGGCGGCGTCGAGCCCCAGCGGGGGGAGCGGCGGCGGGATGCCGTCGCCGGGGGCGGCCCAGTTCCTCGCCAGTATCGCCCCCTACGCCAAGCTCGGCGGCGAGACGGCGAAGCTCAGCAATCTCTTCTTCAACCCGGGCGGCGAGTCGGGCAAGGCGCTCACCACGAACCTGAACGCCCTCCTGGGGACGGTCTTCGGCGGCTTCAACCTCGCCAGCGGCGTCGCTACCGGCAACACGATGCAGACCGTGAGCGGCGGGCTTGGGCTGGCCAGCGGCATCACGAACTTCACCGGGGTGCAGTCCTTCCTCAACAGCACCTTCGGCTCTTCACTGCTCGGGAGCGGAAGCACGGCGATCGGGGCCGGGCAGATCGCCAGCAGCGTGCTCGGCGCGGCCAGTGGCGGCCTCGGGCTCTACGGCAACATCTCCGACATGATCAAGAACGGGGCAAGCTTCGGTAGTGTCGCCTCGGCCATTCTGAATGCCTACCAGATCTACGCCGCGGCGGCGCCCGTTGTGGGGGCGGCCACCGGAGTCGGGCTGCCCACCATCGGCGGTGCGCTCAGTTCCCTCGGCACGACGCTCAGCGGCACCGCGCTCGGCAGTGCCCTCGGCATCGGCGCGGGCGTGGGCGCCCCGGTCGCGGGCGGCGCGGCCGGGCTCGGGGCGGGGGTGGCGGCGGCCGGAGCAGGTGCGACGGCGGCGGCGGCGGGCTCGGGGGCGGCGTTCGCCGCCATCCCGGCGGGCGTGACTGCGGGGATTGTGGCGGCGCCGCTCCTGATCGGCGTGATCGTTAAGATGATCACCGACATCGAGGAGAAGAATCGGGCGGATGCGCGGATCTTCCGGGCCAAACAGGACCTGCGTACCGTCATCCCGCAGATCATCGACCAGGTCCCGAAGGTCGCCCAGCAGACCTGGGGCATCGTCAACGACCCGAACTCGACGCCCGCGCAGATCCGCGCGGCCTTCGATGCCGCCGCGAGCAGCTACGACCTCTTCAACACCTACGACAACTACTTCAAGACCGGGACCGGCGCCTACGGCATGGTCAAGGTCCCGCAACTGATCCAGATCGGGCAACAGTTGCAGCCCTTCCTGGACATGATGCAGGTGGGCATGATCCGGGGCGCCGATCGGCTCGCCACGACCGCGCCGAGCCTGGTGCCGACGGGCAGCCGCTACCTCGATCCGATGCAGTTGGCCCAGAACGTGGGCGTCCCGCTGTCGAGTGACAACGCGCTCGTGCAGGGGCTGCAGACGAACATGCCCGGCCTCGGAACGGATCTCGTCTCCGGACTGTCCATCGCGCCGGGCGGCTACCTCGTGCCGACCGACATCTATAACCAGGTCGTGGCCAACGTCCAGCCCGGACACCTGGAGCAGTCGCTGGCGGCGCTCTCGACGCTCTACGGCGGCGCCCTGCCGGATTCCTACAAGGCGCTCGGCTTTGGCAGCGCGGGCGGCCCCGCCGTCACGGGTCTCCAGAAGCAGGACACGACCGTGATGTCCCGGCTGCTGGCCCGCATCACCCCGACCGACCCCACCATCGCCTCCGCGGTCACCTCCTCCCTCTTCGCGCAGGGGCCGACCCAGCCCGCGCAGATCCCGACCTTCTACAACTCGCTGCTCGGTGGGGCGGGCGCCAACGAGGCGGCCACCTACGCGCTCCAGGCCCAGCAGGACTACTACCAGGCCTTCACCTCGGGCGGCATGGCCACGGGCGGCGTCGTGACCGGCGGCATCCCGGGCCGCGACTCCGTGCCGAAGCTCCTGATGCCGGGCGAGCGCGTGCTGACCGTGGCCCAGAACAAGGACTACGAGCGCGGCATGCAGGGCGGCGGGCCGGGCCCCGTCACCATTAACATCACCGTCAACGGCCATGTGGACGATCCGGAAGAGATGGCGCGCATCCTCGCGCCGAAGCTGCGCGACGAACTGCGTCGCATCGAGCCCCGGTACAGCCGGGCCGGGAACAAGACCCAGGTCTAGCCATGGCCGACATCAAGTCCGGCAAAGCGAGCTTCATGGCGGAGAACATGATCGTCAACACCTCCGCGGGCGTGACCGCCTCCAGCCAGGCCACGGGCGCGGTCAGCAAGCCCCAGAAGGAAGGGGCGGGCTCGGCGGCGGCGGTCCTCGCCGGGACCTTCAACGGCAGCGTGGCCGTCGACTTCTACGTCGAGATCGAGACCACGGGGGAGATCGGCAGCGCGACCTTCAAGTGGTCGAACGACGGCGGCGCGACCTTCACCGCGACGGGCGTGGCCACCTCCACGAGCCCGGTCACGCTCCAGAACGGCATCACGATCCAGTGGAGCCAGGGCGCGGGCAACGACGTCGTGGCGGGGGACAACTGGCGCTTCAAGGGCTACCTGCCCTACGGCCGGGACAAGATCCTCGACCGCGACCGGGACACCGAGTGGCGCTCGACGGGGGTCAGCAGCGAGAGCCTCGCCTTCGACCTGGGCGGCACCCAGACCCCGACGGTCCTGGTCGTGCTCGACCACAACCTCACCGCCGGAGCCAGCATCCGCCTGCAGGGCTCCAGCGCCTCGAACTTCGGCACCCTGGTGGCCGACTACGTCGTGCCCTGGCAGACGGATCGGCTGCTCTACTTCCTGGGCGCGCCGCTGGTCGCGGCCCGCTACTGGCGCCTGCAGTTCAGCGATCCCGGCAACACGGACGGCTACCTCCGCGTCTCGGAGGTCTTCCTCGGCACCTACACCCGGATCGCGCGGAGCTTCGAGTTGGGCGATCTGCGGGGCAAGGTGCGCGTGGGGCAGCGCGACCGCAGCCTCTCGGGCAAGTTCTACGGCGCCGTGAACACGATCAGCCGCGCCTTCGATCTGTCCTGGGTGCGCCTGAGCCAGACCGACCGCGACCAGTTGGTGGCCGTCTTCGATGCCCTGAACGATCTGGCAAACCACATGGTCCTCCCGGTCTTCTTCAGCCCCATGGACACCGACCTCTCGCAGGTCTTTCTCTGCGAGTGGTCGGATCAGCAGATCGTGGCCACGGGGGAGACGGATGCGCCCGAGCGCTACACGGTCGCCGTCCGCCTGGTCGAAGTGCCCCGCACGCTGGCCACGAGTGCCGCCTGAGATGGAACCGCGTACCCGCTTCTTCCACGACAAGCAGTTGGAGCAGCGGACGCTCGTGCCGCAGATCATCCTGCGCACGGGGCTGGGCGATCGGGCCTGGGGCTTCCTCAATCCCGACATCAACAACCCCATCGGCACCGCGCTCTCTTCGACGGAGATCGAGTTCGTGCAGAGCGAGTTCGCCGACGAGCCGATCCTCGAACGCGCCCCGCGCCTCACGAGCTTGAGCCCGCTCCAGGAGTCGACGCAGCCCTTGGACCAGGACGTGCTGGGCTCCTGGGGACAGGGGCAGCGCGCGGTGCTCGCCTGCGAGGCCCACAACGACGATCTAGCCATGACCGGGATGGTCGGCAAGGAGTACGTGCTGAATCAGCCGATCTTCCTCTTCGTGGGCTTCCCGGGACTCGACTGGGACTACAGCCAGTTGCGCTACTCGGGTTCGATCAACCGGATCACCCTCACCAAGAACAAGGTGAAGATCGAGGCGGAGACGCTGTGCTGAGCCTGCGCGACCGCGTCGTGATCGGCGTGCTCCTGGCGGGCATCCTCGTCACGCTCCTCTGCCTCGTGCAGGCCCTCCGCGGCTAGGCCATGGCTCAGGACCTCCTCGACCGCTTCACGCCGATCCACAGCATGCCCATCAACAACGGGGGCATCGCCACCTGGGTCCTCTACCACGGCCACCGCATGCTGAAATTCCGGCAAGGCGGGGGCAACGTCGCCTACTTCGGCAGCGTCTGGAACAGCCTCTACAACGGCAGCGGCGTGATCGTCACCGTCGAGTGGACGGCCGCCGCCACCACCGCCGGGGTGCAGTGGACCGCGGCGTTCGAGCGCCAGCAGGCCGGAGTCTTCAGCTTCCTCGGCGCGAGCTTCCTGAGCCCCAAGACGACGGTCGCGGGCGCGTTAGCGGCGGCGAATCGCGCCACGTATACGCAAATCCAGTTCGCGGCGGCCGATCTCCACGGCCTGGTCCCCTTCGAGGGCTACCGCCTGCAACTCTCCCGCGCCGACGCGGTCGCGATGGATGCCTACGTCGCGCGCGTGTTCCTCCAGAACCGGACCTGACCATGGCGGTCGTTCTTCCCGGGGGCAAAGCCTTGTACCTGCCCGGCCCCACGCCGCAGTTTCGGTACGACGTCGGGATCACGGGGGGCCATCTGCAATTCGGCTGCTGGATCTATCCCCAGGACGTGACCTACACGCAAGAGATTCTGACCCCAGTCGAAGCGCCCATCGCAGGTTCGTTGCCCAATGGCTACGTGCTCACGACCTTGCGCCTCGAAGGTGGCCCCACTGGCGGCCCGGGCACGCTCATGGTCATCAGCCAGGCCGATCTCTTCGGCTTCTGCTCGGTGGCGCGCTCGGTGCCCGGCACCATCGTGGCGAACCAGTGGCAGCACGTCCTCGCCGTCTTCCAGCCCTTCGGCATCGCCGACCCGCACCTCTACGTCAATGGCGTTGAGGTTACCTATGCCTTCGTCCGGGGCGAAGCAGGGTTGCCGTCCGCCGGAGGCTGGGATTTCCTGATCGGCTCGACATTCCGTGGCCTCGATGGGGGCCCGAGCTATCCCGCCGGGTCGCGCCTGGTTCTCGGGCAGCCCATCTATCCGGCCTTCCCCGCCCGGGCCTTTTCGACCGAGCCCGGGCGACCCTTCAAGGGCGGCATCCAGCACGTCGGCGTCTGGCATTCCGGGCTCGTGCAGGATAGCCCCGACAACACGATTGAGTCCCTCGCCGCAGGCTACAGCCCCACGTTCCTGCAGCACTACATCGAGGGCAGCGCGCTCAGTCGGGCATTGATGATGGCCCCGGCCTGTTACGGCGAGCACCCCACCGAGGAGTGTGATCCCGTCACTGGCATCGCGCTGGCTGAGACCATCGGCAGCGGCAACATCACGGAAATGGAAGGGCCCTGGGTCTCGGAGCCCTGCTTCCCCGAGATCGAAGGGCCGGGCCCGCCGATCCCGCACCACCCCAAGCTCTGCCTGCCCTTCGGGCTGCCGACGGCGGGGATCTACCTCAACCCCGGCAATCTGGGCGATCTGCTGCCCATCGTCTACGGCGACTTTCGCGTGGGCGGGCTGCGCGGCCCCGTGCCCGCCACGCTCATCGACCGCGGCGATCCCGCCGTCGATCCGCCCGAGGGCCCGTTCGTCTACTGTGGGGCCTGGCACCCGGTGGTGAGCGTCGAGAAGGTCTACATCGGCGACGTCGAGCAGGTCTTCAGCCTCGATACCGACGATCCCAACGCCAGCATCGTGGTCAGCCTCTCGAACAACTTCCAGAACCAGGGCCCGATCTGCACGATCACGTTCCTGCCGGACGCGGCGAACCGGATGCTGAGCCCAGCCGGGCAGCCGATCCAGGAGGTCTCCTGGCGCGGGCGCGGGGCCTTCGGCGCGGACGGCCTCACGGTCATGGAGAACGCGATCGACCAGTTCGTCCATCTCCTCACGACCTACGGCAGCTTCGCGCTCGATCAGGATTTCGATCTGGCCGCGCTCGCCGAAGCGACCGCCGCCGTCGAGAGCCTCGGCTACAAGACCGCCTTCGTGGTGCAGACCCAGGACGTGACCCAGGACTGGCTCACCGAGATGCTCTTCAACGTCATGGGCTTCTGGCGGATCAACGGACGCGAGCAGGTGGAGGTCCACGTCGACAGCGGCGGCCCCGTGGATCTCTCGGATCTGGCGGCCAGCGTGGTGGCGGCGCGCGACTGCCTCGACGGCGACGACGGCGTCACGATGATCCTCGACAAGCAGGCCATCGTCAACGCGCTCGACGCCTACTACTTGTGGATGTGGAGCATCAACAGCGCGGCCAGCAAGATCGTGAGCGAGGTCGACCCGGTCTCGGTCGAAGCCTACACCGAGATGCGCAAGGCCGTGACGCTCAAGGGGCTGCGGCGGGCGCAGGACGTCCATACCTGGGCCCAGATCCTCTTCACGCGGCAGGCCGCCCGCGAGCGCACCGAGGGCGGGACCATCCACTGCACGCTCCGGGGCAGCCAGTTCGCCCACCTGACCATCGGCGACACCATCGCCTTTACCTGGCCCTACGGGCCCACGCGCGAGAACGGCCATCCCTACGTGAACCAGGTCCTGCGGATCGTGGAGATCGCGCTCGACGCCACCCGGGGCGGGGCGCTGGCCATCGTGGCCGTCGATCTGGGGACCTACGTGACCGGCCCCGGCGGGACGCGGCTGCTGACCCCGCTGGCGCGATGAGGGGCGACATGGCGGACCCCCGTGAAGTCTGTCCCGGCTGCGAGCCGGAGGAAGAGCCGATCCACTACGTGACCGCCTACTGCTTCAGCCACCGGCCCGACGCGGCCGGACTGGATGATGCCGGGGTCCGGTTCTCCGAGACGTTCGATACGAGCGGGACCGCTGAGACGGACCCCAAAACCAACCGCGCCTGGTGCGCACTCTTCCACCGTGGAGGGACCTCGTGAGCCCGGCCCTACGACAACCCACGGTAACAGCCGAGAGAACAGAACCGCCCCGCCCCGCTATTCGGATAGGTCAGGAATGTCCTCCGGCACCGTTCGCAGCGTCGCTTCACGGCCCGGAGCTTTCTGACTCCCCGCATGACGAATGGCTCGCTCGGTCCGATCAGAGTGGGGTGCTGCCGCCGCGTATTGCAGCCGTGACAGGATGGCACGAGGTTCGCGGGGCGATTATCCCGGCTCTTGTTGTTGAGGTGGTCTGTTTCCAGTGTTCCGTCCTCCCAGGCCACAACCTTTCCGCACCAGTGGCAGTGGTGGCGCCCCGGTCCAGTCTTATCGAAGAGGACCAGCCGGTGTTCGAGCACCCGACCGAACCGATCAGCCAATGGATGACTGGGGCAGCGGACCAGCCGGTACCGGCCGGTGCCGCCAGGCTTCGGCGGGGCATGCCGCCATCTCCAGAGAACGCTGCACGACTGCGAGCAGAACCGGCCACCTTTCCGCTTCACCTTACTGGGCGACGCGTGCCACACGAACTTCGCCCCGCAGTGTCGACAGCGTCGAGTCAGTCGCGTGCCGCCTCTCGGCCGTTTGGCGCTACAGCTATGGGAACAGAACTTGGCTGCCCCGCTTCTCACCCGGTGAGCCTTCGCCAGGAACGGCGTCTGGCACGCCCGGCAGATGACCTGGACCAGTGGCAACATGGCCAGGACCGTACCATTTCTTTCTGCCGTTATGCAAGGGTCAGGTGATCCACATTGAGCAATGCATTATACGATTCCGGAAGACAGAAGTTCCTGGAAGGGTCCATCGCGATCCTGACCGACGACATCAAGCTCTGCTTCGTGGACTCGGCGGACTACACGCCGAATCTGACGACCGACGACTTCCTGAACGACATCGCGGGGGCGGGCATCGTGGCCACCTCCGGCAACTTCGCCAACAAGACCTCGGCGGCGGGGGTCTTCGACGCCGACGACGTGGTCGTGTCGTCCGTGTCCGGCGACATCTTCGAGTACGTCGTGATCTACAAGGACTCCGGGGTGGCGGGCACGAGCCCGCTGATTGCGCTCATCGACACCGCGACCGGGTTGCCGTTCACGCCGACCGGCAACAATATCACCGTGGCGTGGGACAACGGATCGAACAAAATCCTAAAGTTGTAAAACTATTGTCCCACGCAATGGTGACATTATTGACAGTTGACAGTAGACGGCGGCATCAGCCCATCGGCATCCGAGCCCGCGAGATGCCGCACTGCCCGACCTGTACTTGCAGGCGGCGCTTGAGGAGAAAGCCATGATCACTGTCGGCCAGACCTACCGCCACGTTCCGACCGGCCTGCCCTGCACCGTGACCGAGATCAACCGGGTTTCGGGCCGCATGATGGGCACGCTCAGCGATGGGCGCACCGCGCACGACATCCCGAGCCACGACCTGGTGGACCTGCCGCCCGCGACGCCGTCGGCGCCTGCGGCCGAGGCCGCGCCTGCCGCCGAGGAGGCGACGGAGGACGAGGACGCCAAGGGGCTCCTGACGCCGCGGCAGTTCTCGGCGCGCCTGCGGAGGGGCGAATGACCGACCGCGTCGAGGCGCACTTCGGTCTCACGGAGAGCGGGCTCGGCGATCAGGTGCGGGTCACGCTCAGCCGCCCGATCCGGGTGCTGCGCTTCGATCCCGAGACCTGCTACCGCTGGGCCAACGCGCTCATCGCGCTCGGGCGGCAAGCCGAGCGGAACCAGGCCGGGCACGCGGCCCTCAGTGTCAAGGAAGTCGACGCCCTGGAAGAGGCCCTCTGCGGGCGGCCGAGTCTGCGCGGTGGGTAGCCCGTTCCTCGTCGGCCAGCGGGTCATCTGGCTCGTGCCCGGCAAGACGGGACGGGTGACTGCGTTCAACCGTGTGAAGCAGACCGTGGATCTGCAGTTCGAGGAGGACGGCAGTGGGCGCGGCGACATCCCCGTGACCGAGGTGGTCTCGATCGGCCAGGGGGCGGTCGAGCCGCCCACCACCAAGACGGGGCGGAGACCGAAGCCGCCCGGCATTGACTCTCAGGAGCGGTTCGGGCGCCCCAGTCTCGGAGGGTAACGGCATGCGATTCATTTTCTACAGTCCGGTTCACTTCGAGGACTGGGATTGGCGGGCGTCGGTCGAGCGCGGCATCGGCGGCTCGGAGACCTCGCACGTCGAGATGGCCTGGCGGCTGGCGCGCCGCGGCCACGAGGTCCTCTCCTACGCCCCGATCCCGCCGGACTGCCCGGGCGAGTGGCGCGGCACGTTCTGGAAGCACTACAGCGAGGCCGACTTCTCGCAGGACGGGCTCTGGATCATCTACCGCGCGCCCGACGTGCTGGACCAGTTCGGCCCGCGCCGCCCCGCGCAGCCGCGCTGGCTCATGTGCCAAGACACCTGGTACCCGACGATGACGCCCGCGCGCGCGGCGAAGCTCGACCGAGTGCTGGCCCTCTGTCAGGACCACGTGGCCCACCTGCAGGCCTCGGCCCCGTACCTCGACGGCAAGCTCTGGTTCACCTCGAACGGGGTGAAGGTCGACCTGGCGCGCGAGATCGAAGCCGCTGGGGCGCCCGTCCGGAACCCGAAGAAGCTCATCTATGCGTCTTCGCCGGATCGCGGGCTCGTGACGCTGCTCGACATCTTCGGCCGAGCCCGCGAACTCGTGCCCGATCTGGAACTGCACGTCTTCTACGGGATGAACAACATCGAGAAGCTCCTGGCGCAGGGCAGCGCCTGGGCCAAGCTCCAGTTCTCCGGGCTCAAGAGTAAGCTCGACCGCCTGCTCCAGCAGCCCGGCGTGCAGTGGCGGGGGCGGATCAGCCAGGTCGATCTCTACCGCGAGTGGCTCTCGGCCGGGCTCTGGTGCTACCCCACGGACTTCACGGAGACCTCCTGCATCACGTGCATGGAGGCGCAAGCCCTCGGCGCCATCCCGATCACGCGCCCGCTCTGGGCCCTGACCGACAACGTGGCCCACGGGGTGCGGCTCGACGGCAGCCCGGCCATGGACCCGCTGACCCGCGCCCGGTACGTGAAGGCCCTCTACCAGTTGACGACGACGCCCGGGCTCCAGGACCGCATCCGCGGGCCGATGATGGCCTGGGCGCGGAGCGTCCACAACTGGGAGCGGTGGGTGGATCAGTGGGAGTGCGCGCTGCTCGGGCGGCCGATGGTCCCCGCGCAGTTCTGCTTCCAGCACAAGCATGCGACGGGCCGCATCCTCAACATCGGCTGCGCCTCCGACCCGACCGGCTTCGCCAAGCGCGGGGCCGTCAACGTGGACGTGACCGCCGAGAACCCGACGACGGGCGAGCCCAATGCGGCGCACGTCTTCTGGGACGCGCGGACCCCGTTCCCGGCCCACCTCGGGCGCTTCGACACCGCGATCCTGGGCGACATCCTGGAGCACATGGAGCCCGGGGACCAGGCGGCGGCCATCGCGGCGGCAGCCGAGGTGCTCAAGCCGGGCGGGCGCCTGCTGATCACCTGCCCCTTCGATCCGCGGGAGGCGGCCGAGCAGTCGCCGGGCGCCACGGGCGCCGAACTCTATGCCCCCGGCGTCCACGCCTTCCACGGCGACCGCGTCACGCTGGAGGGCCTGCGGACGCGCTGCGTGGCGGCGGGGCTCACCGTCGAGCGCGATGAGGTCCTCGATTACAACTTCGCCGACGGCATCGGCGTGATCGCGAGGAAGCCATGACCCTGTTCCACAACCGTCCCATCGGCACGATGGCCTATCTCGGCGGCCTGCCCGCCCTGCTGGAGCCCTTCACGTGGGCCTGGGGCCAGATGATCCAGTACAACGCCGAGGCCCTCTGCAACCCCGGGGAGTACGTGCACCTGGACAAGGCCACGGTGAGCTTCCACAGCTTCGCCCGCAATAGCCTGGTCGAGCGCATGTTGGGCGACTGGCTGCTCATGCTCGATACCGACCACGTGCCCGACCCGGACCTGGCCGTGCGCCTGGTGACGCTCATGGGCCAGGCCGAGATCCCGGTCATCTGCGGCGTCTACTGCCACCGCACCCCGCCCAACTCGCCCGTGCTCTACCAGTGGAACGCGGACGGCACCGGCCTCGAACCCATCGGGGACTGGGACCGCGACGCCAAGCTGATCCAGGTGGGCTCGGCGGGGGGTGGGGCCCTCCTGGTCCGGCGGCACGTCTTCGAGCGCATCCGCGCGGAACTCAAGTGCGGGCCCTTCGACATCTTGCCCCCCTTCGGCGAGGACCACTCCTTCTTCAAGCGCTGTCGGCTGCTCGACATCCCCGTCTACGCTGCGCCCCATATCGAGTCGCGGCACCTGGAGATTCGCCCCTTCGGGCTCGACACCTACATCGCCCCCGACATCCCGGCCGATCGGCGCGTGGAAGTCGGCGGCTTCGCGTAAAGGAGGCAGGACCATGTCCGTCGCCACCGCTATCAAGGCCTGGGTCGCCACCCTCAATGCGGGCGGCTTCATCAGTCACGGGCAGTCGCTCACCGTGACCGTGAACCTCACCGCGGGCTGGGAGATCCAGATCCCGCTCGGGGTCCGCTACGGCTCGAACGTCTCCCTCGCGGCGGCGGTCTTCGCCTACCCGTCGAACGACGGGGGCGCCACCTACGACACCGAGCCGATCGCGGCGGCGAGCATCCCGGCCACCGCGAGCGTGAACAAGGTGGCCTCGCTCCGCCTGACCACGGGGCAGTACGCCATTCAGATCCAGTCGTCCTCGCCCAGCACCACGTTCTTCGTGCTCACGCAGGAGGTCATCTCCGCCTTCAACATCGCGTAGTCCGGCGAGGCGATGAAGCTCGGCGTCACATCGCGGCTGCGTCCGGCACGCGGGGTGCTCCTGGACCGGAGCCACCCGCTTGTCCGGGCCCTGCGGTTCTATACCTGCTTCCAGGAACTCCACCTCAAACCAGCGGGGACAGGGCTCAACCGCGCCCTGTTTCGTGATGCGGCGATGGGGTTCCAGTTCCAGCCCGGCCTCACCAGTAGTCCGCTTGCCAGCCACTTTCCCAGTCAGACCGGACCCGGGCTCAGATTTGCCGGGGTCAGCAATGGTGGGATTCCAGTTGGACTGCCGCCATCTTTGATTAGCGTTGCCGATCGCCTGACGGTCGGCATCAAGGTGCGGGGCGAAGGAGCCAACGACATCTTCCTGACGAAGTCGGCTGGGAATTTGCTGCGCACGCATTTCGATTTTCGGTTCAGTTCGACGGGAATTATTTTTTCCACTTCCAATGGAACGGTTAGCTCCGACACGACCGGCTACACCGGAGGCTGGTACACCATCTTCGGAAGCTGGGATGGGCGGAGTGGGCGCCTCGTCATCCTCGATGAGAATGGCGGCATTCGCGAGATCAAGACGACTGGCGGGAGTACCGGCCCTCTCACCAACGTCACCGAACTCCTCAACATTGGATCACTAAACGCTGGCTTCAGTACGATGACCGGCTCCGTCGAGTGGGTCGGTGTCTGGAATGATGTCCTGAGCACAGAGGACTGCGCCCACCTGGGCGGCGAGCCCTACGACCTCTTCATGCCCAGCACGGGGCAGGGGCTCAAGCGTCCGGCGGCTTGGCTCAACCCGTCCCCCAAGCCCGAGTCCATCACCCCCGCCATCGCCCGGCGGCGCCAGACCTGGCTGCCGCCCACCAAGCCGACCGACCGCACGCTCGAACTCGACCGGCAGCATCCGCTCACGCAGGGGATGCTCATCTGCGTGCCCTTCTTCGAGGGCAACGGAACCCCGGTCGACTACGCGCGGAACGTCACGCCCACGGTCAGCGGCACGCCGGTCTGGGATGCCAGCCGGGGGAGCCTGGCCTGGCGCGCCCGCGCCGCAGGTGACTTCCTCACGCTCGGCACCGACGGTAACGACATCATCATTCCGCGCAGGCGCGTCACCGTCCTCCTCATCCGGGCGAAGACGGATACGACCGTCCGCAGTGCGGCCCTGTTCGGTCTGAACAACACCGCGGGCGATAACACGGCCTTCTCGGCCCAGACCGGCTCCGGGACCAACGTCATCACCTTCCGCTGGGGCGGTTCCGTCAACATGTCGACCAATATCAATGCCGCGCTCGGGATCACGGACCCTGAGGCGTGGGCCTTCGTGGCCGGGCCGACCGAAGGTGCCCACATCTACCGGAACGGCATCGACGTCGGGTCAACCCACCCGACTGCGGGCGAACGGCAGGAGGGCCCTGGCGAAGCTTTCTACCTGAACCGACTCGCCAACGGCGGCACGGTCACGGGCGACCTGAACAACTACATCTTCTTCGCCCTCCTCGACGCCGAGTGGGATCAGGCGAAGGTCCGCTCCTGGGTCCGCGACCCCTGGCAGTTCTTCAAGAAGGGTCGACTCGGGAATGCGACACGGATTGTCCAGAGTCCGGTCCCGGCCCCCTACAGCCAGGGCATTGGGGCCGAACAGACGGTCCGTGCTCTGCAGCCTGTCCCAGGGACCATCCTCAACTGGCGCCACCCGTTGACCCAGGGCCTGAAGATGCACGTCACGCTGAACCAGGCCCAGCGTGGCACCCTCCGTCCATCGGCGATCTATGATCAGGTCACCAACACCCCCTTCTATACGGGCACCAGCTTGAATGGGGTGACCGACGGTCCGCCGAGTCGCACCGGCAAGACGTTGAAGCTCGATGGATCAACGGCCGGGAAGATTAATACGGTTGCGGGTATCCCGAACCAACCCTCCACGCTCCTCAACTGGCGATCCACCGATCCTCTGACATTTGCGGCAAAATTCGCAGGTAGTCTCAACGTTGCAGGGACCGGGGAAGTCGTCGGGCTCAGTCATACTCTGACGGCTGATCTCTGCTTCCAAATTCTTGGCGGGAACATCATCCGGTTCGTCGTATCCGACTCGATTGTGTTTTCAGTGCAAACGGCGGCAGCCCTGGCCGAGTACGGCGACAACCGGACATTCCATACGGTGTTCGCCCGCGTCAATGGTGTCGGGGATTTCATCGAACTGTACGTTTTCAATGAAGATGGGGTTCTGCTTGAATCGGTCCGCGCCCCCGGGGCCCTCACGGCCTATCCTGCCGTGGGCGCGACGTCGGTCTTGGGGTTCGGCACTGGTAGCAATGGGCTCGGGGCCTTTTCAACCACTGAATGGTGGGGCATCTGGAAGCGGTACATGTCCACGAGCGACATGGCCCAGTTGGCCCAGAACCCCTACCAGATCTTCCAGCCCCCGGTGCAGGAGCGGTTCGCCCGACGCGCGGCCATCTTCGGCAGCGCCTCCCAGTTCGCGCCCCCGCCCGCCATCGGCGGCGCGGCCCGGTTCCGCAAGCCACCCCGAGGCGCGACGCTCAATCGACGCCATCGGCATGCACGGGACCTGATCTACTTCATGCCACTGAACGAGCACCCGCCGAACCTCGGGCAAAGCATCTCGCGGACGCCATTCTATGATCTCGTCGGGCGGACGCAGTTGATCCAGACCGGCTCCGTCACAAACGTGCTCGGTGACACCGCGATTGGCTCGGTACCGTCCCGCACCGGGTGGGCACTGGCATTTCACGGTACCGACCACGGCATGCTCTCGAAGCTCTCTCTCACGCCGACGGAGATGCCCCCGCTCCTCAACCGGAGCTTCAGCCGGATCACCGTCGCGGCGAAATTCCGGCTGCCGATCCCTCAGACGAACGCGGTGGGAATTTTCCAAACGAATGGTGCGGCGGGAAACATCGGGTGGTCGCTCGGTGCATCGTCGAGCGCTCACACCGATGGCACGATCAGCTTCTTCCATGCTCGCGGCCTGGCGACTGCACGAACGACGCAGGAGTTCTCCGATGGGCGCTTCTACACGGCCTTCGGCCAGTACGACGGCCGGGCCGTAAGCATCGAAGTCTACGACGAGGACGGCAATCGGGTCGAGCGTGCGACGACCACCGGGGGGGTGCTGCCGGTAGACATCCTGGGCGGGCTCAACCAGATCACCGTCGGGGCGCTCTCGCGCAGCAACGCGCCGATGACCGGCGACGTGGAATGGGTCGGCGTCTGGGATGCCGTGCTGCCGCCGGGGGTGATGTCGGCCATTGCGGCCGAACCCTACGAAATACTCTACAACCCGGTGGAGCGCCGGGCTGCGCTCTTCACACCGCCTCCCCCCTACACGCCACCCGCCCCGCCCCAGGCCCTCCGCCCGCGGACCAAACCGGAGCCGGGGCGGCTGCTCGATCGCTCCCACCCGCTGGTCCGGACCCTGCGCTGCTACCTGCCGTTCAACGAAGAGCCCCGTATCGTCGGCCCAACCGGTGACCCGATCGGCGGCCGTCCGTTCCGCGACGCCATCTCTGGGCGGTTCTTCACGAACGGCTACAACTTCGGTCTGGGGCCGAGCCCGGGGAACCCGAGCCGCACTGGGCCGACTGTCCACATGACGGGCGACGCATCAGCCCAGATTAACTCCTCGGAGACGCTCGCGCTCGACGGGACGCGGAGCCAGCCGCCCACCCTGCTGGCGGACTATAGCGTCACGCCAATCACGCTGGGCCTGAAGTTCGGGTACGGCACTGGCCAGGGCAATGCCCACATGTTCGGGATTGCCACCGCCTCGCTCGACCGCGCCATCCTGCAGTTGACGCCCGCCACCCACTTGATCCGCTTCAATTCCGGGTCGGCCACGGTGGACTCGGTCAACGCCTATAACACGACGCGCTTCTACACCGTGTTCGGGCGAATGACCGCGCCCGTCATTAACTCGTTCCCGGAACTGTTCATCTACGACGAAGACGGGGTGCTGCTGGAGCACGTCGTCTCGGGCGTCCAGCAGCAGTGGGGCCTGAACAACGTCGCCTTCACCTTCTTCGGGATCTTCGGGGCCATTGCCGACTACGAGTGGGCCGGGATCTGGCACGAGGTCCTGAGCGACGCGAATATGGCCCAGTTGGCGCGCAACCCGTATGTCATCTACGAGCCGCCCGCGAACACGAAAGCGCGCAAGCTCCTCAAGTTCGTCGTCACCACGCCGGGCACGCTCAGCCCGACCGGCATCCCAAGCGAAGAAGCGTTCGGCACGCCGAACCTCACGCGCCTGGCGCTCTATCCCACCGGCATCGCCACCCGCGAGGTGCACGGCACCCCGCACATCGGCGACGTCGACCCCGCAGGGATCGTCTCCGCGGAGGCCTTCGGGACGGCGCGCCTGCTGGCGGGCGACCTCAACCCGGACGGCATCGCCAGCGCCGAGGTGGTCTCGGACGGCGCCAACCTGATCGGGGACCCGAGCCCGGACGGTACGCTCTCGCCCAGCAGCATCGCGGGGGCGGAGGCCATGGGCGCGCCGACTCTCACCGAGGTGCAGACTCTCCATCCCACCGGGATTCCGTCCGGCTTCGACATGGACAACCCGACTGTGAGGCCGCCTGTGGGCACCATCAATCCCTTCGGCATCGCGAGCGAGGAAGCCTTCGCCGACGTCACCACCACCGCGCTCGGCACCCCGATCGGGGGCACGTCGGTCAACGGTCCACCGATCAATCCTCCGGCCCCCGCGGCGGGGACGGTCACGGCCAAGAAGCTCTGCAGTCCCTTCGATCTGATCCTGGCCGGGCTCTACACGACCGCGGCCAGTCCCGCGGCCATCCTGCCCGAGGTCTACGGCGACTTCAGCGCGGGCGGCCTGCGCGGCCCGATCCCGACCGTACTGGTCACGCAGTCGGCGCCCTGGATCTTCATCGCCGCGATGCACCCGGTCCAGTCCATCGACCAGGTCTACGTCAACGACGTGCTCCAGACGGGCGGCTTCGCCGCGATCCCCCAGGTCGCGCTGGGCGGCGGGCCCCAGGTCGCGCTGATCGCCTTCGATGAGCAGCCCATCGGGGAGGTCACGTGGCGGGGCAAGGGCAAGATGAGCAGCGTCACCGGGGCCCTCATCACCGATCCGATCCTCCAGCTAGAGGACCTCCTGCTCACGCGCGGCGGCTACGCCACCACCGACTTCGACGCCACCACACTCGCCGAGGCCAAGTCCCTCTCGGCCGCGGCGGGCTGGTCGACCGCCTTCGTGATCAACGACACGAGCCAGATGCAAGCCTGGATCACCGAGATCCTGTTCAACGTGATGGGCTTCTGGCGGGTCTCGGGCCGGGCCCAGTTGCAGATCATGATCGACCCGGGCGGCAGCTTCGCCCAGTCCGATCTGGTCGACTCCATCGTGGCCAACCGCGATGTCCTGGACGGCGACGACGGCGTCACCTTCATCGCCGACCGCCAGCAACTCGTCAACCGCCTGGTGGCGAACTATCAGTATTCCTGGCAAGAGCAGCGCTACACCGCCCAGTTGGCCGACGACACCCTGCTCGATGCCAAGAGCAGCAACGCCTACGGCGAGGTCCGCAAGGAGGTCACCCTTCGCGGCCACCGGGACGCCACCCAGTTGGCCCAGTGGGCGACCATCCTGTTCGCGCGCCAGGCTTTCGAGACGCGGGTGGAGGGCGGCCAGGTGGAGTTCACCACCAAGGGGCCCCGACTCATCCATGCCACCGTGGGCGACCTCTTCGCCTTCACCTGGCCCTACGGCCCGACGCGGGAGAACGGCAACCCCTACGTCAACCAGATCCTCCGAATTGTCGAGATTTCCCAGGAGTTTACGCGGGGCGGGGCGACCACCGTCCGGGCCGTGGACACCGGGGCCTACGTCCAGAGCGCGGGCAGTCGGCTGCTGACGCCGCTGGCCGTCTAGGAATGCGGGGTGCGGGGGGTCCCCCTCCTACACTAGTCGTGCGGACACATCACGACTCGACACGGAGGATGGACAGCCATGGACAAGGTCTCGCGGTGGTTCCTGAGTGCGCTCGGCGCGCTCGTGCTCTCGCTGGTCTGGGTGGATGCGGGCATCGCGCAGCAGGTGGGCACCGTCACGCCGCCCTCGATGAAGGAACTGCTGGCGGTCTTGATCAACACCGCGGGCGTCATGTGCGTGGTGCAGGTCATCAAGTTCTATCTGCCCTACCTCACGGACAAGTACGGCTGGCTCATGCCGCTGATCGCCATGGCCTCCGGCCCCGTCGTGGCCTTCCTCCAGGGCTTCCTGGCCACCAAGCTCGGCTACCCTGGCTTCGACTTCAGCCTCATCGTGGCCGCGCTGACCGGCGGGACCGCCGTGGCGGCGCATCAGGTCTACGCCCAGCAGAAGGAGGGGCCCACGGGGATCGCGCGCGGGCGGTGACCATCGTCCGGGGCTCCGGGTCCAGCCGTACGGGCCCGGGGCCCCGAGAGCGGGCGCTAGACGGGGGCCAGCGCGTCCTGCTCCTCGCGCGCCCGCGCCATCGCCCGATCGCTCGACCGCTGGATCATGCTGAGGTGCACGGGGCACGTCTCAATCGCCGTCCGCCAGGGCCCGCCCGGCGTGGTCTCGAAGACCAGCGGCACGCAGCCACAGCGTCCCTTCAGCGGGAGCTTCCGGATCATCAGGCCCGAGTCCAAGATCCGCACCTCGTCACCGAGGCACGGCTGCTCCACCGCGCGCTGCCGAATGGCCTGCTCCAACCGCGTCTGCCAGGTCTGCGCCATAGAGGATCTCTCCGGGAAGACAGAATTTGACCTCGCGTTTCCGACAGGCAAGGATGACGCCAGACGCCCCGGGCCGCGAATTACCAGGGCTTTTCGCAGCACGGCCGAGCCCGGAATGTCCATGTCCGGAATAACCAACCGGGTAAAAGGTTCCGCATGACCGTCGGCGCGCTGAGCGCGATCATCGCCATCCTCGGGGGGTTGGCCACGGGGGTGAAGTGGCTGGCCGCCTACTTCGGGGATAGCTCCGTGCTCCGGCGGCTGCAGTTGTCGCTGGAGCGCCAGAAGGCCCGGCAGGAGGTCGAGCGCGAGCGCCTGCTGCGCACCAACGAGCGGATTGACCACGAACCCGACAAGACAGGCCAGGACCTGCTGGACTCGGTCAACGACAAGCTGGAGGGCAAGGAGTGAGGCGCTGGGGCCTCCTGCTGCTCCTCCTCGTGTGCCCCGGCTGCTCGGCGGTCTTCCACGCCGAGCCCGCGCTCGACTTCCCGGCCTGGCCCAAGACCAAGTTCACGCTGACCGAGCAGGGGGCTTTCTGCCTGGATCAGGACGACATGCAGGCCTTTAGCAAGTGGCTCGACAAGCTCCGCGCCTTCGAGGCGGCCCGCCAGCGGCTGCTGAAGGCGAAGTGATGATGGACGATCGCCCGGAGGCCCCGGACATCCTGGACCTGGAGCGCCAGGCGCTGGCCGCGCCCGTCGCGGCCGATCACCCCCGCGCGGGACTCTGGCCGATCTTCCTCCTGCTGATCGTGTTGGCCCTGGGCCTGATGGCCTCGCCGTGGATCGGCCGCCACCTGGGTTTCCAGGTGCCATAGGTCGCGCGCAACACACACGTCAGGTGACGGCGCCGGGGCTGACCCAGCCGCTGGCCGCCATCGGGCGGCAGGTCCTCGGGCTTGAGGCCCAGCAATTCCGCGGGCGTCATCGGCTTCAAGCGATCCGCGCGCGAGACATCGCCGCGGAACAGGATCTTGTGGAACGGCGCGAAGTGTTGCGAGTACCGCCGGGGCACGTAGTGCTCGATCTCGGCGTTGCGGAGATGGCTGGACCAGAGCACGTGCGGCCACCAGCCATGATGCGAGCGCCGGAGGATGAGGTAGCCCCCGCGCGTGACCCACCGCCAGAGGGCGAAGATCAGGCAGTTGCTGACCCCCATACCGGCATCGTACTGCCGGGCCCCCGGCACACGAAGAAATGCGACGCCTTTTACTCGGCCTCCGTCAGGAGGCGGGACCAGAGCAGGAAACACTGCACGTGGGCGTGGTAGACGCGCCCCTCCGCGTCCAACTCGATCTCTAGCTGGGTCTTCGCGATCTGCCGCCCACAGCCCCCGCAGGCGTCGCCCCCGTTGCCGGGCCCGCCCCACACCCGCGGGGGTTGGCGGGCGGGCAGCGTCCCGAGATGCATCCGACAGCGGATCTGCTCACGCAACGCGGCAGGGGAGGCGGGGGCCTCGTCCATCTGGGCTCGACCTCCCGAAAAAATGGGTGCGGCGGGGGATGTCCAGGAGCCAGATGCCACTGGTCTCGGCGCCGGGTGCGCCCCCCTCAGGGACCAGTGGAAGGCACGCCGACGGTACTACGGTTTGGGCCGGAAGAGGCGCACATTTTCAGGCCTTCGGGGTCCCCTTCGGCATCGCCTGCTCGGGCGGTATCGAGGGCTGCGTGGCCAGGGTGTCGCAGATCCGGCAAGCCTCCGCGACCCCGTGATTACTGAGCGGCGCGTGGATGACCACGGCCGCCTTCCGGACATACGAGAAGTGCCGGACGCGGAGGATCGTGGAGCGCAGCGCGGCCTCCAGTGCATGGATGCGGGCGTCGGCCTGATGCAGGGCTTCATCCTGCGTAGCGATCTCTCGGTTGGCGGCGTCCAACTCGGCGGTGAGGCTGGCAAACGACCGGTAGTGGAGCAGCCAGCAGTAGATCTGGCGGATCATCGCGGATACAGATTCGGCGGGATCATCGGCGCCCGCGCCGCGTCGATCGTGACAAATTCGCCACACCGCGGACACTGCCGCGTTGCGCTCGCCCCTCGGCTGCGTTCCCAACGAAAGACGGTCTTCCCGTCCGGCCAGTAGTCAGAGGGCTTCACGGCATGGTCTCCAGTCACGCAGCCGGGTGGCGGAGGATGGACGTCCGCGGCGGCGCGGCGCCTGGAGCCTCGGAGCCAGCAGTAGATCTGGCGGATCACTTGTAGCCCCAGCGGCTGAACGTGAGCCCGGAGACGCGGTAGCCCTTGGCCTCCATGCACCGGAACTCGCGCTGCGTCTGCTGGTACTCCTCCACAATCGTGACCGCGACGCCGACCCCGTTGGCCGCCACCACGACCGGGCTCTGCCCGATGATGGGCGTCACCAGCACGAGGCCCTTGGCCTCCAGGCGGCAGGCCTCCAGGTCCGCCCGGTGCTGGTCCAGGCTCACGCGGGGCTCGTGGGTGTAGTGGGTGCAGGCCGTCAGCACCAGTCCGCCGAGCGCGAGCAGGCCGAGGCGCCGTCGGATCTGCCGGTCCCGCCCGCTGAGAATGCTCCAGGCCCGCCGCCAGAGGCGTCGCATTAGCCGCCTCCGCCGGTGAGCACCAGCGCCAGCAGCGCCAGCACCAGCGCCCAGCCCCACTTCGTCTTCCGCAAGGTCCACTCGATGTCCTGCCCCCAGGCGAGGAACTCCGCCTCCGTCATGGTAGGCCTCCTTTCAGCTTGGCGAGGACCCGCTCGGCCCCCTCGATCTCGTACTTCTCCCGGTCGCGGCGCGCGCCATAGGGTTCGACCCCCGCCATCTCCCGGCGTCGGGCCGCCCGCTCGGAGGCGTGATGCCGCCGGAGCTTGCGGAGCTTGGCGCCGACGACACCGATCAGCCAGGTGACCTCCGGCTGGTCCAGGTGGAGCAGCGTGGGCGGCGATTTCACGCCAGCCCGGCCCAGGTCGGTGGTCATGGCGTGGCCGCTGCGACGGCGGCCTGCTCCGCCTCGTTGAGGAGACTCCAGGCCGAGAGGAACTGCCCCTTCGGCACCCGCTGGCGTAGGTACTCGTACTCGGCGGCGCGCGCGGCCAGGAAGGCGTCGTGCAGGCGATTCATCTCGGCGAGGTCCGCGTCGCTCACCTGCTGGCCCAGCGCGACGACCGTCGGATGCTTCTCCGCGAACTTCTCGCCATCGGAGACGCGCGTGAACAGCGCCTCCCCCGTCCGTTCGTTCCGCCCCCGCAGGATCGCGCGCTCGTACCCTCCCGGGGTCTGGAGTACGACCGGGATGCGGTGCTCGACCCTCTGCCGGGTGACCTCCTGGCTGATCCGCTTTTCCAGATCCTCGCGATTGGTCGCCTCGATCCGGACCGCGCCGACCGCGGTCGCGAACCGGAAGCTGCGGGGGTCCAGCACCACCGGGAAATCCCGGCCGCGGACCTGAACGGTGCCGACGCTGATGTGCTCGCTCTCGCTCATGCCGCGGGGACCTCCTGCCCCAGGGCCTCCAGGAAGAGGCCCGCCAGATACTCCTTGATGTCGTTGCGATCCCGCCCCGTCACCTTCACGTTGAAGCCGAATTGGAGGCTCGGCGTCACGATGATCTCGTGATCCGTCCAACCGTCGTACATGCCGCCGTCGTTCATGTGGTGGTAGCTGCCGAAGAGCACGAGCTTCTCGGGCGTGGACTTCACCAGGTCGATCGTGGTTCCGCTGTCCCAGCCCGAACCGGACGGCAGCCTGGCCTCGATGGCCTTCAGGCTGTCGGTATGCTTCTCGATCCACTCCGTGTTTTTCCGCTCGATGCAGGTCCGGCGCGCGTCCACCAGGCTCGCGATCTGCGTCACCAGCTTGCCCGACCCCGCCAGTCTCATCACGTCACCTCCGGCTTGTCGAGAATCGTGCGCGCTCTGGCGATCATCGGCGTGATCCGCTCCGCCGCGAGCACCATGGCGATCGGCATGCTCCAGTAGTCGGAGCCCTTGCTGCTGAAGCGCGCGAGGATCGTGCTCCCGTCCCCCGAGCAGCGATACCAGTCCATGCGGCGCCCGTCGTGGAAGATCTGCGACTCCAGGTAGACGCAGCGCGGGCAGTCGTGGGTGTACCGCATGGGCATCACTTCACCACGCGCTGCGCCGCGAGGAACTCGCGGTAGCGGCTCTGGATATTGCCGTGGCCGAAGACCAGCCCCTGGGCGTGAATCCAGCCGAGGAAGGCGCTCGCCTGCTTCCATTCCTGGACCGTGAAGC
>Ga0207652_10000047_pt1 | contig 125286 bp, 102 predicted proteins | sample KBSC63BmetaG_FD_184334 | JGI IMG/M metagenome (GOLD analysis project Ga0207652, IMG submission 184334) | Corn rhizosphere microbial communities from Kellogg Biological Station, Michigan, USA - KBS C6-3B metaG (SPAdes) (version 2) | ecosystem: Host-associated > Plants > Roots > Rhizosphere ...
CATCACTCACGCGGCATTGCTGGATCAGGCTTTCGCCCATTGTCCAATATTCCCCACTGCTGCCTCCCGTAGGAGTCTGGGCCGTGTCTCAGTCCCAGTGTGGCTGATCATCCTCTCAGACCAGCTAAGGATCGTCGCCTTGGTAGGCTTTTACCCCACCAACTAGCTAATCCTACGCGGGCTCATCCCTAGGCGATAAATCTTTGGACTTACGTCATTATCCGGTATTAGCAGTAGTTTCCCACTGTTATTCCGAACCTAAGGGCAGATTCCCACGCGTTACGCACCCGTGCGCCACTAGACCCGAAGGTCTCGTTCGACTTGCATGTGTTAGGCATGCCGCCAGCGTTCGTTCTGAGCCAGAATCAAACTCTCAAGTTAATGTCCGACAACCACTCCAGGGGAAAACCTGAAGAAGAGGCCGGCATCTCCGGGAGCCGTTCCTGCACTTCACATATACTGTGGATATGTAACGAGACATGCGGATCCAAACCGAAGCGTGAGCTTCGATCGGACCCTGGAACGGCTTAGCTTTAACCGACCAACGAAACCCGGAGGTATTCGCCGACCGGAGCCGCCGCCCACATGTCCCTTCATCTAAACCGACAATGTCAAAGAGCCGACGCGTCTCCATCCCCTTGAACCGGGGCAACCGGGTTACCGATCGTTTAGAGACGCAAGCGGGCCGGGCCAAAAGGCCGTGTCCCGCCGGTGGAGTGCCATATATGGGCGGCAATTCCGCCCGTCAATGGCTTTTTTCGGCCAATTCCCCGTCGAAGCGATCGAGGCCGGCCCGAAGGACGATCCCGCCCGCTCCGGCGCCCTTAGCCGGCCGACGGGCGGACCCGGCGGCTTCGGCTTCAAGCGCGAAGAGAGTTGGCGAAAAGGACGCTCCACCCAAAAGGCGGCGCCCTTGCCGGACCCAGATAGGCTGCCAAATGGCTGCCTTCAAGGCCCTAAAGACTCAATTTTCAAAGAGTTCCAATGGGTTGTCGCTAGGACGCTCCCACCGGGGAGGCGGCTATCTAGATAGCGGCCGTCCGGCGCGCAACCCCCTTTCGCGACGTTTTCGTGAAAAGATCCGGCCGCGCCCTAAACACCGGGTTAACCCCCCTCGCGCTACACGCGGGCCAAGGCAGAGTGGGCCTGGCGAGGGTATCGGCGAGAGTGGCGGCAAGCGAAATTCTGGAGGAGGACGAGGCGCTGGGCCTCACCGACCGCGTCCGCGGCGCCATATTGTGGCGCTCGGGCAGCCAGATCGTCGCGCAGCTCGTCATGTGGTCGGCAACCTTCGTCGTCATCCGCATACTCGAGCCGTCCGACTACGGGCTGTTCGCGATGACCCAGGTCATCCTCGTCCTCCTGAACCTCATCAACGGTTGCGGATTCGCAAGCGCGCTCGTCCGCCACGAGCATGTCACCGAGCGGCAGATCCGGCAGGTGTTCGGGATGCTGATCCTGGTCAATTTCGGGCTCGGCGCACTCCAGTTCGCGCTCTCGCCGATCGCCGTCGCTTATTATCGCCAGCCGATCGTCGGGGAGATGCTCCGCGCCCAGGCGCTGCTCTACCTGTTCACCCCGTTCATCGCCTTGCCCCAAGCGCTGCTCGGGCGGCGAATCGACTTCCGCCGGCAGGGCCAGGTCCATCTCATCTCGGCGGTGCTAAGCGCCTCGACCGCGCTCGGCTGCGCTTCGGCGGGCTTCGGGGTGTGGACCCTGGTCGCCGCTCCCGTCGTCCTGTTCGGCACCCAGGCGGTGGCGCTCACCATCCTGGCGCGAAGCTTCGTTCTCCCGAGCTTCCGATTCGCCGGCGCCGGCCACCTGTTCCGCTACGGCGGGGCGATGGCCGCGGTTCAGGTCTTCTGGTTCGTCCAGAGCCAGTCGGACGTGTTCATCGCCGGCCGATTGTTCGACCCGCACGACCTCGGCCTCTACACCACGGCTTTGTTCCTGACCCAGATATTGGCGGCGAAGTTCGTCCCCCCGATCAACGAAGTCTCCTTCGCCGCCTATTCGCGGCTTCAGAGCCGGCCCGACGCCGTCGCCGAGGCCTTCCTCCGGGCGGTCCGGCTGGTGCTTCTGATCGCCCTCCCCTTCTATTTCGGGTTGGCCGCGACGGCGGAGCCGCTGGTCCTGACGGTGCTCGGCGACAAATGGGCGGCGACCGTGCCGCTGGTGCGCACGCTCTCCCTCGCAATGCCGTTCATGACCCTCCAAATCCTCTTCGCCCCGGCGGTGAACGCGCTCGGCAAGCCGCGAATCCCGCTTCGCGTGGCGATGTCGGGCGCCGTGATCATGCCGGTCTGCTTCCTCGTCGGAGTGCAGTTCGGCGAGATCGGCCTGGCTCGCGCCTGGCTCGTCGCCTTCCCCCTGCTTCTCGCCGTCACCGCCGCCCTGTCGCTGCCCGCCATCGGCGCTTCGGCGGCCCAGCTCGGCCGCGCCATCGTCCCCGGCCTCGCGGCGAGCGCGGCGATGGCGGCCGGAGTGATCCTCCTCGACCGGCTTCTTCCGGCGCTCGCGCCGCAGCCGCGAATCGCCTCGCTCGTCCTGTTCGGGATCGTGGCCTATGCCGGCCTTCTCCTCGCCTTCGCCCGGCCGCTGGTCGACGAGGTGCTCGCTTTGGTGATTCGCCGCTCGCCCGCGGCCGCCGCTCAGGCGCTCTGAACTCTCAAGCGCTCTGAATATAGGCGCGCATCGCTTCGGCTTCCTCCTCGATCCGGCCGATCCGGTAGGCGACGAGGTCGCCGATCGAGACGATTCCCACCAGGCTCCCGTCCTCCACCACCGGCAGGTGCCGGATTCGCCGCCTGGTCATCTGCGAGAGGGCGGCGAGCGCGGGAACGTGCGGCGCGATGGTGATCGCCGGCGCCGTCATCACCTCCGCGACCGTGAGGTCGAGCACCGCGGCGCCGCGGCCGCTTAGATTGTAGATTACGTCGCGCTCGGAAAAGATGCCCGCCACCCCTTCCGAACCGACCACGGGCACGGCGCCGATTCGGCGTTCGGCGAGGAGTGCGACGGCGTCGCGGACGCTTGCGCCGGCTTCGACGCTGACGACCTCGCGGCCTTTTCTTTCGAGGATGGCGGAGATGGTCATCGGCTTGGCTCCTCTTCGTCCGCGACTCGGCCGCCATGATCCCACGGGCGGGCGGCGATGGAAAGCGCCCGCGGCCGCCGCCGTCCTAGGCCCGGCCGAGTCGCGCTAATCCCTCGGCGATTCGGAGCGGGCTTGATGATGGGCGCGATGCCCGCCACATGACGGCGATGCCGCAGCCCGATCCCCTCCCGCCCCGCCGCGACCCGCGCGACCTCGAGCGCGCCCATCGCGCCTGGGTCCGTTACAGGAAGATGATGCGCTGGATGACTCTGGTGGCCGTGGCCGCCGCGATTCTGGCCGTCCTCTGGCTGAAGGCGACCGGGAGCCCGATGAAGATCCACCTGGTCGTCGCGACGCTCGCCGGAGTGTTCCTCTCGGTCCTGCTCGGCACAGGCCTGATGGGGCTCGTCTTCGTCAGCAACTCGAGCGGCCACGACGAAGCGGCGACGCGCCGGGAGGGACGGCGGTGAGCGAGCCCCTTCAGCCGGGCGGGTCCGGCCAGCCGGGCGAGCCGAGGCGCGAGCCGATCCTTCGAGTCGTTCCGCGTCCCGGCGACATCAACGCCAACGGCCACATCTTCGGCGGCTGGGTCCTCTCGCAGATGGACATCGCCGCCGGGATCGTCGCCTCCCGCCGGGCCCAGGGGCCGGTGGCGACGGTGGCGATCGAGGCGATGGAGTTCATCCAGCCGATCCTCCTCCACGACATCATCTCGGTCTACGCCCGGATCGAGCGGACCGGCCGGAGCTCGATGGGAATCCGGATCGAGGTGGTCGCCGACCGCGACCGTGGAACGAATCAGGTCAAGGTGACCGAAGGCGTCTTCACCTTCGTCGCGCTGGACGAGAAGAACCGGCCGCGGCCGCTTCCGGCGGTCTAGTTCGCAGCCCGGCTTCGGCCGCTCCGCCGCGCCGTTGCCGTCATTCCGAACCAGTCTCGTCCGGGTCCGGGGGCGGCGGTATCGTCTTCACGCGGTAGCGCAAGATCGCGGTCCCGTTCGCCGGGACGAGGGCGGTCCAGAGATAGCCGCCATTCTTCCGTCCGAGCTTGCGGCTCGGCTTCCTCAGCGCCTGATCCTCCTGGATGCGAAGGACGACCTCCACCTTCGCCGGGACGGCGCGGGCGTTGGTGATCTCCAGCGTATAGCGGCGCGGCTCGCGCTTCTTGCCGCCATCCTCCTCATCGTCACCGTCGGGCTTCGCGCCCCGATCCAGGTCGCGGCGGAGCATGAGCTGGACGTCGGGGGTCTCGCCGACCTCGAACTCCACCTCCTCGCCCACCGCATAGTCGCTGACCATCGTCTCGCCCGCCAGCATCGGCACGCCTGCCACCGGTTCGAACACCGACACCTGCCCCTGCGGCAAAGGCAGGCCGAGCCCGTTCTCCTTCCGGTTCATCATTCGAAGCAGAATCTTCGCCGGCCTCGGCGCGTCCCATTCGCCGGCGGCGCCCAAGGTGCTGCCGTAGAGCCGGTCGACCGGGACGGCGGAACGGTTGAGGAGCGCGACCTGCTTCTGCGAGTGGGCGGCCACCGTGACCGGAATCGGGATTCGATAGAGCTTGAGATCGCCCAGTTCCTCCTGCTCGGCCGTGATGACGGCGATGGGCGGACTAGACTCGAGATTGGCGAACCGCACCCGCGAGCCGGTGACGACGATGTCGTAGCCGTCGGAGGCCGCCGACATGCGCGCGGGCAAACCGGATAGTATGTCGCCGCTCCCGTCGCTGGTCGTGCCCTTTGGCCAGCACTGAAGCGTGATGTTCGAGGAGACGGGCCTCGGCTCCCCTTTGCCGCCTTTGTCCTCGTTCTTGTTGAGCTCGCCGGCGACGGCGTTGGCGCGGGCGTCCAGGAAGCTCTCGTCGTTGCTGTTGGCGAGGGTGAGCCAGGAGAAGAGATCGAGACTCTTCCCGTCGGCGGCGAGGTGGGCGACGTAGCTCGCCTGCCAATCGAAGCCGGTGGCGAGATAGGTGAGCCGGACCGTCGCGGTGACGGCGCGCTCGCTATGGGTGGCGACCGCCAGCGTCGGCCTGTCGGTAAGGCCGTCGGGCACCCGGTCGTAGATCAGGGTCTCGGGAAGGCCGGTGCAGCGCAGCGCTTCGAAGCCTACCGGCGTCTGCAGGACGACTCCGTCGGGCCCGGAGCGAATCACCGCCTCGGTCTCCGTCACCTTCCCCGTGGCCCTGTCCGTGCGGCGAAGATGCACCCGCCGCCCGAGCGCCGAATCGACCAGGGTCCCGGGGGAAAGCAGCCGCGCGTCGCGATTCTTCTCGTCGACGCCCGAGGGCAGGCCTTTTACGATCGCGCTCGCGGGGATGATCCCGCCGGCGACGCCTTCGAAGCGAATCACGCTCTGCCCCTCCGGAAGGCGGATCGTGCGGGTCTCGGAGATGAGGGCGAAGCCCTCCAGCCACTGGCTGTTCCACTCGCCGCCGGGCCCGCGATGCGGATTGCGGTAGACGGTGACGGACACCGATTCGGGCGCCGGCGAGACGACCGCCGGCTGCGCCGCCGCGGGCGCCGCCGGGCTCCCGAGCGCCAGCAGGATCAGGGCGGCGAGGCCGCGCCGCACGGTCAGAAGCGCGTGTCGAAGGTGGCGGTGACCACCGTCTCGCCATTGGCCGTCACGTGCACCCGCCATTGCGCTTCGTTCGAGGACAGACGAGCGCTTTTCAGGCTCTCCTCCAGGATCCGGGTATCGACCCAGGTCCAGTCCAGGCCGGCCTGGACGAGATCGACCGTCACCGGTTCGGCCCGGGCGTTGGTGACGGTGTAGCGCATCGACGTGCGCCAGCGGGAGCCGTCGATCCGCTCGCGCTTCTCGACCACGGGCTTCACCTTGACGTCGAACGCGGCGCCGGTGCGAATCGCGAGCTCCGATCCCATCGGCGTATGGCCGATGGCGTTTTCCCCGATGAATTGCGGGTCGCCCCGCTTGTCCCTGACGTAGACCCGCACCGTTCCGGCCGGCAGCTGGTCGCCGAGGCCGCCGGAGGCGGAATTGGAGAATTTGAGCACCGTGTCGGCGCTCTGCGGCTCGTTTTCCGAGTGCAGCCAAACGTTGCGATATTCGTAGGCCTTGCGCGCCGGAGCGCCCTGAACATCCATGAAGCTGACCTGCTTGGTCTGCGCGTTGGCAATCGTCGTGCGCCTCTCGAGCGGGTAGAGATAATAGTCGCCGAGCCGCTCTCGGCTGCCGCTTTCCGTCCCCGGCCTGCGGATGTTGTTTCGCTGCCCCGGATCCTCGTAGCCGCGGTAGGTCTGGATCTGATTGGGCGTCCCCGCGACCATCACCACCTTGGCGTCGTTGAAGCTCGTCCCGGTCGAGTTGCTGAGCGTGACCCAGCCCTGCACGTCGATCTTCCCCGCCGCCTCGTCGAAGGCGGCGACATAGTCGGCCCGCCAGCCCAGCCCCCGGGTGAGGTAGGTGAGCCGCGCCGGGCGCGCTCCGGCGCGGCTGCTCTGGACCGTCACCGAAAGAGTCGGACGGGCGCGCAAATTGGGCGGCACCTGGTCGAAGATCACCCGCACCGGCAGCCCGTCGTCGCGAAGCACCTCGATCCGGCTTCCGATCTGGAGGACGACTCCGCCGTTGGTGGCGAGCACCTTGGCCTGCTCGCGAGTTTCGCCTCCGGTCGCCGGATTGACCCGGACGATGGTCACCGTCTTGCCGATCGCCTTTTCCATCAGCTTGCCCGGCGACAGCAGATCGTAGTCGAAATTCTGCTCGACGATCCCCGCGCCGTCCGAGGCGAAAGAGACGGTATCGGCGCGGATCTGCGCCGATACGTCGGGAAATTCCTGCCGCGACACGCCGGCGGGGATGGCGAGCTGCCTCGTGTCCTGAACCAGAGCGAGGTCCGCATTGTAGATGGTGATCGCCAGGTCGCCCTGCGCGGAGGGGCCGACCGGCGAGTTGGCGGGCGCCGCCGGCTGGGCGGCCAAAGCGGCGGGCGCGGCGGCGAGAAGGAGCGGAAGCAGACGGCGCATGGCGGATCCCCGGTGGTTCGGTGCAACGCTGTTCCCCTGCCGCGGGTTCGTCAACCGCTCGCGAGGCACGTTCGCGAAGGGCGTTCCGGTTCGGGATCGGCTCGCTTTACACCCGGCGGCGCGCTCGCCTATCGCTCCGCCATGAGCCTCCATCCCGCCGAGACCATCCTGATCGTCGATTTCGGCAGCCAGGTGACCCAGCTCATCGCGCGCCGGGTGCGCGAGGCGGGGGTCTATAGCGAGATCGCGCCGTTCAGCCGCGCCGCCGAAGCGCTTGAGCGGCTCCGGCCCAAGGGCATCATCCTGTCGGGAGGACCCGCCTCGGTCACGCTCGAGGAGAGCCCGCGCGCCGATCCCGCCTTGTTCGAGGCGGGCGTGCCGATGCTCGGCATCTGCTACGGGCAGCAGCTGATGGCCGAGCAGCTGGGCGGCCGGGTGGTCACCGGAGACCATAGCGAGTTCGGCCGCGCCTTTATCGACATCGAGGACGAATGCGCCCTCTTCCACGGCCTCTGGGCGCCCGGCGAGAAGCATCAGGTATGGATGAGCCACGGCGACAAGGTCGAGGCGCTTCCGCCCGGCTTCCGGATCGTCGCCCACTCGCCGGGCGCTCCGTTCGCCGCCACTGCCGACGAGGCACGCCGGCTGTACGGGGTCCAGTTCCACCCCGAGGTGGTCCACACGCCCGACGGCGCCCGGCTGATCGCCAATTTCGTCCGCCACGTCTGCGGCCTGGGCGGCGACTGGAGCATGGCCGAGTTCCGAGCCACCAAGATCGCCGAGATCCGCGCCCAGGTCGGCTCCGGGCGGGTCGTCTGCGGCCTTTCCGGCGGAGTGGACAGCGCCGTTGCCGCCGTCCTCATCCACGAGGCGATCGGCCACCAGCTCACCTGCGTCTTCGTCGACCACGGGCTGATGCGGGCCGGCGAGGCCGATCAGGTGGTGAGCCTGTTTCGCGGCCACTACAACATCCCGCTGATCCACGTCGACGCGGAGGACCTGTTCCTTTCCGGGCTCGCCGGGCTGACCGACCCGGAGGCCAAAAGGAAGTTCATCGGCAAGACGTTCATCGACGTGTTCGACGCGGAGGCGAAGAAGCTCGGCGGGGCCGACTTCCTGGCGCAGGGGACGCTCTACCCGGACGTCATCGAGAGCGTCAGCTTCACCGGCGGCCCCTCCGTGACGATCAAGAGCCACCACAATGTCGGCGGCCTGCCCGAGCGGATGAACATGAAGCTGGTCGAGCCGCTTCGCGAATTGTTCAAGGACGAAGTGCGCGAGCTTGGCCGCGAGCTCGGCCTTCCCGAAGCGTTCGTCGGCCGCCATCCCTTTCCGGGCCCCGGGCTTGCGATCCGGATTCCCGGCGAGGTGACCAAGGAGCGCTGCGATATCCTTCGCAAGGCGGACTCGGTCTATCTCGACGAGATCCGCAAGGCCGGGCTCTACGACGCCATCTGGCAGGCCTTCGCGGTGCTTCTCCCCGTCCGCACCGTCGGCGTGATGGGCGACGCCCGGACCTACGATTATGTCTGCGGCCTGCGCGCGGTCACCTCGACCGACGGCATGACGGCCGACATCTACCCGTTCGACTCCGCTTTCTTGAGCCGAGTCGCGACCCGCATCATCAACGAAGTCCGCGGCATCAACCGGGTGGTCTACGACTATACGTCGAAGCCCCCCGGCACGATCGAGTGGGAATGATCCGCCGACACGAAAAAGGGGGCGCCGAAGCGCCCCCCTTCCTCGTCCGGCCCCGTCCTAGCGCAACGGGATGTTGAAGGTGAAGGCACCGTTGTTGTTGTTTCCGTCGAGCTGGTTCGTCGTATAGCTGTGAACCGCGGCGCCGTTGACGCCGACCACGGCCGATCCCGCGGTGAACGAGTTGCCGGTGATGCTCGTGCCGCCGACCCGGATGAACACCGGCCCGTTGCCGATGATGCCGTTGAGGCTGTTGTTGGACACGTTCGACCGGGACATCATGATGTTCACAGTCGTTCCGTTCGAGAGAACGGAGATGCCGTTGCCGTTGCCGGCGAGCGTGGTTTGATCGATCAGCATCGTCGAGCCCGCATTGGTCCCGGCGGTCATGTCGACGAAGATGCCATGGTTGGGATTGTCCTCGACCGTGACGTTCGAAAGCGTGACCCGGCCGATCCCGCTCGCGCCCGTCGGCGAGACCAGGATCCCGCCGCCGCCGCCGGAGGCGCCGTTGCTTGAAATCTTGCTGTTCGACACGAACAGCTGGGTGGCGCCGCTCGGCTGGAACGAGATGCCGTAGCTGGTCGCGGTATTGAACCGGCGGATGACGCAATCCTCGATGTGAACCGCGGCGGCGACCAGGATCCGGACGCCGTTGCTCGGCGGGCTGACTCCGAAGATGTCGAGGCCGCGCAGGGTGACGACGTCGGTCGAGAGCGCGTTGACGACGATCCCGTTGCCGCCGGCGAGCGCGCCGCCTTCGGTGAAGTGGCAGTCGATGGTCAGCGACTTGGTGATCGTGACGGCGCCGAAGCCGCCCGGATCGAGGCAGTTGATCTCGCCGCCCGCGGCGGTCTTCGAAATCGCTCCGGCGAAGGTCTTGCAGGGCGCGGTGCGGCTGCACGGATTGACGTCGTCGCCGACGCCCGAGACCCAGGTCCGGGTGGCTTGCGCCGAAGCCGGCGCGGCGAAGCCGATCGCCGCGAAGGCCGTGGCGGCGCACAGCGCAGTGATCTTACGAATGCTCATGATCGTATCCCCCACAATGTCTTGAGGCGAAGAAACATACCCGTTCATCAGGCAGTCAGAAAGAGAATTTTTATTTCATCGCTTACGAAAATATTTCGCGGGGATGAGTCTATTTGTAAAGACTTATTGGCCGTTGCCGAGCCGCTGGTCGGCCGAGTCACCCTCGCTATTGCCGGCCACGTTGTCATCGGCGGGAACGAGGCTGTCCGGGGAGGTGTCGAGCATCTCGGCGGCATTGTCGAGCTGCCGGTTCTCCTCCGCGGTGAGGCCGCCGGCCTTGTCGTCGCCCCGCCCGCACGCGCCGAGCGCAAGGAGCGAAGCCATCGCCGCCGCCGCCTTCAACCGTTTCATCCGCCAAGCCTCCGTCCGTCGTCCTCTGACAAGCTTGCCGCAAGCGCGGGCAAATAAAAAGGGCCGCGTGCCGGAGCACGCGACCCTTCTCGCGAAGTCGGCCGGTAAGGCTTACTTCGTCGCGTTCTTGGCGGCGTTGCCGGCCGCGTCGGCAGTCGAGTCGGCGGCATTGCCGACGTCGCTGGCGGCGTTGCCCATGCTCGCACCGGCCTGATCGAGCGCGCTGTTGGTGGACTCCATGGCGCCGTTGGCATCGGTGCCGGCGGCGTTGGCGTCCATCGCGGCGCCGTTGATGTCGGTGGCGGTCTCGGTGGTAGTGGCGTTGATGTCGGTGACGCTATTGTTGGCGTCAGTGCCGCTGTTGTTGGTGCAGGCGGCGAGGCCGAGAGCCGCAACGGCGGTCAGGGCGAAGGCGATCTTCTTCATGGCAATTCCCTCCTAGCGTGGAGCAATGGTGTCGCTGGGCGAGGTGCCGAAAAGTTCCGGCGTCCAGCCTCACCGGCCTACCGGACCGTCGCAAATATGTCTACTGTTTTGGTAAGCAATGCGCCGAACCGAAATCCGAACAGCGGGTTGACCGACATATAAAGACATCTTTATATCCTTATCTATGCCGTCCGCCTGTGACATCTTCCGCTCTCTCGCCGACCAGACGCGGCTTCGTATCCTGAACCTGCTTAGGGCGATGGAGCTGTCGGTGGGCGAGCTTGCCCAAGTCCTCGGCCAGAGCCAGCCGCGCGTGTCGCGCCACGTCAAGATCCTGATCGATGCCGGCCTCGCCGAGCGGCGTAAGGAAGGCAGCTGGGTCTTCCTGAGCCTCGGCTCGGCCGGACGGGTGCAGCCCTTGTTCGACACGCTCGACCGTTGGACGGCGCTGGACGGGGAGGATCGCTGGGCGATCGCCGACGCCGCGCGCCTGGCCGCGGTGCGCGCCGACCGGGCGGCGGCGGCGGAGCGCTACTTCGCCTCGCGCGCGCCGGACTGGGACCAGATACGCTCGCTCCACATCGCCGAGAGCGAGGTCGAGGCGGCGATCGGCCGGGCGCTCGGCGGGCGTGGCCTCGGCCGGCTGGTCGACATCGGCACCGGCACCGGCCGGATGATCGAGCTGTTCGGACCGGCCGCGGACCACGCGCTCGGGCTCGACCGGTCTCCGGAGATGCTCCGGATGGCCCGGGCCAAGCTCGCCGAGGCGGGGCTTCGCTTCGCCGAGCTTCGCCAGGGCGACATGTATTCGCTTCCGCTCGGATCGGGATCGGCGGACACGGTGATCATTCACCAGGTCCTCCATTACGCCCAGCAGCCCGCCGCTGCGGTCGCCGAGGCGGCGCGCCTGCTCGCACCGGGCGGCCGGCTCCTGATCGTCGACTTCGCACCGCACGAACGGGAGGAGCTGCGCAGCCGAGACGCCCACCTGCGCCTCGGCTTCGCCGACGAGACGATGCTCAAATATCTCGAATCGGCGGGGCTCGAGGCCGAGGTCGTCGAGCATCTCGAGGGCGGCGAGCTTACCGTCACCATCTGGGCCGGGGAACGGCCCGCCGCCAAGCTGAAGGTCGTGGCATGAACACTCTGATCGGCCATCGCCGCGAGCCTCTGTTCGCGGACGTCCGGGGCGACGTCGGCGTCTCCTTCGAATTCTTCCCGCCGCGCACCGAGAAGATGGAGCAGACGCTCTGGGAATCGGTGAAGACGCTCGAGCCGCTCGCACCGCGCTTCGTCTCGGTCACCTACGGCGCGGGCGGATCGACGCGCGAGCGCACGCACAATACGGTGGTCCGGATCGCCCGGGAGACCGGGCTCGCCCCCGCCGCCCACCTCACCTGCGTCGAGGCCAGCCGGGGGGAGATAGACGACGTCGCCCGCGCTTATTGGGAGGCGGGGGTCAGGCACATCGTCGCCCTTCGCGGCGACCCGCCCGAGCCCGGCAAGCCGTTCTCCCCGCACGCCGACGGCTATGCCAACGCCGCCGCTTTGGTCGAGGGCCTCAAGAAGATCGCGCCGTTCGAAATCTCGGTCGCCGCCTATCCGGAGGTCCACCCCGATTCGCCGACCAAATCGGCCGACCTCGACAATCTGAAGCGCAAGATCGACGCCGGTGCGGACCGGGCGATCACCCAATTCTTCTTCTCGCCGGACTGCTACTTCCGGTTTCGCGACGATGCGGCGGCGGCGGGGATCGACGCCGAGCTCGTGCCGGGCATCCTCCCGGTCTCGAACGTCGCCCAGACCCGCAAGTTCGCAGCCTCCTGCGGAGCCACCATCCCCGCCTGGATGGACGCCCTGTTCGAGGGGCTCGACAACCTCCCCGCCGCCCGCCAGCTCGTCGCCGGGACGGTCGCGGCCGAGCTTTGCGGGCAGCTCTATGCCGGCGGTGTCCGCCAGTTCCACTTCTACACCCTCAATAGGGCGGAGCTGGCCTATGCCATCTGCCACCTGCTCGGGCTCCGGCCCAAGGAAGACAGCCATGAACATCGCTCAGCAGCTTAAGGACTCCGCCCGGACCCGCATCCTGGTCAAGGACGGCGCCTACGGGACCCAGGTCCAGGCGCGCCGGCTGGAGGAAGCCGATTATCGCGGCAGCCTCGACCTCGCCCGCGACCAGAAGGGCAATAACGACCTTCTGAACCTCACCCGGCCCGACGTGGTGGGGGCGATCGCCGGCGCCTTCGCCGATGCCGGCGCCGACATTCTGGCGACCAACAGCTTCAACGCCAACCGGATCAGCCAGGCCGATTACGGCGCCGAGCATCTCGTCCGCGAGATGAACGTCGCCGCCGCCCGGATCATCCGCGAAGTGGCCGAGCGCGAGGCCCAGAAGGACGGCCGCAAGCGCTTCGTCGCCGGCGCCCTGGGGCCGACCAACAAGACCCTGTCGCTCTCGCCGCGGGTCAGCGATCCGGGCTATCGCGAGATCGACTTCGACACCCTGTCCGACGTCTATGTCGAGCAGATCGAGGCTTTGGTCGAAGGCGGCGCCGAGATCGCGCTGATCGAGACGGTGTTCGACACCTTGAACGCCAAGGCGGCGATTCACGCCGCCCGGCGGGTCGATCCCGAGCTTCCGATCATGCTGTCGATGACGATCACCGATCTTTCGGGCCGCAACCTCTCCGGACACTCGATCGAGGCTTTCTGGGCGTCGGTGCGCCACGCCCGGCCGCTGACGATCGGGCTCAATTGCTCGTTCGGCGCGGCCCAGCTTCGCGCCCATATCGCCGCTTTGTCGGGAGTCGCGGACACGCTGATCATGGCCTATCCCAATGCCGGCCTGCCCAACGACCTCGGCGCCTATGACGAGGGTCCCGAGACGACCGCCGCGCAGGTGCGCGAATGGTGCGAGCAGGGCATCGTCAACATCGTCGGCGGCTGCTGCGGGACGACCCCGGCGCACATCGCCGCGATCGCGAGGACGGTGAAGGACTATCCGCCGCGGCAGATCGCCGCCCCAGCCCGCCGCACCCTTCTGGCCGGCATCGAGCCGATGGTGCTCGCGGCCTGACACTTCCCCCCTCTCCCGCCTGCGGGAGAGGCCGGGTGAGGGTCTTCTTCCTTCTTCTTCAGGAACCTCTTTTCAACCCATGTTGCAGAACGCCCCAGCCGCAAGACCCTCACCCCAACCCTCTCCCGCGAAGGCGGGAGAGGGGGCGGTCGCTTCAGCCTCCTCCACCTTCGTCAACATCGGCGAGCGGACCAACGTCACCGGATCCGCGCGGTTCAAGAAGCTGGTCATGGCCGGCGACTATGCCGCCGCCGTCGAGGTGGCGCGCCAGCAGGTCGAGAACGGCGCCCAGATCATCGACGTCAACATGGACGAGGGCCTGCTCGACGCCGAGTTCGCCATGACCACGTTCCTGAAGCTGATCGCCGCGGAGCCGGACATCGCCCGAGTGCCGATCATGATCGACAGCTCGAAATGGACGGTGATCGAGGCGGGGCTGAAATGCGTCTCGGGCAAGCCGATCGTCAATTCGATCAGCATGAAGGAAGGCGAGGCCGAGTTCCTCCACCACGCCCGCAAGGTTCGCGACTACGGCGCCGCCGTCGTCGTCATGGCGTTCGACGAGGTCGGCCAAGCCGACACCAAGGCGCGCAAGGTCGAGATTTGCGAGCGCGCCTACAAATTGCTCGTCGCCGAGGGCTTCCCGCCCGAGGACATCATCTTTGATCCCAACGTCTTCGCGATCGCCACCGGAATCGACGAGCATCGCCGCTACGCCTTGGACTTCATCGAGGCGTGCCGGGAGATCAAGGCGCGCTGCCCGCACGTCCACATTTCCGGCGGCCTGTCGAACCTCTCCTTCTCGTTCCGCGGCAACGAGCCGGTGCGCCGCGCGATGCACTCCATCTTCCTCTTCCACGCCATCCCCGCCGGGCTCGACATGGCGATCGTCAACGCCGGCCAGCTCGACGTCTACGACACGATCGACCCGGAGCTTCGCGAGGCCTGCGAGGACGTCATCCTCGACCGCGAGCCGAAGGCGGGCGGCGACGCCACCGAACGGCTGGTCGCGCTCGCCGAGAAATATCGCGGCACCGATCCGGTGCGCGAGAAGGCCGAGGCGGAATGGCGCGGCTGGGAGGTGCGCAAGCGGCTCGAGCATGCCCTGGTGAAGGGCATCGATGCCTATGTCGTCGAGGATACCGAGGAAGCCCGCCAGTCCGCCGAGCGGCCGATCCACGTCATCGAGGGGCCGTTGATGGACGGCATGAACGTCGTCGGCGACCTGTTCGGCTCCGGCAAGATGTTCCTCCCCCAGGTGGTCAAGTCCGCCCGGGTGATGAAGAAGGCGGTCGCCCACCTCATCCCGTTCATCGAGGCGGAGAAGGAGAAGAGCGGCGCCGCCCAGGGCAAGGGCAAGGTCGTCATGGCCACGGTCAAGGGCGACGTCCACGACATCGGCAAGAACATCGTCGGGGTGGTCCTGCAGTGCAACGGCTTCGAGGTGATCGACCTCGGCGTGATGGTGCCCTGGGCCGACATCCTGAAGGCGGCCAATGAGAATAACGCGGACATGATCGGCCTTTCGGGGCTGATCACGCCGTCTCTCGACGAGATGGTGACGGTGGCCGGCGAGATGCAGCGCGCGGGAATGACCCTTCCGCTGCTCATCGGCGGAGCGACGACCAGCAAGGTCCATACCGCGCTTCGAATCGACCCCGCCTATCAGGGTCCGGTGCTCCACGTCCTCGACGCCAGCCGCGCCGTCGGAGTCGCCTCCTCGCTCGTCTCCGAGACCCAGCGCGAGCCGCTGATCGCGAAGACCGCCGAGGATTACGAGGTCACCCGCCAGACCCGCGCGCGGAGCGGCCAGAACGAGCTTTCCCCGATCGAGGAGGCGCGCGCCAACGCCTTTGCCTTCGATCCCGAAGGCAAGGCGCCTCCCCCCGCCCGGCCCGGCCTCACCCAATATGGCGAATGGCCGCTTCGCGACCTTCGCGCCTCGATCGACTGGACGCCCTTCTTCCGCGCCTGGGAGCTGGCCGGAAACTATCCCGCCATCCTCGAGGACGACGTCGTCGGCGAGAGCGCCACGGCCTTGTTCAAGGACGCCAACGCGATGCTCGACCGGATGATCGCCGAGCATTGGGTGATGCCGCGCGGCACGGTCGGCCTGTGGCGCTGCCGCCGCGAGGGCGACGACGTCCTCGTTCTCGCCTCCAACGAGGAGACCCGGGTCCCCTTCCTTCGCCAGCAGGTGAAGAAAAGGGAGGGGCGCGCCAACATGTGCCTCGCCGACTTCATCGACCCCGCCGGAGAGGATTGGATCGGCGGTTTCGCGGTCGGGATTCACGGGCTCGAGCCGCACCTCGCCCGCTTCAAGGCGGAGAATGACGATTATTCCGACATCCTCCTCAAAGCGCTCGCCGACCGCCTTGCGGAGAGCTTCGCCGAGACTCTCCACGCCCATGTCAGGAACAGCGTCTGGGGCTATGCCGAGGAGCATCTCACCAACCAGCAGCTGATCCGCGAGACCTATACCGGCATCCGCCCCGCGCCCGGCTACCCGGCCTGTCCGGATCACAGCCTGAAGCCGGTCCTGTTCCAGATGCTCGGCGGCGAGCCGGCGGGGGTGACCCTGACCGAGAGCATGGCGATGCTCCCCACCTCCGCCGTTTCCGGCTTCTACTTCGGCCATCGCGACAGCCAGTATTTCGGAGTGGCGAGGATCGGGCGCGACCAGCTCGAGGATTATGCAGGGCGCCGCGCGATACCGGTGGAGGAAGCGGAGCGCTGGCTGCGGCCGAATCTGGACTAAACCGTCGTCCCAGCGAAGGCTGGGACCCCAGCGGGTGAAAAGCGCCGAGGTCTTCACCCGCCGGGGCCCCGGCCTTCGCCGGGGCGACGAGGAATCGGCGTGAACGCTTGCCCTCGCGGCCGTCCCGCGCTGGGGCAGCGAGCCGCTTAACCCTCTTTCCCCCTCGACCGCACGGTGCGCGCGGGCGATCTACCGCCCATGAAACCCGCATTCGCCCTCGCCGCCCTCCTCCTCGCCGCCACGCCGCTCCTCGCGCAAGGCGGCGCCGCGCCCTTCACCGTCCGGGAGACGGGACAGGGATTCGGCTCGCTCCAGGAGGCGGTGAGCGCCATCGGTCAGGGGCGCGGCACCATCGTCATCGCTCCGGGCCGCTATCGCCAGTGCGCGGTGCAGGAGGCGGGGGACGTCACATTCGCCGCCGCCCAGCCCGGCACCGCGACCTTCGAGCGCGAGGCCTGCGAGGGGAAGGCGGCGCTGGTTCTTCGCGGCCGCAGCGCCACCGTCACCGGCCTGATCTTCCAGAGCATGTCGGTCCCCGACCGCAACGGCGCCGGGATCCGGCTCGAGCAGGGCAATCTCGTCGTGCGCGAGAGCCTGTTCAGGAACAGCGAGGGCGGAATCCTCTCCGCCAACGATCATAACAGCCGGATCCTCGTCGAGCAGTCGACCTTCTCCGGGATCGGCGCCTGTCCGGACGGCGGCGACTGCTCGCACAGCATCTATATCGGCGAATATGGCGGACTCACCGTCCGCCGCTCGCGCTTCGAGCGCGGCACCGGAGGCCATTACGTCAAGAGCCGGGCGGCGCGGATCGAGGTCACCGACAGCTCCTTCGACGACACGGCGGGCCACAAGACCAACTACATGATCGACCTTCCCGCCGGAGCGACCGGGATCATCGCTCGAAACACCTTCGTTCAGGGGCGCGACAAGGAGAATTACAGCGCGATGATCGTCGTCGCGGCCGAGGGCGTGGTGAACAGCTCGAACGGCCTAACCGTCGCCGACAACGACGCCAGCCTCGCCCCCGGCCAGACCCACGGCACCTCGCTGGTCGCCGACCTGTCGGGCGAGTCGATCCGCGTCGGCGTCAACCGGCTGGCGCCGAAGATCGCGAAGTTCGAGCGGCGGTAGCGCCTTTGCCTCCCAAGCAGAGATTGGGGAGGGGGACCACCGAAGGGGGTGGAGGGGTGAATGGCAAAGGCCGGCGCGCTCTACCCCTCCACCCCCTTCGGGGGTCCCGCTCCCCATCTGGCGATGGGGAGGCAAGGTAGTGCTATAGCGGGGCGCATGAATCGCCTCGCGCCCCTCTTCTTCCTGCTCCTCGCCCTGCTCGCCGCGGCGCCCGCCGCCGCGCAGCTCCCGCCGGGCGGGCGGGCGATGGACGTCTCGCTGGTCGCGGGCGAGCGGAGCGGGGACAAGGTGGAGCTCGCCTTCGTCATGCGGCCCAAGCCCGGCTGGCACGGCTATTGGCAAAATCCGGGCGATGCCGGTCAGCCCGCCTCGGTCGAATGGACCCTCCCGGCCGGAGCGACGGCGGGCCCGCTACGCTACCCGGTGCCGCAGCACCTGCTGATCTCGGGCCTGATGAACTACGTCTTCGAGCGCGACCATGCGCTGCTCACCGAGCTTCGCCTTCCTGCGCGAAGCCTTGGCCCGCTGCCGGTGACGGCGACGATCCGCTACCTCGTCTGCACCGACCGGATCTGCGTTCCCGAATCGGCCACCGTCTCGACGGACGCCGCGAAAGGCGAGTCGCTCGAGCGCTGGAAGCAGGCGCTTCCGCGGCCGCTCGGCGGCGAGGGGCGGTTCGAGCTTCGCGGCGGCATGTTTCGTCTCGCCATTCCCCTCCCCGCCTCGGCGGCGGCGCCGGATCCTTATTTCTACCCGCTGACCGAAGGCGCGATCGCCTATTCCGAGCCGCAGCGCGTGTCGAGGAACGGCAACTGGCTGATCGTCGAGACCAAGGCGGGCGAGGCGCGGCCGACGGCGATCGAGGGCGTGCTCGCGATCGGAGATGGCCAGGGCCTCTCGCTGACCGCCCGGCCTGGGCCGGTGCCCGCCGCGGGCGCCGCTGCGGCGGCGGCGGACAAGAGCGGCGGGACGACCCTCCTCGCCGCGCTGGCCGGAGCGCTCCTCGGCGGGCTTCTCCTCAACGTCATGCCCTGCGTGTTCCCGATCCTGAGCCTTAAGGCGCTCAGCCTCGCCCGGGCCGGAGGCGAGGAGCGGGAGGCGCGGCGCGAGGCCGTGGCTTATGCGGCAGGCGTCATCCTCGTATGCGTAGCCCTCGGCGCGATCCTGCTCGTCATACGCGCGGGGGGCGCTGCGGTGGGCTGGGCCTTCCAGCTGCAGGATCCGCGCGTGACCTTGTTCCTGCTCCTCCTCGTCGGAGGGATCGCGCTCAATCTCGCCGGCCTGTTCGAGCTGCCCTCGATCGGCGCGGGCGCGCTTTCCGCACGCGGCGGAGCAAGCGGAGCCTTCTGGACCGGAGCGCTGGCCGCGTTCGTCGCGACCCCCTGCACCGGACCGTTCATGGGCGCCGCGCTTGGAGCGGCCCTCGTCCTTCCGCCGGCGGCGGCGATCGCCGTGTTCGCCGGCCTCGGCCTCGGCCTTGCACTGCCCTTCCTGCTGCTCGGCTTCGTTCCGGCGCTTCGCCGCCGCCTTCCGAAGCCGGGCAAGTGGATGGTCCGCCTCCGGCACATCCTCGCCGTGCCGATGGCGCTGACCGCCTTGTGGCTGGGCTGGCTGCTCCAGCGCCAGGCCGGAAGCGGCGCCCTTGTCGTCGGACTCGCCGCTCTCGCCCTCGTCGCCGTTCTGCTCTTCTGGGCGGGGCGACGCCACGGCTGGCTGCCCTTCGCGCCCGTCGCGGCGGCGACCGCGGCGGCTTTGCTTCTCGTCCCCTCCGCCGTCGCCCCCGCCGCGGCCTCGGCGCCCGGGCTGCTCGGCGCCGAGCCGTTCAGCGAGGCCCGCCTCGAAGCGCTGCGCGCCTCCGGCCGTCCGGTCTTCGTCTATTTCACCGCCGACTGGTGCCTGACCTGCAAGGTCAACGAGAAAGCGGTGCTGGAGCGCCCCGACGTCGCCCGGGCGTTCGAGCGGGGCAAGATCGCCCTGCTGGTCGGCGACTGGACCCGCGGCAATGCCGAGATCGGCCGCTTCCTCGAGAAGCAGGGCCGCTCGGGCGTTCCGCTTTACCTTTGGTACGCGCCGGGGAAGCCGGCGGAGGTGCTTCCGCAGATCCTGACTCCGGGGCGCGTGGTGGCGCTGAAATAGGCACATCGTCCCAGCGAAGGCTGGGACCCCAAAGGGTGAGGAACACCGTGCCTTTCACCCCCTGAGGCCCCAGCCTTCGCTGGGGCGACGACGGTGTTCTTCACCCGCTGGGGCCCCAGCCTTCGCTGGGGCGACGGAATTAGTTCGGCCACACCTTCACGCCGTTCATCCAGGTCTCGACCACTTTCGTCTCGCGAACCTCGCTGGCCGGCGCTCCGGCGAAGATGTCGCGGTCGAGGAAGAGGAAGTCGGCATAGCGGCCCTTCTCCAGGGTTCCGAGCCGGTCTTCGGCGAAACCGGCATAAGCGGCGGTGCGGGTGAAGGCGGCGAAGGCCTGCTCCAGCGTCAGGCGCTGCTCCGGCTGCCACCCCCCTGCCGGCTCGCCCTGCGCATCCTCGCGGCTGATCGCGGCGGCAAGGCCGGGAAAGGGGTTCGGGCTCTCGACCGGATAGTCGGAGCCGAAGGCGAGCGGAGCGCCGTTGGCGAGCATGGAGCGCCAGGCATAGGCGCCGCCGAGGCGCTCGCGCCCCATCCGGGCCTCGGCCATGCGCCAGTCCGACGTCTCGTGGACAGGCTGCATCGAGGCGATGATGCCGTTGCGGCCGAAGCGCGGCAGGTCGGCCGGATCGACGATCTGGGCGTGCTCGATCCGCCAGCGCCGGTCGCCCTTGTAGGTATCGACCATCTCCTCATAGGCGCCGAGGACCTGGGCATTGGCGGCGTCGCCGATGGCGTGGACCGCGATCTGGAAATTGTCCATCGCCGCCCGGCTCATCAGGTTGCGGATCTCGGTGTCGGAGTGGAAAGGCAGGCCCTTCTGGCCGGGAGCGTCCCTGTAGGGCTGCTTGAGCCAGGCGCCGCGCGAGCCGAGCGCTCCGTCGGCATAGAGCTTGACCCCGATCAGGCGAAGCCGGTCGCCGTAGAGCCAGGGCGTCGGCCGGGTGCCGCCGATGGCGAGCGCCGAGTCGACGCCGAGGGCGTAGGACATGATCCGGACCCGGAGCAGGCCGGCATCGCCGGCGCGGCGCATCACCAGCCAATCGTCGACACTGGTCCCCATGTCGGCGGTGGCGGTGATCCCGAAGCCGAGCAGGATCTGCTGGGCCTTGGCGAAGGCCTGGTCGCGGACCAGCGGAAGCGGCGCGGGAATGACCTTGTCGACCAGCTGCTGCGCCGCGTCGACGAAGATCCCGCTCGGCCTGCCGCCCGGCCCTTTCTCGATCCGCCCGCCCGACGGCGCGACCGTCCTCGAATCGATCTTCGCCTCGGCGAGCGCGGCGCCGTTCGCCCAGGCGGCGTGGCCGTCGACCCGCGACAGCCAGACCGGCCGGTCGGAAACCGCCAAGTCGAGCTCGGCCGCGGTGGGGAAGCGACCCAGGCCCCAGCTCTCCTGGTTCCAGCCGCGCCCGACGATCCAGCGCGGCGTGGGGTTGGCGGCGGCATAAGCGCGGATCTTCGCTTGCGCCTCGGCCAGCGAGCGGGTGTCGGAGAGGTCGAGCTGGAGCGCTCCGAGGCCGAGCTCCATGACGTGGCCGTGGGCGTCGATCAGGCCGGGAACGAGGGTCCGGCCCTTGCCGTCGAAGCGATAGCGGGCGCGGTCCGGCTTGCGCTCGCCGCGCTGGTAGAGCTGCTGCACCTTGCCGTCGTCGCCGACCAGCATCGCGGCGAAGCGGACGAGACGCCCGTCGCGGTCGAGCGTGTAGCCGTTGACGTTGTCGATCAGCACGTCCGCCTGGGCGGTGGCGGCGAAGAGGAGGAGGGCGAGCGCGGCGCCGAGCTTCTTTAGGGACATGAAGGCGCGATAAGCGTTGTTTCACGGGGGCGCCAGACCGTGGTAGGCGCCGCCGATGTCCATCGCCGCCCCGAACGCCGACCGAACCGACGCCCTTCCCTTCGGTCTCGCCGACATTCGGTCGGCGGCGGAGCGGATCGAAGGCCAGGTGATCCGAACCCCCGCGCTCCACAGCCGAACCCTGTCGGAGCTCACCGGCGCCGAAGTCTGGGTGAAGTTCGAGAACCTCCAGTTCACCGCCGCCTACAAGGAGCGCGGCGCGCTCAACAAGCTGCTGCTGATGGACCCGGCGCTTCGCGAGCGCGGAGTGATCGCGGCCTCGGCCGGGAATCACGCCCAGGCGGTCGCCTATCACGGCGCCCGGCTCGGCGTTCCGGTGACCATCGTCATGCCCAAACCGACTCCGAGCATCAAGGTGATGCAGACGGAGGGGCATGGGGCGAAGGTGATCCTCCACGGCGAGCTGTTCGACGAGGCCTATGCCGAGGCCCGGCGGATCGAGGCGGAACGGGGCCTTACCTTCATCCATCCGTTCGACGACCCCGAGATCATGGCCGGCCAGGGGACGGTCGCGCTCGAGTTCCTGGAGCAGGCGCCCGGCCTCGACACGTTGGTCGTTCCGATCGGCGGCGGCGGCCTCATCTGCGGGATCGGAACGGCGGCGAAGGCGCTCCGCCCGGACATCGCGCTGGTCGGCGTTCAGGCGCGGCTCTACCCCTCCATGTATTGCAGCGTGACGGGCCAGGACCTGCCCTCGGCCGGCGACACGCTCGCCGAGGGAATCGCGGTCAAGCGGCCGGGCGAGATGACGGCGCGGCTCATCCGCGGCCTGGTCGACGAGATCCTGCTGGTATCCGAGCGCGACATCGAGCGGGCGGTGAGCCTGTTCCTGCAGATCGAGAAGACCGTCGCCGAAGGGGCCGGAGCGGCGGGACTCGCCGCCCTTCTCACCAACCGCGAGCGCTTCGCCGGCCGCCGCGTCGGACTGGTCCTGACCGGAGGCAATATCGATACCCGGCTGCTCGCCACGGTATTGCTTCGCGACCTTGTCCGCTCGGGGCGGATGGCGCGGCTCCGGATCCAGCTCCAGGACCGGCCCGGCGCGCTCTCCTCGGTCGTCAGCCTGTTCGACCATCATGGGGTGAACGTGATCGAGGTCTATCACCAGCGCGTCTTCACCGCGCTTCCGGCCAAGGATGCGTTCATCGACATCGAGTGCGAGGCCCGCGACGCCGAGCATCTCGACGCTCTCGTCCGAGAGCTCGGCGAGGCGGGCTTCACCGTGCAGCCGGTGGAGATTCATTAGGCGAGCACGTAACGTCCCGCGCTGGAACGGCGTTCGTTAATCGAGCTTTTGGTCCCGCCACGGCCTTTCCAACCGGCCCTGGAAGCCGCATAAACCTTTCGACAACCAAGAACCCGCAAACCCATCGGAGCTCCGTTGAGCGCACCTTTCCGCTTTCCCCGCTTCTTCGTCACGAGCCCCGCCCCCTGCCCGTATCTGACGGGCAAGACGGAGCGGAAGGTGTTCACGGAGCTGAACGGCCAGCATGCGGGCGAGCTGAACGACGCGCTCGGCCGGATCGGCTTCCGCAGGAGCCAGGGCGTCGCCTACCGGCCGAGCTGCCTCGATTGCTCGGCCTGCGTCTCGGTCCGGGTCGCGGCCGGCGAGTTCCAGCCCAATGCGACTCAGCGGCGGATGCTTCGCCGCCACGCCGATCTCGAGGTCACCGCCTGCAAGCCCTGGGCGACCGAGGAGCAATATGCGCTTCTTCGTCGCTACCTGAAGTCGCGCCATCCCGACGGCGGCATGGTCGGGATGGACGAGAGCGACTTCGCCGACATGATCGAGCAGAGCCCGGTCAGGACCTACGTCATCGAATATCGCGAGCCGGCGAAGGACGGGCGCCCCGGCCGCCTGGTCGGCGCCTGCCTGACCGACCAGCAGGGCGACGGCCTGTCGATGATCTACAGCTTCTTCGAGCCTAACGATGCATCGCGGCCGGGGCTCGGCACCTACATCATCCTCGACCATATCGTCCGCGCCGGAAAGGCCGGGCTGCCCTACGTCTATCTCGGCTACTGGGTCGAGAATTCGAGGCGCATGGCCTACAAGGCCCGCTTCCGCCCGATCGAGCGGCTCGGCCCGAACGGCTGGTACCGCTTCGAGCCCGACCAGCGCGAGCTGCCGCTCGGGCAATGAAGAGCTTCTCCTCCCCTCCCCTCGAAATCGAGGGGAGGACAGGAGCGCGGAACGAGCGGAAAAGACAGTCTTAATCTTCCCGACGTAAACCTTGCTTCATGGGGTGGGGCAAAAGGCTGTTCGACAGACTTACCGATGCAGGTGAGGCGGAGAGCCTCGCCGGCCGGGTGCTGCTCGAGGAGCGCTACCGGGCGCTTCAGCGGCAGATACCGTTCCTCTACGTCGTCATCCTGTCGAACCTGCTCGGACTCGCTCTCGCCGCGGGAGGCGATCTGAGCGCTCCGTTCAAGGTGGTGACGCTGCTCATCGGCCTGATCGCCTTCCGACTCGTCCACTGGCTCAAGGTCAGGCATCGCACGCTTGCGCCCGAGCGGATCCTTCGCGAGCTGAAGAAGACGTGGGTCTACGCCATTTTCTTCAGCCTCGGCTTCTGCACCTGGTCCTTCTACCTGATGGATAATGGCGACCCGGACGCGTATAATTACGTCGTCCTGTTCGGCAGCCTGGCGGCGATCGGCTGCGCCTACGGGGTCAGCCGTTATCCGGCCGCCGCGAAGCTTCCCCTGCTGCTCGTCGGCATTCCCCTCTCGACCAAGCTCATCCTGACGTTCCAGGCCGGCCATATTGGAATGGGCGTCAGCCTGGGCGTCGTCCTCACCGTCCTCATCAGGCTGATCACGCTCCAGGAGGAGGGGTTCAAGGCGCTGGTCGAATCGCGCGCCGGGATGAACGTCGAGCGCGAGCGGGCGCGGCGGGCCGAGCGGCTAGCCAAGGCGGAGAAGGCCAAGGCCAAGCTCATCGCCGACACCGATCATCTGACCGGGCTCGCCAATCGCCGCGCCTTTCTGCGAGCGCTGGGCCGCCGCGCCGCCGCCGTCGGAAAGTCCGGCGATTTCGCGCTCGGCACGGTCGATCTCGACGGGTTCAAGCCGATCAACGACACGTTCGGCCACGCCGCAGGCGACGCGGTGCTCAAGGAAGTCGGCCGGCGCCTTGCCGCCGCGGCAGGCGAAAGCGCCCTGATCGCCCGCACCGGCGGAGACGAATTCGCCCTTCTCCTGCCCGGCGTGCGCGACGAGGAGGGCGCCCGCGCGCTCGGCGGCGCGGTCTGCGCGGTTCTCCAGGAGCCGTTCCGGGTCGAGGGCCGGGAGTTCCGCATTTCCGGCTGCTGCGGGCTCACCCTGCTCAACCGCCGCGACTGCCAGGTCGAGGAAGCCCTGGTCCGCGCCGACACCGCGCTCTACCGCGCAAAGCAGAACGGCCGCGCCGGGGTCGCCGTCTTCTCGCCCGAGATGGACGAGATGCACCGGCGCCGCAAACAGGTCGAGACGGCGCTTCGCCAGCCGGAGACCAAGAACCAGATCGCGATGGTCTTCCAGCCGATCCGCGACCTTTCCACCGGCGAGCTTCGGGCTTTCGAGGCACTGGCGCGCTGGGATCACCCCGAAATGGGCCGGATCCCGCCGGACCAGTTCATCCCGGTGGCCGAGCAGATCAACGTGATCGAGGAGATCAGCGACACGCTGCTCGCCGGAGCCGCCGCGGAGGCGAAGAAATGGGCGGCGAGCGTGCGCCTCTCCTTCAACGTCAGCGCCGTCCAGCTCTGCACCGCCGGCTCCGCGACCCGCATCCTCAAGGTACTCGAGGGCGCCGGGATGGAGCCGTCGCGGCTCCAGGTGGAGGTCACCGAGACCGCCCTGCTCGTCGACTTCGAGGTCGCCCGCCGCAACCTCCAGCAGCTGCGCGAAGCCGGCGCGCGGATCGTCCTCGACGATTTCGGCGCCGGCCACGCCTCCATCTCCTACCTGCGCGAGATGCAGTTCGACGGGATCAAGCTCGACGGCTCGCTCGTCGCCGCGGTCGCCGACTCGCTGCGCGGGCGCCGGCTGCTCAAGGGGGTCCTCGATCTTTGCGCCTCGATGGGCCTGCCCTGCGTCGCCGAGCATATCGAGAGCGACGAGCAGGTCGCCTTGCTTCGCGAGCTCGGCTGCCGCGACGGCCAGGGCTTCATCCTCTCCCCGCCCCTCGACCCCGCCGCCGCCGCCACGCTCGCCGCGCCGCGGCTGGCGCCGCTCGGAGGCCAGGAAGCGGCTTAGGCCTTGCCTCCCCGAGCGAAGCTTGGGGAGGGGGACCGCCGAAGGCGGTGGAGGGGTAGGTCGCGCAGGCTTCTGCCAGTTACCCCTCCACCACCTCCGGTGGTCTCCCTCCCCATCTCCGATGGGGAGGCACCTACGAAAAAACCGGCGCCCGCCTTTCGACGGACGCCGGTTCTGCCCCACGCTAGGGCCGCCCTTAAGCGACCTTCGCTGCCTCCAGGTCCTCGGGATCGCGAAGCACGTAGCCGCGGCCCCAGACCGTCTCGATATAATTTTCGCCGCCGCAGGCGAGGGAGAGCTTCTTGCGAAGCTTGCAGATGAAGACGTCGATGATCTTCAGCTCCGGCTCGTCCATCCCGCCATAGAGGTGATTGAGGAACATTTCCTTGGTGAGGGTGGTGCCCTTGCGGAGCGAGAGCAGCTCCAGCATCGCATATTCCTTGCCGGTGAGGTGCACCCGGGCGCCGTCGACCTCGACCGTCTTGGCATCGAGGTTCACGGCGAGCTTGCCGGTCTTGATCACCGACTGCGAATGACCCTTGGAGCGGCGCACCACGGCGTGGATCCGGGCGACCAGCTCGTCGCGGTGGAACGGCTTGGTGACGTAGTCGTCGGCGCCGAAGCCGAGCGCCCGGACCTTCGAATCCATCTCGCTGATGCCGGACAGGATGAGGACGGGGGTGCCGACCTTCGCCAGTCGAAGCTTCTTCAGCACGTCGTAGCCGTGCATGTCGGGAAGGTTCAGGTCCAGGCAGATGATGTCGTAATCGTAAAGCTTGCCGAGGTCCAAACCCTCCTCGCCAAGGTCGGTCGTGTAGACGTTGAAGCCTTCGCCGCCGAGCATCAGCTCGATGCTCTTCGCCGTCGTCGGCTCGTCTTCGATCAGCAGCACGCGCATAGTGACTCGCCCCTTGGTTCAGCGGTGCCTCGGCCGTCCGGCTTCGGTTCCCCTGGGAGATTGATTAACCATCGCAGAAGTGAACGCAAAAGGTTAATTTCGAATTAAACGAGGATTCCCAAGGAGTCGCGCCAACCGTTGCGCGGGCGCAACAGCCCCGTTCAGGACCCCGACGAAAGGGAGGCTCGGTTCATCGGGCGAAGATCGCCGCGCTCGTCGCCGCGGCGGCGCCTGCCCTGAGGCTAGCGGCGAGGCGCCCCGTGCCGGCTCATCTGATGTTCTGCTGGCAATAGGCCAACGTGCCGGTGGCGGTGACGGAAAGCTGGCCGGTCGAGGTCGCGTTAAGGCTGTCCTTGACCGTGTAGGTGAAGCTCGACTGCCCCTTGAAGCCCGCGTCGACGTTGACCGACGAGCCGCTGACTACGGCCGCGGCGGCATCTCCCGACGCGAGCGCGATCGACACGAGCGTCAACGGTACGTTTCCTTCCGGATCGCTGTCGTTGGCGGTCAGGTTCACCGTGGCGCTCGAGTAGCAGAGCAGGCTCAGCGTGTCGGCGACGGTCGTCGGGGGCGAGTTCGGAGGCGGCGGCGGAGGCGGAGGCGGAGGCGGAGGCGGAGGCGGAGGCGGTGGTGGTGGCGGCGGTGGCGGCGGTGGCGGTGGCGGTGGCGGCGGCGCAGGCGTCCCGGCTCCTGTCACCGTGACGTTCTGCCGGTTGCCGGCGGGATCGTAGGTGTAGGTGGAGGACACTCCTGCGCTGGGGCCGGCGACGTGATCGACTTTCACCAGGCGGCCGAGGGAGTCATAGCTGTAGTTCGTGGTTCCGGCGGCATGGGTGACCGCGGCAATCGCGCAAGTCGACGTCGCCAGAAGCAATTTCGCTCCATTGTTGATGCCCATTTGCGTCCTTCCCATGCGAATTCCGAACAGCGCATTTTCAATCGGCACGCGGACCAAGTTAGCGTGCGGTAACGCCAAGGCTTATAGCGTTATAATAGAAGTTATCGGCCGGTAGAATCATCTCTTCTGTGCACGCAGACTGGTGGCCACGAATACGTACTGGCGAAGACAAAAGTTCTCGACGACATCTTCACCGAACACCTTCTTCGAAAGCAGCTTGGCGGCGGGATCGTCCGGATCTGCCAGCTTGTCGTAGTCCATGGCGTAACCTGTGACGACGACTCGCTTCCCGTGAAGCCGCTTCACAGACGATCTCGGGAGCCCCGTGCCGTTGACGATGCTGACGCACTTCGCGCTCTCGTTGACGATATAGGGGTTGTAGGGCCGCGATATTTTGTCCGGATACAACTGCCACTCTCCCCTTGCCGAGAACCAACCGGAAAGCTCCTTCGATTCCCGGTTCAGCAGAATCTCGCCGGCCGGACGTGCGACAGCCTGTGCGACGCCGACGCTGAAGGCGATAGCGGCCGCGGCAACCAGGATGGGGCTTACTCTCAGTGACATCTTGAACCACTCCCACCATTCCCACCATTCCCACCGCTCGACGGCGCCGGGGGGCTTGGCGCTTTCCCTGACAGCGCGATGGGCGCTGATCCTCGGGCGACCCCCTGACGCAGAACCCAAGTTCCAGTGGAATTGATATTATAAAGGTCATGGTTCTGCGCGGTCGTGTAGTCACCTGCCGCAGGCCAGACATTCGCCCAATCCGGATGCGTGTGGATGATAAAGCTTATGTTCGATGGGAGAGCCCCGACCGTCGTATTGGCGCCCAGAGTGTTCCCACAGGAGTCCTTGCTGAGTTTAGCCTTGGTTTGAATATATATGATCCTGCCATCCGTCGTTCCAACCCATAGTTGCTCACGCGGGAATGGAAGATTGAAGTCGATCTTGACCCCGGCAAGCCTTTTTGTCCGCTGGGCGGTAACGACGATCGTGTCGGGATCCTGCGCCGCAGCTCCCGCGCCAGCGCCCGGGGGATCCGGGTTCGCGAACAGGTTGTCGGGCGTGAAGCCGAGGACGGTCCGCGATATCTCGCGGTTCGCCAAATCGTATCGCACGAGGTCGAGATAGGTGCCGCTAAGCCCGTTCGGATTGTAGGCGCGGTCCCCCCGCGTTTCCCGTGCGGCCTTCTCGCCGGTGACGGTAATCGCGTTCCAGTCGGAGCATGAGCCACAGCCGTACGCCCCGGGGATATTGGTCCCGGTCACGATGTCACTGCTGGTCCCGGAGGGGTCGGTCCTGTTTATGGGGTCGCCCCCCGCGTAATCGTACCAGTTCATACCATCGTCATAGCCGATGGGATCGGTTTGCATGAAGCGGCCGAGGGTGGGGGAGTAGGTCCGTTGCCTGTAGTGGTACATGCCGAGCTCGGGCAGCCAGGTTTGGCCCGTATATTGGAATCTGCCGAGGTTCGTAGCGGCGGGAATGCCGAACTCGTCATAGGTATTGATCGCCAGCGCCGCGCCCGACCCGTTGGTGACCGCCACGATGGAGCCTCTTTCGTCCGCGACGAGATAGCGCCTGTCGCTCGTCCCCGAGCCCTCGTACCAGACCAGCGGCTCGTCAACGTCGGGGCCCCAGACGTAACGCCTGGTCACCGCGTTACCGCTGGACGAATCGAGTTCGGTGACGAGGTTCGCGCCGTCATATTGGAAGGCGATCAGCGGCGCTCCGGCACTGCTTAAGATCGTATCGAGCCTGCCGCTTGGATCGAAGTAGAATTGCTTTCCGGTATCGCTCGCCTGCACCAGTTGGTTCTTGCTGTTGTAGGTGTAGGCCGTCGTTCCCGCCGAGGTAAGATTGCCCCGAACGTCGTAGGTCGAAACGAGGGTGCCGGTCGCGGTATACTGGTTGAGCGCGTTGGAGGTGTAGCTGCGGTTGACGTTATAGGAGCCGTTCCACGCATAGGCGTCGTTGGAGGACGAAGTCTGCGTGATCTGCGAAGAGGAATTATAGAGGAACGTGTTGACCTGATCGCTCGCCGTCCCAGCCAGATCGAGCCCAAGCGTGGTCAGCTGCGAGGCGCCGTCGTAATTGTAATTGCTCATCACGCCGTTGCCGCGAGTCAGCTTCGTGCGTCGTCCGATGTCGTCATATTCGAACGTCGCGAGCACCGTCGTGCCATTCTCCTTGATCGCGGTCATCATCCCGGTGGCGTCATAATCGTAGGTGACGAAAAAACCGTCCGCCCAGGTGAGCCGCGTGCGGTGACCCGCCGCATCATATTGGCTGGTGCGGGACGAGATCGCATCTCCCTGAGTAGTCGCCCGTCCCAGCCCGTCATAGCCGAACGTGCTGCTGTGGCCGTTGGCATCGGTCGCGGAGAGGATCTCGCCGAGATTGGTGTAGGTATAGCTGACGTCGCTGTCGGTCAGGGCAGCGCCCGGATAGTCGACGCCGCTGGTCCTACGGAGCAGGTCGTAGCCGTAATTGATCCAGGCCGCCGAAGCGCCGCCGCGCAGTTTTTGACTGACGATCTGGCCGGTGCCGGCGCCGCTCGTGCCGTAGGTGCTGGCGACATAGTCGCTGGGCGAACCACTCGTGCAGGTCGCGACCGTGCTGTTGTAGCAGGTCCTCGACAGGCGGTCGTAGCCGTCATAGGCGTAGGCCGTGACGTTGCCCTTGGCATCGGTCACGCTGCTCGCGCGGCCGTTCGCGGTATAGGTGTGATGGGTTTCGTTCTGGACCAGGGCGGTGCCGACGCCCATCTTCACCGTGTCCACGGCGCCGCCGTTCTCGTACAGGGTCTGGCTGATGCGGTCGGGGCCGCCGGCGCCGGGCGTGGACACCTGGGTGCAGGCGCCCGGCAGAGACCCATAGGTCGAGGGAGTCATTCGCATCGCCACGCAATCGGAGCGGCCGAGCGGGTCGTACGAATATTGAGTCAGCGAGTAAGCGGCAGTTGCCGCGCCGTTGCTCGCGTCGTTGAGCCGCACCGTCGCTTTCCGGCCGTAGCTGTCGTATCCGATGTAGACGGCCTGAAGGCCGGTAAATCCGCTACCGTCCGAATTGATCGTGCCGGCGGTGATGACGTCGACCTGGCCGTCGGCCTGATAGTGAGGAACCACCGCGCGCGGGCGCCTGGGACCGCTGCCGTCCGGGTCCGGTGACCAGCGGGCGGTCTCCTGACCATAGTCGTTGAAGCGGACCTCGCTGGTCTGGCTCAACGGATTGGTGATGCTCGTGATATTGCTCAACTTGTCATAGCCATAGGACGTCGTGGCGCTCGGCGATCCGGTGCCCGAAGCCGTCGTCGCCGCCGTCAGAAGCAGATTGCTTCCGGCCGCCGACGAGCCCGCCTGATAGGCGAAGGTTGTCTTCACCGCGTCCGAACTGGTGTCGGCGCAGGCCGCGGTCGTTCGACACGACCAGCTCTTCACCGGCAGGATGATCGGGCTCGCGGCCGACGTGAAGGTGCCGGAGCTAGTCCTGGTCCACGCATAGAAGCTGCCGTAGCCGTAGCGGGTGCGCGGCCGCGGAGCGCCCGCCGCCGGTGCGGGCGCCTCGACATAGTCGATCGACCCGTCGGCGTTGTAATAGTAGTTGGTGACGTTGCCCACTTCATCCGTCGCGGTGTCGGGCTTGTTGCAGGTCTTCGCGCTGGCGCAGGTTGCCGGATAGGTTGCATAGGTGCCGATCGCCGGAAGGCTGGAACCGGGCTTCGGCGTGGCGACCGTCGAGGTTCGGTTGCCGCGCGAATCGTAGCCGTAGGTGACGTAATTGCCCTCCGGCGCGGTAACCTGGCCGAGGCGCCCGGAAGTGTCGTAACCGTAGGTCGTCGTGTGGCCGTTCTCGTCCGTGTCGGAGCTCAACTGGCCGGTGAGCGTGTTCGAAACGGCGGTGCGGGTGTGGGACAGCGGGTCGGTGACCGTGACCGTGCGGGTGTTGAAATTGAACCCGCTTAGCGCGTTGGAATAGGTCCAGGCCTGCCCGCCTCGCTGGACTGAGCTGACGAAGCTGTCGGTGGCGTAGTTCTGAACGACGACATCGGGACTGGCGGCTCCGGGCCGGGTGATCGTGTTCAGCCTGTCGACTTCATAGCCATATTGCCAGGTCCGGCCGGCCGGATCGGTGACCGACGTGAGGTTCACGTCACTATATCCCGCCGTGTAGCCGTAGTCGGCGTGCGGCCAGGCATTGGCCAGCGTGCAGGAGTCGGCGGCGGGATCGCAATATTCGACCGCGTTGTTGATGCCGGTGACGCGCGAGGGATAGATCCAGGCAGCCCGGTTCGCGTCGCTGAGAACGTTGGCGCCGTAGGTGAATTTCAGCTGGTAGCCGTGGTTGTTCGTCACCGACTGGAGCCGGGCGTAGCTCACCGTCCAGGTGCCTCCGCCGGGCGCCGGCACGGTGTAGCTGTTGGTCTTGTAGGTGAACGTCATCACCGTTCCGTCGGGGGAGGTGATAGACCGCGCCATGCCGATCTGGGAATCGTACCCGCCGAGCATCGCGCCGCCGGCCGACATGAAGCGGACGACCGTGCCGTCGCGGCCGGTATAGACGTAATCGCCTCCCGCCTCGCGGATCAGGCTTGCGCCGTCGGCAAGATCGTTCGTGTAGGTGCTCCCCGCGCTGGTGGCGGTGAGCCGGGTGAAGGTTTCCGACGCTCCGGCTATGCTGACCGTCGGCGAGGCGCCGCTGCCGCTGATCGTCACGATCAAGGAGTGGCGCCAGCCCCCGCCGGCCCAGTATCGGGTGAAGGAAAGGCCATGGAGACCGGGAGGGCCGATCGACAAGTCGGTCGGAGCGCTGGTGTAGCTCCCTCCCACCACGCCCACACCGTTGCCGTCGACGCTTTGACGGACGGGAGGCGCCGGGACGTCGGCGAGCGCCGGTGCCGCAACGAACAGCGCGACGAAGGCTGCGATCCTTGCCCGGGTCCTTCCGGGGAAGGTGCCGCGAATCATCGGCCCGCCTCCTCGGCAGGCTTGCCGGGAGCGCGGTCGCGCCGCTCCGCCGCGGGAGGGACATAACGGTCCGCGGTGAGGCGGGCCCCAGGCGCCCGTCCGGCGCCCGCCGCCGCTAGGCTTCCGTCGGCGGCAAAGCGGGTCAGGTCCGGATCGAGGCCGCGCAGCCCCGCGTTGAACGGCTGCCCGGCGAGCTTCGCCAGGTCGCCCGACAGGTCCTGGATCTCGACGGTACCGTCGGCCGCGGAACGGGCGACCAGAACGCGCGTCCGGCCGCTTTCCCGAACCGCCACGGCAAGGGTCGCCAAGCCGGGATTGTAGCTGGACCGGTAGGAATCGACCCTGCCAATCCGAACGGCCGCCTGGCCGCAGCCGACGTAGAGGATGCCGCCCTGCCCCTGCGCTCCGCCCGAATCCGCCGCGGCGCTTTCGAACGCCTGGCACGATGGCGACGGCGGACCTGCCGGGGGAGAGGCCTGGCTGGCGGGGACGGCGGCGGACTGCAAAAGGATGAGCAGGCTGGCTATCATGCACGGCTCCTCGGCTGACCGAGAAACGGGCGCTGGCGGCCGATCTCCAGGCGAACGGATACGGCCTTGTTCTCGCCGCCCGCCGAGCATGAATAAAGCGGGGACTGATCCGATTCGGCCTCCGGCCCCCGATGCGCCGGCGTAATCCGGCCTGGTTTTCGAATCACCTTTTGCGCGGCGGGGGCCGGCGTGGCAGGGCAAGATGATGTGGGAAAAATACGTCCTGTTCATCGACGGCGAGGCGATCGTCATCGACAAGCCGGCCGGCCTCGCGGTTCATCCCGGCGCGAAGACTCCCGAGAGCCTGGAGGATTATCTCAAGCATTTCCGCTTCGGCTTCCAGCGCGAGCCGCTGCCCGTCCACCGGCTCGACCGCGACACGAGCGGCTGCCTCCTGCTCGCCCGCAATCCCAAGGCGCATAAGAGCTTCCAGCGCGCCTTCGAGGACAAGAAGGTCGCCAAGACCTACCTCGCCATCCTCGACGGCGTTCCAGCCGAGGAGGAGGGCCGGATCGACATCCCGCTCGGCAAGGTCTCGACCGCCGCCGAGGGCTGGCGGATGGTCGCCGACGAGAACGGCAAGCCCTCCGTCACCGAATGGCGCGTCGTTGCGGTGAAGGACGGCCGGGCGGCGGTGCTCTTCTCACCCGAGACCGGGCGCACTCACCAGATCCGGGTCCACGCGGTCGAGGGGACCGGCCTCGCGATCGCCGGCGACCCGGTCTACGGCGCCGGGCGCGGGCCGATGCTTCTCCACGCTCTGTCGATCCGGGTCGAGCGGAGCGGCAAGCCGCCGGTCGAGGCGACGGCGCCGCTTCCGCCGACCTTCGTCCAGGCGGGCTTCGGCGATGTCGAGCCCTGAGCCCTACGTCCTTCCCGAGGACGCGCTGGAGGAGAAGTTCATCGCCTCGAGCGGGCCGGGCGGGCAGAACGTCAACAAGGTGGCGACCGCGGTGCAGCTGCGCTGCGACGTGTTCAGGCTCGGCCTTTCGCCGCCGGTCTATCAACGCCTCAAGGAACTCGCCGGAAGCCGGATGACCTCGGAAGGCGAAATCGTCATCACCGCCCGCACCTTCCGCACCCAGGACGCCAATCGCGAGGAGGCCCGTGCCCGCCTGGCCGAGCTGATCGCCAAGGCGCACATTCGAAAGGCGCACCGGGTGAAGACGAAGCCGAGCCGGGCGGCCAAGGCGCGGCGGGTCGACGAGAAGAAGGGCCGCTCCGCGGTGAAGGCCGGGCGCGGCAAGATCAGCCTCGATTAGGTCCGGGAGGATCGCAGATGAGCGAAGCGCACGCGCAGTCGGAGCCGCTTCCTTGCGACGGTGCGACGATCGGCCTAGCCTCCGCACGGGAACTATAGTCGGGGGGAAAATTCATGCGCCTGGGTTTCGTCATGCTCGCTGCAGCCGCGATCGCGCTGCCGACCGCCGCGATCGCCGATCAGGCGACGGGATGGGCCAAATGGGAAGCCAAGGCGGCCGAGATCCTCGCGGCGGTGCAGGCGCCGGGGCATAGCGAGGCGAAGCGCCAGAGCGTCAAGCAGGCCTGCAAGGGCGTGACCGGAACGGTCATTGGCCAGGGCTTCGCCTTTCCGCGCTGGGCCCAGGGGCTGATGCCGATGTGCGCCGACATCGACGATATCGTGGGGGGAGACCGCGAGGTCGCGCGCCGGAACTGGCGCAACCAGTGCCGATCGATCAAGAATTATCGCGATCAGCTGGGCAAGGCCACGCCGGTCGCGATCGCGCCCACCGCCCACGAAAAGGCGTTGGCGCTCGCGAGCTTCCTGGGCTCCTATTACGAGAGCGAATGCGCCCACGGCCTGGAACGGTCGAGAGACTGAGCCGGAGGCGCCGCGCGCGATCCGGAACGCGCCGGGCAATCGCCGGCGACTCCACGGACGACGCACCGGGCCGAATCGAAAACCGCAATATCGGTCGAGCCCGACACGGCCTGGACCGGCTAGCTGGCGCCGCCACGAAGGGATGGGGCGATGAAGGCGGCGGTTCGAAACTACCGGGCTCGGATGCGAAGGGTGCTCGACCATATCGACCGCCATCTCGACGACGAGCTCGACCTCGACACGCTAAGCCGAGTCGCCGCCTTTTCGAAATTCCATTTCCACCGGCAGTTCAGAGCGACTTTCGACGTGTCCGTGCACCGCTACGTCCAGCTGATGCGGATGCAGCGGGCTTCGAAACGGCTGGTCTGCGACGAGAGCAGCGTCACCGACGTTGCGATGGACGCCGGTTACGAATCGCCCGAAGCGTTCGCCCGCGCCTTCCGTCAAAGGTTCGGCCAGTCGCCCTCGGCGTTCCGGAAATCGCCCGATTGGGCGCCGTGGCTTCCGGCCTTCGGGCCTCTCAAAAGCGCAAGGAGCAAGCTCATGGAGCAGACCGACTTTACCTTTGACGACGTGACGATCCGGAATGTGGCTGCAACGCCGGTGGCGGTCCTTGAACATCGCGGCGACCGGGCGAAGCTAGGCGAGACGATCGAACGGTTCATCCGCTGGCGCAAGGCGGCCGGCCTGTCTCCGGAGACGAGCCCGACCTTCAACATCTTCCGATCCGAGCGCACCCCCGCCGACCCGGCCGAGTACAGCATGGACCTGTGCGTCGGGACCGACCGGCCGATCGATCCGGACGACGATGTGATGAAGCCCGGGATCATCCCCGGCGGACGCTGCGCGGTGCTTAAAGTCGACGGCGCCTCTCACAACATGGAGCCGGCGGCGCTGTTCCTCTACCGCGACTGGCTTCCCGCCAGCGGCGAGGAGGCCCGCGATTTCCCAATCTATTGCGAGCGCCGCCTGTCCTTCGCGGGCGACGGGACGGCGCATGAAATATTCGCGGAGCTGTTCCTTCCGCTGAAATAGACGCGGCCGGGAAAGCCGCTTGCCTGCCGCCGATCAAGAGGCTAGATACTGAACCATATGGTTCAGTATCTGTCCCTACCACTCGACGCTTCGTTCGCCGCGCTTTCGGATTCGACCCGACGCGGCGTGCTGGAGCGGCTCGGGCGGGGAGACGCGTCGATCACCCAGCTGGCCGAGACCTTCCACATGACCCTGACCGGCATGAAGAAGCATGTCGGTATCCTCGAGCAGGCGGGGCTGGTCAGAACGCAGAAGGTCGGGCGAGTGCGGACCTGTCGGCTCGGTCTCTGCCGCCTCAAGGAAGAAGCGGCCTGGATCGAGCGCTACCGCCAGCTCTGGGATGCGCGCCTCGACGCCTTGGACGAGGTGGTGGAAGAATTGAAACTGAAGGAGAGATGCGATGAACGACACCGGCAATGAGGCCGCGACCAAGGACCGCACGGCGGTGGAACGCCGATCGGAGCGCGAGCTCGTCGTCACTCGGAGCTTCGACGCTCCGGCGCGGCTCCTGTTCGAAGCCTGGACGACGCCGGCGCTGTTCATGCGCTGGTGGGCCCCCAAGTCGCTCGGAGTCCCCCTCCTGTCCTGCGAAATGGACGTTCGCCCCGGCGGGCGGTACCGGCTCGAATTCGGCCAGGACGCGTCCAGCTCGATGGCGTTCTACGGCGAATATACCGAAGTCACTCCCCCTTCGCGGCTCGTCTGGACCAACGACGAGGCCGAGAACGGCGCACTCACCACCGTGACCTTCGACGAGGAAGGCGGCCGGACCCTGCTCACCTTCCACGAAATCTATCCTTCCAAGGAGGCGCTCGACGAGTCGCTCGCCGGGATGGAAGGCGGAATGCCCGAGCAGTTCGACCAGCTCGAAGCGCTTCTCGCCACGATGGGTGCAGTCGGGCGGTGACGGCGTCGTCCATCAGGCCGACCATCACCGCCTTCGCCGATTCGCCGGATTTGGGAGAGGGGCATGCACGCGACATGCAGGTGCGCTGGGCGCTCGAGGAGGTGGGCAGGCCTTACGACGTCCGACTGCTCAGCTTCGCGGCGCTGAAGCAGCCGCCGCACCGGGCGCTCAATCCGTTCGGAAGTATCCCGACCTACGAGGAAGGCGGGCTTGCGCTCTTCGAAAGCGGCGCGATCGTCTTCCACGTCGCGGAGACGAACGAGGGGCTGTTCCCGAAGGACGCCGGCGCCCGGGCGCGCGCGGTGACATGGATGTTCGCCGCCTTGAACACGGTGGAGCCGCCGATCACCGAGCGGGAGGCCTTCCTGCTCCTCGAGAAGGACGAGAGCTGGTTCGAGGCGCGGCTGCCGCGGCTCGACGATAACGTCCGAAACCGCCTCGGTGCGCTTTCCGCCCGCCTGGGCAGGTCGGAATGGCTGGACGGGGGCTTCAGCGCCGCGGATGTGCTGATGGTGTCGGCGCTTCGAAGGCTCAAGCCGACCAACATTCCCGAGCATGCGGGGATTTTGGACGAATTTTCCAACCTGGCCGGCTATGTCGGCCGGGGCGAGGCGAGGCCGGCCTATCGCCGCGCCTTCGAGGCGCAGCGGGCGGTCTTCCTGGAGGGCAAGCGCGGTGGGGAAGGAGAGCGCGATGGGTGAGGACGCGATCGGCGGCGAGGCGCTTCGGCCCAATCCGGCCCTCCGCCCGCTCGCCTTCCTGGTCGGCGACTGGGCGACGACGGGCACCCATCCCGCCGTTCCGGGCGAGCGCCTGCCCGGACTGACGCGCTTCGCCTGGGCGGAGGGCGGAGCATTCCTGATCATGCGCTCGCAGACCGACCATGCCGACTTCCCCGACGGGATCGCGCTCTTCGCGAGCGACGACGCGCTGGGCTCCATCGTCATGTGCTGGTTCGATCAGCGCGGGATTTCGCGACTCTGCCCGGTGACCGTGGGCGAGAACGAGGTCGCGTGGCACCACGACGACCCCAAGTTCATGCAGCGATTCACCCTCACCGCCGAGCCGGACGGCCGCCGCATGTCGAGCAAGGGCGAGATGGCGAGGGACGGCGGCGCCTGGGAGGCCGATCTGTCGCAGGAATTCGTCCGCCGATAGCGGCGGGCGGGACTCCGACGGCGTCAGGCGGCGGCTCGCCTGCGGGGTCGGGCGCGCGCGACTTCGCCGCCGCCGGATTGCGCGGTCGCGCCGAGCAGGCATTGTTGCGCGGTCACGACCGGCATGGCTTTGCTGAACAGCCAGCCCTGCCCATAGGCGATTCCGAGCTCGCGCAGGACCTGCCGCTCCTCGGGGCGCTCGACCCCTTCGGCGACGATTCCGGCGCCGATCTTTGCCGCAAAGCTGACCATCGCCAGCGCGAGGGCGCGCTTGGCGACGTCGCGGTCGATGTCGCGGGTGAGGCTGAGGTCGAGCTTGAGGATGTCCGGCCGGAGAGAGACGATCTGCCGCAGCCCGGAATAGCCCGCCCCGACGTCGTCGATCGCGATCCGGACGAGCCGCCGCAAAGGCGCGAGGCTTTCCAGGAAGGCTTCGTAATCGTCGATCCGCGAATGCTCCGTCACCTCGAGAACGACGTCCCTGTCTCCGGCCGCCGCGGCCAGCAGCGGCGCGAGCTCGCCGGAGAGGATGGTAGCGGGAGAGACGTTGATCGAGAGATACTGACCCTTGGGAACGTAAGGAAGCGCCGAGAGCGCGCGGCGCACGGCGGCCAGCTCCAGCGGGAGACCGCAACCGGCTTCGGTCGCTTCGTCGAACCAGTCGCTGGGCGGCCGGTCGAGACAATCGGGGAAGCGCGCGAGCGCCTCCGCGCCGACGCATCTGCCGTCGTCGAGGCCGTGGATCGGCTGAAGGAAGATGGTCGGCTGAGCCGAACCGATCGCCGCCTCGACCCGGTCGGCGACGACGCGCCTGCGTCGGCCGGCCTCGTTCGCAAGCTCGATCTGGGTGGCGGCCAAAGCGGCGAAGGCGTGGACCGTCGCCAGGTCGCGGCCGGTGAGCGACGAGTCGGCCTGGCGGCTAAGGCAGCAGAAGCTGCCGTAGACGGATCCGTCCTTCAGCCGGAGCGGGACGCTGATATGGCAGCCGACCGGAAGCGCCGCGCTGATCGGGAGGGTGGCCGCGAACGGTATTTCCGAGGCGTCGTGGATGAGCTCGGGAAGGCGGCCGTTGAGAATGTGCCAGCAATAGGATTGATCGACCGGCTCCCGCGCGCCCGGCGCGACCGGGACCGGGATGGTCGCGCTGATGTGGGTGAACTCGCGCTCGTCGCCGTCGTATCGCGCGGCGAAGGCGATCTCCATTCCGAGATGCCGGCGAACGGCGTCGAGAATCGCGTCGACGTGGCCGAGCGCCGGCTCCGCAGAGCCATCTTCCAGCGCTAGATATGGCTCAAGGGGATTGTCGTTCATTTCCGCACTGGTAACGCGAAGCGGTAACGGAAGCGTGAAAGGCGGCGGTGGAATCGGGCGGGGCGATCGTTCGCCGCCGGGATTTGAATTGCTTCCGGGCGGCGCTCCCCCCATTTGGCGGCCATGTACGACTTCCGGATCGACTCCGCCGACAAGCCTGCCCTCTACCGCGAGCTCAATGCCGCGGCGGATTCGCTCACCGACGGAGAACCGGACGCCGTCGCCAACATGGCCAACGTCGCGGCCCTGCTTTGGGAGACGCTGCCCGATCTCAGCTGGGCGGGTTTCTACCGCAACGTCGGCGGAGAGCTGGTGCTGGGGCCGTTCCAGGGCCGCGCCGCCTGCATCCGCATCCCGTTCGGAAAAGGCGTATGCGGCGCCGCGGCGGCGACGCTCGAGCCGCAATGCGTCGACGACGTCAACGCCTTCCCCGGCCACATCGCCTGCGACAGCGCTTCGGCCTCCGAGCTGGTCGTGCCGCTGGTCCACGAGGGCCGTCTGATCGGCGTGATCGATCTCGACAGCCCCCGCCTCGCCCGCTTCGACGCCGAGGACCTTGCCGGCTGTCTCGAATTGGCACGGCTTCTCGCGCCGCGCTTTGCCTCGGTAGAAAATCCCCACCCGAAGAGTTAAAAAAGTCTTAACGCCGCCCCGACTCCGGGGACGCGCAGGACTTGCTCAACAAGGGGACGCGACGATGACGAAGCTCGGGCTCGCTTTGCTGGCGGCATCGGCCGCCTGGACTTCGCACGCCGCCGGGGCGCAGACGGTTCCGGATTCAGACGCCGCGGGCGCCGTTCCCGGCGTCGCGCTTCAACTTCCCGCCTCGTCCGCCGCCGGCGCAATGGTCCAGGCTCAGACGTCGCCCAAAGCGGGAGTCAGCTGGAACGGAGGTGGCAATGGCGCTCCGCCGCCGATGATGGGTCACCCGCCGATGATGGGGCACCCTCCCATGGGCGGCCACCCCCCGATGATGGGTCCGCCCGCGATGGGCGGCCATCCGCCGATGACGGGCCATCCGCCGATGGGCGGTCGCCCGCCGATGATGGGTCACCCTCCGATGACGGGACATCCGCCGATGGGCCATCCTCCGATGATGGGCCACCCGCCGACGACGGGACATCCGCCGATGATGGGACACCCGCCGAGCATGGGTCACGGCTGGACCGGGGGCGGCCATCGCAACATGAGCTGGCAGCGGATCGATCGCGGCGGTCACGTGCCGCGCAACTGGTGGGGCTCGCGCTTCCGGATCCGCAACTGGAACAGCTACGGCTTCCCGCAGCCTTGGGGCGGCGGACAGTGGATCCGCTATTATGACGATGCGCTGCTGATCGACCGCAGCGGTCGGGTGCTGGACGGCCGCTACGGCTACGACTGGAACCGCTACGGCGGCAATTGGGCCTATGGCGATGACGGCGTGCCTTACGCCGACGACGGCGCTTACGGCGATTACGGCGACGACGGAGCCGGCTATGGCGACGATTATGCCGACGGCGACGAAGATTACGGCCCGCCGCCGCCGCCCCGCTGCGAGAGGATGTGCGGTGCTCCCGCGGTTCGCGGCTACGGCTACGGTTACGGCTACGGGCCGGTGGTAGTGACCACGACGACCGTCACCGAAGCGCCCGTGGTGGAGACCCGGACGACTTACGAGACGGTGGTCGAGCGGGTTCGAGTCGCGCCCCGGCACAGGCGGTCGTGCGGTTGCCGCCGGGTCGCTCCGCCTCGGGCGGGCGAGCGCGGCTAGAAGACTCCCTCTCCCCTCGGGGAGAGGGAGTTTAGGCGAACCGGTCCAGCGATTCGTCGCCCAGGCGGCCGGGCACCACGACGAGCGGGCACGGAAGCGTTCCGGCGACCGCTCCGGAGAAATGGGTGACGAGCGGCCCCGGTCCGCCTTCGGCCGCGGCGCCCAGGACGAGCGCGGCGATGTCGCTGCGTTCCTTGAGCAGGTCGGTGATCGCCTTCACCGCCTCGCCCTGCCGGACGAAGATGTTGCGCTCGACTCCCGCTTCCTCGTCGATCGCGCTCGCCGCCTGGAGCCCCATCGCCTCGGCCCGAAGGCGCGCTTCCTCCTCCATCGCCGCCTGGACTCCGCCCCACTGGACGAATTCCTGCGGCGGCACGACGGCGAGGATGTCGACCGCGCTTCCGGTCCGGGCGGCGCGACGCGCGGCGTAGCGCAGCGCCGCGCGCGCCTCCTCCGTCTCGTCAATCACCACCAGATAGGATCGCATCGCCGCCCCCAGTTCGCGTGCGCGATGCTGCGCCAGAACCGCCACTCGCGCAAGCGAGCCGTCCCGTGCGTCCATCGACGGCGGTTCAGGACGGGCTTGACCCGGCGCCCGCACATGGTCTTTGGACGGGAAGCCGCGCCGGCCGCGCGGGAGGAGGCCCGCTCCCGATGATTGAGTTGAAAATGCCCGCCCTCAGTCCGACGATGGAAGAGGGCACGCTCGCCAAGTGGCTGGTCAAGGAAGGCGACACGGTGGCCGCCGGCGATCTCCTCGCCGAGATCGAGACCGACAAGGCGACGATGGAGTTCGAGGCGGTCGACGAGGGCACGATCGCCAAGCTGCTGGTCGCCGAAGGCACGGACGAAGTGAAGGTCGGAACCGTGATCGCGCTGATCGCCGGGGAAGGTGAGGATGCCGGCGCCGCGGCTTCGGCGCCGGCCGCGGCGAAGGAGCCGGTCGAGAAGGGCGGCGGCGAGACCGGCGCCGGCCAGCCCGCCACCGCGGCCCCTACGCCAAGTCCGGAGGTCAAGGGCTATGGCGTCAGCCCGGCCGAGCAGCCTCCGGCCCAGACACAGCCACAGACACAGCCACAGCCACAGACACAGACACAGACACAGTCACAGCCGGCCCAGCCTGCCGCTTCGGCGGGCGGCGGCTCGGGCGAGCGCGTGAAGGCTAGCCCGCTCGCCCGTCGCCTCGCCGAGCAGCGCGGGGTCGATCTCTCCGGCCTCTCCGGCTCCGGCCCCGGCGGCCGCATCGTCAAGGCCGATGTCGACGGCGCCGCCGGCGGCAAGGCCGCTCCCACCGTCGCACCCGCATCGGCGCCCGCCGCCCAACCCACCGCTTCGGCTCCGGCCGCGACGCACGCTCCGGCGGCTCCGGCCTACGCCGCCCCCGACGTTCCGCACGAGGCGGTCAAGCTCTCCAACATGCGCAAGACCATCGCCCGCCGGCTCACCGAGTCGAAGCAGCAGGTCCCGCACATCTACCTGACCGTCGACATTCGGCTCGACGCGCTTTTGAAGCTGCGCGGCGAACTCAATGCCGGCCTCGCCGCCCGGAACGTCAAGCTCAGCGTCAACGACATGCTGATCAAGGCGCTCGCCGCCGCCTTGGTCCAGGTTCCGGAGTGCAACGTCCAATATACCGGCTCCGAGCTTTTGATGTTCAAGCGGGCCGACATCTCCGTCGCCGTCTCGATCCCGAGCGGGCTCATCACTCCGGTCATCAAGGATGCGGGCGGGCGAAGCCTTTCGGCCATCTCCGCCGAGATGAAGGACCTCGCCGGCCGGGCGCGCGAGGGCAAGCTCAAGCCCGAGGAATATCAGGGCGGAACGGCCAGCCTGTCCAACATGGGCATGTACGGGATCTCGGTCTTCTCGGCGGTGATCAACCCTCCGCAGGGCATGATCATGGCGATCGGCGCAGGCGAGAAGAAGCCGTGGGTGATCGACGATTCGCTTCAGGTGGCGACGATCATGAGCGCGACCGGAAGCTTCGACCATCGCGCGATCGACGGGGCCGACGGCGCGCGGCTGATGCAGGCGTTCAAGGCCCTGGTCGAAGACCCCCTGGGCATGCTGGCCTGACATGGCCCTGGTCAAAGCCGTCATCGCGGGTGCGGTCACGGCCTTGGCGGTGCCGTATGTGATGCGCGGCAACACCGACCAGCTCGGCGACTGGCTCCGCCGCGGGGTCGTCTACTTCAACGCCGGCGACTATGTGTTCGCCTGGTCGTGGCCGCTCTTCTGCATCGTGACCCTGTTCGCCTGGGGTATAACCGCCTGGGCGGACAAATAGCGGCCGGAGCTTAGAGGTCCAGAAGACCCGGCACCTGGTCGAGCAGCTCGCGGGCGAGGAAGCCGATCCGGCCTACCTCCGTCGACAGCTTCCGGCCGGCTTCGCCGTGGAGGTAGACGCCCCACAAGGCGGCGGTGAGGGGATCCGCGCCGCGCGCGACGAGGCCGCCTACGATCCCCGCCAAAGTGTCGCCGGAACCCGAGGTGGCGAGCCCGACTCCGCCGCCCTCGAAGCGGAACGCCCGCCCGTCCGGGTGGGCGATATGGCTGAACTGGCCTTTGACCAAAGCGACGACGTTGAAGCGGTCGGCGGCACGGCGCGCGGCGGCGAGGGGATCGGCCTCCACCTCCTCCGCTTCGCATTCGAGCAGCCGGGCCATCTCGCGCGAATGGGGGAGGACCACCGCTCCGCCCTTCCACGCCCGAAGCGCTTGGGCCCGCGGCGCGAGCGAGCCGAGCACCGCGGCGTCGAGCACCAGGGGAACGCCGAGCCCGCTCGCGAGCAGGGCGTCGAGCATCGAATCGAGCGCCGCCCCGTGCTGGAGGCCGCAGCCGATCATCACCGCCTGATTGCCCTCGATCAGCCCGATCAGTCTGTCGAGGCCGGACGGGTCGAAGCCGCCCTCCTCGCTCTCCGCGAAGCCGACGACCCGCGCCTCCGGGACCGCCATGGCGAGCGGGATGGCGATGCTTTGCGCGGTGGCGATCTGGAGCTTGCCGGCCCCCGCGCGCAAGCCGCCGATCCCGGCGAGGAGGGCGGCTCCGGCCAGCTCGCGGCTTCCGGCGACGACCAGCAGACGCCCCCGCTCCTCCTTGTCGCTGTCGTCGGGATGGTGGGGCAGCGGGTGGCGGCGAAGCAGGTCGCGGGTAAGCGCTTCGGGTTCGCTCACCGCGCAGCGACCATGGCGTCCGGCTCGGACGTGACCGGCGCCTGCTCCCGGGTCAGCGGCGCCGCGAAATTGTAGCGGACCATCTTCGGCAGGCATACGCCCTTGTCGTCGGGCACGAATTCATATTCGCATACGCCGCAATTGATCACGTCGCCTTCCTTGTCGATGGCGAGCACCTGCGCCTCGTCCATCTCCTCGAGGATGTAGCGAAGGCAAAGCACCACGACCTGGTGGCAGACGATGACCACCCGCCGGCCGGCATGATGCAGGCTGACCGTGTCCAGAGCGCTGCGCAGGCGAAGGATGACGTCCGCCCAGCTCTCTCCCCCGGGCGCGCGGTGATAGAATTTGCCGAGCAGAGCGCGCTGGGCGGCGAGATCGGGGAATTTCTCCTGGATCCCGGCGGTGGTGAGCAGGTCGAACACTCCGAACTCGCGTTCGCGAAGCCGCTCGTCGACGATCGGCGGCCGGGCCTCGCCGACGACTCCGCCCGCCTCGCAGATCGCCCGCGCCGTCTGCCGCGCGCGCACGTAGGGCGAGGAGAGCAATATCTCCGGCTTCTCAGGCTCGGCGATCGAGGCGAACCAGCGGCCGAGCGCCTCGGCCTGCTGCTCGCCGAGCGGGCTCAGAGGAACGTCGACGTCGCGCACCGCGAGATCGATATGGGTCTGCCCCGCCGCGGTCGCCGCGTCGCGAGCGACGTTTCCGGCACTCTGTCCGTGCCGCACGATCCACAGCCGTTCGGGCCATCTTTGTCTCATCGGGACGTGAAAGCGCGAACGCGGCCAAGGTTGCGTCGCGCCGCTCCTCCCCGCAACGGGAGGATTTACAGGAGCCCTTCGCGCTCCAGCCTTGCCCGCAGGTCCTCGGCGCTGGTGAACAGGTGGGCGTGCATTCCGACGGCCTCGGCACCCTCGACGTTGATCTTCCGGTCGTCGACGAACAGCGCCTCGCCGGGCTTCAGCCCGAAGCGATCGAGGGCGAGATAGTAGATGGCCGGATCGGGCTTGAGCAGCTTCTCCTCGCCCGAGACGACGATGCCGCGGAAGCGCCGGAAGAAGGCGTCCTCCAGGGCGCGGAAGGGCTTCCAGAAGTCGGCCGAGAAGTTGGTGATGGCGAAGAGCGGCACGCCGCGCGCGTCGAGCGCCTCGACGATCGCGTGGACTCCGGGCACCGGATCCTCGATCGTCTCGCCGAAGCGATCGCCCCAGGCGGAGATGTAGGCGGCGTAGTCGGGAAATTTCTCGCTGAGTTCGGCCGCTGCCTCGGCGAAGCCGCGGCCGCCGTCGAGGCTGTCGTGCCAGCCCCACAGGTCGATGTCCTCGATGAAGCGAAGCCGGGCCTCGTCCTCGGGGATCTGGCGCGCGAGGAAGCTTTCGGGATCCCAGCCGTAAAGGACGTTGCCGACGTCGAAGACGACGCAGGTGGGAGAGGTCATGGGCGACGCCCCTCGACTTCGCTCGGGACGAATGGAGCGCTCAACCTGCAACCCCGATCAAAGTACCACTTTGATCGGAAACCTTCAGCCCTGGCGGGCCTTGAACCGGCGGTTGGTCTTGTTGATGACGTAGGTGCGGCCCCGGCGGCGGATCACGCGGCAGTCGCGGTGGCGCGACTTGAGGGATTTGAGCGAGTTGCGGATCTTCATGGCTCGGGACGCCTGCCTGTCTGTCGGTTCGAATTGTCTGCTGAAAAGCGAGGCGCCCACCTAGTTGGCGGAGAGGGTGAAGTCAAGCGGACCCGACGGCCCGGGCGGCCGCCTCAATAGTCCCGCGGCGCGCCCTGGTAGCGGGTTATCGCCTCGAACATCGCGGTCAGCGCGCGCCGGTCAGCGGCATCGATTTCGGGCCGCCATATCTCGAACAGCAGGACGACTCGCGTCTCGCTCCCCTCGTTCCAAGCCTCGTGCTCGAAACTGTCGTCGAAGACCAGCGCCTTGCCGGGCTCCACCGTGCGCACCTCGCCTCCCACGCGAAGGCGGCAACCGGGCGACGCGATCAGCGGCACGTGGCAGATGAGGCGCGTGTTGAGCAGGCCGTGATGCGGCTGGATGTGAGTGCCCGGGCGCAGAAGCGAGAAGAGCGCCATCGGCGAGCGGCCGGCGATGACCGGCATCGGCGCCTTGTCCAGCGCCGCCATGGTGAGGGGGCAGCGCGCGGCGAACTCCGTCGGCCGGCCGTTCTCGAACAGGTAGCAGGCGCTCCAGCTCGGATCCTCGAACAACGGATTGACCGGCTTCGGGCGGCCGACATGGCGCCGGACATAGGGCTCGAACCCCTCCCCGCTCCCGATCAACGCCTCGAGCTCGGCCCGCATCGCGGGCGCCGCCGCTTCCAGAGCCGGGAGCCAGGAAAAGGCTTCGCGCTCGTAAAACTCAATTTGGGGAAGGCCCGGGAAGTAGAAGCTGCTCGGCTCCTGGAGATAGACCTGCTTGCGGCCGGTGAGGATGTCGAGCGCCGACTGGAAGCGGCGGCTGCGCGCGCCGGGCGCGATGCCGGCCCCGGCGAGATGGCCTTCGAGCTTGCGTTCGAAATCGCCTCCGGCCTCGCGCGAGATCGCCTCGACCCGCTTCAGCTCCGCGACCAGCGCCGGCGACAGCGGGCCGGCCTGCGGGGCGGTGGCGAGCGCGGTCGCGTAGAAGGCGACGGCGGCGCGCGTGTCGCCGGCGCGGCCGCGGCAATCGCCCTTGAGGATAAGCGCGCCGATGTTGTGCGGCTCGGAGAGGAGGAGCGTGTCGAGCGCCCGCTCGGCCGCTTCGTCGTCGCCGCAATGGCGGCAGGCCTGGGCGAGAAGGAACAGGGGCGGCGGAAGCGGGCATTGCGCCGCCTTCGCGACCTGCTCGAACAGCCGCCGAGCCTCCTCGGCCCGCCCCTGGCGGAGCGCGTCGACCCCAGCCCGGACGGCCGCCTCAGCCTGCGGTCCGCTCATCTCCATTCGAAAGACGTTATCCGTCCTCGGGTCCGTCCTCAATATCGGCGACGGCCGGGATCGCGCGGAGGAGCGGTGGGCCGGTAAGAACTCCCCTCCTCCTGGGGGAGAGGGAGTTCACCCTGCAGCGATCAGCCTAGGCGCGCTCCGCCAGCTTGCGCTCCCAGGCGAGGGCGTGGGTCACGATCGTGTCGAGATCGTCGAGCCGGGGACGCCACGGCAGCGTGGCCATGATCTTGGCATTCTGCGCCACCAGCGAGTCGGGATCGCCGGCGCGGCGCGCCTCGATGCGCCGCTCGATCTTCATGTTGGTGACCCGGTCGACGGCGTCGAGCACCTCGAGCACCGAGAAGCCGCGGCCGTAGCCGCAATTCATGATGTGGCTCGTGGCCGGATCGGCGATCAACTTTTCCAGCGCGTCGACATGGGCGGCGGCGAGGTCGCTGACGTGGATGTAGTCGCGCACTCCGGTGCCGTCGGGCGTGTCGTAGTCGGTCCCGTAGACCGAGACGTGGCCGCGCTTGCCGGTCGCCGCCTCGACCGCCACCTTGATGAGGTGGGTGGCGCCTGCGGTGGACTGGCCCGAGCGGCCCTGCGGGTCGGCTCCGGCGACGTTGAAGTAGCGAAGCGCGCAGAAGTTCAACGGGTGAGCCGCCGCAACGTCGGCGAGCATGCGCTCGGTCATCAGCTTCGACCAGCCATAGGGATTGATCGGCTGCGTCCGACTGTCCTCGGTGACGGGAACGCGCTCGGGAATGCCGTAGGTGGCGGCGGTCGAGGAGAAGATGAAGTGCCTCACTCCGCCCTTCACGGCGCTCTCAAGCAGCGAGCGGCTCTTCACCGTATTGTTCTCATAATATTTGAGCGGGTTCTCGACCGATTCGGGAACGACGATCGACCCGGCGAAGTGGATGATCGCGCCGATGCCGTGCTCGGCGATCAGCTGCGCGACCAGCGACTGGTCGGCGATGTCCCCCTTGGCGAACGTCGCCGCCTTGGGCACCGCCCATTCGAAGCCGGTGGTGAGGTTGTCGATCACGACCACCTTGTAGCCTCCGTCGAGCAGAGCGAGGACGGCGTGGCTGCCGATATAGCCGGCGCCGCCGGTCACCAGGACGGCGGGTTTGTTGGCGTCGTTGGTCATTCAAAAACCTCGAAGGAACCGGGAAGGCAGCAAAAGCGCTGACGGATCGTTTCAGACCCTGTACGAACGCGCCGCTAGACGAAGAGGTGACGGAATGAAATCAGGTTTCTCGCGGACGGCCCTCTTCCTCCTCACCGGCGCGCTCGCCGCCTGCGCGACCACCGGCGAGAAAGGCGGACGGTCCCAAAGCGGCGGGATCGAGGTCGGCCGGTTCCACCTCGGCGAGCCGACCATCGCGCGGTCGCAGATCGCCATCGAGCCGTTCGACCGGGCGGACGCCAACCGGCCCGAATTCGCCGCCTGCGTCGCAGCGGTCACTCGCGAGCTGACCCGGCTCGGCTGGACGGTGGTGCCGACGACTCGGGGATCGGAGCAGGTCGCCATGATCGACGTGGAGCAAGGCAGCCGCGACGCGATCGCCGCCATCTCGGCCGCTCGGGTCGGTCGCGGAATCGCGAGCGGGCCGGCGATGGGCAATGCCGCGAACGTCACCGCGACCCTGCTCGAAGTGGCGATCCGCCGCCGCTCCGACGGAACGGTGTTCTGGGAAGGGCGCGCCGTCGGCGAAGGCCGGACGGGATCGCCCGAAGCCGCTCCTGCCGCCGCTGTAGGGCGCCTGGCGAGCGCTCTGTTTCGGGACTTCCCCGGGGAGTCGGGCCGCATTATCAGGGTCAGATGACCGTCCAGATCAGCAGCGCCTTCGATGGCGGAAACATTCGCGTGGCCGCCGTCCAAGGCAGCCGGATCGACCTCGAAATCGTCCCGGATAACCAGTCCGATTTCTATCAATGGTTCTACTTTCGCCTGACCGGTGCCGGCGGGACGCCGGTCGAGCTTCGCCTGCTCAACTGCGCGGGCGCCGCCTATCCGCTGGGCTGGCAGGATTATCGCGCCTGCGTCTCCTACGATCGCGAGGAATGGGAACGCGTCCCGGCGCGCTACGAGGACGGGATCCTCACCCTTGCGCTGACCCCGGAAACGGACAGCGTCTGGATCGCCTATTTCGCGCCCTACACGATGGAGCGGCATCACGATCTCGTCGCCGAGCTGGTCGGAGCCCCGGGCGTCGAATATCGCTCGCTCGGCAAGACGCTCGACGGCCAGGACATGGATTACCTGAAGGTCGGCGAGGGTCCGCTGCAGGTGTGGTTCTACGCGCGCCAGCATCCCGGCGAGACCATGGCGGAATGGTGGATGGAAGGCGCGCTCGGGCGGCTCGCCGACTCGGCCGACCCGATCGCGCGCCAGCTGCGCCGCCGCGCCACGTTCCACATCGTGCCGAACATGAACCCCGACGGCTCCAGGCGGGGCCATTTGCGCACCAATGCGGTCGGCACGAACCTCAATCGCGAATGGCATGAGCCGAGCGCGGAGCGGAGCCCGGAAGTGCTGTGCGTCCGCAACGAAATGGACCGCACCGGAGTCGATTTTGCCATGGACGTTCATGGCGACGAAGCGATTGCGGCCAATTTCCTCGCCGGCTTCGAGGGCATTCCGAGCTGGAACGAGGGGCGGCAGAAGCTGTTCGATCGCTTCGCCGAGGAGCTCGTGCGGATCACGCCCGACTTCCAGACCAAGCAGGGCTATGAGGTCGCGGGACCGGGGCAGGCGAACATGTCGATGTCGACCGCCCAGCTCGCCGAGCGCTTCGGCGCCGTGTCGATGACGCTCGAAATGCCGTTCAAGGACAATGCCGATCTTCCGGACGAGCGATACGGCTGGTCGCCCGACCGCTGCCGCCTCCTCGCCCGCGACTGCCTCGCCGCGCTCCACGCCATCCTCCCCGAGCTCGAAGCGCGCGGGAAGGACTGAGGCCATGCCGACCCTGGTGCTGATCCGCCACGGCCAGTCGGCGTGGAACCTGGAGAACCGCTTCACCGGCTGGTGGGACGTCGACGTCACCGCCAAGGGCGCGGAGGAGGCGCGGCTGGCCGGCGAGCTGATGGCGGCGAAGGGGCTGGACTTCGACTATTGCTTCACCAGCCTGCAGACCCGGGCGATCAAGACCTTGAACATCGCCCTGGAATCGATGGGCCGGCTGTGGTTGCCCGTCGAGAAGGACTGGCGGCTCAACGAGCGCCATTATGGCGGGCTCACCGGCCTCGACAAGGCGCAGACGGCGGCGAAGCACGGCGAGGCGCAGGTCCATGTCTGGCGCCGGTCGTTCGACGTTCCGCCGCCGCCGATGGAGGCGGGCAGCCCCTACGATCTCTCCGCCGACCGCCGCTATGCGGGGATCGAAGTTCCGGCGACGGAGAGCCTCAAGGATACGATCGCCCGGGTCCTTCCTTATTGGGAGGCGCGGATCGCGCCCGCCTTGCGCGAGGGGCAAAGGGTGCTGATCTCCGCGCACGGCAATTCGCTTCGCGCGCTGGTCAAGCATCTCTCGGCCATCCCCGACGACGAGATTACCGGGCTCGAGATCCCGACCGGGCAGCCGATCGTCTATCAGCTGGACGAGCGGCTTGCGGCGGTGGAGCGTTATTATCTGAAGGACCGGTAGGAGGCCGTCGCTCGGGACGAACGGGGCTGGCGGTCGCTCAGAGGCCGCGTCGCGCAGTGACAGTCACCGATTTATGGAAGTAAAACGGTGAATGTCACCCTACTCCCCGCTCCAGGTTTCCCCGCGCCCTTGCCTCGACGTCGTCTGCGCTGTCGCCCCGAAGGATCCCGGTGACGGCGACCGCGGCGGCCAGGGGGACCTGGACATGGCCAAGGTCGAGCGGGTTGGCTTCCATGCAGCGTCCCAGCCGTTCGGTCGCGCAGTGACAGTCACCATTTTATGGAAGTAAGTCGCGCGGTGACAGTCACCGATTTATGGAAGTAAAACGGTGAATGTCACCCTACTCCCCCTCCACCCTACTCCCCCTCCCCTGGTGTGCGCCCCTCGATTACGCTCGGGACGAACGGGGCTGGCGGTCGCTCAGAGGCCGGCCTTGACCCGCTCCAGATTGCCTCGCGCCCTTGCCTCGACGTCGTCGGCGCTGTCGCCCGGAAGGATTCCGGTGACGGCGACCGCGGCGGCCAGGGGGACCTGGACATGGCCGAGGTCGAGCGGTTGGCTTCCATGCAGCGTCCCAGCCGTTCGGTCGCGCAGTGACAGTCACCATTTTATGGAAGTAAGTCGCGCGGTGACAGTCACCGATTAATGGAAGTCAAACGGTGAATGTCACCCTACTTCCCCTCCCCTGGTGTGCGCCCCTCGACTACGCTCGGGACGAGCGGGGCTGGCGGTCGCTCAGAGGCCGGCCTTCACCCGCTCCAGATTGCCCCGCGCCCTTGCCTCGACGTCGTCGGCGCTGTCGCCCGGAAGGATTCCGGTGACGGCGACCGCGGCGGCCAGGGGAACCTGGACATGGCCAAGGTCGAGCGGGTTGGCTTCCATGCAGCGTCCCAGCCGTTCGGCGGCGTCGATCGCGCTATTATGGTCGAGATGGTCGAGGATGAGGTCGAATTGGCAATCGGCGGTCCGGGCGAGCACGTCGGTGGTCCGGATGAGGCCGCAGAGCAGCCGGGCGACATGGACCAAGGCGGCGTCGCCGGCGAAATGGCCGTGCGCCTCGCGAAGCGCGGCGAGGCCGGTCAGCTCGAGGCTGACGACGGCGCCGGGCGTTCCGTGGCGCTGCGACAGGCCCACCACGCGCTCCAGCTCCTGGCGGAACCGCCGGGCTCCGGGCAGCGGAGTGAGGTCGTCTATCTCGCTGTTGCGCTCCAGATCGCGGATGCGCTGCTGGGCTTCGGCGAGGGCGGCGCGAAGCAGCGCGGTCTCCTCGGCGGTTTCGACCGGCGTGCCGGCGAAGTCGGATGTGTGCCTGGACATGACGCCAACTTAGCGTGCCAAGGTTAAGTAAGAACGAACCTCTGGCCACTCCCGGCCCGCGCCGATAGAGGAGCGGGCATGGCCGAAGTCGGGATCATCATGGGCAGCCGCTCCGACTGGGAGACGATGCGCCATTCGGCCGAGACCCTCGAGGCGCTCGGAGTCGCGCACGAAACGCGGGTCGTTTCCGCCCACCGGACGCCCCAGCGGCTCTACGATTATGCGAGCGGCGCCGCCGGTCGCGGCCTGAAGGTGATCGTGGCGGGCGCCGGCGGCGCGGCGCACCTGCCCGGAATGGCGGCGGCGATGACCCACCTGCCGGTGCTTGGAGTCCCGGTCGAGAGCAAGGCGCTCTCCGGCTTGGACAGCCTCCTCTCGATCGTCCAGATGCCCGGGGGCGTGCCGGTCGGGACATTGGCCATCGGCAAGGCGGGCGCGGTCAACGCCGCCCTACTCGCCGCCTCGATCCTCGCGCTCGGCGACGAGGCGCTCGCCGGGCGGCTGCAGGAATGGCGGCGGCGGCAAACCGAATCGGTCGGGGAAAGCCCCGAGTGACCCTCGTCCCGCCGGGCTCCACCATCGGAATCGTCGGCGGCGGACAGCTTGGCCGGATGTTGGGGATGGCGGCGGCCCAGCTCGGCTACCGGATCCACGTCTTCGCTCCGGCGAGCGGACCGGCGAACGACGTCGCCTCCGCCTTCACCGAGGCGCGCTACGACGAGGCGGACCGGCTCGCCGCCTTCGCCCGGTCGTGCGACGTCGTCACCTACGAGTTCGAGAACGTGCCGCTCGGCGCGCTCGCGGCCATCGCCGGAGAGGTGCCGATCCTGCCGGGCCTCAAGGCTCTGGAGATCGCCCAGGCCCGGCACCTTGAAAAGGCTTTCGTTCGCGACCTCGGCGGCCGAACCGCGCCCTTCGCGCTCGCCGGTGACGAGTGCGAGCTGGTCGCGGCGCTCGAGGAGGTCGGCCTTCCCGCGATCGTGAAGACGGTCCGAATGGGCTATGACGGCAAGGGCCAGGTTAGGGTTAACGACAGGGCGGGAGCCGCCGAGGCGTGGGCCGCCGTCGGGCGCCAGCCGTCGATCGTCGAGGGCCTGGTCGGGTTCAGCCACGAATTCTCGATCCTCATCGCCCGCGGCCACGACGGCGACACCCGGATCTACCCGCCGCCGTGGAACGTCCATCGCGACGGGATTCTCCACCGCTCGCAAGTCCCGGCACCCCCGGATATCGCCTGGCAGGCCGCGGAAGCGGCGGCGCTTGCGGAGCAGGTCGCCTCCTCGCTCGATTATATCGGCCTTCTGGCGCTCGAATTCTTCGCCACCGCCCAAGGCCCGGTGTTCAACGAAATGGCGCCGAGGGTCCACAATAGCGGCCATTGGACCATCGAGGGGGCCGAAACCTCGCAGTTCGAGAACCATATCCGGGCGATCTGCGGCCTTCCGCTCGGCTCGACGGAGCTTACCGGGGCCCGCGCGGAGATGGAAAACCTGATCGGACACGAAGCCGCCGCCTGGCCCGCCCTGCTCGCCGAGCCGGGCGCCCGCCTCCACCTCTACGGCAAGGACGAGGCCCGTCCCGGCCGCAAGATGGGGCATGTGACGAGGGTCACCCAATAACGTCGTCCCAGCGAAGGCTGGGACCCCAGGGGGTGAAAAGCACCGCGGTCTTCACCCGCTGGGGCCCCAGCCTGCGCTGGAGCGAGGTGTTCACGCCTATCGCGGCGTGACCACCTCGATCGGCATTCCGAGCTGGTCGAGCTGCGGGCGGATCTTGGCGGCGTCGCCGACCACGACCCAGACGAACTTGGAAGGATCGATCACCTTGCGCGCCGCCTCGTCGAGCTGGCTTGCGGTCATCCCGCGGTAACGGCCGGCGAGGGTCTCATAATAATTGTCGGGGAAGCCCAGCAGGTCGATCGTCTGGAGCCCGCCGAGCACGTCTTCCGAAGTCTCGAAATTGCCGGCCAGGTTGCGCACGCGATTGTTGATCGTCCGCTCCAGCTCCTCGCCGCTGATCCCCTTCTGGGTGAGGAACTCGCGCATGTCGGCCTGGAGCGCCGCGAGCGACGGGCCGGTCTGGTTCGCCTGGACCGGCGCGGTGACGATGTAGGGGACGGTGCCGAGCAGGCGGTTGACCCGACCGTTGACGCCATAGGACCAGCCCTTGGTCTCGCGCAGGTCCATGTTCAGGCGCGACAGGAAGCTGCCGCCGAGAACGTCGTTGGAAACGATCAGCGGCTCGATCGGCTGGGCGCCCGTGAAGGGAAGCAGGACGCCGCCCATGATCACCGACTGCGGCGACTGCGGCCGGTCGATCAGCAGGATCCGCGACTTGGGTTCCGGGGTGGCGGCGGTGAGGTTCTTCACCCCCTTCGCCGCGGCCGGCGCCGCCCAGTTGCCGAACGCCCGGTCGAGCATCGGCCGGATCTCGGCGAGCGGCCGGTCGCTGACGACGAAGATCTTCGCGTTGTCGGGGCGCAGCCACGAATCGTGGAACGCGACCAGGTCGGCACGGCTCACCGTCTTCACCGCGTTCGGATCGCCGGTGCCGGTGAAGGGAACGCCATAAGGGTGGTTCGGCCCGTACAGCGCGCCTGGAAGGGTGCGTAGCGCAAGGCCCTGCGGCTGGGTCATCTCCTGGGCGATCTGGGCGAGCTGCTGGGCGCGAAGCCGCTCGACCTCGGCCGGATCGAAGGCCGGGTTGCGGATGACGTCGGCGAGCAGGTCGAGCGACGGCGCCAGGTTCGGCGTGAGCGCGGACAGGCCGACGGTCGTGCGGTCCATGCTCGCGCCGCTGGAGATGCTCGCTCCCAGGCGCTCCTCCTCCTCGGCGATCTGGATCGAGTTGCGGGTCTTCGTGCCTTCGTCGAGCAGTGCGAGGGTCAGCGCCTCGGTGCCGAGCGCGCCGCGCGGATCGGCGGCATTGCCGGCATCGAAGCTGACCGCCACCCGGGTCACCGGCACGGCGCCGCGTTGCGCGTAGACGATCGGGATGCCGTTCGAGAGAGTCGCCCGCTGGACGTCGGGGAAGTCGATATTGGCGACGTCGCCGACGGGCGGGAATTTGGAACGGTCTACTCCCGCCGCCGGCCGAGCCGCGGCCCCCGCCCCGGCCGGAGCGGCCTCGGCGGTATAAGCCGGCTTCGGCGCAAGCGGCTTCTCGCCGTCCCTCGGAGTGCGGTAATAAGCCGGATGCTGAGTGCCGCCCCCGGCGCCCGCCGCTTCCTCATAGGCCTCGCGCTCGCCGGGCGCGACGGTCAGCGCATAGACCGGCCGGGACAGCCACTTCTGCGAGGCGGCGCGGACCTCCCCGGGAGTCGCCGCCGCATAGGCGGCGAGCTGCTTCTTGTAGAAGCCGGGATCGTTCGCATAGAGCGCGCCCTCGGCGATCGCGACCGCCTTGCCGCCGAAGCCGCCGACCGACTCCAGCCCTTCGAGGCGATTGGCGACCTCGCGCGTCGCGACCCGGCGAACCTCGTCGGCGGTCGGGCCGGTCCTGACGAAATCGGCGATGATCGAATCGAGCCGGCGCGCGACGACCTCCGGGTCCACTCCCGGCTTCACGTCGGCGCTGACCTCGAACAGGCTCACCCGCTCGAACGGCTGGACTCCGGCCGAGACCGCGACCGCGGTCTTGTCCGCCCGCACCAGGGCATTGTCGAGGCGCGAGCTGGAGAGGCCGCCGAGCACGCTCGCGGCGATGTCGAGCCGGACGGTGTCCTGCGCCGTCAGCCCCGGAACCGCCCACATGCGGTAGATACGCGTGTTGGCGACCCGATCGTGCATCACCTCCGACTTCGCCTGGGCGAGGGTGGGCACGTCGGCGGCGGCCGGAGTGACGTTGGGGCCGCGCGGGATGTCGCCGAAATATTTCGACACCAGCGCCTTGGCGCGCGCGACGGTGACGTCGCCGGCGACGACGAGAACGCTGTTGTTCGGGCCGTAGCGCGAGCGGAACCAGTTCTTGACGTCCTCGAGGCTCGCTCCGGTGAGGTCGGACATCGAGCCGATCGTCGAGTGATAATAAGGATGGCCCTTGGGGAAGAGCGCCTCGAGCTGCTTATATTCGACGAGGCCGTAAGGCTGGTTGTCGCCCTGCCTCTTCTCGTTCTGGACGACGCCGATCTGGTTGGTGAGATTTTCCTGGGTCACCGCGCCGAGCAGGTGCCCCATCCGGTCGCTCTCGAGGAACAGGGCGAGCTCCAGCGCCGCGGTCGGCACCGTCTCGAAATAATTGGTCCGGTCGAACCAGGTGGTGCCGTTGAAATCGGTCGCGCCGACCTGCTGGAGCGGCGCGAAGAAGTCGCCCGGCGCATTCTCCGAGCCGTTGAACATCAGATGCTCGAACAGATGGGCGAAGCCGGTCTTGCCGGCCTGCTCGTCCTTGGAGCCGACATGGTACCAGACGGAGACGGCGACGACCGGCGCCTTGTGGTCCTCGTGGACGTACACCCGAAGCCCGTTGGGGAGCGTGAAGCTCTCATAAGGGATGTCGACCTGGCGGACGAGCTGAGCGAGCGGCGCGGGCTGCGCCGCCGGCGCCGCCGGGGCGGCGGGCGCGGCGGGCGCCGCGCAGGGAGAGAGGGCTGTCGCGGCGAGTGAAAGGGCGATCAGAATCCGGCGCATGGGCTTCCCTCCGAGTCTCAAGTGGGGCGCACCATAGCGGCGCGTCCGGCCCGCGCAACCGGATCGCAAACAGCTGTTTTCGTGTCCAAAACCGCATGTCCGGAAGCGGACGGGGCGAAACCCGTCTGTTGAACCCCGGAAGATCTATACGGTGACAGTCACCGTTTTAGTTCCGTAAATCGGTGACAGTCACCGTTTTTCCACCGCGTTCGTCGTACGAGGGCTCGGACCGCCGGCGGGTCCTTCCGCTTGGCCGAGCTCAGGATCCCTTCGGCCGCTTCGGAGGGCGGCCTTGGCGGCGCGGCTCCAAGCTCCGGCCGGCGAGTGCCGCGAGCCGATCGTGAAAGTCGCGGTCGCCGACCGGCCTCCCGCTCTTCTCCGCCCGGCGCAGCCGCTCGCTCATCGCCTCATCCTCGCCGGCTCCCAGGACCGCGGCGAGGTCCGGGTAGCGCTGCCCCACCGGGTCGCGCGAAGTCAGCCCGTTATCGCGATCGCCGAGATGGGCATGGACGCTCGACCACGGCCAGTCCGTCGCCCGCCCCACCAGCCCGGCGCGAACCGGGTTCAGAAGCACGTAGCGGATCGCGGCGGCGAGATGCGCCTCATCCATCGCGACGCAGCCGAACCGCCCCTGCCAGAAATGGCCGCATCCGTCCTCGCGGGCGTGGATATAGCCGGCATATCGGCGATGGAGCGGAGCAAGCACCCGGCGAAGGCCGTCGGAGTCGGCCGGCGCGAGGATGAGGTGGACGTGGTTGGGCATCAGCACCCAGGCCCAGGCTTCGACCCGGTGGGTTCGGCAGGCCTCGGCGAGCCAGTCGCGATAGTGCGCATAGTCGCGGTCGCGAAAAAAGACCCGGGCTCGGCCGTTGCCACGCTGCGTGACGTGGTGCGGGACTTCGGGGACGACGAAGCGGCGGAGTCGCGCCATGTCCGCAGACCTGCCATGCTCGGAAAACGGGGTCAACCCGGCCTCCGGTCTTCGCTTTTCGCAAAATTGCCCGCACCCTGCCGAACAAGTCGGTGACTGTCACCGCTTTGAAGGCGCAACACGGTGACAGTCACCGTTTTAGCAGAATAATACGGTGACTGTCACCAAGCTTGCAATTATGTTCCCTTGTGTTCTGTTCGGGACATGCGCGACGATCCCGCTTTCCCCGCAGCGCCGACGCCTGTCCCCGCTTTCGCGCCGGTGGCTGGGCGCGCCCGGCGCGACGGGTGGACCGAGGAGCGGCAGCGTACCTTCCTGGCTCCGCTCGCTCGCACCGAATCTGTCTGTCACGCCGCGACGGCGGCGGGAATGAGCCGGGAGAGCGCCTACCGGCTGAAGCGGCGGGCGGGCGCCGGGGGCTTCGCCGCCGCCTGGGACTCGATCCTCGCCGCCCGCCCGCGCGGGACGTCCAGCCCCGCGCTCGTCTGGCACCGGCTCGTCAGAAAGCATGGCGGGCCGGGCGCCGTCGTGCGCGCGCCCATGGCTGCCGCCGAGCGGGACGCGCTGGACCCCACGGCGACGCGCCGGGCCGGGCCGGAGGCGCCCCCCCGCGCCGAAGGTCACAATGAAATTTCCCCCCGCCGCTCGTGAACTTCACGCGCGCGTCCGGCCCTCTTGTGTTGCTGAAAGGCAACACCATATTCCCTGCAAAGGAGAAGAGGGGCAGGCATGAACCTTGAGAAATTCACCGATCGGGCGCGCGGATTCCTTCAGGCCGCGCAGACCGTGGCGCTGCGCATGGACCACCAGCGGATTGCGCCCGTCCACATCCTCAAAGCTTTGCTCGAGGACGAGCAGGGCATGGCCTCCGGCCTGATCGCCCGCGCCGGCGGATCGGCCGAGGCGGCCCGGCGCGAGACGGACGAGGCGTTGGCCAAGGTTGCCGTCGTCACCGGCGGAGGCGCGAACCAGACTCCGGGGCTCGACGGCGAGAGCCTTCGGGTGCTCGATAGCGCCGAGCAGATCGCTCAGAAGGCGGGCGACAGCTACGTCACCGTCGAGCGGATGCTGCTCGCCTTGGTGCTGGCGAAGAACACGGACGCCGGACGGGCGCTGGCCGATGCGGGCGTCAAGGCGGAGGCGCTCAACGCCGCGATCAACGAGCTTCGCGGCGGGCGAAGCGCCGACACCCAGTCGGCCGAGGACCGCTACGACGCGCTCAAGAAATTCGCCCGCGACCTCACCCAGGCGGCACGCGACGGCAAGCTCGATCCGGTGATCGGCCGCGACGAGGAGATACGCCGGACCGTCCAGATCCTCGCCCGCAGGACCAAGAACAACCCCGTGCTGATCGGCGATCCAGGCGTCGGCAAGACGGCCATCGCCGAAGGCCTGGCGCTGCGCATCGCCAACGGCGACGTTCCGGACAGCCTCAAGGACCGGCGGCTGATGGCGCTCGACATGGGCAGCCTGATCGCCGGCGCGAAATATCGCGGCGAGTTCGAGGAGCGGCTGAAGGGCGTGCTCGACGAGGTCAAGCAGGCCGAGGGCGACATCGTCCTGTTCATCGACGAGATGCACACCCTGATCGGCGCCGGCAAGAGCGAGGGTGCGATGGACGCGTCCAACCTCCTGAAGCCGGCGCTGGCGCGCGGCGAGCTCCACTGCATCGGCGCCACCACGCTCGACGAATATCGCAAGCATGTCGAGAAGGACCCGGCCCTCCAGCGGCGCTTCCAGCCGGTGTTCATCGGCGAGCCGACGGTCGAGGACACGATCTCGATCCTTCGCGGCCTCAAGGAAAAATACGAGCTTCACCACGGGGTTCGGATCACCGACGGCGCGCTCGTCTCGGCGGCGACCCTGTCTAATCGCTACATCACCGACCGCTTCCTTCCCGACAAGGCGATCGACCTGATGGACGAGGCCGCCTCGCGCCTGCGCATGGAGGTGGAATCGAAGCCGGAGGAGATCGAAAATCTCGACCGGCGGATCATCCAGCTCAAGATCGAGCGCGAGGCGCTGAAGAAGGAGACCGACCGGGCGTCGAAGGAGCGGCTGGGAACGCTCGAGGGGGAGCTCGCCAATCTCGAGCAGCAGTCGGCCGGACTCACCCAGCGCTGGCAGGCGGAGAAGGAGAAGATCGCCGCCGAAGGCAAGCTCAAGGAGCAGCTCGACGCCGCGCGGCTTGAGCTTGAGCAGGCGCAGCGTGCCGGCGACTTGGCCAAGGCGGGCGAGATCCAGTACGGGCGCCTCCCCCAGCTTGAGAAGCAGCTCGCCGAGGCGCAGGCGGTCAGCCAGTCCGCAATGCTTCGCGAGGAGGTGACCAGCGAGGACATCGCCGGAGTGGTCGCCCGCTGGACCGGTATCCCGGTTGAGCGGATGCTCGAGGGCGAGCGCGAGAAATTGCTTCAGATGGAGGCGCAGATCGGCCGGCGGGTGATCGGCCAGGCCCAGGCGGTCGCCGCCGTCTCGCGCGCCATCCGCCGCGCCCGCGCCGGTCTCCAGGATCCGAACCGGCCGCTCGGCTCGTTCCTGTTCCTCGGCCCGACGGGGGTCGGCAAGACCGAGCTGACCAAGGCGCTCGCCGAATTCCTGTTCGACGATTCGACCGCGATGGTGCGGATCGACATGTCGGAATTCATGGAGAAGCATAGCGTCGCCCGTCTGATCGGTGCGCCTCCGGGCTATGTCGGCTATGAGGAAGGCGGAGTGCTGACCGAGGCGGTTCGCCGGCGGCCCTACCAGGTCGTCCTGTTCGACGAGGTCGAGAAGGCGCATGGCGACGTGTTCAACATCCTCCTCCAGGTGCTCGACGACGGCCGGCTGACCGACGGCCAGGGGCGGACGGTGGATTTCACCAACACGATCATCATCCTCACCTCGAACCTCGGAAGCCAGTATCTCTCGAGCCTTACCGACGACGAAAGCGTCGAGAAGGTCGAGCCGCAGGTGATGGAGATCGTGCGCGGCCATTTCCGGCCCGAATTCCTCAACCGGCTTGACGAGATCATCCTGTTCCACCGGCTTGCGGCGGATCATATGGGGCCGATCGTCGACATCCAGATCGGCCGTCTCGGCAAGCTCCTCGCCGACCGCAAGATCCGGGTCGACCTGACCGACGCGGCCCGCGCCTGGCTCGGGCGGGTCGGCTACGATCCGGTCTACGGCGCCCGTCCGCTGAAGCGCGCGGTCCAGAAATATCTCCAGGACCCGCTCGCCGACGCCATCCTGCGCGGCGAGATCGTCGACGGCTCGACCGTGCGGGTCGACGAGGGCGACGGCGCGCTCGTGCTCAAGCCCGAAACCGGAGAGCGAGAGGCGGCGTAACGTGCCTCCCCATCCAGCGGATGGGGAGGGGGACCAGGCGAAGCCTGGTGGAGGGGTAGAGCGCACAGGCCTGTTCCAGATACCCCTCCACCACTTTCGGTGGTCCCCCTCCCCATGCTGCGCATGGGGAGGCCCATTCTTCTTCAGGCCCGCGAAAGCCGCAGGATCGTAATGGGCCAGACGATGCGCACCCTTCTCGCCCTCGCCTTTACCGCTTTCGCCGCGGCCTCCGCCGCGGCCCAGGCGCCCGTCCAATCGTCCGGGGAGGCGCTGGCGCAGGACGCGTCCGAATATGCCCGGCAGCACGACGTCGCCCCCGACGAGGCGCTTTCGCGGCTTCGCGCCCAGGAGGAAAGCGTCGCCGCCACCGATCGCCTCCGCGCCCGCTACGCCAAGCGGCTCGCGGGCATCTCCATCGAGCATAAGCCGGGCTACGGGATCGTCGTGCTCCTCACCGGCCACCGCCGGCCGCGCGACCAGGCGATCGCCGCCGGCGGTCTGGTCGTTCCGGTGACCTTCCGGACCGGCGCTCCCGCGACCCGCGAGCGCCTGCTCAAGGCAATCACCGAGCGCGGCGACGCGCTCCGCGCGGCCTTCCCCGCCGCGCGCGGAATGGGCATCGATCCACGCACCGGCGAGCTCGTGCTGATGCTGAGCCAGAGCGACAAGGCCTACGACCTGCCCGACGTCTCCGCCCGCATCGCGGAGATTGCCGGCGTTCCCGCCCGCGCCCGGCTGATCGACCAGCCGGAGGCGAATCTCGCGGCCGAGGGCGGCGCCCGGGTCGAGGGTACCGACACGGTGAGCGGCCGGCGCGCCGTCTGCACGGCCGGCTTCCTGGTCAGCGACGGGGCGCGCACCGGCCTCGTCACCGCCGCCCATTGCCCGGACGTCCTAACCTACGTCGATCCGGCCGGAACCCGGACCGAGCTGCCGTTCGTCGGCCAATGGGGCTGGAGCTTCCAGGACGTCCAGGTCAACGAGACTTCGGGTCCCGCCGAGCCGCTCTTCTACGCCGACGCCCGCAAGACCGAAGCCCGGGCTCCGTCCGCTCAGCGGGCGCGGGCGAGCACCCGCGCCGGCGACTTCGTCTGCCATCGCGGCGAGCGCACCGGCTATAGCTGCGCCGAGGTGGTGCTGACCGACTATGCACCGCCGGGGGCGCTGTGCGGCGGACCCTGCGCGCCGGTCTGGGTCGCGGTCCAGGGACCGGGCTGCGGCGGCGGCGATAGCGGCGGCCCGGTCTTCCTGGGCGACACCGCCTTCGGGATCATGAAGGGCGGCTCGTGGGTGAGCGGCGGCCGCTGCGCCTTTTATTACTACATGTCGCTCGACTATCTGCCGGACGGCTGGGCGCTGCTGACCCGCCCGGAGGCCGCTTCGCCGCAGCCTTTGCCGGGGGCGCCGCCCGATACCTTGCCAACCCCGCCCGCCGATCCGATGTCGCCTGCGACCTCACACTGATCGAAGGGAGAGCGCGGTGAAGCTGAGCGGAAACACCATCCTGATCACCGGCGGCGGCTCGGGCATCGGCGAGGCGCTCGCCCACCGCCTCCACGATTCGGGAAACACCGTGATCGTCTCGGGCCGAAGGCGTGACGCTCTGGAGCGGGCGGTCGCCGGACGCCCGAACATGCACGCCGTTGCGTTGGACGTCGAGCGCCCGGAGGCGGTTTCGGAATTCGCCCGCCGGGTCGTCGCCGAACATCCCGGGCTCAACGTGCTGGTCAACAATGCCGGGATCATGCGCTTCGAGGACCTCGACCGAGAGCGCGACCTTCGGGACGCGGAGGAGACCGTCGCCACCAACCTGCTTGGCCCGATCCGGCTCACCAACGCGCTGATCGACCACCTGGCTGGGCAGGACAATGCGGCGATCGTCAACGTCACGTCCGGCCTCGCTTTCGTGCCGCTGGTCGACACGCCGACCTATTGTGCGACCAAGGCGGCTATCCATTCCTACACCGTCTCGCTTCGCGAGGCTCTGAAGGGGCGGGTGGAAGTGATCGAGCTCGCCCCGCCGGCGGTCCAGACCGAGCTTACCCCGGGCCAGTCGAACCGCCCCGGCTACCAGCCGCTGGGCGAATTCATCGACGAAGCGATGCGCCTGTTGAGCGAGCAGCCGACTCCGCCCGAGATCCTGGTGGAACGGGTGCGCTTCCTTCGCTTCGCCGAGGCCGAACATCGCTTCGACGAGACGGTGGCGCAGTTGAACGACTTCGCCCGGCGCGCCCGGGCCGGCTCAGCCTAAGGCCGGCGGGCTGGACAGCAAGCGGTTCCAACGCCAGTAAAAACCGCAGGAAGGACGGTCGATTTTCCGCCTGAGGCCGTTCGAAGGAGCTCATGACCGATCTCGACACGTCGGCCGGCGAACCTGATCCGGGTGACGAAGCCGAGGCCTTCGCCTTGGCGCTGGAACAAGCGGGCCAGCTTGCCGAGGCGGCCGCCATTTTCGACAGCCTCCTGGCGGCGCAGCCGCGGCGGCAAGCGTCGGCCAAGGGCCGGGCTCGGATCGCCCTGCGATTGCGGGAGCCGGAGGCGATCGCTCATTGCCGACGCGCGCTCGCCTTCCACGCCGCCGATCCGGAGCTCCAGCTTAGCATGATCGCAATCGCGGGCGCGGAGCTCGGCGTTCGGGCGATCCCTCTGTTCGAGCAGTTCGTCCGCGACCATCCCGCCTGTACCAAGGCCTTGGAGCGGCTCGCCGAAATGCGGGCCGAGGCGGGCGCGGGAGAGCAGTTCGCCGATCCCTTCGAAGAGGCATTAAAGCAGCGGCCGGACGACAAGGCGCTTCTTCTCGCCTACGCGAGGACCCTCTCCCGCTCGGGCCGCCACGAGCGGGCGCTCGCCGTTCTCGAATCGGCCGGCGCGATGCTGCGCGAGGATCGCGAAGCGACTCTGCTAGAAGCCTTGGCCGCGAACCTAGCCGGCGCCGACGATCGGGCCGCCTCCGCCCTTTCCCGGCTGGACCGTCAGCCGGATGCGCAATTGCTGCGCGCCCAGCACGGGCTGCAGACGGGGCAGACGCGCCAGGCGGGCCTCGCCCTGGAGGAGGTGGTTGCGGCTCGGCCGCAGGATCTTAGCGCCTGGGCCCTGCTCGCGGTCGCCTGGCGGTTGCTGGGCGATCCGCGTCATGCCTGGCTGTGCGAGCAGCCGGGGCTGTGCCGAACCCTCGATCTCGATCTGACCGAGAACGAGCTCGCCGCGCTGGCGGAGCGGCTTCGCGAATTTCATGGCGCCCGGGCGGAGCCGATCGGGCAGTCCGTCCGCGGCGGGACACAAACCGCCGGATTCCTTCTCACCCGGCCCGATCCGGAAATCGCCCGGCTGAGCGGCGCGCTCGCCGCCGCGATCCGGCGCTATCTGGCCGAGCTTCCACCCGAAGATCACAGGCACCCGCTGCTTCGCCACAGGAACACGCCTTTGGCCTTCGGCGGAAGCTGGTCCGTCCGCCTTTCCGACGGCGGCTTCCACGTGCCCCACCTTCACCCCGCGGGGATCATCAGCTCCGCCGGTTATGTGAGGCTGCCCGAAGTCACCGACGAAAGCGTTCCGCAGGCGGGCTGGCTGGAACTCGGCCGACCCCCGCCCGAGCTCAACGTCGACCTTCCGCCGATCGCGCTGATCGAGCCAAAGCCGGGAAGGCTGGTCCTCTTTCCGAGCTACCTTTTCCATGGAACGCGGCCTTTCGCCGCGGGCGAGCGCCTAAGCGTCGCCTTCGACGTCGTCCGCGCCTGAACCGGTCGAGGTCGTGGCGGTCGACATGTGGGCGACGAGGTTGTCGAGCGTACCGCTGGTTCCGGCGGCGACTCCCATGGCGACGAACTGCTGGAGGTGCGCACGGTCGGCGCAGACGATCTCGACCGTCATCGACGTCCCGTCACCCGACGGATCGAAAGCGACGCGGCCCTCGGCGCCCATGGCGTCGAAGACGAGCCGGCGCGGGGGTGCGATCTCCCGGTAGACGCCGGAGAACGGCATGTCCGGGCGGCTCGCGGAGAGGAAGCGGAAGGTCCCTCCGACACGAAGGTCGATCTCGCATAGCCACAGTGGCTCGCCCGTCGGATCCCACCACAGCGCGACCTGACGCGGATCGGTCCACGCGGCGAACGCCTGTTCCGGCGTTCCCCGCAGAGCGCGGCTGAAGGTGATCGTGTGGGTCGCTTCGTCGACCGAGAAGATCGGCGCGAGTGACGGGTGAGCGGCTGCGGGCATGTCAGTCTTCCTTGTCGCTGATTCCGGCAAGATGCCGGTCGAGATTGTCGAAACGGCCTTCCCACGCCGTTCGGAACGGCTCGAGCCAGTCCGCGGCCGCCTTGAGGCCGGCGGGGTTGAGCCGCCGCGGCCGGCGCTGGGCGTCCCGGCCGCGCTCGATGAGGCCGGCCTGCTCGAGCACCTTGAGATGCTTCGAGATGGTCGGCTGGGAGAGGGCGAAAGGCTTCATCAGCTCGCTTACGCTGGCCTCGCCCCGGGAAAGCCGGGCGAGGATGGCGCGCCGGGTCGGATCGGCCAAGGCCGCAAAGGCGAAGTCGAGGGGGGAGTCGGTCATGTTCATCGCCGTATAGCTATATAGCTTCAAGGCTATAGTCAATAGCGGCGCTCGTCGGTTCATCGTGCACGTACACGGCAGGATGGTGCGCATGAGAAAGGGGCGGAGCCTCGCGGCCCCGCCCCTTCTTCATTCCGGCTGCGGCTCTATTCCGCGGCTTCGGTCCAGACCGAGGGCTTGGCCGCGTCCTGCGCCTTGAGCCGGGCGTCCAGCCGGCGGAACGCGGAGAGCGCCTGGCCGACCACCTGGTCCATATTATAATAACGGTAGGTGGCGAGCCGTCCGACGAAGGTGACGTTCCGGGTGGAGTCGCCCAGCGCCTCGTACTTCTTGAACAGCTCCTGGTTCTCCGCCCGCGGGATCGGGTAATAAGGATCGCCCTCCGCCGAAGGATATTCGTAGGTGATGCTCGTCTTCGGATTCACCTGGCCGGTGAGGTGCTTATATTCGGTGATCCGGGTGTAGGGCACCTGCGGGTCGGGATAGTTGACGACCGCGACCGGCTGGAAATTCTCCTCGTCCACCACCTTATGCTCGAAGCGCAGGCTCCGGTAGGGCAGCTTGCCGAAGCGGAAGCCGAAATATTCGTCGATCGGGCCGGTGAACACGATGTGCCCCGCCTCGACCTCCCCGAGCACGTCCTGGTAGTCGGTCGAAAGCAGCACGTCGATGTTGGGATGGCCGAGCATCCGATTGAACATCGCCGTATAGCCGTGCTTCGGCATGATCTGGTGCTTGTCGCCGAAATAGCGGTCATCGGTATTGGTGCGGGTCGGGATCCGCGCCGTCACCGCCTTGTCGAGCTCGGACGGGTCGATGCCCCACTGCTTGCGGGTGTAGCCCTGGAAGAACAATTCGTAGAGCTCGCGTCCGACGGCGTTGATCACCACGTCCTCCGACGTCTTGATCTCCTCGACCGTCTCGGCGCGCGAGGCGAGATACTCCGCCGCCTCCTCGTCGGTCTTGAGGTCGAGCCCGAACAGCATGTTCAGCGTGGTACGATTGATCGGGATCGGCACGAGCTGGCCGCGCACCTGCGCGAGCACCTTGTGCTCGTAGGCCCGCCATTCGGTGAACTGCGACAGATAGTCGACGATCTCGTCCGAGTTGGTGTGGAAGATGTGCGGGCCGTACTGATGGATGAGCACGCCCGCCTCGTCGAGCACGTCATAGGCGTTGCCGGCGACATGGGGACGCCGGTCGATGACCAGGACATGGGCGTCGTGCTGGCTTGCCAGCCGCTCGGCGATGACCGAGCCGGCAAAGCCGGCGCCGACGACGAGATAATCGTATTTCTTCTTCGCCGCCTTGGTGACGATGTTCGGTTTGGCGAGGACGGACGGAGCGCTGGTCGCCGGCTTCGCGGCCTCGTAGACCAGGCCGGCCATCCGCGCATAGGTGATGTCCCAGCTAAGATTGGCAAGCTTCAAGTCGACGTCGGTCAGCCACGCGTCGCCCGACCGGGTGAGCTCCAGCGCCTCCTCGCACGCGGCGACGAACGCCTCCGCGCCCTGGGCGATGAACACCGCGTCGAGATCGCCATAATGGCGGATGACGTCGGTGATTGGCGTCGACACGACCGGACGGCCGCCGGCGAGATATTCCGGAGTTTTGGTCGGCGAGATGAACTTCGTCGAATCGTTGATCGCGAAGGGCATCAGGGCGACGTCCCAGCCGCCGAGATAGAGTGGCAGCTCGTCATAGCTCTTGCCGCCGACATAATGGATGTTGGCGCGGATCGGCAGGTCCGCAGGATCGATCTTCACCACCGGCCCGACCATGACGATCGACCATTCGGGATGGGCGTCGGCGACCGCGGCGATCAGCTCGAGGTCCATCCGCTCGTCGATCACGCCGTAGAAGCCGAGACGCGGCTTGCCGATCGGGCCCTGGTCGTCGGGGCTCGAATCGACTCCGCGGGCCATGGCGAAATGGGCCCGATCGACGCTCGACGGGAAGGGGTGGATGTTGGGGTGCCGGTCCTTCTTCGCCTCGTAGAGGCTGTAGCCGCCGGTGAAGACGACGTCGGCCGAGTCGAGCAGCTCCTGCTCGAGGCTGAGCAGCTCCGGCGGCGCGAAGCGGAAATTGGCGAGCTCGTCCATGCAATCGTAGACGGTGCAGGCGCTCTCGACGTGGCGCGAAAAGGGCAGCATCATCGGGGTATAGTACCAGCGGACGAACGGCCCCTTCTCTCCGGCAAGGTAGCCGTCGAGCAGGCTCTTCAGCGTCTCCTCGCGCTCAGCCCCGCCGAGCGTCTCGGGAAGCGAAGGCGTGACCACAATGACGCCCGTTTCGGCGCAGGTTCTGACGCCCAGAGCGGGCTCCATCTCCGGCAGGGCCGCTTCCGGCTCCTCCCAGAAGATCACCCGGCGCGCCTCGGCGAACCGGCTCATCAGATGCTGGGGCCGCTGAAAGACGAAGTTCCACCGCAGGTGGGAGAAGCAGATCAGGGTACGGTCGTCGGCTGGAAGGGGCGCAAACTGGCTCTGCCCCAGCTCCGAGGCGGTGGAAAGCTTGATCAACGCGGGTATCCCTGAAGTTGGAAAGACCCCGGAATAACGTGAGTCAGGAACCCCGGGTTCCGCGCCGCAACATGAATTTATATTAATCTGGATAAGGACTAAGCTGGATTGTTTCGGAAACGGGCCGTTCCGTTCAAGAATCGAACGCGGCTTTCAGCTCCTCCAGCCACGGCCCCGCCGTTCCGTCCGCCGGAGCCCGCCAGTCGCCGCGCGGGCTGAGCGCGCCTCCGGCCGACACTTTGGGCGAGTTTGGAATGGCGGTGCGCTTGAATTGGCTGATCTGGAAGAAGCGGAACAGGAACACCTCGAGCCACTTGCGGATCGTCGGCAGGTCGTAGGCGCGCTTCAGCGCGTCGGGATAGCCGACCGGCCACTGCCCCTTCGCGGCGTCGCCCCATGCCTGCCAGGCCATGAAGGCGACCTTGGACGGCGGCTGGCCGGAGCGCAGGATGTGGAACAGGAAGAAGTCGTGAAGCTCGTAGGGGCCGATCTTGTCCTCGGTCGACTGGATCTCGCCCTTCTCGTCGGCCGGCACCAGCTCGGGGGAGATCTTGGTCTGCAGGATGGCGTCCAGGATCCGGTTGGTCTCGTCGTCGAACTGGCCGGACTTGATCGCCCAGCGGATGAGGTATTGCATCAGGGTCTTGGGGACCCCGGCATTGACTCCATAATGGCTCATCTGGTCCCCCACCCCATAGGTCGACCAGCCGAGCGCGACCTCCGACAGATCGCCGGTGCCGACCACGAAGCCCCTGCGCTGGTTGGCGAGCCGGAAGAGGTAGTCGGTGCGAAGCCCCGCCTGCACGTTCTCGAACGTGATGTCGTAGACGTCCGCCCCGCGCTCGCCCTTGGCGTAGGGGTGCCCCATGTCGCCCAGCATCTGGAGTGCGGCCGGGCGGATGTCGATCTCCTCGCCGACGATGCCGAGCGCCTTCATCAGCGCCCAGGCGTTGGACTTGGTCGAACCGCCGGTGGCGAAGCCGGGCATGGTGAAGCCGAGGATGGTCGAGCGCGGAAGCTTGAGGAAGTCGCACATCTTCGCCGCGACGATCAGAGCGTGGGTGGAATCGAGCCCGCCAGAGACTCCGATGACGAGGTGGCTCCCGCTCGTCGTCTTGAAGCGCTTGGCGAGCCCCTGCACCTGGATGTTGAACGCCTCGTAGCAATCCTGGTCGAGCTGCTCGACCCGGTTGGGGACATAGGGGAAGCGCCGCAGCCTGCGCTCGAAGCCGATGTCGGAAAGATCCGGCTCGCGGTCGAAGTGGATCCGCCGCGCGCTTTTCTCCGGGTGGCCGGCCGCCACCGCATTGTCGTTGAAGGTCGGCATCCGCATCCGCTCGAGCCGGAGCCGCTGAACGTCGACGTCGGCGACGCACAGCTCCGGCTCGATGTCGAAACGGTTCGATTCGCAGAGCAGCTCGCCGATCTCGTAGATCGCGCTCTGGCCGTCCCAGGCGAGGTCGGTCGTGCTCTCGCCCGGGCCGGACGCGGCATAGACGTAGGCGGCGCAGCAGCGGCTCGACTGCGAGGCGCAGAGCAATTTGCGCTCGTCCGCCTTGCCGATCGTGATGTTGGACGCGGAGAGGTTGCACAGGATCAGCGCGCCGGCCAGCGCGCCCAGCGTGGAAGGCGGCTGCGGCGCCCAATAATCCTCGCAAATCTCGACGTGGAAGATGAAGTCGGCAAGGTCTTCGGCGGCGAATATGAGGTCGGTGCCGAACGGCACCGTCTCCCCCGCCACAGCAATCTCGATGCCGTTGAGGCCGATCCCGGAGACGAACCAGCGCTTCTCGTAATATTCGCGGTAATTGGGCAGGAAGCTCTTCGGAACGACTCCCAGGATCCGCCCGCGCGTCACCACCAGGGCGCAATTGTAGAGCCGGCCGTTGCGCCGGAGCGGCGCTCCGACGACGAAGGCGGGTCCTAGCTTCGCCGTCGCCGCGACGAATTCGGCCACCCCATGCTCCACCCGGTCGAGGAAAGCCTCCTGAAGGAACAGGTCGTCGACGGCATAGGAGGAGAGGTTGAGCTCGGGGAAGACGACGAGGTCGGCGCCCCGGCCGTCGGCTTCGCGGGCGAGGGCGATCGCCTGCTCGACGTTGAAGGCGATGTCGCCCGACGATCCGGTCGGGCTCGCCGCCGCGACCCGGACGAAGCCGTGGCGGTGGATCGCCCCGAACGCCGCCTCCGGTTTGCTTAGGCCCATCAAAGCATCTCCGTCATCATGTCGACCGCGACCCTCATGCACTTGATGCGTGTAGCACCGCGGCCGCCGGGGCCGAAATGCTCCTCGCGGTGTGCGGTGACCCGGCCTGCCCGGGCGCAGCCGAAATGGACCAAGCCTGGCTCGTCGCCGGAATCCGCAAAGCCGGTGATCGCAAGCGCGATATGGGCGCGGCTGTTGGCCAGCGCGCCCTCGGCCATGGCGATCGCCACCTCCTTCGAGACCGCGTCCTTCTCCTCGATCAGGGTCATGGGGATTCCCAGCATCTCGTTCTTCGCCTCGTTCGAATAGGTCACGAAGCCGCGGTCGAAGACGTGGGCGACACCCTGCACGTCGGTCAGGAGCGAGGCGAGCATCCCGCCCGTGCAGCTCTCGGCGGTGGCCAGCATCAGCTCGCGCTCATGGGCTTTTTCGAGCAGCCGGCGGGTCGCCGCCTCGGTCTCCGTAGGAAGGACGGGGGAGAGGGTTTCGGTGTGCGCCATGGCCAAGGAACCGGCCCGCCGCGCCGATGGTTCCAGACCGAAACGACGGAGAAACGACATGGCCGATAACAGGCAGGACGCGATTCAGCTGCTCACCCAGGACCATCGCGAGGTGGAAGCGCTTTTCGAGAAGTTCGAGAAAGCCAGCCGCGACGGCACCAAGGAGAAGCTGGCGCGGCAGATCTGCACCGAATTGAAGATCCACACGATGATCGAGGAGGAGATCTTCTACCCGGCGCTTCGCGGCAAGGTGGACGACGACGATCTCGACGAGGCGCTCGTCGAGCATGACGGCGCCAAGGTGCTGGTCAACGACATCGAGGCGGGCGAGCCGTCCGACGACTTCTACGACGCGAAGGTGAAGGTCCTCCAGGAGGAGATCGAGCACCACGTCAAGGAAGAGGAGAAGCAGAAGGACAACCTCTTCAGCCAGGCCCGCAAGACCGACGTCGATCTCGACGCGCTCGGCGAGCAGATGGCCGCGCGCAAGGCGGAGCTCCAGCAGCAGGCCGAGGCCGGCGGACTTCCGCCCGCCAAGCCGGCGACCCTGACCCAGGAGGCCTGATCATGGGCGCGGGGAGGAAGATCGCGCTCGGCCTCGGCGCGGCCTGCGCCGCGGGCCTGGGCTATCTGGCGACGGTGGTCTGGCGCCGCCGCGGCGACGAACGCAATCATAGCGGCGCTCGGCCGGCGATCAGCGGCTCCGGCGGCCACGGCGCCGTCGGCCACTCGGGAGCGGCGCGCTCGGCCGGCCCCGAGGCGATGCGTGACCCGCCCAAGGAGTGGGAGCGGGTCGACGAGGCGAGCGACGAAAGCTTCCCCGCCAGCGATCCCCCGGCGATCAACCCGCACGTCGACTAAACTAGATTCCTCCCCCGGATTTCCGGGGGAGGGGGACCAGCCGAAGGCTGGTGGAGGGGCTTCTTCCCGCAAGGCGGGCCCCTCCACCATGCTTGCCATGGTCCCCCTCCCCTGCAAAAGCACGGGAGGATTGTCAGCGCGGCGCGTCCTTGTCCGGACCGTCCGCCAGGATCGTCTCGCGGGCCAGTCGTAACTCCTGGATCGCCGCCGCCGTCGCGCTTCCCCAGACGAGGTGGGCGGCGATCATCAGCGCATTGCGCCGGGCCGGGTGCTCAGTCGCCGGCTCCAGCGTCCCGACCGCGGGAATCCAGCCCATGTAGCTCGCCAGCCACACCGCGGCCCCGGCCGCAGCGCCGGTGCGCTTCTTCGGATCGGGGTTCACCGCCGCGATCATCGCGCCCATCGCCGCGCCGTAAAGAAAGTGCGTGAGGGTGGTGATGTCCTTCGCGGCCTCGTCGGGCAGGGTCACGCCGAGCTGCTTCGAGCCGGAATCGACGATCTCGCGCGGCGTGAGCGGATAGCGCTCCTCGTCCGGAAGGCGGGCGTGCATCCGCCGCATCGCGCCGGTCATCGCCATCGTTCCGACGAACCCCGCGATCCCGCCGATCAGCAGCCGGCTGCCGAGCTTCAGCTTCTCGTCCTTCACGCGCCCTCCATCCGTCCTGCGGGCCTATCTGGACGTCCGTAATGGATTCGGACGCCCGCGGGAATGAGGGGCCTATTCGTACCTTAGCGCATGGATCGGATTGGAGCGTGCCACCCGGATGGCGTGACTTGCGATGGTGCCGAGCGCGATGCCGAGAGCGAGCAAAGCGGCGAGGACGAACGGCACCGGCCCGAGCGCGATCCGGCTGTCGAAGCCGTTCAGCCAGTCGCGCATCACCCACCAGGCGATCGGCCAGGCGATGAGGTTGGCGACGATCACCGGCTTAGAGAATTGCCAGGCGAGCAGCCGGACGATGTCGCGGGAGCGGGCGCCGAGCACCTTTCGAATCCCGATCTCCTTGGTTCGCCGCTCGGCGGTGAAGGCGGCGAGGCCGAACAGTCCCAGGCAGCCGATCACCACCGCCAGAACGGCGAAGGCGCCGAACAGCTGGCCCCGGGCTTCGTCCCGGGCATAAAGCTTCGCCACCCGCTCGTCGGCGAACTCGCCGCGGAACGGCACGTCGGAGATGAGGCTTTTCCAGACCCGCTCGACCGCCGCGAGGACCTTCTTGGGCTCGGCGTCGGCGTAGCGGATGACCATCGCGTTGGTGCCGTTGCGGGCATAGAGGAACATGATCGGCTGGAGCGGGTCGCGGATCGAGCGGAAGCGGGCGTCCTTCACCACGCCGACGATGGTGGCGTTGACGAGCCCGAGCTCCGGAAGGCTCAAGCCGGACTGGATGGTCTTGCCGATCGCCTGCTGCGGGTCACGGAAGCCTAGCCGCTGCGCGGCGGCCTCGCTGACCACGATGTTGGTCCCCCGCCGGACGAACGCCTCCTCCGCCGCCTTGTCCTGGGGAAAGGGCGTGGTCGAATCGTCCATGGCCGCGCTTTCGGAAAAATTGCGGCCGGCGAGCATCTTCATGCCCATCGTCGGGAAGAAGTCCTTGTCGACGACGTAGACGCCGAGATCGATGCCCTTGGGGTTGCCGGGCAGGTAGACGGAGGTGACGCTGTTATTGCCCGGCGAGACTCCGATCCCGGTCAGGGCGACGGCCTTGACCCCGTCCACCTTGGCCACCTCGCGCTTCAGGGTCTCGGCCGCCTTCTGCACCTGCGGGGCGTTGACCCCCTGGAGCTGGAGCAGTCCGTTGCGGTCGTAGCCCGAGTCCGCGGTGCGCGCGTAGAGCGTCTGCGCGTAGATCACCGCCGTGCAGATGATGAGGCCGATCGACACGGCGAACTGCGCCACGACCAGGATGTTGCGGAGCCGCCCGGTTCCCTGCGCTTCGGCCGCCGACTTGTTCGCCTTGAGCACCTGCGCCGGCTGGAAGCGGGATAGGTAGAAAGCCGGGTAGAGCCCGCCGACGGCACCGACGATGAGGACGAGTAGGGCGATCGGAAGAAGCACTCCGTCGCCGCCCAGGTAGCGCAGCACGATATCCGCATCGAGGAACTTGTTGAACAGCGGAAGGAGGAGCTCGACCATCGCGAGCGCAAGCAGCATCGCCAGGGCGGTGAGCAGCATCGACTCGCCGATGAACTGGGCGATGAGCTGGCGCCGGCTCGCGCCCAACACCTTTCTAAGCGCCACCTCGCGCGCCCGCTGCGAGGCGCGCGCCGTGGCGAGGTTGGTGAAGTTCACCACCGCCATGGCGAGGGTGAGCAAGGCGACGATCGCGAAGGTGCCGATCGTCCGAGCGTCGTTGCCGGGCGTGAACGATGCGCGCTGGGCGTGGCCGAGGTGGATGTCGCGAACGGCGACGAGGTGCCAATCCTGCGAATCGCCGGGATTGGTCTTCTCCCCGCCGCCCTTATCGTCCGGAATGTTGCGCTTCTCCCAGGCCGGGAACTGGCGCTCGATTTCCGCCGCGCTCGCGCCCGGGCGAAGCTTGACGTACCACCAGCCGCCCTGGTTGCCCCATTCGGTGAGGAAGGTCGGCTGGTCCGCGAAATAGCTCTGCGGATCGAAACGGGCGACGATCCCGAAGTTCAGATGGGTGTTCTTGGGAAGGTCCTTCATCACCCCCCCGACGACGTAGTCGACCGTCTTCCCCTGGCTGACCAAGGTCAGGGTCTTGCCCAGCGCGTCCTCGTTGGGGAAGCGCTTCTTCGCCTCGGTTTCGGTGAGGACCAGCGCGTTCGGCCGGTCGAGCGCAGTCCTTGCATCGCCGCGGACGAACGGCACCTGGAGTATGTCGAACAGATTGCCGTCGACGAAGTTGAAGCGGTCGACAAGGCTCGGCTCGCCATGCTGCATGACCACTCCGCCCGCAGAGGCGATGTAGACGCCTTTCTCGATCTGCGGGAAGTCCTTCAAGAGCGCCTTGCCGGAGGCGTAGCTCGACATCTGCAGGGCCATCTCCTCCCCGCCATTGTCGGTCGCCTTGTACCAGTCCTGGAACTGGTAGGCGCGGTCCGCGCCCGCCATCCACGCGTCGTAGCTCGTCTCGTAGCGGACGTAGAGGAGGATGAGCAGGCAGGCGGCGAGGCCGAGCGCAAGCCCGAAGATGTTGATGAAGGCGTAGGTCTTGTTCTTGGCCAGCGCCCGAAGGCCGACGGTGACGTAGTTTCTCCACATGACGTTGGTCCTATTCGTAGCGCAGGGCGTGGATGGGATTGAGCCGGGCGACCCGGAAGGCGTGGCCGGCGACGGTGCCGATCGCGATCCCGAGCGCGAGCAGTCCGGCGAGGACGAACGGCTCCGGAGTGAGCGGAATTCGGACGTCGTAGCCGTTCAGCCAGTCGCGCATCGCCCACCATGCCGCCGGCCAGGCGACGAGGTTGGCGACCACCACCGGCTTCGAGAATTGCCAGGTGAGCAGCCGGACGATGTCGCGGATCCGCGCGCCGAGCACCTTGCGGATCCCGATTTCCTTGGTCCGCCGCTCCGTGGTGAAGGCGGCGAGGCCGAACAGGCCCAGGCAGGCGATCAGCACCGCGAATCCGGCGAAGCCCAGGAAGATTGCCGCCCGCGCCCGTTCCTGGGCATAAGCTTTGGCGACGAGATCCTCGGTGAAGTCCGCTTCGAACGGCACGTCTGGAAGCAAGCGGCTCCAGACCCGCTGGAGGCCCTCGCGCACCTGCGAGGGGACGGCACCGCGGTAGCGGACGACGATCAGCGAGGTGCGGGTCGGATCGAAACCGAAGATGAGCGGCTCGATCTCGTCGCGGGCCGTTCGGATGCGCGTGTCCTCGACCACCCCGACGATCGTGCAGGGCACCAGATCGTCCCCGTCGACGCTGACCCGGACGGCCTGACCGACGGCCGATTGGGGGCTTGCGAAACCGAGCTGCGCAGCGGCGCGGCGGTTGACGATGACGTTGAGTCCGCGCTCCATGAGGTCGGGCGCCGGCGCCGCGTCGGCGCCCGGAGCCGCGCGGGGGATCAGGTCCTTCGCCTCGCGCTCGCCGAGCAGCCGCCCGGCCAGGAGCCGCATTCCCATCGTCGGGAAGAATTCGGGATCGGCACGGTAGAAGCCGATGTCCGTCGCTTCGTCGGTAGCGGCGGATTTCGCCGTCATGATCGACTTGTTATGCGCCGCGGCCACGCCGATGTTGCTTCGCGCCACGCCGGCGACGCCCTTGATCCGCGACGCCTCGCGGCGGAACGCCTCGTAATTGCCCTCGCGGGTCAGCCGTGCGCCGCCGCTTATCTGGATGAGGCCGTCCCGCTCGAACCCCGGGTCCGCTTTCTGCACGAACCGCGCCTGCGAATAGATCACGGTCGTGCAGATGATGAGGCCGATCGAGATGGCGAACTGGGTGACGACCAGGGCGATCCGGAGCCGGCCCGAGCCGACCGTCTCCGCCGAGGACTTGTTCGCCCGGAGCACCCGCGCCGGCTGGAAGCGCGATAGGTAAAAGGCCGGGTAGAGGCCGCCGGCGGCTCCGACGAGGAGCGTGAGGAGGAGCGCCGGAAGAAGGAAGCCGTCGGCACCGAAATAGCGGACCTTCAGCACGATATCGAGCCAGGCGGAGAGCATCGGCGCGGCCAGCTCGACCACCGCCAAAGCGAGCAGCATCGCGATCCCCGAGAGGAGCAGGGATTCGCCGAGGAACTGGGTCACCAGCTGGCTCCGCGAGGCGCCCAGCACCTTCCTAAGCGCCACCTCCCGGGCCCGCTGGCCGGCCCGCGCCGTCGACAGGTTGACGAAGTTGATGCAGGCCATGACCAGGATCAGCACCGCGACGATCGAGAAGGTCGTAACCGTCCGCGAGTCGTTGCCGGGCCGCATCGCGCCGAGCTGCGCCTCGCCGAGATGGACGTCGCCGACGTTGACGAGCTTCAGGTCCATGATGTCCGCCCGGCTGGAGGCGCGGCCGTCGATATTTTCCGACGGGATGGCCCTCTTCTCCCATGCCGGAAGCGCGGCGTTTATCGCCGCCGGATCGGCACCCGGGCGCAGCTTCACGTAATGATAGGCCGCCATGTTGCCCCACAGGCTCGACGGCGGTGCGCTGTCCCAGGTGTGCGGATCGAAGCGGGCTATGGTCGACAGATCGAGGTGGCTGTTCTTCGGCAGGTCCCGGATCACGCCCGTCACCTTGTAGTCGTAGGTCCCGGTGGAGGTCCGCTCGGTCAGGGTCTTCCCGAGCGCGTCCGCCGTCCCGAACTGCTTGATCGCCTCCCGCTCGGTGACGACGATCGATTTCGTGTCCGGAAGGGCGGTCTTTGCCGAGCCTTGAACGAACGGGAGCTGGAAGATGTCGAAGAAGCTCGGATCGACGTAGAGCTCGTCGACCCAAACCGCCTGGCCCCCGCGGACCGTCGCCAGGCGTCCCGGCATGGCGACGCTGATCGCCTCGATCTGCGGGAAGCCGCCCGGAAGGGCGTCGCGCACCGGCACGGGGCTCTTCTGGTTACGGGTGACCGGCTGGCCGGCTTCGTGCCAGGTCGCCTGCACCTGGTAGACTCGATCGCTGTCCGGCAGCCACTTGTCGTAGCGCGTCTCGTAGCGGACGTAGAGCAGGATCAGGAGGCAGGCGGCGAGGCCGAGCGCAAGCCCGAAGATGTTGATCAGCGCATAGGCCCGGCTCCGTGCCAGCACCCGGTAGGCGACCGTCAGGTAGTTGCGCCACATATTGCGGTTCCTACTCGTACCGGAGGGCGTGGACGGGGTTGAGCCGGGCGACCCGGATCGCGTGGCCGGAGATCGTCCCCAGCGCGATGGCGAGGGCGAGGAGGCCGGCGGCAAGGAAAGGCGCGGGCCCCAGGTCGATGCGCGCGTCGAAGCCGTTCAGCCAGTCGCGCATCAGCCACCAGGCGACCGGCCACGCGATCAGGTTCGCGACCATCACCGGCTTGGAGAATTGCCACGCGAGAAGCCGCAGGATGTCGCGGACCCGAGCCCCGAACACCTTCCTGATCCCGATCTCCTTGGTTCGCCGCTCGGCGGTGAAGGCGGCGAGCCCGAACAGGCCGAGGCAGGCGATCAGGATGGCGAGCGCGGCGAAGACGGCGAAGGTGTTCCCGCGCGCCTCGTCGGCGCCGTAGAGCGCGGCGAGCCGGCTTTCGGCGAACTGCGATTCGAACGGTACGGCCGGGGCGTGACGGCGCCAGACCCGCTCGGCTGCGGCCCGGACCTGCTCCGCCTGCGCCCCTTCGTAGCGCACCACCAGCCAGCGATAGGCGCCGCTGTCCCAATAGACGATCGGCTCGACAGGGTCCCGCACCGAGCGGAAGCGGCTGTCCTGCGCCACGCCGACGATCGTCGCGGGCACCAGTATGTCGTTCTGGAACATCGGGATCCGGATCTGCCGGCCGATCGCGGCGCCCGGTTCGGCGAAGCCGAGCTTACGGGCGGCGAGCGCGTTCAGGACGACGTTGACCCCGCGCCCTGCGATGCCCTGCTCGGCCGCGGTCAGGTCCTCCTGATAGCGGATCGCCGCCTGGTCGATGAACGCCTTGTCGTTGGCGAAGCGCGGCGAGAGCGGGCGGCCTGCCGCCATCTTGATCTTGAGGACGTCGAAGAAGCTCGGCTGGACGCTGTAGAAGCCGAGCTTGACCGGAGCGGCGGCGCCGGGCGCGGCGACATTGGTGTACAAGGTCCGGTCGGACCCCGGCTCGATCATCGTCCCGGCGACTCCGGTCACCCCCTGTACCGAGGCGATCTCGCGAATGATCGTGTCGCGCACCGGCGCGATCTCCGGCTGGTCCAGGCCCTTGATCTCGATGAGGCCGCGGCGATCGTAGCCGGCGTCGACGCTCCGCGCGAACAGGGTCTGCTGGTAGACCACCGCCGTGCAGACGATGAGGCCGATCGAGACGGCGAACTGCGCCACGACGAGGAGACTGCGGAGCCGCCCCGCGCCCCGGGTTTCGGCCGCGGCCTTGCCGCCCTTCAGGATCGCCGCCGGCTGCGCCCGCGACAGGTAGAAGGCGGGATAGAGGCCTCCGGCCACTCCCACCGCGGCGGTCAAAGCGAGAATTGGAAGCGCTAAACCCCCGCGCCCGAAATAGGTCAGCTCGAGATTCGCATCCAGGAAGGCGGAGAAGACCGGAAGGACCAGCTCGACGAGGGCGAGCGCGACCACCATCGCCGCGGCGACGAGCAGCATCGACTCGCCCAGGAATTGGGCGACGAGCTGGACCCGGCGCGCGCCGAGGACCTTGCGCACCGCCACCTCGCGCGCCCGCCGGCTTGCCCGCGCGGTGGTCAGGTTGACGAAGTTCACGCAGGCCATGGCGAGGATGAGCAAAGCGACGATTCCGAAGGTGGCGAGGGTGCGCAGGTCGTTGCCCGGCCGGTCGCCCTCGGCGCCGCTCAGATGGACGTCCCGCACGTTGACCAGCCGCCAATCCCACTGCTTGCCGAGGTCGCCTCCGGCGGCGTCCTTGGCGGGAACGTTGCGCTTCTCCCAAGCGGGCAGGGCGGCATCGACGGCGGCAATGTCGACGCCGGGCTTCAGCTTCACGTAGGCGGCGCCGTTGACGCAGCCCCAGGGGCAAGGATTCTCCTCGGCCGAGTTGAACCGGCGGACGATGTCGAAATCGAGGTGGCTGTTCCTGGGAATATCCTCGAACACGCCGGTCACCCGAAGGTCGTAGGTCTTGCCGTCACGCACGGTAGTGAGGGTGCGGCCGATCGCGTCGATCGTTCCGAACTGGCGAATGGCCTGCGAGCGGCTAAGCGCCACCGAGTCGGTCGTCTTCAGTGCCTCGGCCCCGCTTCCGCGCAGGAAGGGAATTGCGACGATGTCGAAGAAGCGCTCGTCAGCAGCGTGGACCGGCATCCGCGCCGGCACACCGTCCTTCATCACGACGATGTCGTCGGCCTCGAGCTTCGAGACCGCCTCGAACTGCGGAAAATCCTTGGCCAAGGCGGCGGCGACCGGCTGGGTCGAGGCCTGCATCGCAACCCGGGCGCCGGTGCTGCCGTCGATGCCGACGGTCTGCACCTGGAAGACCCGGTCGGAATCGGCGATCCAGCGGTCGTAGCTGGTCTCGTAGCGGACGTAGAGGAGGAGCAGCAGACAGGCGGCGAGGCCGATCGCCAGGCCGAACAGGTTGATGCCCGCATAGACCTTGTGCCGCATCAGCGCCCGCGCCGCGACCGTCAGGTAATTCCCCCACCGTTTCAGCATTGGTGTTCCTTTGAGCCAAAGCTCGGAAACTCCGTTCGCCCCGAGCGACACGAACGGCTTCCTCCCTCTCTAAACCTTTCCGGACCTCACGCCGCCCGGCGGCGCTCGATCAGGATCTTGCCGTCGAGCATGTTGACCACCCGGCCGGCATAATCGGCGTGGCTCGGCGAGTGGGTGACCATGACGATCGTCGACCCTTCGCGGTTGAGCTGCTGGAGCATCTTCATCACCTCCTCGCCATGCTGGGTGTCGAGGTTGCCGGTCGGCTCGTCGGCTAGGATCAAATTGGGATTGCCGACCAGCGCCCGGGCGACGGCGACGCGCTGCTGCTGGCCGCCGGACAGCTGGCTCGGCCGGTGCTTGGCGCGGTGGGCGATCCCGACCTTGTCCATCACCTCCTCGACCCGGCGTCGACGCTCGGCGGCGGCGACGTCGTGGTAGAGAAGCGCGAGCTCGACATTCTCGCGCACCGACAGCTCGTCGACCAGGTTGAAGCTTTGGAAGATGAAGCCGATGTTGCGCTTGCGCACGTCGGCGAGCTTCGCCTCCGGAAGGCCGGCGACCTCCTGGCCGTTGAAGACGTATGAGCCGCCGGTCGGCGAATCGAGCATCCCCAGAACGTTGAGCAGGGTCGACTTGCCGCACCCGGACGGACCCATGATCGCGACGAACTCGCCGTCGGCTATGTCGAGATCGATTCCGTCGAGCGCAGTCGTCTCGACCGTGTCGGTGCGGTAGACCCGCGACAATTCACGCATGGTCAGCATTGAAGATGCTCCTTCTTCACGTGTCGAGGTCGAGCCGATCCTTGTCGGCGAAACCGGTGTAGGGCGAGGTGATGACGCGCTCCCCGGGCTCCAGCCCGTCGAGCACTTCGATGAAATCGGAGTTGCGGCGGCCCAGGCGGACGTTGCGCTTGATCGCGCTGTGGCCGTCCGGTGCGACGACGAAGACGAAGGCTCCGCCCGTCTCGTTGTAGAAGGCGCCGTTGGGAATCAGCAGGGCCGGAGTGGGATCGCCGAGCGTCAGCTTGACCTGCAGGGTCTGCCCGCGATTGAGCTCCGCCGGCTCCTGGCCGAGGAACCAGAGATCGACGTCGAACGCGCCGTTCCTCACCTGCGGATAGATTTTCGCGACCTTGGCGCGGTAGCTCTTGCCGCCGACGTCGACGGTTGCGACCTGCCCCGGCTGGACCCGGCCGAGATAGAATTCGTCGACGCTCGCCACCAGCTTGTTGCGGCCGGCGCTGTCGAGCTGGCCCAGCCGCTCGCCGCGCTGGAGCGACTGTCCGACCTGGATCGAGAAAGCGGTGAGCTGGCCGTCGACGGGGGCGCGAAGGTTGAGCGCGTCGAGAGTCGAGCGGGCGATGGCGAGGCTCTGGCTTAGCGAGGCGTTGGAGGCGCGAAGCTGCGAGAGCTGGCTCGACTGGAGGCGCTCGTCGGTGACCTGCGCCCGGCTCAGCACCTGCGCTCGGCGGGCATTGGCCTGATATTCGTCGCGGCTGTCGTGATAGGCCTTGGCGGGAATGAAGCCCTTCTCGGCGAGCGGCTTCTGCATCTCGTACTGGCGGCGCGCCTTTTCGGCAGCGAGCTGCGCCTCGATCACCGAACGGCTGTCGTTGGTCCGCGTCTGGGCGAGGTTGAGCTCCATGTTGCGCATCGAGTTGATCTCGCGCGACACGTCGGCCTGGCGGGCGAGGACGTTGAGCTGGAGGTCGGAATTGGATAGTTCGGCGAGGAGCTGCCCCTTCCTTACCATCGCTCCGTCCTCGGCGTAGAGTTTCTCGACCCGGCCGCCCTCGACGGCGTCGAGATAGACGGTGACGAGCGGGGTGACCCGCGCGCGAAGCGGCAGAAAGTCGTCGAAGCGGCCTTTCGCAACCGTCGACACCGTCACCCGGTCGGCGGCGACGCTCTGGCTGTTCGCGCTCGGCGCGAACCACCAGAAGAGCAGCGCAGCGAGGACGAGGGCGGCCGCGCCAAGGCCGATCTTCATCTCCTTCTTGAGGCCCTTGCGCTCGACCACGCGGTCCATGCCGCTGCCGCTTTGCGCGCCCGAGGGCCCTTCGTTCTTAGGCATCTTGATTATGCTCATCTCCACCTCATGCCGCCCCGGCAGCAATCATCGTGCCACCGCCGCCTACAGGCGCAAGCGCCGGCGCTTCGGCCCCCCGCCCGGCCTGTGTGCGATATCGGACATGGCGATGTTCGGACATGGACATCGGCGCGGGCCTAGAGGTGCATGCTCTCGCAGCCCATCGCCAGGCGCGGGCCGCCGTCGCAAGAGGCCGCGGGGCGAGCGACTGGGCCGCCGGCGCGGCGGCGGCTCGGGCGGCGCCGACCGGCTCCAGCACCGACATCGGCATCAGAACGGCGATCAGCGCCCACAGGGTCGCCGCCATCCAGAGTTTAAGCTTGCGCATCGCCTTTCCTTTCGAACCGGGATCATCCCTGTCTCCCCTCCTTCAGCATCAGCCGTGCCAAGCCGCGAAAGGCCCGGTTTTCCGCCATTTCCGCGCCTCCCTCATCCGCTCCGCAAGTTCGCTTCCGGACGGACGCGTTCAGGCTCGGACGACCGCCTGTCCGATCCCGGACGCTGGCACGATTGTTGTTTGTGGACCCTCGAACATTGTAGGAGGGACATGTGGGTCGGGAGGGGAAGCCATTTTCGCGCTGCGTCGTCATCGACGACGATCCGGACATCCTGCTTTCCGCGCGGCTGCTGCTGCGCGACCTGTTCGCCGACATCGGCGCCTTCCAATCGCCGGAAGAGGCGATGCCCTCGATCGACGGGGCCGGCGCCGACGTCATCCTCCTCGATGCGAATTTCGGACGCGGCGCGACCGACGCCGCCGAGGGCTTCCAGTGGCTCGGCGAGATATTGAAGCGCGACCCGGAAGCGATCGTGGTGATGATCACCGCCCATGGCGGGATCAACATCGCGGTCGAGGCGATGAAGCGCGGCGCCACCGACTTCGTCTCTAAGCCTTGGTCGAACGAGCGGCTCCTCGCCACCGTCCGGACCGCCGCCGCGCTTCGCAAGTCGCGCGAGGCGGCGGTGACCGAGCGCAAGCGCGCGGTGGCGATCGCGGCCCCGGCGGCGGGCGGCGAGACTCCTCTCCTCGGCACTTCTGCGGCGATCCGACGGGTCTATTCGCTGATCGAGCGCGCCGCCCCGACCGAGGCCAACGTCCTCATCCTCGGCGAGAACGGGACCGGCAAGGAATTGGTGGCGCGCGAGATCCACCGACTCTCCCGCCGCTCGGAAGGCGTGATGGTGTCGGTGGATCTCGGCGCCGTCGCCGCCAACCTGTTCGAATCCGAGCTGTTCGGCCATGTGAAGGGCGCCTTCACCGACGCCAGGGGCGACAGGGTCGGCCGGCTCCAGGCCGCGGACGGGGGGACCTTGTTCCTCGACGAGGTCGGCAACCTGCCACTCCATCTCCAGCCTAAGCTTCTGACCGCGCTCGAGCAGAGGCAGGTGGTGCCGGTCGGCGCCAACCGACCGGTGGCGATCGACGTCCGCGTCATCGCCGCGACCAACCTGCCGCCCGACCGGCTGGAGGATGAGAGCCTGTTCCGGCAGGATCTGCTGTTCCGCCTCAATACCGTCGAGATCGAGCTTCCGCCGCTTCGCGAGCGGCGCGAGGACATACCGCTGCTCGTCGACCATTATGTCGGCCTCTATGCCCGCAAATACGGAAAGCCGGCACGCGAGGTGCCTGGGCCGGTTCTCGCCGCGCTTCAGGCCTATGACTGGCCCGGCAACGTTCGCGCGCTCCGCCACGCCGCCGAGCGGGCGGTGATCCTCGCCGTCGATGGGGCGTTCACCGCCGAGGACTTTTCGCTCTCGCGCGGGCTGCCCAAGGGGGCGGCCGCGTCGATGCCGCCGCCGGTGTCCGGCGGCGACCTCAACCTTGAGCGCGCCGAGCGCCAGATGGTCGAGCAGGCGCTGAAGAAGCATGCCTACAACATCTCGCTGGCGGCACAGGAGCTGGGGCTGACCCGCGCCTCCCTCTATCGCCGGATGGACAAGCATGGGCTTTAATGCCGCAGGCGACGGCCTCGACGCCGCTGCTACCGTCACCCTGAACTCGTTTCAGGGTCCAGGTCTCCAGCGCCACGCGGCTCGACATTGGATGCTGAAACAGGTTCAGCATGACGACGGGAGCCGGCGAGGCTCCCGCCCTAGCGGCAAGAGCTTCGGAGCAGCTCGCCCGTGAGATCCGGCCTGTTCAGGGCCCGCTACGTGGCGGGGCTGGCTTGGCGTGCCACGCTACTGCTCGGGACCGTCTTCCTCTTCGTCGTCTCGCTCAGCCGCGAAGGGCTCGGCGCCGCCCGCCTTCTCGCCGCCGCCGCCTGTCTCTGGGCGGTCGTCGAGCTGTGGCGCTACATCCAGCGCACCAACATGGAGATCGCCCGATTCCTCGAGGCGGTTCGGCTCGGCGACCTCTCGCAGAGCTTCTCCCGAGGCAGCGTGGGAAGCGGGTTCACCGAGATCAGCCACGCCCTCGATCAGGGCATCCGAAAGCTGCGCGACGAGCGCCATCGCCTCACCGACGCGAGCCGTTTCTACGAAGCGGTCCTCGACGATGCCCCGACGCCCCTCCTGACCGTCGATGCCGAGGGGCGGGTGGAGCTTACCAACAAGGCCGCGCGCCGGCTGTTCGTCCGCCACCAGGGCGTTCGGGTGGACGATTTCGCCGATTACGGCCAAGCCTTCGCCCGGACGCTGGCCGACGAGGCGATCGGAGCCCCGCGTCTTGTATCCCTCACCCTCGACGCGATGCCGCAGACCGCGATGGTGAGCGCCGCCGCGGTCCACCGCCTGGGCGGAATGGTCCGGGTAGTGGCGGTTCAGCCGATCCAGGGCGAATTGAACGCCGTCGAGATCGCCGCCCAAAGCGATCTCGTTCGGGTCCTCACCCACGAGATCATGAACTCGATCACCCCCGTCACGTCTCTCGCCCAGACGGCGGCGGGGCTGATCGCCGAGGCCGATACGGGTGGGGATCCGCTCATCTCGGACGCCCGCGCCGCCGTCGAGACGCTGGCTCGGCGGGCCGATGGGGTCATGCACTTCGTCGAGAGCTACCGCCAGATCAGCCGGACCCCGGAGGTCCGCCGGCGAGTCTTCGAAGTGCTGCCCTGGGCGAGGGAAATCCAGGCGCTGTTCCGCGCCAGCGACCACGGCGCCGGAGTCGCCCTGCGGCTCGACGTCGCTCCGGAGCACCTTATCGTCGACGCCGATCCGGACCTGCTTTGCCAGGTGCTGATCAACCTCTTGAAGAACGGGGCCGAGGCGGCGGCCGCCCACAATGCGGTGCCGGCGGTGTCGCTCACCTTCGCCTGGGCCGCCGGCGGCCGAGCCCAGATCGAAGTCTGCGACAACGGTCCCGGAGTGCCCGAAGGCCTTCGCCAGGACATCTTCCTTCCCTTCTTCACCACCAAGGCGAAAGGGACCGGGGTCGGCTTGAGCCTCGCCCGCCAGGTGGTTCTCGCCCACCGCGGCTCGATCGCGCTCGCCGAGCGGGAAAGCGGCGGAGCGTGCTTCAGGATCTTGATCTGAGGGCTGACCGCTTCTCCTCCCCTGCTTTTGCAGGGGCGGGCGACCGTGCGAAGCATGGTGGAGGGGCCCTTCTTAAGCCGAAGAAGCCCCTCCACCACGCTTCGCGCGGTCCCCCTCCCCCGGAAATTCGGGGGAGGAGAAGGAAGGTGTGACTACCCTTCCGCCGTGGACAGAGCCTCCGCCGGCACTTCGTCGGCCAGGCTAAGCCCGTCCAGGATTCGGGCGGTCTCGTCGCGGACCATCAGCATGACCCGGTGGAGCCGGCACTTGTCCTCCGTGATGCAATTCTCGCAGGTCTTGTGGGCGAAACGGCTGGCGCAGGGCAGGAGGCCGAGCGATCCGCGCGTGAGGCGAACGATCGTGCCGTAGCTGATCTCGGCCGGCGGCTTCGCCAGCCAGTAACCGCCCTCGCGGCCGCGGCGGCTCGCGACAAGCCCCTCGCGGATCATCTGGGAGAGCATCACCGTCAGGAACTTGGGCGGAATGTTCTGGGCCTGGGCGATCTCGCCCAGCTGGACCGGCCCTTCGCCATGCCGGTCGGCCAGGTGCAGCAGCGCCCGGATTGTGTACCGCGTGCGTTGAGAAAGCATGAGCGCGTCATGGACCCCGCCGCCTGCCTTGGCAACCGACCGAAGCCGGTCGCTCTCAAGGAGAGCGGCGCTCCCGCCTCGACGGCAGCTGGAGCATAGTCGCTCGAGTGCCGAAGGCGCCGGTTAAGTTACCGGCGTCACCCTGACTTGCCAGGGTCCAATCCTCCACCCGCTGTGCCGTCTCCCGCCGGAAGCCGAAACAAGTTCAGGATGACTGCAGATGACGACCCCCGGTAGCGGCCGATGAAGCGCTAGGCGGCGCGGAGCTCGACAAGCCCGTCCGCCTCGAGCGCTCTTAGGAGTTCCATCAGCTGCGCTTCGCACACGTCGGGGGGGACGTCGAACTCGGTGCCCAGGATATCGCGCAGCTCGCCGACGCGCTTCGGAACCTCGATCAGCGCCCAGATCCGGGTCGCCGTGCTGTTGAAGCCGTAACAGGTTCCGTTGTCGACGTGCAGGCCGACCAGCTCGCCGTCGACCTCCGCCTCCAGCAGGCCGCCGCGGCGCGCGACGATCAGGTCTTCGCTCATGGTCTCTCCCTGGGCGCGGGCGGCGCCGGACGGCGCCTCCCTTCGCAGGGGAGCGCCGCCGCGGCAAGGCTTAGAGAATGAAGTCCGACGCGGCCAGGATATGGCTGTTGAACGTCGAGACGAGGACCTGGAAGTCCGCCGTGCCGTCTCCGTTCACGTCGCCCATCACCAGCCAGTCGCTGCCGGACGCCTCGACGCGGAGCTCGCCGGCCGTGTGGCTGAACGCGTTCGAGCCGACGAAGCTGAACGCCTGGTCGCCGCCCAGGCTCGAATTCGCGTCGATCGCCGACAGGTCGATATGGTCGGTGAAATTCTCGAAATCGAGGATGTGGTCCGTCGCGGCGGCATTCGATTCGGAGGTCGACTGGTAGACGAAATAGTCCTTGCCGGTGCCGCCGCGCACGTTGTCCGCGCCCGCGCCGCCGAGCAGCCAGTCGTCTCCGGCAAGGCCGTAGAGCTGGTCGTTGCCGGCGCCCCCGACGAGGCTGTCGTTCTTCTGTCCGCCGACGAGCGTGTCGGCGGCGGCTCCGCCGGCGACGTAGAAGCTGCCGTCGGTCTCGGCGCTGCCGTTGAAGACCATCGCCTCGTCCGACTGGAGGGTGGTGCCGAGCACGGTCAGCAGCTTGCCGGCCTCGACATTGGCGTCGACCGTAGTCAGCGAATAGCTGACGTGCGCGCCGCCGAAGGTTGCGCCGCTGAGCAGTGTCAGGCGCTCGATGCCGACCAGGTTATTGGCGCCCAGGGTCATCGAATAATTGCCGTAGATGGCGACCACGTCCGTTCCGGTGCCGCCGGACACCGAGTCGGTCGAGTCGAGCGAGTTTCCGAAGTAGAAATAGTCGTTGCCGTCATTGCCGGCGACCGTGTCGGTGCCGCCCTGCGACACGTTGAACGTGTCGTTGCCGGAGCCCGTCGCGATCGTGTTGTCCGTTCCGTCGCCATTGTAGACGTTTCCGGCAGACTCGACGCCGTTGATCGTCACCGTGACGGTGGCGGTGTTTCCGCCCTGGAGCGTGTAGGTGAACTGATCGGTCGCGGTCGTGTTCACCGCCCCCGAGCTGGCCGGAACGAGATAGTTGAACTGGCCGTTCGGATCGTAGCTGTACGAGCCGTCCGAGTTCACGGTCAGAAGCGCCCCGGAAGCCAGCGCGAACTGGGTTCCGACGGTGCCGCCGCCGACCGCCGAGACGGTCAAAGCCGGGCCGTCCACGTCGCTGTCCGGGGTAGTCGGGTTGGGATCGAAGACGTTGCCCGTCTTGACCGCATTCTCGTTGGTCGAGATCGAGTCGTCGACGGCCACCGCCGGATCGTCGACCGCCGAGACGGTGATCGTGCGGGTGTCGACATCCTCTTCGCTGGTGCCGTCGCCGGTCAGCCCCGGATCGGTGCCCGTATAGCCGGCGTCGTTGGTGTAGACGGTGAGCGTGTCGTCGCCGTTGAAGTTGAGGGCGGGCGAATAGGTGAGCCCGTTGCTCGCCGCCAGCGTTGCGTTGATCTGGTTGATCGTCGCCTGGACGGTGATCGTGTCGACGGCCTGGGCGATGATCTCCCCGGAGTTGATTCCGCCCACGACGTCGGTGCGGATCGCGATCGTGCCGTGCTCGACCTGAAAGGTGACGTAGATCAGGTCGTTCGCCGGATCGGCGTCGGGATCGGAGACCGACATCCCGCTCAGCCAGGCGTTGCTCGCATCCTCGCTGGTGCCGATCGTTCCGCCGAGCGAGTTGACCGGCGCGTCGTTGACCGCAGCGATGTTGACCGTGACCAGCTCGACGTCGAGCCCGCTCGCCCCGCTGCCCTGACCGCCGCCCGGCGAGCCGTCGCTGAACCCGGCGGCGAGAGTCACCGAGGTCGGCGGGGCGTCGCTAAGGTTGGTGTAGGTGATCGAATGGATCACCTCGTTGACCAACGCGGTGGTCGCGGCCGCTTCGAGGCTGGTGAAGTTGATCGAAATGATGCCGTTGGCGTCGGCGTTGATATAGCCGAAGATCTGGCCGCCGCTGTTCTTGAGGTTGATCCCGTCGATCGTGAAGTTCGGCCCCGCCACCAGGTCGAAATCGTCCTGGGCGGCATTGGCGGCCGGGTTGCGGTTTACGCCGAAGCTCGCTCCGGCATAGTCGCCGAGCCCGCCGTTGTGGGCGTCGAGGTCGACGTCGGAGACGTTGGCGCCGGTGAGGATGAAGGCCGCGGTCTGCTCGGTCGCGTTGATCGGCGTGGAGGCGGTGAGCACCGGCGAGTCGTTCACTGCCGTGACGTCGACGGTGAGCACGTTCGAGGAGGCGGAGGAAGCACCGTCGTCGTCGACGACGCTGAAGGTGATCGAGCCGGCGCCGGCCCCGTTCAGGTTCGGGTCCGCCTTGAAGCTGACCTTGCCGTCGGTGAAATCCTGGACGGTGTAGGTCTGCGGCGCCGTCACTTCGACCGGCGCGCCGGCCCCGGCGGTGCCGTCCGCATCGTAATAGAGCTTTCCGCCCGTCACCGCGCTGATCGTCACGGCGGCGACGCTGCCGTCGACGTCGCTGCCGCCGAAGTCGCTCGTGTGGAGCACCCGGAAGCCGTCCTCCGACGCGGTGATGGTAGAGCTCGTTCCAACCGGCGCGTCGTTGGCGTCGGTGACCGCGATCGTCGTCGTGGCGACGTTGCTGTCCGCCGCGCCGTCGTTGACGACGACGGTGACCGTCCGGGCGAGGTTGGCGCCGTGATTGGTCGGATCGTCGCTCGAGTTCGAGAAGGTCACCGCCTGCAGCGCCGTCTGGAAATCGGCCGCGCTCGTTCCAGCCACGCCGACGAGCTTGACGAGCGTGTCGGTGCTGCTCGGATCGACGGTGATTCCGGCCGGAAGCCCGCCGACGTTCAGCTTGTCGCCGGTCACCGCGTTGGTGAGCGTGATCGTCGCGCTGACGATGTCGTCGCCCGAATCCGCGTCGGTGATCTGCACGTCGGCATCGGCGATCGCCGCGTCGGCGCCGCCCTCGGTGTAGCTGCTCGCGAAACCGGAGCCCGTGGCGGTGCTGCTGTTATCGGAGTCGAGGTCGAGCACCGGTGCCGCATTCGCGGCGGCGATGTCGAACGTGTAGGTGTTCGGGCTCTGGTCCGTGTCGACCCCGCCGTTCGCGATCCCGCCATTGTCCTGCACCTGGAAGGTGAAGGTCGGGTGCGTGTTGCCGGAGCCGGCCGGGGCGTCGTAGGTCAGCAGGTGGCTGTTGAGATCGGCAAGCGTGATCGTCGCGCCCGCCGAGATGGCGACGCCGTTCAGCTTCAGAGTGCCGGTCGTGGGCAGGGTGGTGATGATCACCGCCTTGAACGCATTGCCGTCGATCGGATCGCTGAACCCGTCGGTGAAGTTGGTCGCGTCGAAGGTATAGCTGGCGCCCTCGATCACCGGGCTGTGTTCGTCGGTGCCCGACGGAGCGTCGTTCACCGAATTGACGGTTACGGCTATGTTCTTGCTGGCGGTGGTCGCCGTGCCGGTTCCGGTCGCGACGGTTCCGCCGAAGCCGTCGGTCGCGTTGAGCGAGATCTGGGCGGAGCCGTTGTAATTGGCGTCGGGCGAGTACTTCGCCGTCGCGAGCGCCGTGTTGATGTCGGCGAGCGTGCCGTGGAACGTCATCGTCGCGTCGGCCGTGCCGTCGCTTCCGCCGGTGAAGGTGAGGCCGGTGAGGGTCGTCAAGGTCAGGACGCCATGGGTCGACGCCAGGGTGACCTCGTAGACCCCGGCCGGCGCCAGCGCCGCGTCCACATCGGAGATGGACAGGCCGGTGACGGCGACGTTGGTCGAATCCTCGTTCAGCGCCAGGCTCGGCGGCGCCGCAGCGGTGACCGGATCGTTGACCGCTCCGACCGTCACCGTCGCGGTGGCGGTGGCGGTGTGTCCGTTCCCGTCGCTGATCGTATAGTCGAACGAGGCGATGCCGTTGAAATTGGCGTTGGGCGTGAAGGTGACGATCCCGCTCGAGACGCTCGCGGTTCCGTTGACGAAGTTCGACACCGCCGTGATCGTCAGCGTGTCGAGATCGGCGTCGGTGTCGTTTCCGGTCAGCTCGGTCGAATATTGCGCCTGCGTGTCCTCGGTGGCCGACACGCTGTCCGCATTGGCGACAGGCGCCGAGTTGGCGACGAAGCCGAAGTCGAGCGTGTTGTTGATGTCGTTCTTCGGGGTGGCTCCGCCGTCCGAGGTGGTCTCGGTGCCGTAGGCGAGCGTGATCGGAGCGGCGACGACGCTTCCCGAAGGTCCGGCGATGCCGTTGTCGTCATTGTCGGTGTTGTTGTCGGGATCGAGCCCGCCGAACACGCCGCGGGTTCCGGCCAGAGCGCCTCCAGCGCTGAAGTTGGAGGCGTCGACCCGGACGATGTAATTGCCCGCCGACAGGTTGGCGAAGCTGTAGCTGCCGATCGCCGCGGCCGCTCCGGCCGTCGTCGTCGTGAGCAGCTGGACGTCGGTTCCGATGTCGAGGACGCCGTTATTGTTGGTGTCCGCAAACAGGGTGAGGGTGACCCCGTTCTTGCCCTCGCCGGCATCGAAGATGCCGTTGTTGTTGGCGTCGATGAACACGCGGTCGCCAAGCGTCATCGTGTCGACGACGGTCACGTTGGTGTTGCTGTTGGTGTCGGGGATGTTGTCGCCCTTGACGGTTGCCGTGTTCGACAGCGGCGAGATCACCTGGTTGAAATAGTTGGTGACCGTCGCCTGGAACTGGACGTCGACCGACTTGCCGGCCGGAAGCGTGCCGACGTCCGCGACGGGGGCGAGGATGAACGCCTCGGCAGTCGGCGCGTGGCCGCTGGCGCTTGCCGCCTCGCCCGCCGCCGGGAGCCGGCGCTCGCCGACGTCCATGTAGCCGTACATCGCGTCCACGCCGTTGTCGGCGCGGTAATTGTCGTCGAGGCCGATCTGATGGCCGAATTCGTGGATCAGCACGGTGAGAAGGTCGACATGCCCGGCGGCCGGCCCGGAGTCGGCCTTGAGGCGGGTGCCGCTGCCGGCATATTCCGAATCGTCCCCCGGCGTGGCGTCGACGAACCAGCCGTAGCCGCCCGCATTGTCGTCGATCTCGATCTGGCCGGCGACGGCTCCGCCGATCTGCAGGCCCATCATGTCGACCAGGCTGACGTTCACCGCCTTCATCGCGGCGATCTGTTCCGCCGTGGCGCCGTTATGGGCCCACCGGTCGATCGCCGCGGCGACGAGCAGGTCGAGCTCGCCCTGGCTGATCCGGCCGTCGTCGTTGACGACCGCGGCCGCGGTCGTGGAGGCCGCGGGGGAAGATGTCTCGGGCGATCCGGCGGCGGGAACGGCCGAAGCCGGAGCGTCGTGAGCCGGCGTGCCGGTGGCGACGGTCTCGGCGCCAGGCGCCGTCGCGGCGGGATTCGCTGCCGCCGGAGCGGAAGCCGGCGCGTGCTGCGGCGCGGACGAAGCCGGCCCGGCCCGCGAGGCGAGCGGAACGTCGAATCCGTCGTCGACGGTGCGGCCGACGTGGAGACGGCCGGACGTGTCGGAATGAGGCGTTGCCGCCGTGACCTGATCCGGAGCGGCCGTGGCCTGATCCGGCGCGGCCGCAACGGTCGACAGCGGGCCGGCTTCGACGACTGGCGCCGGCGCCGTCAGAATCATCGCGGCCACCACCGGCGGAGTGGCCGGAAGCGTGTTGACGAGGGTGATCGTGCCGTTGCCGCCGCTCGAATCGAAGGTCGGCGTTCCAACGTTGTCGTCCGCCACGACGACCGCCGCGGTACCACCGGCCGAGCCGTTGCGGGACAGGTTGAAGGTCGTGTTGGCGCTGAAGTTGCTCAGGCTGACGTCGATGACGGCCGCGGCGCTGTGGGTGAAGGTATTCTGCTGGGCTGCGTTGCCGGCGGAGCCGAGCACGAGGTTCATCTTGCTCGTGTCGCTCGCGGTCGCGCCGTTGTCCGCGAAGAAATCGGCGAACGGAGAGGCGCTGCCGGGGGCGTTGACGGTGTTGCCGTACACCGTCGCGTTCATCGTGGTGGAGCCGTCGTTGTTCTGCAGGTGGATGCCCGCATTGCCCCAGTTGGTGATGCTGTTGTTCTGGATGAGGACGGTGGTGGAGCCGCCGCCGGACGAACGGACGAAGATTCCATCCGAATTCTTGCCCGTCGCGCCGACCAGGTTGTTCGACTGGATCGAGCCCTGCAGCGTGCCGAGGTCCTGACCCTTGGCGACGAAGATGCCGACCGTGTCGAAGCCGTTGGCGCCGCCTTGGCTGGCGGTGTTGTGCGAGATGTCGAAGGTGGTCGTCGCGGCGCTGCTGTTGCCGCCCGAGCCGGAGCGGACCGAGACGGCGGTTCCGCCGCCGGGGATGATCGCCTGACCGTTGTTGAACGTGTTGGTTCGGGCGACGACGTCGAGCGTCGAGTTCAAGTTGGCGATCGCCTCGATGAAGTCGCCGCGTGTCCCCGCGAAGGTGCTGTTCGTCACCGTCATCTTCGCGGTGGCGGTGTTGGTCACCTCGAGATGGACGTTGTCGTTGCCGCCGACGGCGCTGATCGTTCCGAACTGGACGTTGTTGATGGTGAGCCGGTCGAGCGTGCCGCTCGTGTTCATGATCCGGATGTTCTCGGAATAGCCGCCGCCGATCGAGGAATCCGAGATGGTCGCGCTGTTATAGGTGGCGCTGGTCAGCAGATTGTCGAAGCGGATCGCGGCTTCTTCGTTCGGCCCGGTATTGCTGGTCCCGAACGTGCCGCTGAGCGTCGAGTTGGTCAGCGAGAAGCCGGTGACGTTAGTGCCCTTGATACCGTAATTGTTGAAGCCCCCGGTCAGCTGCAGCCCGTTCAGCTGCACGTCCTGGGTGCTGTTGAGGTAGATGCCGGTGCCCTGGCTCGTGCTGAGGTCCGCGCCCGTTGTCTTCGCCGAGATGACTCCGCCGCCGAGCGAGCCCTGGGTGGTTCCGCTGCCGAGGATGTGGAGGCCGCCGGCCGCGCCGGTCGTGTCGAGGATGATTCCGTCCGCGCTGCCGCCGCCCGAGGTGACGGTTTTGAAGACGAGGTCGGGAGCGCCGATATTGGTGTTCTGAACCACGATCGCGCTCGCCTGGCCCGAATTGACGACGCTCGCCGTGTTGCTGGTGCTCACGGTGCCGCCGCCGGTGGCGCTGAAGCCCGTCACGTTGGTCGCGCTGGTGTTGAGGTCGAGCTTGCCGGTGAAGTTGATCGTCGCGCCGGTGTTGTTGACCAGCGAGACTCCGCCGCCCGCGAGGCTCGAGGTGATCGCGTTGCTGAACGCGACGGTGCCGCCAGTATGGTTGTTGACGTCGACGACGCTTCCCGACGTCGTCTTGGCGATCGTCGCTCCGACGGTGATGTTGGCGTTGCCGCCGGTGACCAGCAGGCCCTGGGCGGTCGGGTCGTTGACGCTGCCGATCGCGCCGGCGGTGATCGTCACCGCATTCGTGGCGCCGTTGATCTCGACGCCCTGGCCGGCGGTATTCTGGACGGCGATGCTGTCGATGGTGACCGTGCCGTTGGCACCGTTGAGCTCGACTCCGTCGTCGCTGGTGTTCGAGACACCGACATTGCCGAGGCTGAAGTTCGTGCTCGAGCCCCCCTCGATCCGGATTCCGTCCGATCCGACGCCGGTGGTGCCGGTGACCGTGATTGTGTTGGTGTTGAAAGTCCCGCCGTCGAGATTGTTGATGTGGACGGCGGTGTTGGTCACCGACGCGCCGGTGGTCAGGGTACCGAGCGTGATGCCGGTGGTCGCGGCGTTGGCGATCTCGACCAGCTGGCCGCCGTTGGTGGTGGAAAGATTGTTGCCCGTGCCCGAAATGTTGAGAGCGTGCGTCGAGCCCGAGGCGTTGCTGTCGAACAGAGCCGCGCCGTCGCGCGTGTTGACGACCAGCCCGCCGCCGGTGAAGTTCACCGAGCCGGCGGTCGAGCTGCCGATGTTGATCCCGCGACCCGAGGCGGTGCCGGCCATGTCGATGGTCGCTCCGGTCGAGACGTTGAGCGAGCCGCCGCTCTGCCCGCTGACGGAGACGCCGTGGCCGGTGGTCCCGGCCGCGAAGTCGATGTCGAGCGCTCCGCCCGACAAATTGATCGTGCCGCCGCTCTGGCCGCTGACCTGGACGGCGCTTTGCGTGCCGCCGGTGGTCGCGAGGGTCTTGGTGCCGGTGAAGGCGATGGTTCCGCCCGCGATGTTCGACAGGGCGATTCCCGCCGCCGTGCTGGCCGCCGTGCCGGTCTGCGAGATGTTGCCGCTGAAGGTGACGTTGCCTGCGCTCGCCAGGCGGTCGGCGATGTTGACCGCGGAGCCGGTCGTCGAGCTCCCGATGGTGCCGGCGTAGTTGACCGCGATGGTGCCGCCGCTGCTCGGGCCGGCGCCGCCGATCTGGAAGCCGTGGCTGCCTTCGCCCGCGATGCTTCCGCCGGCGGCGGTGAAGCTGCCGGAGATGAGGGCGGTACCGCTCGAAGCGGTGCCGGCGAGCTGGACGGCCTGGAGGCCGGCGGAGGTGCCGGTGCTGCTGAGCGAGGTGAGCGAGACGTTGAGGTTGCCGCCCTGGTCGATGTCGACGGCCTGGCCGGCGCCGGAGATGGCGACGGTATCGACGTTGAGCGTTCCCGCGGCCGTCGTGACGCTGCCGTTGCCGTCCTGGATTCCGACGGCGGTGTTGCCGGTGCCGTTGAGGTTCACGCCCGAGATGCTGTTGTCGGTCGAGAGCGTGACGCCGTAGCTCGAGTAGTTGATGGTCGAGTTGGACGAGCCGTTGGCGCCGGAATCCCCGATCGTCAGCCCGTTGACGGTGAGCGAATGGCCGTCGCCGTAGAGCTTCTGCCCCGCCTCGAGCGTGATCCCGCCGGTATAGGCCGTGCCGCGATTGTAGACGAAGATGGTGTCGCCGGAGCCATCGACGTCGTCGTCGCCCTTGATGGCGTCGGCGGGGCCGACCGTTCCGGCGGCGCCGGTGCCGTCATCGTTGAGCGAGCCGAGGCTGGTGAAGGCGTGGAGGTAGCTTCCGTCCGCGCCCGCGGCGCTGGCGTTGCTGTCCACGTACCAGACCATGCCGCTGATCGAGATGTTGACGTGGCCGCTGGAGACGCTGGTCAGGCCCTGCGCGTCGGTGATGAAATAGTCGAACGAAGCGGCGCCCTGGTAGCCGGTCTCCGGAACGATCTGGAGGTTGCCGCCGCCCGCGTCGGTGACGGTGACGTGGCTGGCATTGGCGAAGCTCGAGATGACGAGGCTGGCCTCGGGGCCGTCGGGGTCGATGTCGTTGCCGAGGAGGGCCGACGCGGAGATGAGGTAGGGGGTGTTGCCGACCAGGGTCAGCGGCGCCCCGTTGAAATCGTCGAGCGCGATCGGGGTGATCTTGACCGTGCTAAGGTCGGTGATCTCGATCCCGCTCTGGCTGTCGTACACCTTCAGGTTCGTGATATCGAACCCGTTGCTGTTCTGGATCAGGATGTGGACCAGCAGGGTCTCGCCGGGATCTACGACGCCGTCGCCATCGGAATCGGTGAACAGCGTCGACGTGCGCGTGACGGTAACAGCCATTTTATTTCCCCCAGGAGCGCGGGTCCCCATCGCGCCGCATCCGGACGCGTCTCTACCCAGCTTGCGTTAATGCCACCGAAACGGAGGCCGGTCCAGCCCCATTGATCTCAATCAGTGGAGATTCCCCTTGTGCGCTGGCCGCTTAGCCGGGATTCGACGGCTTGCGCCGGCCGCTATTCGCGGAACGCCGTGTCGGTCAGGCGGGTGATCGGCGTCAGGATATATTCCATGATCGTCCGCTTGTCGCCGAGCAGGGCGACGTTGGCGACCATTCCGGTGCCGATCGGAAGCATGTGGCCGGAGCGGTCCTTGAGCGCGTTGGAGGTCGTCCGCACCTGGACGATATAGAAGCTCTCGCCGGTCTTCTCGTTCACCGTCACGTCCGGAGAGATCGACGTCACGTGGCCGCGAAGCGACCCGTAGACGGAGGGATCGTAGGCGGTGACGTCGACCTTGGCCTTCTGCCCGGTGCGGACGAAGGCGATATCCTGCGGCCGGACCATTGCTTCGACGAGCAGGCTTTCCTCCGACGGGACGATCTCGAGCAGCGGCGCACCCGGAGCCACCGCGCTCCCGACCGTCGTCACCATCACCCGGTTGACGTGGCCCGGCAGCGGCGCCCGGATGGTGGTCCGCGCAAGCCGCTCGGCGAGTGCCGGGAGGGCGCTGCTCCGGGCGGAATATTCGCCCTGGGCGGTGGTGAGCTCATTGGCCGCGAGGGTGCGCCAGTCCTGCCGCTGCTGGGCCAAGGTGGCCTGCGCCTCGCTGATCGCCGAATGGGCGCGCGACAGGGCGGCGGCGGCGGCGGCGGCTTCGCTGACGGCGACCTGATAGGCGCTCTCCGCCTGGCTGAGCGACAGGCGCGGCTCGATACCCTTCTCTACCAGCGGGCGGATGAGGTCGAGCTCCTCCTTGCGGGCGTTGCGGGCCGAGACTCGCGCGTCGTAGGAGGCCGAGGCTTCCTGGACGGCGCGCTGCGCCTGGGTGATCCGGGCATTGCCGGCATTCACCAGGCTGCCCAGCTCCGCCATGCGCGAGGCGTGAAGCGCACGCTCGACCTGGATCTGGCGTGCGACCTCGGAATTGCCGGGAGCCGGATAGACCGGCTCGCGGCCGGTCACTTCCGCCTGCAGCCGGGCGATCTTGGCCGAAAGCGCGTTGACCGAGGCTTCGCCGCTGCCCAATTCCGATCCGCTCTGCGTGCGGTCGAGCCGGATCAGCTCCTGCCCCGCCTGAACGGCTTGGCCGGTGCGGACCATGATCGCCTCGACCACTCCGCCTTCGAGGTTCGAGATGACCTGGAGGTGCGAGCTGGCGACGATCCGGCCGCCGCCGCGGACCGTCCGGTCGAGCTTGGTGAGCGACGCCCAGGCGATGAAGGCCACGAAGAACGCCGCGACCACCCACAGCAGGATGTTGGAGGCGGTGCGCGGCTTCACGTCGCCGGCAATATCTTCGATGTGGCGATGCTCGTTCATTCTCTCACGCCGCTTTCTGCGGAGTCGGCCGCGTCAGCTGTTTCAGCACCTCGTCGCGCGGGCCGTCGGCGACGACCCGGCCCTTGTCGATCAGCAAGATCCGGCTGACCAGGGCGAGCAGCGGCGGGCGGTGGGTGATGAGGATCAGGGTACGCCCCTTCAGCTCCTCCTGGAGGCGCTGGATCAGCGCCGTCTCGGTCTGCGAATCCATCGCGCTCGACGGCTCGTCGAAGACGAGGAGCGGCGGGCTTCCGGCGAGCGCCCGCGCGATGGCGATCGACTGGCGCTGCCCGCCCGAAAGGCCTTCGCCGCGGTCGGCGAGGCGGAGATCGTAGCCGTTGGCGATCTGACCCATGAACGCATGGGTTCCGGACAATTCGGCGGCTCGGACCATCTCTTCGTCGTCGACCGCCGCCCGCGCCAGACCGATATTGTCCCTCACCGTACCGCTCAGCAGGACGCTCTCCTGAAGCGCGACTCCCATGTTGCGGCGCAGGTCGGCGGGGGTGAGCTGACGGATGTCGGTCCCATCGATCATCACCAGCCCCTCCTCGGGCGGGTAAAGGCCCATGACGAGACGGGCGATCGTCGACTTTCCCGATCCGACCCGGCCGAGCATGCCGACATGCTCGCCCGGCTCGACCGTGAAGCTGATGCTCTCCAGGGTCTTCTCCGGCGCTCCCGGATAGCGGAAGCTGACGTTGCGGAACTCCACCCGTCCCTTGAGCGCGCTAAGCCTTATGCCCTCGCCGACCGGACCTTCCGGAGGCAGGTTCATCAGGTCGTTGAGCTGGCGATAGGCGGTGCGCGTCGAGGTCAGCCGCGACAGCAGCTGCGAGATCTGGGCGAGCGGGGCGACCGCCCGGCCGGCGAGGATCGAGCAGGCGATGAGTCCGCCCATGGTGAGGTCCTGGGTGGCGATCAGCCCGACTCCGACGACGACCACTCCGGCATAGGAGATCGTCCCCGCCGAAGTCGCGGTGGTGATCCCGATGCTTGCGACGAGGCGCTGGCGAAGCGAGCTGGCGCTGTGCTGGTCTACCGCCTTGGCCCAGCGGCGGGCGAGCAGAGGGCCCGCGCCCGTCGCCTTCACCGTCTCGAGCCCGCCGACCGTCTCGACGAGCACCGACTGCTTCTGGAGGCCCTCGCCCATCGACTTGGCCGACAGCCGGTCCATCGCCGGCTGGGTAAGCAGGCCGACCCCGACGACGACCGGGATTGCGAGCCCCGGCACGAGCACCACCCAGCCGCCGATCAGGGCGACGACGGCGAGGGTGATGAGGATGAACGGAAGGTCGACGATCGCGGTGAGGGTCGCCGAGGCGAAGAAGTCGCGAAGCGCCTCGAGCTCGCGCATCAGGCCGGTCAGCGAGCCGGTCGAGCCCTTCTTGAGGTCGAGCCGGAGCCCGAGCAGACGGGCGAACACCGACTCGCCGATGTCGCGGTCGATCGAGGCTCCGGCGATGTCGACGAAATAGGCGCGCAGCAGCTTCAGGACGAAGTCGAAGATCACGATCACCACCAGGCCGATGCTGAGCGCGACGAGCGAGGAGGTGGCGTTGTTCGGGACGACGCGGTCGTAGACCGTCATCGTGAACAGCGACGTCATCAGGCCGAAGATGTTGATCATCACGGCCGCGAGCGCGACCTTCATGTAGATCGGCCGGTTGCGGCGCATCGGCTCCATCAGCCACTCGCCGAACCGCCGGTTCGGCACCTTGATGATCTCTTCGCTCACTTCTGGCCCCCTACTCGCGCCGGGTCGATGTGCAACTCGGCGAGCAGCCCGCCGGTCCGCGACAGGAGCACGTAACGCGCCGCGTCCAGCTCGCTCAAGGCCCGGATATAGGCCGTCGCCGTCTCGAAATACGAATCCTCGGCGGCGACGACGTCGAACAAAGTCCCGCGCGAATTGATGAACCGCTCCACCAGCACGTCGCGCGAGCGGCGGCTGGCGAGATAGTTCGCCTCCATCGCCTTGAGCTGGTCCTCGAGCGCTCTGACGTCCGACCAGGCGATCGACGCGTCGCGCGCGGCCTCTTCCCGGATCCGGGTGGCGCGCGCGTCGGCCGAGCGCGAGCGCGCCTCCGCCTGGGCGAGTCGCGCCTCCGTTCCGCCGAACAGGCGCTGGCGAAGCGTGACCCGGCCGCGAATGTCGTAATCGGTGGCGTTCTCGAAAACTCCGTAGCGCCCGGCGTCCACGCCGACACCGATCTGCGGCATCCGGTCGGCGCGGGTCGCCTTCGCCTCCTGCCGCGCGGCGTCCGCATTGGCCTGGGCGGCGCGCGGCTGCGGAGCGCTCATCGCGGTAAGCTGGGCGGCGTCCTTGCTCATCGCCGGAAGCTCGGCGACCGGAGCTCGTTGCAGGCTGGCGGGGGGCGGGGCGCCGGTCAGCTGGGTGAAGCGCGCCTCGGCATTGGCGAGCTGGCGGCGGAAGCCGGCGAGGCGGGTCTGCGCCGAGGCGAGGTAGCTTTCGACCCGCGCCGTATCGCCCGGTGCCGAGACGCCCTGGCGGATCCGCTCCTCAACCGCGGCCCGCAGCTCCTCCTGGTTCGACACGAAATTCTCGGTCAGGGCGACCAGGGCGCGATAGGCGAAGACGTCGTACCAGGCGGCGATGCTGTTCAGCGCGATGCTGTCGGCGCTCGCCTCCGCGTCGGCGGCGGCGGCGCGAAGGCGCGCTCCGGCGGCTTCGACCCGCTTGGCGCCCGCGCCGAAATCGAAGACGGTCTGCGACACCGACAGGGTCGCGTCGGTACGCTGGTTCGGACGCGAGCGCTCGATGATGTTGTTCGGGTCGTTGGAGAATTCGCGGGCGATGACCTTGTAGGACGAGACGCTAAGATCGATCGAGGGAAGGCGCCGCTCATAGGCCTCGTCGACGATTGAGCGGGCCTCGCTGGTCTGCGCCTCGGCCTCCTGGGTCGCCGGATGGTTTTCCACCGCCTGGCCGATCGTCGAACGGAAGAAATCCGGCGACGCCTGGCTGCGCGCGAGGCGGAGGATCGGATCGGCGGCGACGTCGATCTTCATCGGATCGGACGAGGGCGGCGGAAGGGTGGGCGAGTCGACGGTCTGCGACAGCGCCGCACCGGCCGTCGACAGCATAAGCGCAAAGGTCAGCGCCCTTTCAAATCGCATGTTTCGATGGTCCCACCCAGCCCGAAGGGGCGCGCTTTACTCAAGTTAATGCCGGTAAACCAGAGAAAAGGCTTGCCGTTCAGCCGATTGGCGGCTCACTCCGGCTCGGGAAAGCGGGCCACGCAGGCGAATCGCGGCGCCTCTTCGCCGCCGATAACCGGTCGCCCGGCGACGGTCACCCAGACGTGGGCGGCGAGCGCTCCGGAGGAGTCGCGGGCGACCCCGTAATGAAGCACCGACTTCATTCCCCGTCGGCGGAGCATCTTGTGGACCGCCAGGCCTCTTTCGAAGCACAGCGCCCGCCACGGTACGCGCGACCCCCAGGAGTCGACCGCCCAGCGCAGCTTACAAAGAAATGCCTCGTCCGGCACCTCTCCTTCCCTGCCGGGGCGGGAGGCGCGGGCGGCGAGGCGCTTAAACGGGATCAGCCGGATTGCGGCGGACGCGAGCACCAAGGCGGGGAGCGCCTCCGCAAGCAGGCGGACATTGGCCGCGCCGAGGCGGCGCAGGCGCCGGAAGGGCGGCGAAAGGGCCATCGGGTCCGTCTACAGAGGCGGCCCCGACAAGCAAACTATTGTTCCCGAAGCCGCGGCTGGCTACGCTTCGCTTTTCCGTCTTCCGCGCTTTTCCGAAAGCCTGCCGTGCCCTTCCCCCGGGAGTTCGAACTCGTCGCCGCCTGCTGCCGCTGGCCCCCGTCGCCGGAGCGGGAGGCGGCGGTGCGAGTCGCTGCCGAGGGCGCGATCGACTGGCCGTTCCTGCTTCGCGTTGCGCGTCGCCACCGGGTCGAGGGCCTCGTCCACCACGGCCTCGGCCAGGCCGGGATCGACGCGCCCGGGGAGACCGGCGCCGCGCTCGCCTCGGCGGCCGCCGCGGTGGCGCTCGAGAACCTCGCCTTCGCCGCCGAGGCGCACCGCCTTCGCCGGGCGTTCGATTCGGCCGGTATCGATTTCCTGTTCGTGAAGGGCGTCACGCTCGCCATGCTCGCCTACGGCACGCTCGCCCTGAAGCGGGCGATCGACATCGACATCGCGATCTCCGCTCCGGCGCAAAGCGCCGCTTTCGCGCTGCTCGGCCAAGCAGGCTATCGCTGCGTCGAGCCCGGCCCCGAGGCGAGCGAGTCGGAGATCCTCGCCTGGACGGCCCGCAACAAGCACAGCGCCTGGCGGCGCGGCTCGGTTCTCGTCGAGCTTCACGCCAGCCTGGTCGACAGCCCGCGCCTGCTCACCGGGGTGTCACTCGCCTCGCCGCGCCAGGAAGTCGCGGTGTCCGGCGGAATCACCCTTCCCACGTTCGCCACCGACGAGCTGTTCGCCTACCTTTGCGTCCACGGCGCGACCCACGCCTGGTCGAGGCTCAAATGGCTCGCCGACGTGAACGCTCTTCTCAAGGACGTGGGGGCGGATGAATTGGTCCGGCTTCACCGTCGTTCCGTCGAGCTCGGCGGCGGACGCACCGGAGGTCAGGCGCTCCTGCTGTGCAACGCTTTGTTCGGCCTCCCCCTTCCCGAGCCGCTCGCCGCGGAGCTTCGCGCCGACGGCGGCACGCGCCGGATCGCCGACGTAGCGCTCGACTCGATGGTGCGCGGCGGCGCCGACGCGGAGCTCGACTCGCAGATGCTGGGGACGACCGCGATCCACCTCTCGCACCTCCGCTTCAAGCGCGGATGGCGCTTCAAAGCCGCTGAAATCGGACGAAAGCTCGGCTCGGTCGGCGGCTCGCCCCTGCTCGCCCTCCCCCGCTGGCTGCTGCGCAGGGCCCGCGGCTCGGCCCGGGGCTAGGCGGCCTTCGTGCCGTCCAGCCGCCGGGCGAGGGCGACGAACAGATAGATGAGCGGCGGCACCATCACCGCCGAGAGCACGACCTTGGCCAGCATCTGGCCGAGCAGGAGCTGGCCGATCGGGAACACGCCGTAAAAGGCGATGGTGACGAACAGCAGGGTGTCGACGATCTGGGACAGCATGCTGGAGATTCCGGCGCGCAGCCAGAGCAGGCGCCCGCCCTCGTTCTTCTTCAGCTTGCTGAAGATGAGCACGTTCAGCATCTGCGAGGTTCCATAGGCGACGATCCCGCCGATCCAAATCCGGAAGGTCGATCCCATCATCGTCTCGAACGCCGCCAGCCGCTCCGGCTGCATTCCCTTCGCGGGGGGAAGATGTAGGACGAGCTCGGTAAGCGCGATCGAGAAGACCAGCGGCACGAACCCCCACAGCACCAGCCGGTTCGCCGTCTCGCGCCCGAACAGCTCGGCGACCGAGCTCGATGTCACGACCAGCATCAGGAAGGCGAAGATGCCGGCTTCGACGGCGAGCGGACCGAGCGCCACCTGCTTGTTGCCGAGCACTCCGGCGATGCAGACCATTCCACCGTAGAAGATGGCGAACAGGAAGAGCGAGCGGGGGATGGAGAGGGCGTTTGGAGTGTCCATGGCGGATGCGTAACCGGTTTGATTGACGCCGTCACCCCGGCGCTTGCCGTCGTCCCGGCCCTGGCCGTCGCCCCAGCGAAGGGCCCCCATCAAAGTACTACTTTGATGGGACCCGAAGGCTGGGGCCCCAGGGGGTGAAGAGCACCGGCGCCTTTCGCCCCCAGAGGTCCCAGCCTTCGCTGGGAGGACGAGCATTCCAAAAAGGGCTTTCCGTAGCCGCCCTTTGCGGTCAGAAGCCGGGCCCGTGACTGAACCCCGCCTGGACGTGCTCGCGATCGGCGACGCCATTGTCGACGTGATCGCCAGCGCCGAGGACGATTTCCTGGTGGCGGAGGGACTGGTCAAGGGCTCGATGCGGCTGATCGACGCGGGCGAGGCGAAGCGCCTCTACGCGCATATGGGCCAGGCCCGCGAGACCAGCGGCGGTTCGGCCGCGAACACGATGGCCGGGATCGCTGCTATGGGCGGCCGCGCCGGCTTCGTCGGCCAGGTCGCAGCCGATCAATTGGGCGAGATCTTCGCCCACGACATCCGCGCTCTGGGAGTCGAGTACCGAACGCCGCCGAAGGGCGAGGAGATTCCCACCGGACGCTGCCTGATCCTCGTCACGCCCGACGGGCAGCGGACGATGAACACCTTCGCCGGCGCCTCCCACACCCTTGCGAGCGACGCGATCGACGCCGAGCAGATCCGCTCCGCCGCGATCCTTTATCTGGAGGCCTATCTGTGGGTCCCGGACGGGCCGCGGCGCGCAATGCTCGAGGCGATCGACATCGCCCATTCGGCGAAGCGCAAGGTTGCCCTCACCCTCTCCGACATCGCCTGCATCGCCAGGCGGCGCGACAGCTTCGTCTCGCTGATCGGCGACGGCGCGGTCGATCTCCTCTTCGCCAACGAGCAGGAGATCAAGGCTTTGTCGGGAGAGCCGGATTTCGAGCGCGCCCTCGCCTCCTTCGAGGACAAGGTGCCGCTCGTCGTCGTCACCTGCAGCGAGAAAGGCGCGATCGCGATGGACGCAGGCAAGAGGATCCACGTTCCCGCCGCGCCGGTCGACAAGGTCATCGACACGACCGGGGCCGGCGACCTGTTCGCCGCCGGCTTCCTCTACGGCCAGTCGCACGGCCAAAGCATCGAGGACAGCCTCCGCCTCGGCTCGCTGGCTGCGGCCGAGATCATCTCCCACTTTGGCGCCCGCCCCGAGGCGGACTTGAAGGCGCTGGTCGAATGAGGGGGCGCCGCAAAGCCCCCTCTCCCCTGGGGGGAGAGGGCTGGGGCGAGGGGGTTCGGCGGCCGAACCTTTCCTCGAACTCAGCACCCCCTCACCCTGCCCTCTCCCCGCAGGGGAGAGAGGAAGTATGAAGCGGGTCGCCGTCTATTGCGGGTCCAGCATGGGCGCCGACCCGGCCTTCGCCGACTCGGCGCGCGCCTTGGGGCAGGAGATGGCGCGGCGCGGGCTCGGCCTCGTCTACGGGGGCGGCAAGCGCGGCCTGATGGGAGTCGTCGCCGATTCCGTGCTGGAAGCGGGCGGCGAGGTGTTCGGGGTCATCCCGCAGTCCCTGGTCGACCTCGAGGTCGCCCATCTCGGCCTCACCGAGCTTCACACCGTCGTCACCATGCACGAGCGCAAGGCGAAGATGACCGAGCTCACCGACGCCTTCGTCGCCCTGCCCGGCGGGATCGGCACCTTCGACGAGCTGTTCGAGGCGTGGACCTGGAACGCGCTCGGCTACCATGCCAAGCCGTTCGCGCTGCTCAACGTCGCCGGTTTCTGGGACGGCTTGATCGGCTTTCTCGATCACGCCACGATGAGCGGGTTCATGTCCCCGGCCCGCCGCGCCCAGCTGTTCGTCGCGGAAGGTATCGGAGAGGTGCTCGACAGGCTCGATTCCGCCGCGGGGGCGGGCGAGCGCAAGATGGTGTGGTGAGGCTCCTCGGGGGGACGAAATGCAAGTGAACCAAGCTCTGATGAGCGTCGCCGGCATGGCCGCGATCCTCGCCCTCGCCTTTCTCCTGTCGTCGAACCGCCGCGCCATCCGCCTGCGCGTCGTCGGCGCCGCCTTCGCGCTCCAGGCCGGGATCGCCGTCCTCGTCCTGTACACGAGCTGGGGCCGGGCCGGGATCGTCGCCATGTCGCACGGAGTCGAGAATTTGCTCGGCTACGCCAACAAGGGCACCGAATTCCTTTTCGGCCCGTCGGCCACCAATCCGCTCGCCCACACCTTCGCGCTCGGCGCCCTGCCGGTCATCATCTTCTTCGCCGCACTCGTCTCCATCCTCTATTATCTCGGGATCATGCAGCGGGTCGTGCGCTGGGTCGGCGGAGCGATCGGCTGGGTCACCGGAATCGGGCGCGTCGAGTCGCTCGGCGCGGCCGCCAACATCTTCGTCGGCCAATCCGAATCGCCGCTCGTCGTTCGGCCTTATCTCGCCGGGCTCGCCCCGCCGCAGATCTTCACCCTGATGACCGTCGGAATGGCCGGAGTCGCCGGGACCATCCTCGCCGCCTACGCGAGCCTGCTCGGCGCCCAATATCTCCCCTACCTCCTCGCCGCGGCCTTCATGTCGGCGCCGGGCGGAATCCTGATGGCCAAGATCATGATGCCGGACGTCATCGTCCCGCCGGAGCCGGAGCAGCTCGAGCTGCCCGCCGGACGGGTCAGCGGCGCCGGCCCGGCGGCTCTGCTTCCGGAGACCGGCACCGCCGTCCCGGCCGAGGTCGAGCTCGCCGAAAGCTTCGAGGAAGGCGAGCGGCCCGCCAACATCATCATGGCCGCCGCCCAGGGCGCCCAGACCGGCGTGAAGCTCGCCGTCGCGGTCGGGGCGATGGTGCTCGCCTTCGTCGCCCTGGTCGCGCTCGCCAACGGCCTGCTCGGCGGAGTCGGCGCCTGGTTCGGCTATCCGCAGCTAAGCTTCCAGGCGATCGTCGGCGCCATATTCCGGCCGATCATGTTCCTGATCGGAGTGCCGTGGAACGAGGCCGGCACCGCCGGCGGGCTGTTCGGCACGAAGATGGTCCTGAACGAGTTCGTGTCCTTCCTCGACCTCGGCCAGATGGGCCCGGAGGTGCTGAGCGCCCGGAGCCGCGCCATCGTCACCTTCGCGCTGTGCGGCTTCGCCAATTTCAGCTCGATCGCCATTCAGATGGCGGTGACCGGCGGCCTCGCGCCCAACCAGCGGCCGGTCATCGCGCGCCTCGGCGTCAAGGCGCTGATCGCAGGTTCGCTCGCCAACCTGATGAGCGCGGCTCTGGCGGGATTGCTCCTCCCGGTCTGAGCCCCTAAGGCCCGCCGCTTTCGATTCGCGGGCGGCCCGATTGGCGGGCCGGGCCCCTTTGCAGTAGAACCATACCCATGACCGAAATCGTGACCCCCAAGCGCGTCTTCCACCCGGCGCGCGAAGATGCCGAGGTGGGCAACAACCCCACCGTCGCCCCGCAGACCAGCCACGAAGCCTATCGCCTCGCCTTCCAGGACATGGACTTCCTGCTTCGCGAGGATCTTCGCCCGGTCCGCTTCCAGCTCGAGCTGCTGAAGCCCGAGCTTCTGCTCGACGAGGCGGGGATCGAATCGACCTTCGTCTTCTACGGCTCGGCGCGCATCCCCGAGCCGGCCAAGGCCGACGCCCTGATCGAGGCGGCCTCGACCGACTATCAGCGCAAGGTCGCCGAGCGGCTCAAGGAGAAGTCGAAATATTATGATGAGGCCCGGCGCCTCGCCGCCAAGGTCAGCTGCATCGCCCAGGCGCCCGGCGGCCGCCGCCAATTCGTCGTCTGCTCGGGCGGCGGCCCTTCCATCATGGAGGCGGCGAATCGCGGCGCTGCGGACGTCGGACAGGAATCGGTGGGGCTCAACATCACTCTGCGCCACGAGCAGATGCCCAACCCCTACGTCACGCCCAGCTTGAGCTTCCAGTTCCACTATTTCGCGCTCCGCAAGATGCACTTCCTGCTTCGCGCCCGCGCCATCGCCGTCTTCCCAGGCGGTTTCGGCACGTTCGACGAGATGTTCGAGCTTCTCACCCTCATTCAGACCGGCAAGATCAAGCCGATGCCGATCGTCCTGTTCGGCCGCGAATTCTGGGAGCGGGTGGTGAACTGGGAGGCGCTCGCCGAGGAAGGGACGATCAACGTCGACGATCTCGACCTGTTCAAGTTCGTCGAGACCGCGGAGGAAGCCTGGGACCATGTCGCCGGCTTCTGGTCCGACCAGGGCGAGACCCTGGTGGCGGCGGCCTGATCCCGACTGGAAAGGGGGCAGTCACCAGCGACTGTCCCGCTTTGCGCAGCGCCCGACGGTGTTGGAATCCCGGGGCCGTAGGATTAGAGCCGTGACCATGGACACCTTCACCCCCGCCCGCGCCGTGGCCTCGGTCTCCCTCTCCGCCTCGGACAGCGATCCCGAGGGCTTCGCCAAGGAGCTCGGCGAATCGTTCGAGCGCTACGGATTTGCGATCATCGCCGACCACGGCATCCCTGCCGACCTCATCGCCCGGGCGGAGGAGAAGGCGAAGGCCTTCTTCGCCCTGCCGGAGGAGGTGAAGCGCGGCTACAAGGTCGAAGGCGGCGGCGGGGCGCGCGGCTACACGCCGTTCGGGATCGAGACCGCCAAGGGTGCGAGCGCCTACGACCTCAAGGAATTCTGGCACGTCGGCCGCGAGCTTGCCCCCGGCCATCCCTATGAGAAGGTGATGGCGCCCAACGTGTGGCCCGAGGAGGTCCAGTCGTTCCGCGACACCTTCCTGGAGCTGTTCGCCGCCTTCGACGAAGCGGGCCTTCGGATCCTCGAGGCGATCGCCCGCTACCTCGGCCTCGCGCCGGATTATTTCGTCGACACGGTGAAGGACGGCAATTCGGTGCTTCGCCTCCTCCACTACCCGCCGACCGACGGAAACGGCCCCAACGTGCGCGCCGGCGCCCACGAGGATATCAACACCATCACCCTGCTGCTCGGCGCCGAGGAAGCCGGCCTCCAGCTGCTCGACCGCGACGGCAATTGGCTTCCGGTCACGCCGAAGCAGGGCGAGCTTGCCGTCAACATCGGCGACATGCTCCAGCGCCTCTCCAACAACGTGCTTCGCTCGACCACCCACCGGGTCGTCAACCCGCCGCCCGAGCGGCGCGGCCATTCGCGCTATTCGATGCCCTTCTTCCTGCACTTCCGCCCGGATTTCCTGATCGAAACCCTTCCGGAATGCATGGGCGAGGACAGGCCGAACCACTATCCCGAGCCGATCACGGCGCACGACTACCTGCTCGAGCGCCTGCGCGAGATCAAACTGGTCTAAGCTCCTCCCCGGAACGGGGAGGAACTTCAGCCCGCGTCGTTCAGATTGGCCGGGCCGAAGCCGTGGGGGATGAGGACGCTGATCGGGTCCACCCGAGTCTGGCTTCCGTCGCCGTTGGACGAGATCACCTCCACGTCCCGTCCCGCGAGCTGCGCCGCCTCGAGGATCGACTGGCGGCAGCCGCCGCAGGAGGTGACGAGCGATCCGCCTTTCAGCATTCCGCCGCCGGCATTGCCGCCGCTGACCGCGATTCTCGCGACCCGGTCGAGCCCGAAGGCGTGCTGGGCGGCAGTGAGCGCGGCGATCTCGGCGCAGACTCCGAGGCGGTAGCAGGCATTCTCCATATTGGCGCCGGTGACGACCTCCCCGTCCACCGACTCGATGGCGCAGCCGACGCTGAACCCGGAATAAGGCGCGTAGGCGCGAAGCGCCGCCGTGCGCGCCTGCTCGACGAGGGGTGCGTAGTCGCTCATCGCCCCCTCATAGCTTCGCCGCGGCCAAAGGGTAGAGCCTCTGGCGCTCCGCTCCCGGCGTATTAAGGGTGCAACCGACTCGCGCCGCCGGAACCGCCTGAAAATATTCGGTTTTCGTTCTTTTATAAACGCCTTTCCGCTCTTTTGGAGGAACCAGCAATGACCGCTCTCCGCCTCGCCTTCGCCGCCGCCGCGCTCGCGGGCGCAGCGCTCGGCGCCGCTCCCGCTCTCGCCTGGGGCAAGACCGGCCACCGGGTCGTGGCGCGGATCGCCGACGACGGGCTGAGCGCCGAAGCGCGGGCCAACGTCCGCCTTCTGCTCGGCAGCGAGAGCCTGGACGAGGCGGCGACCTGGCCCGACGACATGCGCTCCGATCCCTCGCCTTTCTGGCAGAAGACGGCGACTCCCTGGCATTACGTCACCGTTCCCGGCACCGATTATGACGTCGCTCCGCCGGAGGGCGACGCGGTCACCGCGCTTCGCCGCTTCGGCGCGACCCTGCGCGACCCCTCCGCACCGCTCGCAGACCGGCAGCTGGCGCTGCGCTTCGTCGTTCACCTCGTCGCCGACCTCCACCAGCCGCTCCACGCCGGCAAGGGCACCGACAAGGGCGGCAACGACGTCAAGGTGACGTTCGCCGGCCGGCCGAGCAATCTTCACTCGGTCTGGGATTCGGGGCTGGTCGACGACGAGCAGCTGTCCTTCACCGAGCTCGCCGAGCGGCTCGAGCGCCGCACGACTTCCGAGCAGGTGATCGCCTGGACCGATTCCGACCCGCTTCACTGGATCCACGAGAGCGCCGAGATCCGCGATACGATCTATCCGGCTTCGGGAAAGACCGAGCTTGGCTGGGACTATATCTACACGTCGCGCCCGATCGTCGACCGGCGCCTCTCCCAAGCCGGAGTGCGCCTCGCCTCCTATCTCAACGACCTGTTCCGCAAGGCCCCGGCGCCGATCGACGCGCCGAGCCGCGGCGGCCGCACCCGTCGCCATCGGACCGGGTGAGGCACCCACGGAAGGGGACAGTCACTTGGGACAGTCACTTGGGACAGTCACTTGGGACAGTGACTAGCGACCGTCTCTAGCGGAACGGCGGCTCGTCGAAGCTGCGCAGCTTGCGCGAATGGAGCTGAGTGCCCTCGCTCTTGAGAAGCCGGAGCGCCTCGATTCCGATTCGCAGGTGCTGGCTGATCGCTCGCTCGTAAAAGGCGTTGGCCTGGCCGGGCAGCTTGATCTCGCCGTGGAGCGGCTTGTCGGACACGCAGAGCAGGGTCCCGTAGGGCACGCGGAAGCGGTAGCCCTGGGCGGCGACGGTCGCCGATTCCATGTCGATCGCCACCGCCCGCGACTGGTTGAAGCGAAGCGCCGACGATTGGTAGCGAAGCTCCCAGTTGCGGTCGTCGGTAGTCACCACCGTGCCGGTGCGAAGACGCCGCTTCAGGTCCTGCGGCTCCTCCCCGCTCACCGCCGCCGCGGCATCGTAGAGCGCCTGCTGGATTTCGGCGATCGGCGGGATCGGCACCTCGACGGGGAGGGAGGCGTCGAGCACGTGATCGTCGCGAAGATAAGCGTGGGCGAGGACATAGTCGCCGATCGTCTGGCTCGGCCGAAGTCCGCCGCAATGGCCGATCATCAGCCAGACTTCGGGGCGGAGGACGGCGAGATGGTCGCAGATCGTCTTCGCATTGGACGGGCCGACGCCGATATTGACCAGGGTGATCCCGCCGCCATTGGGCGCGATCAGGTGGTAGGCGGGCATCTGCACCTTGCGCCAGGCGCCGTCGGCGACCTCGGCCACCGGATCGGGCGTGTCGCGGGTGACGAACACTCCGCCGGGCGCCGACAGCGCCTCGTAGGGCGTGTCCTCGCGGCGAAGCTCCTCCGCCGCCCAACGGACGAACTCGTCGACGTAGCGAACGTAGTTGGTGAACAGCAGGTAGCGCTGGGTGTGCTCGACCGGGGTCCCCGTATAGTGCCGAAGCCGGGCAAGGCTGAAATCGACCCGCGGCCCATCGAACAAGGCGAGCGGGCGTTCGGTGTGGCGGGCATAATCCCAGGTGCCGTCCGCCACCTCGTCGCCGATATGGGCGAGCTCCGTCGCCGGGAACCAGCGGGCGAGATCGGCGGCCTTCACCTCGTCGAGGCGAAGATCGTCGGTGCCGTCGAGGACGTAGGGGTAGGGTATCTCGCTGGGCGAGCGGCCGACGGACACTTCGACCTGATAGTCGCGGACGAGATATTCGAGCTGCTCGGTCAGGTATTTGCGGAAGTGGCGCGGCCGGGCGACGCTGATCGCGTAGCGTCCCGGCTGGTTGAGCCGCCCGAAGGCGCGCGGCGGGAACAGCGCCGGCCGCTCCGAGCTGTAGTCGATTCGAAGCTCCGGATAGGCGAAGACCCCGGCGGCGCGCGCGTCGGGATCCGGACGCTCGCCGGAGCGCAGATAGCGCGCCAGCGCGGTGCGAAGGGCCGCGGTCGAATCGTCGAACATCTCGCAGAGCGAATCGATGACTTGCGGGATCTCGTGAAGCTGAGTCACGCCTTCTCCCCCGGCAACCCGGCGAACGGCGCAGTCGCGGCTGATGCTTTCATGCCCGGCGCATAAGCCAAGCCGGCCCGGGCCGGAAGCCTTTCCGCCGCGAAGAGTTGCGCAAAGGTCACGCCTCCGGGGATTCGTCGGCGGCTCTGTGGGTAAGTCGGTGGACAGGGGAAATACCGGCTTGGTCGCGCCGCGCGGGTCCGCTAATCGGGGCCGGAAGTAGCGATTCTGACGGGGGAATCCTTAAACCGGCAAGTGGATCGACGGCGCAGGCGGCGAGGCCGCGACTGCGCCCCGAACCATAAGGACGCAAGAGTCACACTGACGCAACAATGCCGGGGCAGGGCGCCCGCACGCTTCTACGAACACGCATTCACGAACACGTAGCCACCGAGGGGTCGAGGGACATGAGGAAATTCACGTTGTTGTGCGCGGCCGCCGCGGTCGTCGCGCCGGTCGCCGTTTATGCGCAGGAGACGACGTCGACGATCACCGGCACCGTCACCGCGAACGGCGCTCCGGTCCCGGACGCCGTGGTGGTGATCACGCACATTCCTTCGGGCACGGTCAGTCGCACGACCACCGACGCCAGCGGCGCGTTCAACCAGGGCGGCCTTCGCGTCGGCGGCCCCTACACCGTCGCCGTCACCGCCTCGGGCTATGCCGCCACTCAGATCACCGACATCAGCACGGTCATCGGCTCCGAATTCCGGATCCCGATCGAGCTTCAGCCGGAAGGCTCGGAGATCGTGGTCACCGCGTCGCGCGTCCGCGGCGCCGGCAACATCTCGCAAGGCCCGGCCACGGTGCTGAGCGCGGAGCAGATCCGCAACGTCGCCACCGTCAACCGCGATATCCGCGATCTCGCGACGCGCGATCCGTTCGCGCGCCTCGACGACACTCCGTCGGGCGGCCGCGCCGTCTCCTTCGCCGGCCAGAATGCGCGCTTCAACCGCTTCACGGTGGACGGCGTGCCCATCTCCGACAATTTCGGCCTCAACCCGGACGGTCTGCCGAGCCGCCGCTCGCCGATCCCCTTGGATGCGATCGGCCAGTTCCAGACCCGGGTCGCTCCCTATGACGTGCGCGAAGGCAACTTCCAGGGCGGCGTCATCAACGTCATCCTGCGCTCGGGCACCAACGATTTCCAGGGCACCGGCTTTTACAGCTATTCCAGCGACGAGCTGACCGGCAGTCGCACCAAGAATCAGCACATCACCCTTCCGAACTTCACCAGCAAGGATTACGGCGCCGAGCTGTCGGGGCCGATCATCAAGGACAAGCTGTTCTTCATGGTCGCCGCCGAGCGCATCCGCGCCGGCACTCCGATCGCCGAGGGCACGTTCGAGAACAATGCGGGCCTTCCCATTCCCTCGACGCTCGGCGCTTCCGGCTTCCTGCCGCAGGCGACCGTCGACCGGATCAGCGCGATCGCCCAGAGCAAGTATAATTACGACACCGGCGGCGTCCTCAACAATTCCAACGACAAGGACGACCGCATCGTCGCCAGGATCGATGCGAACATCAGCGACCGGCATCGCGCCTCGGTGACCTATACCTACACCAAGGACGCCATCAACATCGGCCAGAACAGCTTCACGACCCCGCCGCCGGGGCTGGGCCTGACGTCGAACGGCTACATTTCGTCGAACCGGCTCCATACCGGCGTGTTCAACCTGAACTCCGACTGGAGCGACGTCTTCTCGACGGAAGCGCGCGTCTTCTACAAGGACTATAAGCGCGGGCAGGATCCGATCCTCGGCCGCGGCTTCGCCCAGGTCCGGGTCTGCACCGCGGAAACGTCGGATCGCGCCACCGGCGTGCCGACCAGCAACACGGAGTCGACCAACTGCCCGAGCGGCGTTCCGATCGTCAGCTTCGGACCGGACGTCTCGCGTCAGACCAACGCGCTGACCAGCAACACCTGGGGCGGCCTGTTTCAGGGTCGTCTGAAGGCCGGCGCGCACGATTTCCGCGTCTTCGGCGAATATCAGTCGACCAAGATCTTCAACGCCTTCCTGCAGCGCAGCGCCGGCGATTTCTATTTCGACTCGATCGCCGATTTCCAGGCCGGCAACGCCCAGCGTTACCAATATGGCAATGCCATTCCGTCGCTTGACCCGAATCAGGCCGCGGCGCGGTTCGGCTACGACCTGTTCACGGTCGGCGCTCAGGACAATTGGCGGATTTCGGACGCCCTCAACCTCCTGGCGGGCTTCCGCTACGACACCTACGGGGGCTCGTCCCGCGCGGCTCTGAACCCGAATTTCGTCGCCCGCTACGGCTTCCCCAACACGGCTTTCGTCAACGGCCGGGACTTGTTCCAGCCGCGCTTCGGCTTCGACTTCAAGCCGACCCGTGACATCCAGATCCGCGGCGGCGTCGGCCTCTTCGGTGGCGGCGCGCCCGACGTCTACGTCTCGAACAGCTTCTCCAACACGGGTATCCTGACCAACCAGATCGACGTCCGTCAGAACAACAACGGCACCTACACGGGAACCGGCGTCAATGCCGTCAACGGTGCGGCGATCCTGCAGAACGTCAACCCGGCGGCGGTCCCCGGCGCGGCGAACACCCTGCTGTCGGCGGCGGCCGTGTCGACCACCTCGACGACCAACGCGCTCGATCCGAACTTCAAGCTGCCCTCTCAGTGGCGCGCGACCCTGTCGGCCGACTTCAAGCCGGACCTCGGCATGTTCGGCGACGGCTGGCGGTTCGGGTTCGACCTGTTCTACTCGAAGGTCCGCAACCAGGTGTTCTTCACCGACATCCGCTCGATCCCGATCGGCTCGACCACGCCCGACGGGCGTCCGCGCTATCGGCCGGTGACGGTCCTCGCCAACGGCACTCCGAACTTCGCCGACACGGGCACGGACATCCTTCTGACCAATACCAAGAAGGGCCGCAGCTACGTCGCCGTCGCCCGCTTCGACAAGAGCTTCGACTTCGGGCTCAACTTCTACGGCAGCTTCACCTATCAGGATGTGAAGGACCAGGCCCCGGCGACGTCGTCGACGGCCGGTTCCAACTACCTGAACGGCGCCTTCTTCGATCCGAACCGGGTCCAGTACGGCATCGCCAACGACCAGGTGAAGTACGCGTTCAAGTACGGAGCGACGTTCGACCACGCCTTCTTCGGCGACTACAAGACCCGGATTGCGCTGTTCGGCCAGAGCCGCATCGGCCACCCGTACAGCATCACCTTCACCGACCCGAGCGGCGGCCGCAGCTCCGTCTTCGGCACCACCGGCAGCGGCACCAGCGGCACCAGCGGCGCCCGTTACCTGCTCTACGTGCCGACCATCGGCGGCGACGCGAAGGTGTCGTACGACAGTGCGGCCACGCAGACCGCGCTGGAAGGCCTGATCGGAAGCACCAAGCTGAAGAAGTATCAGGGCCAGGTCGTGCCCCGCAACGTCTTCAGCTCGCGCTGGTTCACGAAGCTGGATCTCCACCTCGAGCAGGAGGTTCCCGCTCTTCTGGGCAAGTCGCGCTTCTCGATCTTCGCCGACATCGAGAATCTCGGTAACTTCCTGAACCACAATTGGGGGCAGATTCAGGAGTATAACTTCCCGTACAACGTCTCGGTGGTGCGGGTGCAGTGCCTCACCGCGCCGGTGAATACCGGAACCGCTCCGGGCGCTGCTCTCGCGGCGAACTCCGGCGCGGCTTGCGCGCAGTATCGCTACTCCTCCTACACCGCGCCGGCTCCGCAGCTTTACCCGCGTCAGTCGCTCTACTCGATCCGCATCGGCGCCCGCTTCTCCTTCTAACCAGCGCGCGGATCGACGACAGGAAACGGGACGCCCGCCAGTACCCACTGGCGGGCGTTTCCGCGTCGGCGAGTTGCGCCGGCCAAGGCGACATGCGAAGGCGGATGGACGAATTGGGGGGGACGCGCCGGGTGGATGTGAGCAGCGCCGATGGGCAAAGCCGACCGCGCATCAGCGTCGTCATGCCCGTTCGCGACCTCGCTCCCTACGTCGCGGCGAGCGTCGAGAGCATCCTTTCGCAGACCTTGGCCGACTTCGAATTCGTGATCCGGGACGACGGATCGACCGACGGCACCCGCGAGATCCTGCGAAGCTTCGCCGCGCGCGACCGCCGCATCCGGCTGTTCGAAAGCGACACCAGTCTCGGCCCTGCCGGAAGCTCCAACTGGGTCGTCGAGCACGCGAGGGGAGACCTGATCGCGCGCATGGACGGCGACGACGTCTCCCATCCCGACCGCTTGCGCCGCCAGGCGGCGGCGCTGGACGCCTATCCCGACGCCTGCCTGGTCGGAAGCCTGTGGGAAGGAATCGACGAGAAGGGGCGGCTGGTTCGGCCTCGCGACCGCTGGCGGCTCGCCCATCCGTCCGCCTTCTCTCCCTTCCCGCACGGCTCGATCATGGTCCGGCGAGAGGCTTTCGCCCGTGCCGGCGGCTACCGGGTCGCGGCCGATTTCTGGGAGGATCTCGACCTGTACCGGCGGCTCTCCGCGCTCGGCCGGCTGCTCGTCCTTCCCGCCGCGCTCTACCGGCACCGCTCCTCGGTGCTGAGCACGCGGATCGCCTCGCCCGCCGACAAGGTCGAGGCTTCGGTCGACCGGATGTACCGCCACGTCCGTGGCGACGACAGCGCCCGCCGCGCGTCGGAGAAGATACTGCCGCAGGTCTTCCTTTCGCTCGGATCGACCCGCTTATGGGCCGGGCATTCGCCGGCCGTCTTCCGCCGCTTGCTGCGCCGCGGCGCGCTTGGATGGAATCTCGAGAGCCTCGGAGTCCTCGGCTGGGCGGCGTGGGGCGCGGTAAGCCCGCGAAGCCTTCGCTTCGTCCTGAAGACGATGGTCGCGGCAAGGGACCGGGCGGCGGCCCGCCGTTTCCCGGACGATGCGGTCTACGAGTGGATCTGCCGGCCCGGCGCACCGCCGTCGCTTCGCCTCGCTCCTGACGCCGCCGCCGGAGCGGTCGGCTCGCCGCCGGTCAGCCCTCGGCCGGTTGCTGCACCGGAAGTCCGTCGGCAAGCTTGAGCAGCGCTTCGGCGAGCGACCCGCCCGGGTCCTGCGGCACCAGCCGGCGGATCTCGCCCGCGGCGGCGGTGCCGATGGCCGGCCAGTCCGCGCGCCGCTTCCAGGCCCGGTCGAGCGCTTCATCGAAGCTCTTCTCCGCCGCGGCGTCGGCGATGAAACCGGTCCTGCCGTCGTCGACGACCTCACCATTGCCGGCGACGTCGGTGACGACCGCCACTCTGCCGCACAGCATCGCCTCGACCAGCACGAGCGGCAGGCCCTCCGCCCGCGAGGGCAGGACCAGGGCGTGGTGCTTCGCCCAGATCGAGGCGACATCCTGTTCATATCCGGCGAAGGCGACGTTGGTCAGCCCGAGCAGCTGCGCCATGGCCTCGAGCCCCTGCCGCTGCTCGCCGTCGCCGTAGAAGGTGAGCGAGACGGGCCGGCCGCGCCATTTCTCGGAGGCGAGCACGCGCAGCAGGATGTCCTGGCCCTTCTCCTTGGGATAGAGCCGCCCGACGCAGGCGAGCCGAAGCCCCGAACCGCTGTCCGGCCACGGTGGAGCGCTCTCCCACGGCACCAGAAAGGGATTGCGGACGACGGACGCGTTGGGGAGGCGCTCGCCGATCTGCTCCTCGGTGAGGCGGCGATTATGCTCCGACACGAAGAAGGCATGCCGGGCCCCGGCGTAGATCGCGCGCACCTCGGAAAGCCATCGGTCCTGCGGCCAATAGAGGTCGGTCGCCTTCTGGCAGATCAGCACGTAGGGAACCCCGAAGCGCCGGCACGCCCCGCCGAGCAGCCAGCCGTCGTGATTGCCGCCCTGCGAAAGTACGATCAGGTCGGGCCGCCGGCGCAGCTTCAGGCTGAGATGAAGCCGAAGGACCTGGTAGCCGATGCTGAGGTAGGGGGTGAACATTGCCGCGAAGGAATAGAGCTTGTTCGGGAGGAACGGGAAACGGGCGAGCTCGATCAGCCGGCACCCCGCCGCCTTGAGCGCCGGCACGCTGCCTTCGCCGCGCGGAAGGCGATTCTTGTAGACGGACACCGAATGGCCGGATCGCGCGAGCCTCTCCGCAGCCGCGCTCCAAAGGATTTCACTGCCGCCCCAGGTGAAGTTGCTGCTGATGAACGCAAAATGCCGTCGCGGCACGCTTTAATCCCTCAAGACGCCACGTTGCTGGTGATCCCCCGAGGAACCGCTTAGGGATATCGGAAGATGCGAGAAAGCAAATTGTCGCCGGCCGTCGCCCTCGTCCGCACCGGCGAGTGGTGGGACCATAAGCTGGTCCCGATCCTCCTAGGTTTTTACGCCAGCGCCATGCTGCTCGGCATGCCGATCGCCGAATTGTGGGACAGCGGCTTTATCCTTCTCCTCTCGCTGATCCCGGGCGCGGCCTATGTCAGCATCGTCAACGACCTCACCGATATCGAAAGCGACGCAGCCGCGGGCAAGCCCAACCGAATGGCGGCGCGATCGCGGCCGTTCCGGACGGCGGCGCTCGCCCTCACCCTTGCCGCCGGAGCGTTCTTCTTCTGGCTGTGGCGCGCCCAACCGCTTCTTCTGGTCCTCTACGGCGCGGCCTGGATCGCCTTCACCCTATATTCCGTACCGCCCTTCCGGCTGAAGGCGCGCGGGCTCGCCGGAGTCGTCGCCGACGCGTCCGGCGCCCACCTCTTTCCGACCCTGCTGGCCGCGGCGACACCCTTCGCGGCGACCGGAACGCAAGCGGATCCGCTGTGGTTGTGGACGGTCGCCGCCTGGTCCTTCGCCTACGGCTTCCGGGGCAATCTGTGGCACCAGCTGCTCGATCGGGAGGGCGACCGGGCCGCCGGGGTCGCGACCTTCGCAGCCGGGCGTCGGCGCGACTCGGCGGCCACGCTCGCCGTCTTCGCCTTCGCGCTCGAGGCCGCCGCGCTGGCCGCGATCCTGTGGCGGCTGGGAAGCATGCTGCCGCTCCTCGCCCTCGCCGCTTACGGATCGCTCGTGTGGCGCCGCGCCCGCTTGTGGGGCATCCGACCGGTGATCGTTCAGCCCAGGCCGCCCTACCTCATCGTCCTCCACGAATATTACGACGTCTTCCTGCCGCTCTCGCTTCTCTGCGCCTCGGCGATCCGCCACCCGATCGATGCCGTCGTGCCCGCGGCCCACCTCCTCGTCTTCCACCGCCGGGCGCTGGAGAGCTGGATCGACGCCTGGCGGCTGGTCAACCGCCCCCTGCTGCAGCGGCTTCGGGTCGTCGGGCCGCCGGCTCGCCGCCATACTCCCTGACATAGGCGGCGAAGCCGGGCCGCGCCCTGAGCCGGGCGGCGCAGGCTCCATAACGGCGAAGCGTGGCCTCCGGGACCGAAGTCTCGTCGGGCAGCGGGAGCGGTCGAAGCTTCTGCAGGAGCCGGGCGAGACGGTCGAGCGAGGCTCCCGCCGCGGCGCGAGCAAACAGGCCCGCGGGAAGCCGCCGGGCAAGGCGCGGGAACCAGGCCAAGGCGGCCGGGGACACGGCGGCGTTGAGCGCCGGTATGGCCAGCGCGACGGGATCCAGGCCCAGCCGGTCGCCGAGTTCGGCCAGGAACCCAGCCGGGTCGTCGCGCAGGCGCTCGTAGGGAAGAACGATGACGTTCCCGGCTCCGAAAGCGTCTTCGTAGAGGCCCGTAAGCCGGTCGTAATCCCATATCCCTGCGGCATCGGCCTCGCAGAAGGCGGCGAAATCGAGCCGGCCTCCGGTCCGGACATATTGCGAGTAGGAGGACAACAGCATCGCCCGGAAGCCGCGGGTGACGACGAGGATCGCGGCGCCCGGGAACAGCGCCGCAAGCGCCCCGCAGACCCGCGCCTGCCCGGCCGCGACCTCGCCCGAGTCGAGGCTGGCATAGTCGACCCGCCGCCGGCCGACCGCCGGATGCGGAGTCGCCAGGCCTTCTCCGCTGGTGACCCGCCATATGCGGCTCGGATCGCCCTCCGCCGGGTCCGTCGCGATATCGTACACGCTTCGCCAGCCGGCGATTGCCCCGTCGTGGAATGCGATCCCGGGGTGGCTGGCGAACCAGGCGCGTAGCGCGTTCGACCCGGTCTTGGGGTAGCCGATGTGGATGAGGTGGCGGGTCACCGGCCGCCCTCGCCCCCGAACGACAGCGCTTCGACGCAGAAGCCGGTGGTGAGCGCTTCCGACCCCCAGCGCGGCGTGTCCGGATGCGGCTCGGCGAAGCCGCCGTCCGCGCGGCGTTCCCGGCCGCCATGGTATAGCGCGGCCCGCGGCCAGGCGCCGTCGGGCTGCTGGAGCGAGAGCAGGGACGTGATCGCCGACGCGCCGGGCTGTGCGCCGCAGGAGCGCGTCGCGCAGGCGGCCAGCGCCGTCTCCAGCGCGCCCGAGGGCCGGGCGGAGCGAAGCTTGTCGAGGATGAGGGCGGTTCCCCGGGGCGAGCGCCCGGCCAGCGCGCGGGAGAGGAAATACCAGAGCACGAAGCGGTTGTCGTACCACTTGTCGCAGGCGGCTTCCCGGTCCTGCTCAAGGACGCCGGTGAGGAAGTCGGCCACCGCCTCATCGCCCGCGAAACGGCCGAGATAGAGGAGAACGTTGGCGTTGACGACGGCGTCGACGTCCCTCGGCGCGGCGGACGTCCGCCGGAAGAAGAGCCAGAGGGTCGGCGCATGGGCGAGCTGGCGTAGCGTCACGCCCAGGTGCCGCCTTCCGGTCCAGGCGAAGCGCGGCGCGAGCCAGGTGTAGAACAGCCCCGCGCCGTTGCGGTTGGCGAGGAGCAGATGGCGGTTGTCCGGAAAACGCTCCCCCGCTTCGGCAAGCGCCAGGGACGCGCAGCTGGTGTCGTCCAGATCCGGCGGAAGCTGGCGGTGATAGGGATGCTCCCGGGTCCAGTGGCGCCAGAGGCCGTGACGGTCCATCTCGCGCCTAAGGAAAGACAGCCCGCGCCGGCGCGGCTCGGCCGCTTCGGGGTGAAAGGAGAGGCTTCTTGTCACCAGCGCCGTCGGGAAGACCGATGGGTCGAGCGTGCCTCCGCTGGCGAGCGTCGGGTCGCTCGACGCTTCGACGGGAAACTCGCCGTCCGGCCTTTGGACGGCGGCGAGATAGGCGATTCCGCGCCGCGCGGCATCCTCGGCATCGCCGCGCACTCTTCAGCCGGCGACGAGGGCCGCGAAGCGGCGGACGAGGGCGGCCACCGGTCCGGTCGATCGCGGCCCGGCCCCAAGCAGCGCCTCGCATTCGCGCAGCGAGAGCGAACGATTGTCGTTTGCGACGAAGCCGAGGCTGTGCCGGCGCAGCTGGCCTTCCTCCATTTCCTTCGGAGTCCGGGAGAGGGCTCCCTCCTCCTCTATATCGAGGATCTCGAACCGGCGCCCGCCGCTCTCCTCTTCAAGCCTGTAGAAGACGATCCGCTCCCCTTCCGGAACCGTGACCGCGCGAAGCACCGGGCGCGGCTCGGCGGTGCGATTCGCGGTCGACCAGTGGAGCAGGCGATTGTCGAAGATCACCGCCTCGCCCGCGCGAAGGACGAAGCTGACGCTGCGCTTCTTCAGTGCGTCGGGATAATCCTCGTAGAAGGGCCGCACCCCCGGCGTCTCGACGTTGGGAAGCTTGTGGCTGCCGGGAAGCAGGGCCAGAGTTCCGTTCCGGCGATCGACCGGGACCAGCGGGCACCACACGTTGATCGCGGGCAAGGCGAGATCGCGCATCATCGTCCAGTCGCGATGGATTCCCATCTCCTTCGAATCGGGAATTTTGGTGAACTGGCCGCAGGCGACGATTCGGTAGCCGTCCATGGTCGCGGCAAGCGGCCCCGCCAGCGCCTCGCGCCCAAGCGCGTCGACCCGGGTCCGATAGTCGAGGTCGGGGTGGAAGAAGGACTTGCGGAGCGCTTCGTCGGGCTGCATCCGCGCCTCCGGCGCCTCCCGCTCCAGCCGGTCGAGCCGGTCGAGCAGGGCGGCGGCTTCCGACTCGCCGAACAGCGGGACCACGGCGAAACCCTGCCGCTCCAGCGCCTCCTGTCGTTCGGGATCCCGGAAAATCTGCTTCATCTGCCCCTTGCCCCCGAATGGCTTAGCCGCGCGGCCATTCGACGTCCATGTCGATCAACTGGTTCCGGATTATCGCGATATTGGCCATCGCGTCCGGCGGCGAGGCGACATCGAACGCCGCGCCGGAATGGACGTCGCCATATTGGACGATCGCGTGCCCGGTCGCTTGGTCCATGATCGAAGCGTGGATCGCGTAGCGCCCGGCGATCAACGGCAGCCTCGGGATCCGGCAGACGAGCTCGCCCGGCCCCGCCGCCATCGAGCGGAAGCTTCGGTCCAGCGCCGCCGTCACGCAGATCCAGGGCTCCAGGGCCCAGAAGCTGAACGTCCAGAATATTTCGCCCGGCGCGGACGCCTCGAAGCGCAGGCGCACTTCTGCCGGCGCTCCGGTGGTCGCCGCCCCGCCTCCCGGCGAGGAGACCGCGATGGACACGATCCGGGCGGTGCCGTCGGAGCGCTGCGGAACGTCAGCCGGCGAAGCGCCGCCGCGCTGCTGGAGCATTCCGCTCAGCACCTCGACCGGATCGCCCTCCGCGATCCGCCGGCCCCGCTCGAGAAGAAGCGCCCGGTTGCACACCATCTGGATCTCCGCGACGTTGTGCGAGACGAGCAGGAGCGCGCCGCCCCGTTCCAGATAAGCGCGCATGTGGGCGATGCATTTGCGCTGAAAGGCGAAGTCTCCGACGGTCAGCACCTCGTCGACGAGGAGCAGATCGGGCTTGAGGTGCGCCGCAAGCGCATAGGACAGACGCGCCTTCATCCCGGTGCTGTAGGACTGGACCGGCGAGTCGATCGCTTCCTCCAGTTCCGAAAAATCGATCACCTCCTCCTCCAGCCGGCGGTGGTCCGCCCGCGAGAAGCCGTGGAGCGCGGCGCCCACGAATATGTTCTCGCGGCCGGAGAGGAGCGGATTGAAGCCGGTGCCGAGCTCGATGATCGCTTCGATCCGTCCGCGGCGGCGAATCTCCCCGCAATCGGGCTTGAGCAGGCCGAAAAGCAGCTTGAGCAGCGTGCTCTTGCCCGCGCCGTTGCGGCCGACGATCGCCAGCGCGTCCCCCGGACGGACCTCGAAGGAGACGTCGTCGAGCGCCCAGAATTCGCCGCTTCGAAGCGCTCCGCGCCGCCCCGGCACCAGCTCGCCGGCAATGTCGCGCACCGCATAGGCAAGCGCACGGCCCAGCGAGTGGCTGTACTTCTTCGACAGTCCCGAAACGCTGAGCACGGGAGGGCGGGCGGCGCTTTCCGGCATGGCTTCAGTCGATCGCGACGGCGAGGCGCATCGGCGCGAGCGCGGTGACGGACGCGAACCACTCCAGCCGGTCGAGCGGCTCCGCCGCGCGAAGCGTCCCGGACCGGTTGAGGAGCGAGGCGAGCGCGATCGGCGCGACCCGGCGGGCGAGCCCGGCGCCCAGGCAGCGGTGCGCTCCGCCGCCGAACGTCAGATGGTGCTTCGGCGCGCGCTGGAGGTTCAGCTTCCCGGGCTGCGGCCAGACGGCGGGATCGCGATTGGCGGCCGCGACGCACAGGCGCACGTCCGCGCCCTCCGGTATCCGGCACCCGGCGAGCGCCGTCGGCCTCAGCGCCCGGCGCGGCAGGATCAGCTCTGGCGGATAGAGGCGCATCACCTCCTCGACATAGCGGCCGATCAGGCTTCGGTCCGAGACAAGGGTGGAATGGAGCTGCGGCTGGTCGAGCAGGCAGAGGAGCGAGCGCGTGACGACCCGCTCGGTGGTCGTGGTCGCCGCAAGCCACAGCAGGCGGATCAGGCTTCGCACCTCGGCTTTTGAGAGGAGCTCCGAGCCTTCCGCGGCGAAGTCGTGGAACAAGGGCGATCGGTCGGCGAAGCGGGTGACGGCGTCGACCAGCGCTTCCACGGGTTCGGCGCTGGCGTTCGCGCGGTCCGCGGCGAGGGCGAGCTCGGCGGCGGTGGCGGCGTCGAAGCCGAGGAGGGCCGCCGCGGCGGCCCTGCTGACCGCGAGGCTGAAGCCCGCCACAGCATCGAACCGCGGGGCGAGCCGAGCCGCCGCTTCGGCCGCCGCAGCCGCCTCCACCCGCATCGTGGTTTCCGCCGAGAAAAGCGGCGCGACGAGCTTTCGAACCGCCGTATGGCGGGGCGGATCGGCGGCGAGCAGAACGGCGTCGATGGGGGCATAGGGACCGTTCGAAAACTCTTCGGGCCGCGTCAGCGCCCGCTTGACCGCGGCGTAGGAGAGGACGAGCCAGAAATCGTGCTTCGGGAGATAATGGACGGGGCCCTCCCGGCGCAGCGTCTCGTAGACCGCAAACGGATCCAGGGCGGCGGGCGGAGCGGCGAGGTCGAGCGACCCGAAGCTTGGCCGCGGCTTAGGCCGGAGCCATTGCAGGAGGCTCATCCTAGCCGCGCCACGACATGCGGCCGCGCCAGCCGGTAGAACAGCCAGGCCGAAACGAGCGCAGCGCAGGCCGCCGCCGCGACGGCGGCGAAGGGCAGGATCGCGCCGCCGCCGGTCAGCCAGTCGCGCGAGGTTGCGAGGAGCAGCCCGACGGGGTTGAGCCGGAACAGCCCGTCGCGAGGCAGGGGATAGGCCACCGGAGTCAGGAAGAAGAGCATCGCCGCCGCCAGGAACAGGGCCCGGGCGACGTCGTCGTAGAGCAGCCCGAGAGGCGCGGCGAGGAGGCCGACGGCAAGCCCGAGGACGAGCAAGGCGAGCATGCCTAGCGGGAAGAGGATCGCCGTCGCCGCCAGCGGCACCCGCCAGAGGGCGAGGGCGGCGGCGAGCACGGCGAGCCGGATGACCGCTCCGAGCAGGACCTGGAGAGCGGCGGCGCCGATCACGGCTTCGTGTGGGGCGGCGCTCCGGGTGATCACCTGCCTCGCCTTGGCAAGCTGCTCGATCGGCGCGTTCAGGCCGTCGAGGAACGCCTGCCACAGCACCATCCCCGAAAGGACGAAGAGCGGATAGGGAAGGTCGGTCGGCCCGACCGCGACAATCCGCCGCGACTGCATCAGCGCGCACACGCCGGCGGTGGCGAGGGCGGGGATGAGCAGCCAGAGATAGCCCAGCCAGGCGCGGCGATGCTGAGCCCGCAGATTCGCGACGAACAGCGCCCACGCGGCGGATCGCGACCTCACGAGGTCCGCGGCCGAGTCGCGCAGGAATCGGCTCGGGCGCCGAAGCTCCGGATCGGCGCTGTAGACGGTCTCTAGCATTGCCCGGGACGCTAGCCCGAGAGGGGTGCGAAAGTCGAGGTGGGTGCCTCTTCCTCCCCATAGCAAGATGGGGAGGGGGACCGCCCGAAGGGTGTTCCCCCTCCCCGCCGCCTCGCGACGGGAGGCACTGACCTCAGGCCTGGCCGGTGTTGAGCACCACTTCGGTCACCTGCCGGCGCCCGCCGGTGCGGCTTAGCTGGACGAAGACGTCGATCGTCCGCTTGACGTAGAAATGGACGTCGTCGCGGCCGAGCCGAGTCCCGGTCTGGAGGACGAGAAGCGCGATCTGCTCGATCGCCCGCTCCGCGCTGTCGGCGTGGACCGTGGTCATCGAGCCGGGATGGCCGGTATTGACCGCGCGAAGGAAGGCATAGGCTTCCTCGCCGCGAAGCTCGCCCAGGATGATCCGGTCGGGGCGCATCCGGAGCGACGCGGCGACGAGGTCGTTGGCGCCGACCTCGCCTTCGCCGAGCCGGCTCCGCGCGGCGACCAGGCCGACGACGTTGGCGTGGCGGGCGTGGAGCTCGGGCGTGTCCTCGATGAGGATCAGCCGCTCGTCGGGCGGGATCTCGCGGAGCAGGGCGTTCAAGAAGGTCGTCTTGCCGGTCGAGGTGCCGCCGGAGATGAGGATGTTC